>Ga0209488_10002910_pt1 | contig 13887 bp, 11 predicted proteins | sample Rivendell_Oct201_8_FD_188349 | JGI IMG/M metagenome (GOLD analysis project Ga0209488, IMG submission 188349) | Vadose zone soil microbial communities from the Eel River Critical Zone Observatory, Northern California, USA -... | ecosystem: Environmental > Terrestrial > Soil > Vadose zone >... | reverse complement strand
GCACAATCGCAGTAGGCGCCGAACTCGCGCTCGAACGCCTCCACCTCGGGGCCAAGGATGAAGCGCCCGCTCTCGAGCACAGCGCCGACGGCTGCATCGATCTCTGCTTTGATGCTCAGGTACTGCGCCTTGAGGTCGACCAGCGGAATGATGGGATCAGCGATTGGCTGGCTCATGACAATCTCAGAGCGTCCTGATGACCCGAGCCGGGTTGCCGACCGCCAGGGCGCGAGGAGGAATGTCCCCGACCACCACCGACGCAGCACCGATCACAGCGTCGTCACCGATCGTCACGCCGGGGAGGACCATGACCCGATTGCCGAGCCAGACCCTGTTCCCGATCACCACGGGTCGCGCCGCCGGCATCCTGGATCGCTCCTGTATGTCGTGAAAATCGTTGTCCAGGATTCCGACGTGAGCGCCCAGAAGGCAGTCCGAGCCGATCTTCACCAGCTTGGTGGCGGAAATGTCGGTGCCGTAGTTGAGGAATGTCCGGTCACCGATCTCGATCCGTCCACCGGGAAACACAGCCAGCACGGTGCGGGCATTGTTTGAGGCGATCCTCACCGCCGCTCCGAGCACGATCTCGCCCTGGACTTTGTAAATCCGCATGCGGCCGGCGACCCTGGCCCACGGGCCGACAGTCGTGCAGCTGCGCAGCTGCCACCAACCATTGATCACCCACTGGATGTCGCGCAGCACATCGCGCGCGGATCCACGGGCCATCACCCCGCCGAGTAGGCGGAGGGCAAGGACCTGTTGCGGCATGGTCCAGTTATCCGATATCGATCGCGGGCTAGCAATGGGCGCAACTGCCGGAATGGGTCGATGCGGCACGCGGGACTGGGCACCAGTCCCGCGAGTGGTTTCCCCCCTAAGAGTGGTGAGCCTGGCGAGCTCCTTCTAAATGAAGCGAGCCTGAGCGGCGCCCACAGCGAAACGAGCGAGCCACAGGCTGTCCATGACGTAGCGTGGAAAGAGCCGGCGTGGTTCCTGCGCGAGGCGAAACAGCCACTCGAGCCCGGTCGTCTGCATCCATCGCGGGGCACGCCTTGACTTTCCGGCAAGCAGGTCAAGCGTGCAGCCGACGCCGATCGCGACGCTGACTCCCAGCGCTTCACGGTGGCGGGCGATCCAGAGCTCCTGCTTGGGGTTGCCCAAAGCGACCAGCAGCACGTCCGCCTTGGCCGCCTGGATCAGGCTGATGATCGACCGGTTTGGCATCCGCTCGATCGCCGCCACCGGCGGCTCGCAGTGACCTGCGATGACCAGTCCCGGATAGGCTTCAACCAGTCGCTGGCCGGCCTCGAGGGCGACCGCGCGGTCGCCTCCGAAAAGGAAGACCCGAGCTCCCATCGCTGCCAGCCGGTCAAGCGCCAGCGGCACAAGGTCGCTGCCTGCGGTACGCCCTGGCAGCGGGTGCCCGGCCAGCCTGGAAAGCCACACCAGCGGCATGCCGTCGGCCACGTTTAGCTCGCTTCCGTTGAGGACACTGCGGAGCTCCGCCGAACGCTGGGCACGGACCAGAAAGTCGAGATTCACGGTTGCGATCTGCATCGGCGAGCGATCAGTGACCGCCGCTGCGATCAGGTCGACGGCCGACTGGAGGTCGACCGAATCGATTCGGACGCCGGCAACTTGCGTCGAGTTGATCACGAAGCGACCCGGTCCGTGCGGTCCCACCGCGTCGCGTCATGGCCGCCCAGGAGCCGGGAGTATGTGACGACCTTCCAGGCCATGAACAGCGGGCCGCCAAACAAGACCCGCGCGGCCATCGACGGCTGGCCAGCCGACCAGAGGCCGACCACGATGAACACCGGAACGGCCACCAGCGCAACCGCCCAGGGTGCCGCAGCCCACCCAGGGACAAGGCCGGCAGCGGCTGCAATCAGGGTGAAGACAGCCCCGGCCACGGCCCACAGGCTCAACAAAGCCAGCGGCGGCGTGGCGAGGTCGATCGCCGCGTCAAGCAGTCGGGCGTCGCGGTGCAGCATGGCAGTTCGAATCAGGAGACCGAGCTGATGGCGAACCACGTGGAACCGTCCGCCTTCCCAGCGGAGGCGCTGCCGCACGGCGCCGGCGCCTGAGGCCGGCCCAGGGCCCGCGACCCGTGCGGCGGGCGCGAAGCGTGGCCTGATGCCGGCGAGCCTGAGCTGAATCGACTGCTCGAGGTCCTCAACGCCAGTGAAAGCGCTCCATGACCGGGCAGTCAGAACGCGCCGGCTGAACAGCATCCCGTTGCCCACCAGGTTGCAAGGCATTCCCAGGCGCGCCCGGCCCCGAAAGCGGACCCGGTGGAACAGCAGGAAGCCGACCTGCACCATCTCCGACATTCCGCGGCCCGGCTCAGCCAGGAGCGCGTAGTCCGCCTGCACCACATCGTGGCCCGCCTCCAGCTCGGCGGCGAGAGCCGCGAGGAGATTGGGATCGGCCACCGAATCCGCGTCCACGACCACGACGGCGTCAGGAGGGCTCGATTCAGTCAGCAGCTTATCGGTCGCCCACCTGAGGACGTGACCTTTGCCGCGAGCGTCCGGCGCGTATCGCACCATCACCTCCGCGCCGGCGGCGGCGGCAACGGCTGCCGTGTCGTCGGTGCAGTTGTCAGCCACGACGACGACGCGATAGCGGCCGGCGGGGTAATCCTGCGCGAACAGTGACTGCACAGAACGGCCAACCAGCAGCTCCTCATCGTGTGCCGGCACGAGCACCACGAGGCGTGGCGACGTGGCGCCTGATGCGGCTGCGGGCGTGGGTCGGTGCCCGAAGCTGGCGACCGCCAGCGTGACGAGGTACAGCGCAAGACCCGCCAGAATCGCGCCCGGGAGGGCGAAGAGCAATCCCAGGAAGGCGTTCAGTAGGCGCCCCGCATGCTGAGAACGGCGCCGACTGTCCGGGCAAGGATGCTCAGGTCGAGCCACAAAGACATGTCGCGGACATACTCCCGGTCGAACTCCATCCACTGTTCGAATCCCACTGTCGAGCGACCGTTCACCTGCCACAGGCAGGTGAGACCGGGCTTGACGCTTAGGCGGATGAGATCGGTGGGGCGGTACTGCGCCACCTCGTTTGGCAGCGGCGGCCGCGGACCGACCAGGCTCATGTCGCCCTTGAGCACATTGATGAGCTGGGGCAGCTCGTCGAGGCTGCTCCTCCGTAGAAAGCTGCCCACCCTGCTCACTCGCGGGTCGTTACGCATCTTGAACACAGGGCCCTCGACCTCGTTCTGCAGCCAGACCTCGGCGAGCCTCCGATCGGCGTCGGTGTACATCGTGCGGAACTTGTAAAACCGGAAACGCCGTCCGTGCTGGCCCACACGCTCCTGCACGAAGATTGAAGGTCCTGGAGAGTCCAGCTTCACAGCCAGGGTGATGGCGACCCAGATGGGTAGAGCGGCAATCAACCCGACGGTTGCGAGCAGGACGTCCACAAGTCGTTTGAGGACTGACTCATAGAAAAGGCGCTGACGCTCGCTCCGGTCGGAGTCGAACGTCGTGTCTACCGCCTGATTGATGCCCTCTGCTCTTAGCACTTTACCTTCGAATGAAAAGCTAGACGTCGGGGCATCACGATTTGAATGGGCATTTCAGCCGGTTACAGCGCGGATGCGCACGGCGCCTGGAAGTCAACTGTCCCGGTCGTCTAGGACCTTTACGGCTTTCGGCCGGACGCGACGAGGGCTGCCATGATCACGATGCCAAGGCTGACGCCGACGATCAACCCAAGGATGAACTGCCACACCGTGGCCCGCACTCTAAGCGCGGCGCTCGCATCCTGCTGATCAGAGCTCGAACGCGCGAATCGAGGCCGGATGCAGCGCGTATGCAAAGCGGCCCGGCCTGGAGCGATCCTGCACGCCGAGCACGTCGACGAGCACCTGGTCAGCCTGGTCGAGCTCGGCCGGCCGGCACAGCGCACAGCCACGGCCCCAGGCATGCAGCTGGCGGTTCACGGCTTGAGATACACCGGCTCCTCGACCGCGCTTCGCGATGAACATGGACATTTCGGCCGAGCGCGCCCGTATCGCGGCGGACGCGTTTCCAGGGGCGTGGCGGCAATCGGCGAGGGCGAGCAGGCCAAGATCCGTGAATTCGTCGCCGACGACATGCAGTCGCCGCGCGTGACGGTCCACCCCGAGAGACATGAGAAGTGGCGCCAGGGCATGAGACTTGTCAGTCCCCGCTGCGTACACAACCGTCTTTCGATAGCCCTCCACGACATCCAGGCCCTGTATGCGATGACGCTCGATCACGGCGGTGATCTCGTCGACTTTCATTCCGCGCCTGCCATCGGCAGTGAACCGGAACAGCCGCAGCGAGTGTCGGTATCGCGGGTCGACGAGGATGTCCGACTCGGCCAGGATGGCTTCTCGCAGCCTTTCGAGGGCCAGCCGCGACTCCTCCGAAACGATGACAAGCTGACGCTGGTGCCGGGCGTCCCACGCCACAGATCCGTACTCCGCAATCCCGCCCGCGATCCGGTAGGTCTCACAGCGGTCCCGAACCTCCTCGAGGCTCCGGCCGGTTGACGTCAGCACGAGCTGGTCGTGAGCGGCAAGCCTGCGCAGCGCCCGCGCACCTTCAGGGCTTGTCGTCTCAAAGCCGAGCCAGTCTGTCTCGAGCGTGTCGTCGAGGTCTAGCGCCCAGATGTCTCCGCCCTCACGACTGTTGACATCCGACAGGTACGCGCTCGCGAGGAATCCGTTCACAGTCCGCGTCAGCGCTTGCTCGGTCGCAACGAGGCGGCGGGCGAACTCTTCACGCAGCCCGCGTGAGGAGGGCTGATCCTCGAAGTAGATCGCTTCGAGCTCGGCACCCCCGGCCATGAGCTTGTGGAAAGCCAGACGTGCGCGCAGCCGGTCGTGATCGCCGGTCGATTGAGCGTACGTCTCCACAAGTCGCTTCTCTGATTCGGCGTCGAGACGAAAAGCGATGCTCGCCGCGGCGACGTCGTGAACCGGGTCATTGACTCGTCGGTCCGTGATGTCGACGCCATGCTCTTCGAAGTCAACTTTCACTAGACCGCCGCGCCCATTTCGTACCCACTCCGTCGGCCCCATCCGAGCATCGATCGATGCTGGGCGTGCGGGGCTGATATGACGGGAGAGCGCGTGCGCACCGCGAAATTGCGCGAGTGATCCGACGCCGCCCATCGAGGCGCCCAACAGCCGCGCCACCTGGCGCGCGCCGCTGTAGACCGCGCGGGTCTCGCGTGCCGGCACGCTGCTCGGCTCCAGGTGGAGCTGGTTCGCCCGACGCGCGATGTACTGCGCCACCACTTCCATGTCGGGGCTCCCAGGGGTCCCCGGCTCGATTCGCCCGGCCCTCTCCCACCGAGTGAAGAGGACGCCGTTCTCGAAGGCGAGCACGTCGGGAATGAAGCCATCGAGGTGATGCGCCACGAGGTACGAGTGGTACCCGAAGAACCCGAACCCAACGCCGCGGCCGACGACGAGCTCGATGTGGCGCCCCGAATCGCTCTCGACTTCGATCTCGTACACCTTCTGGACGTGGAACCGGCGCTGGCGAGTGCCGGGCGCGAGACCGGTCACCGCCGGCGGTTCCCCGGTTTCTGAAAACGGGTGGCCTTTGATCACGGTCACGTGCCGGGCGCCCAGTCGGGCGAGTGCCTGCGGGCGATTCAAGCACCGGTCGGCCGATTCGTTCGCGAGGTGGGCGTGGATCTGCCATTCCGTTTTCTCGAGTACGACCTTCTGCGCCGCGTCGAAGCCGCGCCAGACCTTCTTCTCTGGCGGTGTGTCTGTGGCGTCTGCCGTCCCTGGTCGGAGAGCCGGCTGGTTGCCGATCTCGCAGGCCGTGAGCCAGATGCGATCTGGCGGGAAGCCATGGCGCCCCAGCGTTTGGCACGTCTTCTCGAAAGCTGAGGCGCGCCAGGTGGGGTCGTCGACCACGAATGCCCGGCCTCCGGCGCCGGCGATAGCCCGCAGCCTCCGCTCCTCGGCCCCCAGTGTTGGCGCACCCGGGCGCAGCGAGAGCAGCTCGACGCGCGGATGGCCGAGCCGATCAAGCGTCGCGGCGCAAAGCGGGGCCATGTAAAGGCCCGCCGTGCGGAGCCCGACCACCGCCACGGGAGATTGGTCTCCACCAGTGAGCTCAAAGAACCGCCGTGCAATAAGCTCGCAATCCTCTGGGTACAGATCTACGCCTCGGAAGCTCTGCGGAAGCTTGAGGCGGCTCCGCCGGAGCCCCGCGGGGAAGCGCCCGCCTGCCAGGCGCGAGACCGCCAGCGCATCAAATGAGCTGGGAGTCGGCCGGCCATCGAGGACGCTGCCACCGATCGAGCGCGAAAGCCGCGTGAGCTCCTCCTCGGTTTGGATGAGGCCTCGGCCCGCGATTTCGACCGCCGCCCGACGAAATGAATGCTCGACCCCGGATGCCCAAAGAAGTCCCCTGCGTAGAGGCGCTGGAAACCTGGAGTGGTCGAACCGATAAAAGTGGCGATGCAGGTAATCGCTGAGGATCTGGTCCAGCCCGCAGACGATGAGGTACAGGTTCGTCGCCGGATCGCCGGTCGCCGTATCGGTGGGCTGGGCAGCCGTGTGCGCGAGCTGGTTGGCGATGCGCAGCAGGGCGCCGAACGGCTGAAGCGGGTTGAGCGCCCAACGATAAGGTTCCGCCGCAGCTAGAGTCGCCGCGACCGGGCGAGTCGAAATTCGCTGGCCTCGGATACCAGTCCGTTGAACGGTGCTCACGAGCTCTCACTGTATGAGCGACTGCGTCGCGTGTTAATGGGAAGGAACAGTGAACCCGTGGACCCTGGAAACCAGCACCGGGACACACGCCTAGAAGCCGCCGTCCTGCCCGACCTGGGCGCCCAGACGCACCATTGCGACCGCTCGGTGGGGCGCGTTTACTGACCGGGTGTACGACGTGGCCATCGAAGTCGCGGCCACCACGCCGCCTTCGACGGTGGCTGCAGGTTCCGGCCGCCTGGTTCGCAACGTCCTGGCGCTCGCCGGCGGGCAGCTGGCGTCGTGGTTCTTTGGCATCGCGTGGACGTTTGTCGTCCCGCGCAGGCTGGGCGCGGCGGCAATTGGCGAGTATGTGGTCGCGGTCTCGACGGCGGCAGTCTTCGCGATCATCGTCAACCAGGGTGCGAGCCCGCTGCTGACCAGGGAGATCGCGCGCGACAACACCAAGGCCCCTGTTCTGGTCGGGGGCACGATCGTGATGCGTCTCGCGATGACGGCCCCGGCCTGCATCGCGATGCTGATCTACATCGACCTTGTCGATTTCACCGCGGAGCGAGCGGCTCTCATGTGGCTGGCCACTGCGCTTGTCATCACCGCCTCCATCAGCGGGGCGCTGTCGGCCGCTTTCAGCGGCCTGGAACGAATGGAGTACATCGCCTACTCCAGCCTCATCGGAAGTGGGCTCGCGAGCCTGCTCGGCATCGCGCTCGTCGTGCGCGGCGGAAATATCGTCCAGGTCATGGTGCTCAACCTCAGCCTGACCGTCGTGGTGCTCGCCCTCAACATTTACTGGGCCAGGCGGCTTTTCGTGATTGCGTGGCGCGGTGCGCTGGGCGTTGTGCCTCACATCCTGCGAGACGGCTTCAGCTTCTGGATCGGCGGGCTCTTCTTCACCGCGTATCTGTGGATTGATTCGATTCTCCTGTCGGTCATGGTCCCCCCCAACGTGGTGGGCTGGTATGGGGTGCCCACACAGCTGTTCGTCGCGACCCTGATGGTCGCCGGGGTACTGTCCACCGCATGGTTTCCGCGGCTTGCGGCCGCATTCTCAGATGGGGCCGGATCGTTCCAGCAAGCCGCGCGCCCTGCGGTGGAGGCAGTCATCGTGCTGAGCCTTCCGATCGCCGTCGGAACGGCAATGGTTGCGAAGCCGTTGGTCGAGCGGCTTTACGGCGGGAGCTTCGAAGGCGCGGAGCCTGTCCTGGCCATCCTGGGCGCCTGCATAGTGCCGACTTTCGTGAACATGATGGCCTACCAGATCCTGCAGGCCCAGGGCCGCCAGCTCAGGTGGTTCTACGTGATCGCCATCGCCACGGCGCTCAACATAGGCGCCAACTTGGTGCTGATCCCGTACTTTCAGATGCACAACGGAAACGGTGCTGAAGGCGCTGCGCTTTCACTGCTTGCCACCGAGGTCTTCGAGCTGGTTGCCGCGGTCTACCTGCTGCCCTGGCTCTTGGGCCGCGCTCTCATGGGGCGCGTGGCGCGAGCCGCCGCGGCGACAGCGCTCATGGCCGCCGCCGTGTTTGCGGTCCGCGGCGCCGGGCTCTTCCTCGAAGTGGGTGTCGGGATGGCGGCGTTCGGCATCTTCGCGGTGCTCCTCAAGCTGCCAACCTCAGCCGAGCTGTCAATGCTCAACGGACTCGCCACCCGAGGGCTGGCCCGACTCGGCTTGCGAACCCGCCCCGTTTAGAGCAGCTGCCGATAACGGACGTTTGGCGCCAACGGTTCGGAATGCCGTCAATCGAAGCGAATCGTTGGCGCCAAGAGTGCGGAATCCGACCTAGAGCCGCGCGAAGACGAAATAGATCGTCTGGCGGCCGTCGAGAGTTCCCGGCTCCCAACGCCTCGCCACGACGTGTCCACCCGCCGCTGCGACCATCGCGTCGACGTTGTGGAAGTGCGACATGTCCCAGGCTCGGGTCTCTGAAGCCTCCAGCCGCCCGTTGTCGAATTCGAAGTGGGCGGGAGAGGCGAAAGCGCACAGCACCTTCGTCCGCTGAAGCATTGATCTGACGACCGAGGCGGCCCGCTGTTGGTCGAGGTAGAGCAGCACTCCCGCACAGAACACCACGTCGTAGCGCCGGTCACCGAGGATTGCGTCGAGGTCTTCCATGTCGCCCGCCTTGAGCTCGATGCGAGAGCCGGCGGAGGCCAGGTAGCGCGAACCGTCGGCGACTGCCGGGCGATCTATGTCGACGCCGTGCAGCGCAGACGCTGACCGGAAGACGTGCTCCTCCAGGTACCGGAGGTTGTTGCCGATCGAGGATCCCACGTCAAGAATGGAGTCCACCTCGCCCGGCTCCACGCCAAGCTCTCGGAGATGGCGCTCGAGGTCGGCGAACAGCTCCAGCCGGGAGCTCTCGAGCGGACCGCGGAACCGCTCTTCGGCCGCGTAGTAAATCGCGTAAGCCAGATGGTGCGACCACAAGAACTTGTGAAACGCCGGGTTGTCACTCTCCGCGAGGTCACCCACAGCGAGCATCGAGAGACGGAGCCGGTGTCCCTGGCTGAGCACGCTCGACCTGCTGATCCCAAGCGCCGCGCGCTTGCGGACACCCAGCGGAACAGCCGACCAGAAAGCGCTCTTGGCCAGGTGCTTGAAACTCCTCGGCGGCGAGCTCATGGGTTCGCGGCGGATGGCTTGCGTGCAAGCACGATGTGGTGGGAGCCGGTCGACCGAAACAGCGGCAGCCGGCGGTTTGCCAGGGCCTGAAAACGATGGTGCAGCGCGACCCCAGCGCGTCCTGAAAGAAGTGGGTGGGCCAGAAACGAGAAGGGCCCGAACCCGACAGTCCGCTCCTCGATGACCTCCAGCCCCGCGGCCTGGATCAGCGACCGAAACCGCCAGGTCCACAACAGGTGTGGGTGGAAGCGGGTATCGGCCTGCACGTGGGTCAACGACCGCCGCGCGGCGCTCACCGCACTCCTCAGCCACGCCAGCGCTGGCGAGAAGCTCGGGTCCGCGAGGTGGTTCAACCTGGCGCGGTTGTCGGAGGTGACTACGAGATGGCCTCCGGGCCGGAGCACTCGGGACAGCTCCGCGAGGGCACTCGACGGTGAATGCAGCCACGGGATGACTCCGAGCGCCATGACAAGATCAAAGCCTGAGTCGGGAAATTCAAGCGCATGGACGTCCGCCTGGAGCAGCCGGACGGCCTGGCCCACGCCGCTGCTGTCGACTCGGTCCCGCGCGAGCGCAAGCATCTCCGGCGCCGCATCCACCGCGGTGACCATGAACCCGCGGCGGGCCAGGTCCGCCGTCAGGAAGCCCGCTCCACAGCCAACCTCGAGCACGGGGCCATCCACCGGAAGGTCCAGTCTCGCGACCATCTCGAGCGCGGCCTCTTGGCGATCCTGGAACACAATGCCGGCCACGTCGGCCCGCTCGTAGAGATCCTGCCAGTAATCGGCGGTGGCGGCGAAATGTGCCCGCACCTCACGCGACTGCCCGAGCTCATTGGCGCGGCCCAACGCAAGAGAAGTGCTTCTGGCACCAACCGGCGGCCGCACCGTTACCCGGCCACGCGCCTAAGACGCCTTCTGGGCCAGCGCCTTGGGTACCACCGCCGGACGCGCCAGGCCAAGCCGCAGACGGATCACCAAGAGGGCCGCCTCCAGCATGATGCCGGGCGACATCTTTGAGCGACCAGCGACGCGTTCCGGAAAAATAATGGGAACCTCGACGATGGCCAGGCCGGCCTGGTGGCAGGCGTGATTCACCTCAACCTGGAAGGCGTAGCCGTTAGACAGCAGGTGCTCGAAATCCAGCTGGGCGAGAGCGGCTCGGCTGAAGCACTTGAACCCGCTCGTGCAGTCCTTGATCGGAACGTTGAGCAGGAGCCTCGTGTAGAGGCTGCCCCCTCGACTCAGCAATATTCGCGGCCACGACCAACCGACCGTCCGGCCGCCCGGGATGTTGCGTGACCCAATCACCAGGTCCGCGCTGGTGGCGGCCAAGAGCATGGCCGGTATGTCCTCAGGCCGATGTGAGAAGTCGGCATCCATTTCGATGACATAGTCGTACGCATGCCTCATCGCGTATTCGAAGCCCGCCACGTATGCCGTGCCCAGACCGTACTTGCCAGATCGGTGGAGAACTTTGACGCGGGCTTCCTGAGACGCGATCTCATCCGCCGCCTCACCTGTTCCATCGGGTGAGTTGTCGTCAACGACCAGTGCGTCCAGGCCCGGTCGGATTTTGAGAAGTGCTTCCAACAGGCGCGGGAGATTCGCTCGTTCGTTGTACGTCGGAAGGATGACAAGCGTGCGCAATCGAATAACTCCAGTTGGGAGTCTTCGTTGCCGAGGTCACCTGGGGCAATGGGACTTATGACCCCGTCGCCGGGACTCTATTCCGGTATCGCTGGTTCTAAAACGGTGCTAGCTTGAGCCCGCATGAAGTGTCCTAACTGCGGCGCCCAAACGCCAGAGTCCGAGTGGAACTGCGTCTCGTGCCGCATGAACGTTTATTGGGCGAGCCAGCACTATGAAGAGCTCGCCCGAATTCGAGAGCAAAAAGGGCTGCCGCCCGGGGCAGCGACACCAACCTTCTTGGTCAAGACCCACCGCGATGCGATGGACGATCGCGCGAACCGTGGCGGTCGCGTCGAGCACAAGGTGCGCGAGATCGCTCGTCAGGTGATGCGCCAGAAATCCGAACCCCAGGCTGAGAGCTCCTAGGGGGGTCATCTTCCCTCCTTACCCAGAGGAGTCCCAGGCTCACTAGGCAAACGTCACTAGGTCTTCCCCTCACTCACCATTGCCCGTCCACGGGGTCGCCCATAGAGTCCGAACAGTGGATAGGCGTGCCGCGCAGGAGCTGGTTGAGAACTCGTCGACGCTGGGTTGCAGCGTCGGCATCATGGCCTACAACGAGGAGGCGAATATCGCCAAGGCTGTCGAGGCCATCCTCACCCAGCGCCTTTCGTGGGGCGAGATCTCAGAGCTGGTCATCGTCGCCAGCGGCTGCACTGATCGGACGACGGAAATCGTGGAAGGGCTCACCCACCAGGACTCGCGAGTCCGCCTCATCTTGCAAGAGCATCGCGTGGGCAAGGCCTCCGCGATCAACCTCTTCGTCAGTGCGGCACGCTGTCCTGTGCTGCTCATGGTGAGCGCCGACGTCTTGGTCAGGGACGGAACGATCGACGCGCTCTTACAGCATTTCCGCGACCCCGAGGTAGGAATGGTGGGAGCGCATCCAATCCCGGTCAACGATGAGACCACATTCCTTGGGCATGCCGTGCACGTTCTCTGGCGGCTGCACGACCGGCTGGCGCGAATGTCCCCAAAGCTCGGCGAGGTCGTCGCCTTCCGCAACGTGGTGCCCAGCATTCCCTCAGACAGCGCGGTGGACGAAATCTCCATCCAGGCGCTGATCACCCAGCTTGGATACCGGTTGGTGTACGAGCCGGAGGCCGTCGTCTACAACCATGGGCCGGCAACCGTCAAGGACTTTCTGCGCCAGCGCCGGCGCATCTATGCAGGACATCTGCGTGTCAATCGCCAGCAGGGATACGAAGCATCGACCATGAGCCTGCGGAGAATCGGTCGCGCTCTTGTCGGTTCAGGCTCGTTCGCCACACCACGTGCGGCGACCTGGACTCTGGGCGCGATCGGGCTCGAGGCCGCCGCTCGCGGGCTCGGGCACTACGACTACATGCGGCATCGCTCGCACCAGGTTTGGGAAACGGCTTTGACGACGAAGAGGCCGGTCGCGGCCGCGGCCAACGGCCAGAGCCAGCAGACGGTGATGGTCTTCAACATCGTCAACTTTCACAGGTTGGAGCTGGAGCATGGCTTGCGCGCCGGGCGCCAGGTCACCCAGCGGATCACGCAGCACATCGCATCGGCTCTTGGACAGAGCGCGGGCGTCTCCGTCCAGCGAAGCGGAACCATCGTCGTGCTGCTGTCCGCCGATCGTGAAGAAGCAGAGCGCTCGGCGCAGCGGATCGTGGACGAGGTCGGGCAGACACGCCTGGCCGTCAGCGGCAATCGTGATGGAGTGCCAGTCCAGCTCGCCTGCGGGATCATCGCCTTCTCGCCGTCTGGACAAGCACTCGCGGAGTCGATACCGGTGTCGGCGCCGCCGGAAATTCAGCCAGCAATGGCCGGTTAAAGGAGCAATTACCTTGGGCATGTCGCAGGTCCTAACCCAGATTCCCGCCCTCAAGGCAACTTATGCCACGGGGCGGGTGTTCGCGCTGCCGATGAACATCACGGTGAGCGTCAGCTATCGATGCAACTCTCGTTGCAAGACCTGCAACGTCTGGCTGCTGCCGAACGATGACCTGGTCATCGACGAGTGGGATCGTGTCTTCGAATCACTGGGCAAAGCTCCGTACTGGTTCACCTTCAGCGGGGGCGAGCCGACGCTGCGCAAAGACCTGCCCGAGATGGTCGGGAGCGCCTACCGCCACTGCCAGCCCGGGATCATCAACATCCCGACCAACGGAATCCAGCACAAGATCATCCCTGGCCGGATCGAGCAGGTGCTGCAGGCGGCCCCGAAGTCTGAGGTCATCATCAACCTGTCGCTGGATGCCGTCGGCCTGAAGCACGACGCAATACGTGGAGTCAAAGACAACTGGGCCCACGCCATGATCACCTACGCCGGTCTCAAGGAGCTCAAGACCCGATACAAGAACCTGACGGTGGGAGTTCACTCCGTCATCTCGACGTTCAGCGTCGATTCGTTCGCGGAGCTCTGCGAATACGTTCAGCGGGAACTCAAGCCAGATTCGTTCATCACCGAGATTGCCGAGGAACGTGTCGAGCTTGACACCGTCGGTTGCGGTATCACGCCGACGGGTCAGCAGTACACGGTTGCAATAGACACACTGCTCGAGAGCATGCGCGACCACAAGCTCACGGGGATCGCGGAAGTAACCCAGGCCTTTCGCCGGCAGTACTACGAGATCGTCAAGCGAACGCTGCGCGAGCAGCGTCAGGTCATCCCGTGCATGGCAGGCGTTGCGTCAGCGCAGATCGCTCCCAACGGAGACGTCTGGTCGTGCTGTGTTCGCGCGCAGTCCATGGGCAACCTGCGCGAGCAGAACTACGACTTTGCGACCGTCTGGAAGAGTGGCAAGGCCAGGGAGCTGCGCCGCAGCATCAAGGCCGGAGAGTGCTACTGCCCGCTCGCGAACGCGGCGTACACGAACATGCTCACC
>Ga0209488_10002909_pt1 | contig 13890 bp, 7 predicted proteins | sample Rivendell_Oct201_8_FD_188349 | JGI IMG/M metagenome (GOLD analysis project Ga0209488, IMG submission 188349) | Vadose zone soil microbial communities from the Eel River Critical Zone Observatory, Northern California, USA -... | ecosystem: Environmental > Terrestrial > Soil > Vadose zone >... | reverse complement strand
GTTCGTTTCCGGTGCGTTCAATGCCTTGGCGGTCTCGCGCTGGATCAAGCCGACGACGTCGCGCGGTGTCCGGGCGGGCACGAAATAGCCTTGCCAGCCGGCGGCTTCGAAAGCCGGAATGCCGTCTTCGGAAACGGTCGGCACGTTCGGCAGAACGTGCGAGCGCGTGGCGCTGTTGACGGCGAGCGCGCGCAATTGTCCGCTCTCGATGAACGGAACGATGGTGCCGATCGGTACGATCGCGACATCGATTTCGCCCGCGATCAAGGCGGTGTTGAGCGGTGCATCGCCGCGATAGGGGATCGCCTGGATGTTGATGCCGGCTGCGCGCTTGAGCATCTCCATGGTGAGATGCAGCGAATTGCCGACGCCCGTCATGCCGTAATTGAGCTTGCCGGGGCGCGCCTTGGCGAGCGCAATCAACTCCCTCAAGGATTTTGCCGGCAGGTTCGGATTGGCGACCAGCACGGTGGAGGTCGTGACAAGTTGGGTGACGGGGATGAAATCGCGGATCGTATCGAATGGCAGCGAGCGAAAGATCGCCGGGCTGATCGCCTGTCCATTGGTGTTCTGCAAGATCGTGTAGCCGTCGGGCGGCGACTTGGCGACGACATCGGCGCCGGTGTTGCCGCCGGCGCCGGCCCGGTTTTCCACCACGACCGGCTGGCCGAGACCTTCTTGCAGCTTGGCCGCGACGACGCGGGCGAGTGAATCGACCGCCCCACCCGCCGCATAGGGCACGATGACGCGGACGGGTTTGATGGGAAAGGTTTGGGCGTGAGCGTATTGGCAGGCGAGTCCGAGAGTCGCGACCGCAATAGACGACGCGAGCACAAAACGCTTGAAGTAAGCGTTCAATTCAAGTTGTGACAGGACGCAGTTCATAAACGTCCCCATATTTGGCAGCAATTGCGACATCCCCCGCACGCAAAGCCAAACGCATCGCTTCCAGCTTCTCTGCATCCTCAATCGAGAAATACGGTGACCATTCTCCTTCTTCCTCGATGAGTTCGACAGAGACCTCGGCTGCGAATTTCCTTTCGCGGATAAACTCGACCTTTTTTCTTTTCATGTAGAAGAATATCACGTGCAGCCAATTCGCGAAACCCACGCCTGGACGCCCATGCCTGGACCCCGCGGATCTCCCGCTGATTTACGAGGCCCGCAGGCGATACAGGATTTCGGCTGTGCAGTTCGGCCACTAAGCCGGCTATTTAGCCGCTGCTTGCGCCGCCTGCGGTCGATGCCAGATAGTCCAGGGCCACCTGCACGCCGCCCTTCTTGTGCGGAACGCCGCACAGCGAGAGCGCCATTTCGGTCGCGGCGAGCCCCCCGAGCAACATTGCCTCGTTGGTGTCGCCGAGATGGCCGATGCGGAACATCTTGCCCGCAAAGGGACCGAAGCTCGCCCCATAGGAGATGTTGAAGGCTTCGAGCGCGCGGTTTCGGAACGCGTCGCCGTCGTGTCCTTCCGGCATCAAGATGGCGGTGACGGTCGGCGAGTAGTATTTAGCATCCCGGCAGACGATATCGAGGCCCCAGGCGCGCACGGCGCGGCGGGTGGCCTCGGCCAGCCGGTCGTGGCGCGCAAAGACATTGTCGAGGCCTTCCTCGTGCAGCATGTCGATGGCGACTGCGAGGCCCTGCAGCATCTGGGTGGCCGGCGTATAGGGGAATATGCCGTTCTTGTTCATCGCGAGCATGTCGTCCCAGGCGAAGAACGAGCGCGGCAGGCTGGCCTTCTGGTTGGCCGCGATAGCTTTGTCGCTCAGCGCGTTGAACGCCATGCCGGGCGGCAACATCAGGCCCTTTTGGGCGCCGCCCACGGTGACGTCGACGCCCCATTCGTCATGGCGATAGTCGGTCGAGGCCAGCGAGGAGATCGTGTCGACCAGGAACAGGGCCGGGTGTCCGGCAGCATCAATGGCCTTGCGGATCTCGGCGATGGGCGAAAGACACCCCGTTGCAGTCTCGTTGTGCAACACGCAGACCGCCTTGATCTCCTTGTTCTTGTCCTCGCGGAGCTTCGCTTCGATCACTTTGGGATCGGCCCCGATGCGCCAGTCGGTCTTGATGAACTCGGGCACGACGCCGAGGCGCGCTGCCATATTCTTCCATAGCGTGGCAAATTGGCCGGTTTCGACCATCAGCACGCGGTCACCGGGCGAGAGCGTATTGACGAGCGCTCCTTCCCAGGCGCCCGTACCGGTCGCCGTGTAGATGATGACCGGGTTGGTGGTCTTGAAGATGGTCTTGATGCCGTCGAGGCAGCGCTTGCCGAGCCTGGCAAATTCCGGGCCGCGGTGGTCGATAATGGGCGTGTCCATGGCCCGCAAAATGCGGTCGGGTAGCGGCGTCGGGCCTGGAATATGGAGGAAATGGCGGCCAACCGGGCGCGAGGAGTTTTTGGACATCTGCATTCCTTGGCGTGTGGATTGCGGCTTCGAGAACGCTGCGCCGCGGAATCGGCAACCAGCTTGCCGCCATGAATTACGAATGCGACAGTCAGTCAAGTCCAATTGGACCGGGTTGTTTGGATGGGCCATGTCCGATTGGCGCATAGCAAGCGTTTCGATCATTCCTGCCGAATCGCGTAAAAGTTAAACGGGGTAGAGTTACATGAGTGAAACGGTGGTACCGGGGCTGGAGCGGCGGCTCCGGGCGGAATTAACCGGCGACGTGATGTTCGACCGCTTCAACCGGGGCCGCTATGCCACGGACGCTTCGCATTACCAGATCATGCCGCTTGGCGTCGTGGCGCCCCGTACGATCGAGGAAGCCAATCGGGCCATTGAGATCGCAAAGCACGAAGGCGTGTGCGTGACCGCGCGCGGCGGCGGGACGTCGCAATGCGGGCAGACCATCAATACCTCGCTGGTGGTCGATTGTTCGAAACATCTCAACAAGGTCCTCGAACTGGACGTGGCCGGCCGGCGCTGCGTGGTCGAGCCCGGCATCGTGCTGGACGAACTCAACCGGGCGCTTAAAGCCCACGGCCTGTGGTTTCCGGTCGATATTTCGACCGCCTCGCGCGCCACCATCGGCGGCATGACCGCCAACAATTCCTGTGGGGCGCGTTCGCTGCGCTATGGCAATACGCGCGAAAACGTTCTGTCGGTCGATGCGCTGCTCGCCGACGGCAGCATGGGACATTTCGGCCCCATCGCGTCCGACTTGTCGGACATTCCCGAAACCTCAGCCCTCAAGGCGCTGGCGCGGGACCTCCTGGCGCTTGGTGCGCGCGAGGCCGACACTGTAAAGGCCCGTTTCCCGAAAGTGCAGCGCCGGGTCGGGGGCTACAATCTCGACGCGTTCGCGCCCGGCCGCAACGACTTCAATCTCGCGCATATCCTGGTCGGCTCCGAGGGCACGCTCGCCTTTTCGAATCGGATCGAACTCAAACTGTCGCCGGTGCTCGGGCGTCGCGCGGTGGGTGCGGTGCACTTCGGCAGTTTCCACGCCGCCATGGATGCGGCCCAGCACATCGTCAAACTCGGACCGATCGCGGTGGAACTGATCGACCGCACCATGCTTGGACTCGCCCGCGACATCGCGATGTTTCAGCCGACCATCGCGGCGGTCGTGCGTGGCGACCCGGAAGCCATACTCTTTGTCGAGTTCGGCGAGAATGATCCTGAGAATGCGCGCCGTCTCAAGCAACTCGTCGAACTGATCGGCGATCTCGGTATTTCCTGGGACAAATCCGGCGCGCACCAGGGTGGCGTGGTCGAAGTGCTCGATCCTGCCTTGCAGGGCGCCATCACCGAGGTCCGCACCGCCGGCCTCAACATCATGATGTCGATGAAGGATCAGGGAAAGCCGGTTTCCTTCGTCGAGGACTGCGCGGTGCCGCTCGAACATCTGGCCGAATATACCGCCAAGCTCACCGAAGTTTTCGAGCGCAACGGCACGCGCGGCACCTGGTATGCGCATGCATCCGTGGGGTGCCTGCATGTGCGGCCGGTGCTCAACCTGCGCCTTGAGAAAGACGTCAAGGCCATGCGCGCCATTGCGGAAGAAGCGTTTACGCTCGTGCGCCACTACAAAGGCTCGCATTCCGGGGAGCACGGCGACGGCATCGTGCGCTCCGAGTTTCACGAATTCATGTTTGGACCGCAGCTCGCGCGCGCCTTCGAAGAGGTCAAGGACCGTTTCGATCCCAAAGGCCTGTTCAATCCCGGCAAGATCGTGCGTGCCCCGAAGTTCGATGACCGCAAACTGTTGCGGTATGGCCCGAACTACAAGCCTGAGGAAATCACGACGCAACTTGATTGGTCGGCCTATCCGGGGGCCGGACAAGGATTCCAGGGCGCGATCGAGATGTGCAACAACAACGGGGCCTGTCGGGCGCTCGGTTCCGGTGTCATGTGCCCGAGCTATCGGGCGACGCGCGAGGAAAAAGACGTCACGCGCGGACGCGCTAACACATTGCGCCTCGCCTTGACGGGACAACTCGGAGCCGACGCGCTCACCTCCGACGCAATGGAAGAGTCCCTCAAGCTATGCGTCTCGTGCAAGGCCTGCCGGCGCGAATGCCCGACCGGTGTCGATATGGCGCGCATGAAGATCGAGGTGCAGGCGGCCCGCGCCGCCAAGTTCGGCCTGTCGTTGCATGATTGGCTTGTGGGATATCTGCCGCGCTATGCGCCAGTGGCGTCATCACTTCGCTATTTCGTCAACTTGCGTAATTCCTGGGGCTGGCTTGCGCGCCTGTTGGAGAAGCATGCAGGTTTCAGTGCGCGGCGCCCCTTGCCGGCCTGGCGCAGACCCTTCAAGGCCCCGGCGGTCACGCTCGGACCCAGCGATGGGCGGGAAGTCGTCCTGTTCGCCGACACCTTCAACCGCTATTTCGAGCCAGAAAACCTGGAGGCGGCCGTTGCCGTCCTCTTGGCGGCCGGCTGTCGCGTGCATCTGCCGCAACAGGGTCTGCGTCCGCTCTGCTGTGGTCGTACGTTTCTCACCGCCGGCAAGATCGACGAGGCCCGCCACGAGGCGCAACGCTGCGTGGACGCGCTCGCGCCTTTTGCGATGCGCGGGATTCCCATTGTTGGTCTTGAACCGAGTTGCCTGCTGACCTTTCGCGACGAGATACCCGCATTGCTGCGAACCGACGAGGCACGCCGGATCGCCGGGCGCGCCTTGATGTTCGAGGAATTCGTCACGCGCGAGCTTGCTGCCGGCGCATTGGCGTTGGGGCCGGTTGCGAAACGCGCTCTGCTGCACGGCCACTGCCACCAGAAATCCTTCGACGTGATGGGGGCCGTTGCGGACGCGCTCAAGCTGGTGCCCGATCTTGCCGTCGAGACAGTCGAAACGAGCTGCTGCGGCATGGCGGGTGCCTTCGGGTATGGCGCCAATACGGTCGACGTGTCGCTGCGCATGGGCGAACTCTCGCTTCTGCCGGCGGTGCGCAAGGCGCCAGCCGATACGCTGGTGGTTGCCGATGGTACCTCCTGCCGCCACCAGATTCGGGATGGCGCCGGGCGCGAAGCGCTGCATGTGGCGCGTATTCTGGCGATGAGCGTTGCGGCGGCGCGGCAACAACCTTACATTTGATGGTCCGTTGAACCCGGAGTTTACTTTAGCGCTACTGCGTCAGAAGCGGAGAACTTTCCCGGCCTCATGGTGAGGAGCGCATCCTCTTAGGTGCGCGTCTCGAACCATGTAGGCCGGTGCCAAGTCGCCTTCCACGTCGCTTGAGAAACTTGAACCTCGCCAAGCAGGCATGACAGTGCGGATGCCGCTGAAAAAATTCTTCCCTATCGTTGGCGCAGTGATTGCCATCGCGGTGTCGGCTTTTGTCTCGCAAAAGGTGTGGTGGGAGAACGGTCTCAAGTCGCTGCGGGTTCTCAACGAGCAACGGGTGCAGCTTGTGGCCAATGCGCTCAATGCCGAGGTCGGCCGTCAGGATCACCTGCCGGTGGTGCTTTCGCTCGATCAGGATGTGCGTGAGGCGCTGGCCGAACCAGGCAATGCAGACCGGCGCGAACGTCTCAATCGCAAGCTCGCACGCGTCAGCCTGGAAGCCGACACCCGTGCGCTCTATCTGATCGGACCGGATGGTATCGTGTTTGCCAGCGATGATTGGCAATCGCCGACAACGCTGGTGGGACGCGATCTTGCGGATCGTCCCTATTTCGTCGATGCGATGATCTTTGGGCGCAGCACCTTTCTGGGCGTGGAACCAGAAAGCAATCGCGTGCGCTACTATCTGGCCGAAGCGATCCGAGATAACGGAGCCATATCGGGCATTGCGGTTGCTCGAATTGAGTTTGACGCACTGGAGGCGGCCTGGGAGCGCGCGGCCGAACATGTTTTCGTGACTGATTCCGATGGTGTCGTATTTCTCGCGAGCGATCCCCGCTACAAGTACCGCTTCATGGATCTGGTGGCGCGGCCGGAGAATTCGCGGTCGAACGTCGGGCTGCGCTATCCGGGCGTTCTCGCACCGCCGATTGAACTCGCGATGGGCGAGCGCCTTCCACCCGATGCCATCGTCACGATCAAATCACCCGAGGTCGATGTCGCCTATCTTTATCAATCGATGCTCGTGCCGGCCTATGGATGGACCATCCACCGGCTGACCAGCCTTTCGTCGGTGCGTGAAGACCGGCGTGACGGTGCGATCATCGGCGGTGCAAGCGCAGCGCTCGTCATCTCGCTCCTTTTTTACGTCGTCGAGCGCCATCGCGCCGCCGAACGGCTCAAGGGGGAAGTCGCGGCGCGCACACGCGAACTCAGCAATTCGAATACTTCCTTGCAAACGGAGATCGACGAACACCGCCGCACGGAGGCGCGCTTGCGCGCGACCCAGAACGAACTGGTGCAGGCAAGCAAGCTTGCGGCGCTCGGGCAGATGTCGGCTGCGATCGCGCATGAAATCAACCAGCCGCTGGCGGCGATGCGGACCTTCATGGCGAGCGCAAAGATATTCGCGCAGCGGGAAAACTTCTCGCAGGTCGGACGGAATCTCGACCTCATCGCGGGTCTTGCCGAACGCATGGCCAGCATCACGGGACACCTCAAGACCTTCGCGCGCAAGAGCGACCATGGAGCGCGCGAACTCGTCAAAGTCGAAGCCGCCATTGCGGGGACTTTGCTTCTGCTTGAAAGCCAGATCGCCGCCGCCGGTGTTCGGCTCGACCTCGATATCGCTCCGGATCTGCATGTGACCGGGAACACGGTCCAGCTCGAACAGGTGATTCTCAATCTCATGCGCAATGCGCTGGACGCAGTGGCGGGCCGGCCGAACGCCTGGATTCGGATTTCTGCCCGTGCCGCCGCAGACACGGTTTTCGTTGCTGTCTCGGACAACGGCCCCGGAATTGCACCGGAACTCATCAACCGGATATTCGATCCGTTCTTTACCACCAAGGGCGTCGGCGACGGGCTGGGTCTCGGACTGTCGGTCTCGTACGGAATCGTCCAGGACTTCGGTGGTCGTATCGGTGCCAGGAACCGACCGGAGGGCGGCGCGGAATTGACGGTCGAGCTACCCCGACATCACGATGCGCCAATTCGGAGCCAAGATGCGATCCATGCCTGAGCAAGGCCCCGTCCTGCTCGTCGATGACGAGGCGACGATCCGCCAAGCCGTTACGCAATGGCTTGGGCTCGCGGGATTTGAAACGCTGGTCCATGAGAAGGCGTCGACGGCACTCAATGTATTGACGGTCGATTTTCCGGGTGTGCTCGTGACGGATCTCAAGATGCATGGGCTCAGCGGCATGGATCTCTTGCGTCATGCCCAGCAAATGGACCCGGAGCTTCCGGTCATCATGATTACGGGGCACGGCGATGTCGAGACCGCCGTCGTAGCGATGCGTCTCGGCGCCTACGATTTTATCGAAAAGCCGTTTGCGCCCGAACGGTTTCTCGAGGTTGTCCGGCGCGCCGTCGAAAAGCGCCGCCTCGTTATTGAAAACCGTCATTTGCGTCTGGTCGTTACCGAGCAGACGCTCACCTCTCGCATCATCGGCACGTCCAAGGCCGCGGAGACTTTGCGCGCGGCTGTCGCTGAACTTGCCGGCACCGACGTCAGCGTGATTCTTTACGGCGAGACCGGCGTGGGCAAGGACCTGGTCGCGCGTTGCCTGCATGACTTCGGGCCGCGGCACAAAGCCAATTATGTCGCTGTCAATTGCGCGGCCGTGCCGGAAGGCATGGTCGAAAGCGAGTTCTTCGGGCATGAGGCGGGAGCCTCAAGCGCTGTGTCGAAGGCGCGTGTCGGCAAGATCGAGCATGCGAGCGGCGGGACATTGTTTCTTGATGAAATCGACAGCATGCCGCTCTCCACGCAGACCAAGCTGTTGCGTGCATTGCAGGAGAGAGTGATCGAACGTTTGGGTTCGAATCGCGGGATCCCGGTCGATGTCCGCGCAATCGCATCGAGCAAGGTCGACCTGCGCAAGGCCACGGCCGAGAATCGATTTCGCGCAGATCTCTACTATCGCCTTTCGGTGGTCGAACTTAACGTTCCGCTGTTGAAAGATCGCATGGAGGATGTCCCGCTGCTGTTCGAATATTTCGCAAATTCCGCCGCGGCCATGCATAAGCGCGAAGTGAAACCGATAACGTCCAGCCTGTTGGGGATGTTGATGGCGTATCACTGGCCCGGCAATGTACGCGAACTTCGCAACGCTGCCGAACGCTACGCGATTGGAATGCCGGTTTCGCTGCTTCCAACCGATGAACCTGTCGGCGTTTCAAAAATCTCGCTTGCCCAGCAGGTCGATGCCTTCGAGCGCAGAGTGATTGAGCGTTCGCTCGCCGAGGCAGGTGGGCGGATCAGCGAGGTCATGGAGCAACTGGACATTCCGCGGCGCACGTTGAGCGAAAAAATGACTCGCTTTGGCATCGACCGACGTCGCTTTGTCGATCCAAATCGGCAGAATTCCGCCGATGATCCTGGACCGACTGGCGGATAATTGCCGGTCGATTTTGCGCGCACTTCCGCAAGTCACTGATATTGCAATAAATTGCATTAGGAGGATGGGCTGAATGCGTGGCGCTCGCGGTCACAGGGCGGTTCGTAGAATGTGCTCGCCAATCGTAGAAAAGGGTGTCATCTGTTGTACTTAGGTATCCGGCATGTTCTTGCTTAAATGAGTCGTTTCGATTGGCAAATTGTTGCCCATGGTCGTGCACCGAGTCGACTTCCAAGTGGGCGGGCTGTTGGCCGGCGGATCGCGGGTTTCAATTTTGCGTCCCATACGTCTCAAGCGGGCACTCGGCTCCGAACAACTAGGCCAGAGTAACTACCGGAGCAACTGAGCGTAATTCATGCGGCCAAACAGCAGCGAGCTACAGACGGGTTTGCAGCGACGATGAACGACCTAAAACGAACCAAGATCGAACGGAAGAGACCGTTTGCGGTGCTTTGTATGGCGTCGATACTCAGCATCCTCCTTGCCGGCTGCTGGCCTGACGCCTCGGCGGTGACGCCCCCGACTGCGCCTCCCAAGGACCCTAACGTCGTTCGAGTTACGACCGATAATTTGCACCAGATCGGCATCGTCAATGTCGAACTTGTTGCGTTCCCGAACCTTAAGCAGGCTATTGGACAAATCGCATTCAACGAGGATGCGAGCACCGTGGTGCAAACGCCATTTTCCGGACGGGTGACGCGCGTGCTCGTCAAGATCGGTGACGACATCAAGCTCGGGGATCCGCTGTTCGAGATCGACAGCCCGGAGGTCGTGCAGGCGCAGACCGACCTCATTGCGGCACTACACGGCGTCGATAAGGCGAAATCAGCTTTGATTGCCGCACAGCGCCAAGCCGAACGTGCGTCACGCCTGATCAAGGACAAGGCGGTTTCGCAGCGCGAAGCCGACCAGGCGCTCAATGATCAGGCGGCCGCCGAATCCGATTTCAAGACCGCCGAAGGCACGCTGACTTTTGCGCGCAACCGATTGCGTGTTATCATCGGCCGTGACCAGGCGGAAGTCGATCGGCTTGAAAACACGCGCGTGGTCAACCCCCTGATCACCATCAACTCGCCCATCAATGGAACTATCATCGGCCGCAAGGTGGGGCCTGGCCAATATGTGCGGGCCGATGTCGCCGATCCGCTCTATTCGATCGCCGATCTTACCACCATGTGGCTGAAGGCCAACGTGCCGGAAATCGATGCTCCGCTCATCCGGGTTGGACAAGAAATCGAGGTCAGGGTCATGGCGTTGCCCGATCGCGTATTTAGAGCTCATGTTATAGCCATCGGGGCCGCTTCCGACGCCTCAACGCGTCGTGTCATGGTTCGCTCCGAAATCCCGAACCCGGATCGCGCACTGAAGTCGGAAATGTTTGCCAGCTTCAAAATATTGATTGGGGCCGGGGAGCCGGCGCCGTCGGTGCCGTCCGCCGCGGTGATCTGGGAGGGGGAGCGGGCCACCGTATGGAGCGAGCGCGAGCCGATGCTGTTTGAACGCCGCTTGGTCAAGGCCGGCCTCGAACAAGATGGCCGCACCGAAATTCGTGAAGGTCTCAAGGCTGGTGATCGGATCATCGGGCGCGGCGCAATCTATGTACAAAATGAATCGCAGCAGTGATCGGCCATGGTCGTGAACGTCGATGCTGCGTAGCCTGTTAGCCTTCTGCCTGCAGAGGCGTCCCTTGGTGCTCGCCGCTTTTGCGGCGTTCCTGGGCGTGGGCTATGCGACATTCCTCAAGCTCAACATCGAAGCCTATCCGGATCCGGCGCCGCCGATCATCGAGATCATCACCCAGTGGCCCGGCCAGTCGCCGGAAGAGGTCGAGCGCTACATCACGATCCCGGTCGAAATCGCCATTGCGAGCACCCCGGGATTAAAATTCATCCGCTCGAATACCGTATTCGCGCTCAGTTTTATTCGGATGCAGTTCGAATACGGCCAAGACTACTATTTCGTCCGCCAGCAGGCGATCAATCGGCTGACCGGCATAACGCTGCCCAACGGCGTGCAGCCGGTGATCTCGCCGGCCGGCACGATAAGCGAGATCTATCGCTACCAGCTCAAGGGTCCACCTGGCATGGACCTAATCGAACTCAAGACGCTGCAGGATTGGGTGGTCGAGCGCAAGCTGCGTATCGTGCCGGGCGTCTCGGATGTGCTCACGCTCGGCGGTAAGACGAAAGAATACCAGGCCGAGATCGACCTCAACCGCATGATGTCCCTCGGCCTGACCTTGCCTCAGGTTATAAACGCCATCTCGACCAGCAATGCCAATGTGGGAGGGCGGACGCTGAGTATCGGCGAGCAATCGGTCAATGTTCGCGGCCTTGGCAATGTGCGCAGCCTTGAGGACATGGGCAACATTGTGCTCACGCAGCAGAATGGCGTTCCAGTGCTGCTCTCCGATATTTCCAAGATACAGGTCGGGTTCGTGCCGCGACTGGGTATCGCGGGCCGCGATGATGCAACCGACATCATCTACGGCATCGTGCTGATGCAGAAATTCGAGCGCACCATGGAAATGGTAATGCGGGTGCGCGCCGCCGTCCGGCGTCTCAACACGGATGGGAGCCTGCCGCCAGGGGTCACGATCGAGCCGTTCTATGACCGCGGCGACCTGGTGGCGATCACGGTGAATACCGTGCTGCACAACATGTTGTTCGGCATTGCGCTGATCTTTCTCATCCAGTGGCTGTTCCTGGGCGATTTGCGCTGCGCCATCATCGTTTCGGCGACCATTCCGGTTGCGCTGTTCCTGGCCGTCATCATCACGGTGTTGCGCGGGGAATCCGCCAATCTGCTGTCGGTTGGAGCGATTGATCTTGGCATCATCGTCGATTCCACCGTGATCATGCTGGAGAATATCTTTCGCCATCTGGCGCACCGTGATTCTGCTCCTGGGGCGCAAACGCCTGAAGATTCGCTTGCCGACAGGCTCCGCAAGATATTGACCGGTGCGGTCGAGGTTGATCGGGCGATCCTCTTTTCAGTCATCATCACGATCGCGGCCTTCATTCCGCTTTTCACAATGCAGGGCGTCGAGGGACAGATTTTCGGTCCCATGTCGCGCACCTATGCCTATGCATTGATCGGTGCGGTGATTGCGACCTTCACGGTGACGCCGGTTTTGGCTTCCGTCTTCCTTCCCAAACATGTGAAAGAGGTGGAGACACTCCTGGTGCGTGGGCTGCGGCGGGTCTATCAGGCCATCCTGCCATTAGCGGTCCGCCGCTATCGGGTTGCAGCCGCCATTGCGGCGATGTTCCTTGTGATCTGCGGAACGATTGGCGCACGGCTCGGGACCGAATTCCTCCCAAAGCTCGAAGAAGGCAATCTCTGGATTCGCGCCCTGCTGCCGCCGACCATCGCGCTCGAAGCCGGCATGGATAGCGTTGCCCGCATGCGCGGGATCATCAGGAAATATGCGCCGGTGCACACTGTCGTTTCAGAGCAAGGCCGCGGCGAGGATGGAACCGATCCCGATGGATCGTTCGTGGCGGAGTTCTTTGTGCCGCTCAAGCCGTTTGAAGAATGGCCGAAGGGCCTGACCAAGGAAGCCATGGTCCGGGAGATGAGTGAAGAACTCAATCGTGAGTTCATCGGCGTCGATTTCAATTTCTCTCAATACATCCAGGACAATATCGAAGAGGCGGTGTCGGGCGTCAAAGGTGAGAACTCGATCAAGATATTCGGTCGCGACCTCGATGAACTTCAGCGTTTGTCCAAGGAGGTAAAGGCCGAATTGTCCGAGGTTCGCGGCGTGAGAGATCCCGGCGTTTTCAATTTGCTGGGACAGCCCAATCTCGTCGTCCGTATCGATCGCGCCAAAGCCGCGCGCTATGGCTTTTCGGTCGGCGACATCAATGCGGTGGTGCAGGCCGCCATCGGGGGCCAGGAAGCGACACGGATCTATGAAGGCGAGATGAATTTTGGCTTCACGGTGCGACTGGCGCCCGAATATCGGCTCAGCGTAGATGCCATTCGTTCGGTCCCGGTTGCGCTGCCCAACAGCGATTCCAAGTCGCCGCCAGCCTATATCGCGCTCGGCGATCTCGGCGAAGTCAAGCTCGAGAGCGGCGCCGCTTACATTTATCGGGAGAACAGCCAGCGCTTCGTGCCACTGAAGTTCAGCGTGCGCGAGCGCGATCTCGGATCGACCATTGCCGAGGCGCAGGAGCGGATCGCCCGCAAGGTGCCGATGCCGCAAGGCTATACGATCGATTGGGCTGGTGAATTTGGAGCCTTGGTGGAAGCTCAGAAGCGGCTTGCGCTGATCGTCCCGCTCTCCTTGGTCCTGATTTTCATGCTGCTCTATAGCCTGTTCAATTCCGTGCGCGACAGCTTGCTGGCGCTGTCGGGAATTCCGTTTGCCGTGTGCGGAGGAATTCTGGGACTTATCGTTGCGGATCTCAATTTCAGTATTTCGGCAGCCATTGGTTTCATCTCGCTGTTCGGCGTTTCGGCGATGGATGGGATTTTGTTGGTTTCCTACATTCGCCGCGAACTCGAAGAAGGCGCCGGAACCGAAGAGGCGGTTTTGCGTGCCGGCGAAACGCGCATGCGGCAGGTCTTCATGACCGGCCTTTCGGCCTGCATTGGCCTCGTGCCTGCGGCCATCTCCACCGGCATCGGATCGCAAGTCCAGCAGCCACTGGCCTGCGTGATCGTCGGCGGCATGTTGCTGTCGCCGATTTGCAGCCTGATTGTCATCCCGACGCTGGCCCGGATGTTCATGCCGTTCGTGCCTAACCGCGCCGCGATGCCGCCGGACCCGCAGGCAGCCGAACCTGGCGATGAATTGCCGCCGTCCGGAACTCCGCAGCCCGCCTGATTGCTGGGCCGGACCTGCTTGGCGCGTCCTTCACGTCCCGGCATCGGGCTCCTCGTCCTCACACAACGACATTCCCCGCACAACGACTTCGGCCTTGCTGTTTGGGGCCAAGATTAGAACGATTAT
>Ga0209488_10002908_pt1 | contig 13897 bp, 12 predicted proteins | sample Rivendell_Oct201_8_FD_188349 | JGI IMG/M metagenome (GOLD analysis project Ga0209488, IMG submission 188349) | Vadose zone soil microbial communities from the Eel River Critical Zone Observatory, Northern California, USA -... | ecosystem: Environmental > Terrestrial > Soil > Vadose zone >... | reverse complement strand
TGGCTCATCGAGCGAAGCGGTTGCCTCGTCGAGGAAGAGGTAGTCCGGGACGTGCAGGATCGCGCGAGCCAGGCCGAGGCGCTGCTGTTCGCCCAGAGATAGTACGCGATTCCAATGAGCTTCCTCCTCAAGCCGCCCCACCAACGTGCCCAGCCCCACAGCCATGACCACGTCAGCCAGCCTCTCAGCGCCAAAGGATTCCGGCTCTGCCGGGTAGGCCACCGCCGCCATAAGCGATGCGATCGGAAGGTACGGTTGCTGGGGTAGCATCATCACATGCGCTCCCCTGGGCACGACGATATCGCCATGGCCGCAGGGCCAGACGCCGGCAATCGCGCGAAACAGGGTCGACTTGCCCGAGCCTGATGGCCCCGTGATCAGCACGCGATCGCCCGAACGCAGGATGATGCCATCGGCCTCGAGCAGCGGCACTCCATTCGGCAGCCGCACCAACAAGTCAGCGATCTCGATCGCACTCCGGCCAGCGCTTGCCTTGACTTGGATCGCCGTCGGATCATTTGCAATGGCGCGAACTTCCGCAATCGCACGTTCGAATCCGTTGAGCCGTTCGATCACCGCCTGCCATTCGGCCAGTTGCCGATAGATCGTGATAAAAAACGAAAACGCGCCCTGCACGCTGTTGAAAGCCGCCGCCGTTTGCATCAGTCCGCCAAGCTGGATGGCGCCGACAAAATAGGCTGGACTGAGTACAACGAATGGAAACACACTCGAGACTTGACTGTAGCCCGCCGTGAAGAACGTCAGTTTCTTCTGCCGCCGCATGATCGCAAACCAATTGACGACGACGCTTCCGAAGCGATCTAAGAGGCGCTTGCGCTCGGCTGCTTCGCCGCGGAGCAATGCAATCTGTTCGGCGTTCTCCCGCACACGAACAAGATTGAATCGAAAGTCGGCCTCGAGCCGCTGTTGCTCGAAGTTGAGACCGATTAGTCGCCACCCGATGAAATGCGTGATCAGGGTTCCGATTGCTGCATAAGATAGCGCTGCCCAAACCAGGTAACCGGGAATTGAGAGTGTGATGCCGAACAGTTGAAGGGGCGCCTGCGCGGACAGCCCCCAAAGAATGACGACAAATGAAAGGAGCGTCACGACTGATCCAAGCAGCCCAACGCCAATGGACAACGTGAGGTCGACGAACAGGTTGATGTCTTCGGCGATGCGCTGGTCGGGGTTATCGGCGGCGTCGCCCAGGAGCTGCATGCGGTAGTGGCTGGCGGCAAACAACCAGTTGCCGAGGAGGGACTGCGTCATCCAACGGCGCCAGCGGATTTGCAGCCATTGATTGAGGTAAAGCTGATAGACCGTAAGCAGGGTGTAGGCCGCCGCAAGCCAGCAGAAGAACAGGAGTTCGCGGACGAACGCATGCCAGTTGTGATTCTGCAGCGCATTGTAGAATCGGTTGTTCCACTCGTTCAGCGCTACGTTGATTCCGACGCGGAATAGCTCAATGGCAATCACGGAAGCGAGTAGGCCGCATCCGCCGCGCCAGTCCTCCGAGCGGAAATAGGGAGCCGTGAGCCGCCAAGTCTTGACGAGTGTCAGAACGGGTCGTGGCACTGGGCGCTCCTGTGGTACGTCAGCCGACAGAGCCGGCACGACCCCGCTCAGAATCGGTCGGTGCTTTCGCCCTGCGTGAGCAACCCCTGGCGAAGGAAAGAGTACTTGCCGATCCTGCTGCGGCCGCGGCCATCGGGGCGGGATTGGCATGGCGTTTGATCCACCGTCCTGGTTAGCCTTGATCTAATTAGCTACCTATCTAGGTGAGACTCGATGCCGCGCTCGGAGATTTTTGCTTATTTTGTTTTCGGAATGCGCAACTGATCGCAATTTTTTTGGCTGTTGGGGAGAACCGTGATGGCATGTGCTCCGTGCAATCGCCGAACCGCCAGAGCGAGACATCACCAGTTCCCAACATGCGAACACAACACCACGACCATCGCAATCTTGGGCGCCACACAACGTTTACGGAGGTAGACTCTCTTCTTTAAGCCGTCCTGCCTTCGCGCTTGCCGGCGAGTTCCCACACGGCCAGCGCCAAAATCACTGCGGCGACGGGGATCCATATCACGAGCCAGATTTGCCGTGAGTCCGCTATGCCCGCCGTCAACGCACCGCAACCGTAGGCGAGGAACGCAGCGAGACCGGATGCGATACTCGGCGGTGAGGTCGGACTGGTCGGGGGGCCGGCAACTCTGCCGGTTATGTCTGAAACGATACGGATAACCACGGTTGTGAACACAATCGTGCTGATTCCAGATATATTGACAGTGCGTGCGGCCACCGCCTGGATACCCATGCTGACTGCTGAGAGCGAAACGACAACGTATAGCACGCTCCCTTCAATCGGCTCCGGTCTTGCACTCCATAGGGCGGTACAGCCAACGAGGAACAGGATTTCGAGCAGGAGGAGGGGGCTGGGATCACGGGGCGCGTCCGAGTGCCCGACCCGCGCGGCATTCACGACGGTTGCCAAGGCAACGCCGAAGGTAAAGCCGAGAAGCGCGGTAAGGGAGAGCCCAGCGGCTGCCACATGGCCTTGGCCGATTGCGACGGCGAGCAACGCTGTATTGCCGGTCATAGCCGAGGTGAACAAATGACCGAGCTTGAGGAAGGCCAGCACGTCGGTGGCCCCGGAAGCGAACGACAATAAGGCCAGCCCGAGAGCGTTACAGTTCGGTGCCTCCATCCCGTTTAAAAATAGTCGAGAGCGTTCTTTATAGGACAACCGCGGAGCCATGATTGTAATCTCCCAACCGACCATAAATAGGAGCGGCGATGGTCGACGCGATTAGGTACGACACGACGATCCACGAGGCGCGTTCCACTTTACCAGTGGAGGCTGCGATCGTCGGCAATGCTGTGGCAACGATCGTCTGATCCACCACCGCGAGGAACATCGGGAGCATGATCGAGGGGAATAGCGCTAGGAATGCCGGACGTTGCTTGACAGGTGGATCCGCGGGATCGTGATTTTGATCGAGCCCCATTCGAAGCGTTATTTCCAGAAAAGCACGATGATGACCGCACAAGCGGTTTCGACGAGCAGCTACAGCAACTGCCCTTTGAGGCACAGGCGGAAGATCAGATCTCCCGGAGTCGAGATTGAACTATTCCCTCCCGTTAATATTGCGAGACTGCCAAGCATGCCGCTGGCGGCGCTGTGCTGTTGGGAGCCAACGTCTCGAATGCTGCGACGGCACCAAAGTCCCCCATGTCACGCGTCGAGTCCCAGCTCCGGGCACAAGCGCCGATCGGTCATCGGAACCAACGGCCATTGCTCCGCCAAGTCATTCAGATCTCTCGACGTCGACTGGTTACATCCCACCACCCATCGACGGGAGCCCGTTCGGGGTCAGCGGCCCGTTGATGACAGGTGGCTGCGGGGGCGATGGTAGCGGAGCCGGAATCCGGCTGTGATAGGCGGGTATCCGGGGAATTGATCCATGCGCAATGCCGCGCAATCCAATATGCGCGGCCGGAGCGAACCCACGTGCCGCAAAGCTGGAAGCGGATCCGACGATCGATGCGATCGCGAAGACCGCTGCAAATACAAGTTTCATGATGGAGTTCCTGCTTTTTATCCCCCTCAATTCGGCAAATAGTGTTCAAGGCAGAAAATGAAAGTGCGGACGCATACCAATGTATTGCTGGAGCAAATCTATGGTTTCCGAAAAGATTGAGCCTTATGGCCGCCTGGTCGCAAATGCCGAGCGATCGCCGCCGGTCCGGCTGGAGATGCTTGCAATCAGGACCGCGAGAATGCCGACCAGAAAGATTCCGTCGAACGTTCCGGCACCGCCAATCGAGGCAATCGGCGCGCCTAAACCCTGCAATTTGTCGAGATTGAGCAAATCAGCCCCGATGAGAACACCGAGGCTGCCGCTGATATAGGCCAAGGGCGCGGCTTGCCGATACGATAGGAGCAGTGCGATGACGGCTGTTGTCAGGGAGGGAACGATTATAGGCAGCGCGATGCCAACCCCTGGCACGGGATCCGCCAAAGCATGGCAAACCCCGCCGACGCACGCCGTCGCGGCCAACCCTAGAACCCACAAACGATTCTTGACCAACAAGTAAAGGGACATCAGCGCGGGGATCATGCCGCCCCCAACGTTGACTGCGATAATGGTTCCGGGCCAGTCGACCACCGTCGGCACGATGTAATGCATGCCAAAGTATGAGATCTCGCGGCCTGAAATCATTTGCTGATCGGGCAGCTCGGCTATGGGAATGTTGAAGTAACTTCCGATCAATGAGCCCAACAATAGCGCCAGGGCGGCGCCGGAGCCAAGGCCGAGTCGCATATAGGCATAACGTAACGCTCCGACCTCGATGAGGAAAAACAGCCCGAGCAGCACGCCAGCAAGGATCGAGAAGAATAGGGGGCTGAGAGGGAGGTAATGGAGTTGGCTGGAAAACATCGGCGATCCCAACGGTGGCGCTTCCTATAGAGCGGCGACCATGCTGAATTGGCGTGGCGCAGAGGCCGGCGAACTGATGCAGATCACGAACAACATGCAATCCGACTGTCACCCAGTGGGCCGAGGCAGGGGCCGGCGCGTCCAGCGAATAAGGATGCGGCCGTCCTTTGGGGGGCGAAAGGACGGCCGCTACGAGCCTGGTGGGAGGAGGAATACCAAGCACGCCTAATCTAGAGAATCTGGAGAAGCGGGCTTGGCCGTTGTTGCTACGTTTGGTTTGATCTTGCGTTCATTTGATCCTCCGCCAATGCGCCGGACATGCGCGGGCTCAAACGCCACCGGTGGACCAGACGATCTTGAAGTTTGGGTCAAGCGAGGCTGGTGCATCGCGTCCTACGGATCGTCCTCAGGAGCGCAACTGCGCCGCAGGCCTGGGTCTCCACCATTGCAATGATTTTCTGAGCAAGAACCGGCCAACCATAGCAACCCACGGCAAGCGCTGGGTCCCGTCATCGCTAGATTGAGGACCGAATTGATCGAACTCTCCAGGCAAGAGACGCAAGAGACATGTATATCGCTCAATCGCAGCATCGAACGGAGCAGGCCATGAACAGACGCGAAAGTCTCGCACTCATTGGAAGCGCAACAGTGATGACCGCGGACGCCGTCGCCGGCACCGCCGTTGCCCAGACACCGCCGGCGTCGGGCGGTCCATTCAGACTGCCGCCGCTCGGCTACGGCTACGATGCGCTGGAGGCGCACATCGATACGGCCACGATGCGATTGCATCACGATTTTCATCACGCGGCCTACGTCAAGGCCTGCAACGATCTGGTACCGCGCTGGCGCGAACTCGCCACCACACCGGCGGAACGAATCCTCGCCGATCTTGATAGCGTGCCGGCAGCCGTGCGCGATCCCGTCCGCAACAATCTGGGCGGCGACTGGAACCACACATTTTTTTGGATCTTGATGACGCCGGGCGGCTCCAAGCAGCCAAGCGGCGAACTCGGTGCTGCCATCGACAGTACATTTGGCAGCTACTCCGGAATGACCGAGCAACTGACCAGCGCCGCTCTCGGCCGATTCGGTTCCGGCTGGGCATGGCTTGTCGTGAACAAGGGTCGGGAGCTTGCGATCATCAGCACAGCCAATCAGGACACACCGCTCGCGTTAGGCGCACGGCCCGTGATCGGCGTCGACGTGTGGGAGCACGCGTATTACCTGAAACACCAGAACCGCCGCCCCGAATATCTCAAGGCTTGGTGGAACGTCGTGAATTGGGATAAGGCCTTGGCCAACTTCAAGAACGCCATGGCCTGATTCCTCGCTGCGACGACCGTTTGTCGATTCAAAAGGTGAGACATGAGAGACCGTACGCCGACTTTGCTCCGAATACGAGGAACTGTGAGTTCTGCATCGTATGCGGTCGCCGCGCTAGCCCTCGGCTCGTCGACTGGCTTTGCTGCCGGGGATGCCGCCGCCGGTCAGCAGGTGTTCGCCAGCAGCTGCAGCATCTGCCACACGACCGAGCCCGGCGTGAACAAGATCGGTCCATCGCTCGCAGGCGTGTTCGGCCGAAAGAGCGGAACCGAAGCCGGGTTCGACTACTCGCCCGCCCTCAAGGCGGCTGCCATCACGTGGGATGAGAAGACGCTGTACCAGTTCATTCAAAATCCCGGCGCCGACGTGCACGGTACCAAGATGTTCGTCAGCGTCCCCGGCAGCGACGATCGCCAGAACGTCATCGCCTACCTTAAGACGCTCAAGACGTGAGCGCGTGGTTGCAGCCATCGCCGCGCGGCCGCGGGTGATAGCAAGCCGCAGAGCCGCAACAATGGAGGCATCGTATGCCACAGATCACGATCAATGGCGGGCAGCGCGACGTCGCCGCCGATCTTCAACGCGCTGCCGATCAATGCTGCGCAACTGAAGGCCGCCTGATGTCCGCACGGAGGGGCCCGTGGCGCCAACGTCCTTGAGCGTGAACGGCAGGACGGTCGCGGTCACCGTCGACGACCCCGATACGCCGTTGCTCTACGTTCTCAGGAATGAGCTCGGCTTGCATGGCCCGCGCTTCGGCTGCGGTCTCGGACAGTGCGGGGCCTGCACCGTGCTGGTCGACGAGGCGGCGGTGCGTTCATGTGTCACGCCGCTTTCGGCGGTCACCGGCAAGGTGGTGACGCTCGAAGGGCTGGGCTCGGACGCGAATCCGCATCCGATCCAGGAGGCCTTCATTGCGGAGCAAGCCGTGCAGTGCGGCTACTGCATCAACGGCATGATCATGCAATCCGCGGCCCTGCTGAAGCGCAACGCGAGGCCGACGGAACAGCAGGTCAAAGCCGAACTGGCGAACAATCTTTGCCGCTGTGGCACGCATCTGCGCATCGTACGTGCGGTGATGCGTGCCGCCGGCAGCTAGGAAGGGCCGAGCGATGAACAGGATGATCGATCGGCGCTCGCTGTTGCAGGCGACGGGTGCGCTCGTCGTCACGTTCAGCCTGACGCCGAGCGGCGCCGAGGCACAGTCGGCCTCCGCAGCGAAAACCGTGTCACCGGACCGGGTCGATGGCTTCCTCGCCATCGGCACCGATGGCAAAGTGACCGTCTATTCCGGAAAAGTGGATCTCGGCACCGGCGTGCTTACCGCCCTCACTCAGATCGTGGCCGAAGAGCTGGACGTGCCGATGAGCGATGTCGCGGTCATCCAAGGCGATACGGCTCTCACGCCGGACCAGGGCACGACTTCGGGAAGTTTTTCCATTCAAAACGGCGGAATACAGCTGCGGCAGGCGGCGGCGACCGCACGTCGCGCAATCCTGCGGCAGGCCTCCGTAGTGCTGCGGCGCGACATTTCAACGCTCGCGATCCGTAATGGCGTCGTTGGTGCCGCCATCGGACCGAATCTGCCAATCGGCGAACTCGTCACCGATACGATGTTGGCACGGGATATCGACAAGGAGGCACCGGAAAAGGCGGCGGCCGATTACACGATCGTCGGCAAGCCCGTGCTGCGCCTCGACATCGGCGACAAGATCCTCGCCCGGTTCACCTACATGCAGGATTTCAAGATACCGGGCATGCTGCACGGCCGCGTCGTCCGGCCTTCCGGCTTCGGCGCCACGCTCGTTTCGCATGACACGTCGTCGATCGCGCATATTCCAGGCATCGTGAAGGTGGTCCGCATCGACAATTTCCTCGGTATCGTCGCCGAGACTGAATGGAGTGCGATCCGAGGGGCCCGGCAGTTGGCGGTGACCTGGTCGAAGTGGGACGGGCTGCCGGAACAGGACAAGCTCTGGCAGCACGTTCGCGACACGCCGATCGTGAGGGATGACGTCACCAGCAGCGTTGGCGCCGCCCGCGCGGCGCACGCTGCGGCGCCTCGGCAACTGTCCGCGACCTACGATTTTGCGATCCACACCCACGGCTCGATCGGCCCGTCTTGCGCAGTCGCGAGCTTTGCCGACGGAAAGCTCACCTGCTGGACCGCCTCGCAAGCTGTGCACGATCTGCGCCGGCAGCTCGCCGCGATGGTCGCCGTTTCGGATGCAGACGTCCGCTGCATCTATGTCGAAGGCGCGGGCTGCTACGGCCGCAACGGGCATGAGGATGCGGCGGCTGACGCGACACTGCTCGCCCGCGCCGTGGGCAAGCCGGTGCGGGTGCAATGGATGCGCTCGGACGAACATGGCTGGGACCCCAAAGGCCCTCCGACGCTGCTCGATATGCGCGCCGGGATCGATCCAGACGGCAATGTCGCCGCTTGGGAGTCGGAATTATTCGTCCCGGACGGCGCCGCCGGCTATGTAACGCTGGTCGGTGCCGGCCTTGCCGGGCTCGACAGCCTTGGCAAGCTCAATCCGGGCGGGGTGCTCAATGACTTGGCGATCCCCTACGATTTTCCGAACCTGACGACCACCGCGCATCGGCTCGAGACGACGCCGCTCAAGCCCGCATGGATCCGATCGCCCGGGCGCTTGCAGAACACGTTCGCGAACGAGTCTTTCATCGACGAGATTGCAGATCATATCGGCGCCGACCCGCTCGAGTTTCGGCTAAGATATCTCGCGGATGCCCGCGGCAAAGAATTGCTGGAGCGCTTGGCCCGACTCAGCAAATGGCGCGAGCGCCCGAAACCCGATCGCAATGCCGATATTGTGACCGGACACGGTCTCGCCTATGTCAAGTATGAGCTGGTTCGTACCTATGTCGGCGCCGTCGCCGAGGTGGCAGTCAACCGCAAGACCGGCGAGCTCGCGGTCAAGCGCTTCCATGTCGCGCATGATTGCGGGCAGATCATCAATCCGGATGGGCTGCGCAACCAGATCGAAGGCTGCATCGTGCAGACCGTGAGTCGCACGATCAAGGAGCAGGTGACCTTCGATCGCTCCATGGTCACGAGTCTCGACTGGGCGAGCTACCCGATTCTCACGTTTCTCGAGGTCCCGGACGTGGTCATCGACCTAATTGACAAGCCGAACGAGGCTCCGTGGGGTGGCGGCGAGCCGGCCTGTGCGGTCGTGCCTGCGGCGATCGGCAACGCCGTGTTCGAGGCAACCGGGGTGCGGCTGCGTTCGGTGCCGTTTACTCCGGCCAAAGTCAGTGCCGCGCTGAGGGCCGCGTGACATGGACGTTCTGTCACCGACCTGGATCCATGACCTAATTCAGGCCTATGGCCTTTGGGTGCTCTTCACGGTGGTCATGTTGGAAAGCATGGGTGTTCCGATGCCCGGCGAGACAGCCCTGATCACGGCCGCCCTCTATGCCGGATCGACGCATCAAATCGGCATCGCCTCAGTCGTGCTCGTCGCGGCCGCGGCCGCCATGACAGGCGATAACATCGGCTATATGATCGGTCGTTCGTTTGGTATTCGCTTGGTCGTGCGATACGGCCGATACCTTCGACTCAATGAGCCGCGGCTCAAGGTGGGCCAGTATTTGTTTCTGCGGCACGGCGGCAAGATCGTCTTCTTCGGGAGGTTCGTCGCCTTTCTTCGGACCTTCGTCGCGCTCCTGGCGGGCGTAAACCGTATGAGCTGGCCTCACTTCCTGTTCATGAACGCCCTCGGCGGAATTTGTTGGGCCTCACTGTTCGGAGGAGGCGCTTACCTGTTCGGTGAGCAAATGAAGCGCGTGGCCGGCCCGGTCAGCTTGTTGTTGCTGGTGGCGGCGATTGGCCTGGCCGCCGCCGGTATCTTCTCTTTCCGATACCATGAGAAGGAGTTGGAGCAGCGCGCGGACGCAGCATTTCCGGGACCGTGGCTGTAACGAGGCTTCTGACTGCTGCGACATCATCATTGAGCATAATACGCGATCTAAAGGATGGGCAAAATGCTCAGATGATCGCGGGGTAGCGAACCTCGGTCATCATGCCCGTCATCATGTGGTAGAGATTGTGGCAGTGAAGCGCCCAGCGCCCGGGGTTGTCGGCGTCAAAGGCGATCGTGATGCTGCTCATCGGGGGCACCAGGACGGTATCGCGCACGGCACCTACGAGGGGGACACCGTTTATCGCGACGACCTGGAAGGCGTGGCCATGAAGGTGCATCGGGTGCGCCATCATCGTGTGGTTCAGCATCTCGATCGCCACGCGCTGGCCCCTGGCGATCATCAGTGGGGTTACGTTGGGCCAGTATTCGCCGTTCAGCGACCAGGCATACGGCGCCATAGCGCCGGCGAGGACTACGCGGTGCGTCACGTCGGGTGCGCGCGGCGCCAGGGGGGTGACCGATTCGAGGCGATGTTCAAGCGAGAGATCGATCGGCCGCGCATTTTCTTCGGCCTCCGTGGCGAGGCGTGATACAGGCGCGCCGGACGCTGCGAGGACGATCCCCGTGCGTGCTCGCTTGCCCTCGACCTGCGCGAAGATTGGATAGGCACCATTCTCGGGAAGATCAATCAGCACGTCGAGCCGCTGGGCGATGGCGAGCGGGAGACGGGCGCCGCGCACCGGGCGAACAGGATGGCCGTCGACGGCGACGACAGTGCCGGTGAGCGCACCGAGATCGATCCAGAACTGCGTCGCGGACGCGGCGTTGATCAACCGCAGCCGGACGCGCCCACCCGGTTCGGTGCGGATGACCTCCGGATCGGTGAGCGTGCGGTCATTGGCGAGGAATGCGTCATAGTCGATATCGTTCAGGTCGATCGCCGTGCCCGACCTCATGTTCATGGCGCCCATGTTTCCTGAACCCATATTTCCCGAGCCCATGTTTCCCGAGCCCATGTTCATGTTGTTGCCCATGCCGCTCTTCGGCATCGCCCTCTGACTGCCGTTGGATTTGGTGAGTTCCGCGAGCAACTCGTCCGGCGTGCGGAAGCTGAAATCATGCAACATCAGCACCACTTCCTGCCGATCGGCGCGCATATCCTCGGCGCTGTGCACGATCAGCGGCGCGGTCATCAGGCTCTGCTCCTGCATGCCCTGATGCGAGTGCATCCAGAATGTGCCGGCGATCGGCTCATAATCATAGGAGCGGGTGTCACCCGCCGGGATCGGCGGCGTTTGCGGCCAGGGAAAGCCGTCCTGCGTCCAGGGCGGCAACTGCCCGTGCCAGTGAATGATCGTGGATGTGTCGGCCCGATTCACGAGATCGACGTGAAAGCGCTCGCCGGGCGAGAGCGTGATGCCGGGTTTTCCGTTCGGGCCGATAAGGCCGAATACTCGCGCCGGTTTGCCGTTGACGGCGAGGGTTTTGGTGCCGGCAGTCAGGATAAAATTAGCGGTGCGCGGTTCGGGTACGGCAGAAGCCTGCGTACTCGGTAGGAAGGGGATCGCGCCGGCCATGGCAACGCCGGACGCAAGGATCTGCCGGCGGCTTAGGAGCGTAGGCTTTTCATTCTCTCTCATTGCAGCTTGTCCATGGCAGCTTATCCATCTTGATCCCGTTCGGGACTGGTGACCTGCTTCAAACAAATTGACAGGATTCGTGGTGCGTTGGGCCGCCCCTTCGAATTCGAAGGCTTTGCAACCCCTTCAATTTGATTGAAGTGGAATTAGCAACCAATTCATTTTGATGCTCATCCGGGATTGCTGCGTTTTGCGTGTTGTTGCCGGCCTAAATCTGATCCGGCCATGACATTGCTAAACGAGCGATATGATCTGAGTACTCGGCCGGTTGCCGGTGTCGAGCAGGTTGGCGTCTCTCACATAACGGCTTGGCTGGAGGTTGGATCCTCCCGGCCCCGATGGCGTTGCGGCCCACCCCGGAATAGACCTCTCGGACGCCAGTCGCCATCTATCTTGCCAGCAAAGTGCTGAAGGAGCATGCTGATGCTCGCGAACCAAGTCATCCAGAGAATGTCGGCTAACATCGGCCTTTTAGTCGCGCCCCAATGGCGTTGCCGGCTGCATTGCAGGTGAGTCGGCGGATTCGTTGCCGTTGGTCTCTGGTCCGAAAATTGGGGCGATCTCGATGGTCGTTACCGGAACACACGATCCGTATCTCGTTGCTCTGTCCATTCTGGTCGCTTCCCTCGCGTCTTACACCGCTCTCGATCTCGGCGGGCACGTGGGGACCGCCCGGGGACTTGCGCGGCGCGTATGGCTGGTGGCGGCCGCGATCACAATGGGCGGCGGAATATGGTCGATGCACTTCATCGGCATGCTCGCCTTCGTCATGCCGATACCGATGTCCTACGACATCGGATTGACCACTCTTTCGCTCATGGTGGCGATCTTCGTAACTGGCGGCGGCTTTTACGTCATCAGTCGCCCGAGCGCTTCGCCGCTTCGCCTCGTTCTCAGTGGCATCTTCATGGGACTTGGCATTGTCGCCATGCATTACATCGGCATGGCGGCAATGCGGGGGCACGCCGAGCTCAGCTATAACCGGCTGTTCGTTGCGCTCTCCCTGGTCATAGCGATCGGCGCGTCGACGGCGGCTGTATGGTTGGCATCCCGAACCACGGATCTTGGGCAAAAGGTCGTTGCGGCCGTCGTCATGGGTCTGGCCATTTCCGGTATGCACTACACGGCGATGCGAGCGGCCATTTTTACCGCTTACGGCCCCGTTCACGAGACCCGAGTAGACGCAAGTCTCGATCAAGCCAATCTAGCGCTGGCGGTTGCCGGCATTACGTTTGTCATTCTGGCCTTCGTGTCGATCGCCTCCCTGTCCGAGCAGAAGCGCGCCGAAGAAGCGCTGCGGCAGGCGCGGGCGGATCTCGCACGCGCCAACCGGGTGACCACCATGGCAGAGCTGACTGCCTCCCTGGCGCACGAAGTGAATCAACCGATTTCCGCCGCCGTCACCAACGCCAATGCTTGCTTGCGCTGGCTCGCTGGCGACACCCCAAATCTCGAAGAGGCGCGGGCGGCTGCGATGGATATCGTGAAAGACGGAACGCGGGCGGCGGAAATCATCAGCCGGATCCGCCTGCTGTTCAAGAAGGGTACTCCGCAACGGGAGTTGTTGGATATAAACGAAGTTATTCGAGAGATGACCGTCCTACTGCGCGGCGAGCTGGCGCGATATTTTATATCAGTCCGGACGGAGCTGGGGGCAGATCTTCCCCAGGTCATGGGAGATCGCGTGCAATTGCAGCAGGTCATGATGAACGTCATCAGTAACAGCATCGACGCGATGAAGGACGTGGATGGGACGCGCGAGCTCGCCATCAAGTCGCAGCGAGCGGATAACGAACTTATGGTGTCCGTCAGCGATACCGGCGTGGGGCTGCCCCCGCAGCAGGCGGACCAGATCTTCAATGCGTTCTTTACCACGAAGTCTCATGGGACCGGTATGGGATTGTCCATCAGCCGCTCCATCATTGAATCGCATCGCGGCCGACTATGGGCTGTCGACAACTCTCCGCGCGGCGCAAGTTTTCACCTCATTCTACCCAACAAAGTTGAGCCACATGAATGACGCCGACACCGGCAATCCCACGATGTTCGTCATTGATGACGATGCCATGCCGACGGAACTCTACGAGTGCAACGACGCGTACGTGTATTTCACCAAGATGCATGTCTCACTTGGCAGAACGCAACCGCTAATCTCCCGAATGTGACGGTGGTCGATCTGGTGTATCAGGCCGCTACGAAGTCCCTCATATGCTCGATACAACGGCTCATCGCCTGGCGTACCGTGCGAGACATTTTCGCTGAGGTCGCTAGCGGTTGAACTGCGGGAAATGCTGGTCCTGTGATGAACGAGGCGCCGACGGTTGCGCCGGTCATGACCTGATCTATGGCTGGTTAGCGGGGATAAATCCGTCTGTGAGCGTCTGCATGAAGCTCACGATCGCATCTTCTTCCGCGTCCGACAGGCCCAGGCGCCCAACTTTGCTTGTGTTCATGTTGGCGGTCGACTCCGGCGCGGGCCAGCATGTCGTTACTTCGCCAGGGTCTTCGGGCCGGCAGCGCGGCAGGACGTCGCGCGTGTTGTAAAAGTGCACGATTGCCTTGAGGCTCTTGAAATAACCGTTGTGGCCATAGGCCTTCACGA
>Ga0209488_10002907_pt1 | contig 13899 bp, 12 predicted proteins | sample Rivendell_Oct201_8_FD_188349 | JGI IMG/M metagenome (GOLD analysis project Ga0209488, IMG submission 188349) | Vadose zone soil microbial communities from the Eel River Critical Zone Observatory, Northern California, USA -... | ecosystem: Environmental > Terrestrial > Soil > Vadose zone >... | reverse complement strand
GTAAATCCATGGACGCGCCACATTTCAGCAGGCTCGTCGATCATCTCGAAGATCCAAAACTTGGAAACGGCGCGTTGGTATCCGCAACCCCGCGAGCGGATTCACGCGCGAATTTTTCCGTGCAATTTTTGCAAAATGACACCGGCATGACACTGAAGGTGAAGAGCGATATCGGCTATTACGTGAAGTACGATGTCACCATGTTCGTTCCTGAGAAGGAAGGATTGAAACAGTCCGACACGTCCAGCTGTCCAGTCATTCCTTTTGGGATCGGGTATGAAACCTGGCCCCATCCCATCGCGATGATCGCGCTCAGCGGTTTTCATATCGTGGCGGACGGCGATCTCAGCTGCCGCTGACGGCCATCGAAGCCTCGTCAGCCTTTAGGCTATGAGAAAGGCCCGGTTGCGCCGGGTCTTCGACGGACCCATATAGGCATGCATCCCGACGGAGTTGGCCAAGGGAGTTGTATGAGCGAGATATGGCATGGGACGACCATCCTGTCCGTCCGCAAGGGCGGCCTGGTCGTGATCGCGGGCGACGGCCAGGTGTCGATGGGCAACACCATCGTCAAGGCCAATGCCAAGAAGGTCAGGCGGCTCGGCAAGGGTGATGTCATTGCCGGCTTTGCCGGGGCTACGGCGGACGCCTTTGCGCTGTTCGAGCGGCTTGAGGCAAAGCTGGAGACGCATCCGGGCAATCTTGCGCGCGCTTGTGTGGAGCTTGCCAAGGATTGGCGCACCGACCGGTACCTGCGCCGGCTCGAGGCCATGATGGCGGTGGCCGACCGGAGCTCCTCGCTGGTCCTTTCGGGTACCGGCGATGTGCTGGACCCCGAGGACAGCCTGATCGGGATCGGTTCGGGCGGGCCTTATGCTTTGGCGGCCGCACGCGCGCTCCTGCCGCTGGATTTGTCCGCCGATGAAATTGCCCGGCGCGCCATGAAGATCGCCGCCGGAATCTGCGTCTTCACCAATGAAAACGTGACCATCGAGACGCTCGCAGGAGCGTCGTCGCACTGACGGTTTGAGCAAAGGTTGCCGATGAGTGCTTTCTTCACGCCAAGAGAAATCGTTTCCGAGCTCGACCGCTATATCGTGGGCCAGCACGACGCCAAGCGTGCGGTCGCCATCGCGCTCCGCAATCGTTGGCGGCGCCAGCAATTGCCTGAAGCCCTGCGCGAGGAAGTGCTGCCCAAGAACATCCTGATGATCGGCCCGACCGGGGTCGGCAAAACCGAAATCTCTCGCCGGCTCGCCAAATTGGCTCAAGCGCCTTTCCTGAAGGTCGAAGCGACCAAATTCACCGAGGTCGGCTATGTCGGCCGCGACGTCGAACAGATCGTGCGCGATCTCCTCGAGGTCGGGATCGCCCTCGTGCGCAGCGCCAAACGCAAGGAAGTGGAAGCGCAGGCCGAAGCCAAGGCCGAGGAGCGGGTGCTCACCGCGCTTGTCGGCAATGCGAGCGCGGCCACCCGCGAATCCTTCCGCAAACGCCTGCGCACGGGCGAGCTCGACGACAAGGAGATCGAGATCGAAGTGCGCGATGCCGGCGGCATGCCGTCGCTGGAAATCCCCGGCATGCCCGGCGCGCAGATCGGCATGGTCAACCTCGCCGACATTTTCGGCAAGGCAATGGGCGGCCGCACCAAGACGCGCCGCATGACCGTCGCGGTATCGCATGACCTGCTCATCGCCGAAGAGGCCGACAAGCTTCTGGACAACGAGACCATCATTCGCGATGCCATCGACAATGTTCAGAACAACGGGATCGTATTCCTGGACGAGATCGACAAGATTTCCGCGCGTGGCGAAACAAGGGGCGGGGCGGACATCTCGCGCGAGGGCGTGCAGCGCGATCTGCTGCCGCTTCTGGAAGGGACGACCGTCGCCACCAAGCACGGGTCCGTCCGCACCGACCACATTCTCTTCATTGCATCGGGCGCGTTCCATTTGGCCAAGCCATCCGACCTCTTGCCGGAGCTTCAGGGCCGTCTTCCCATCCGGGTCGAGTTGAAGGCGCTGACCCGCGAGGATTTCAAGCGCATCCTGACCGAACCGGAGGCGAGCCTCATCAAGCAATATGTGGCGCTCATGGCGACGGAAAACGTTGCGCTCGCCTTCACCGAGGACGGCATCGAGGCGATTGCCCAGATCGCCGCGGATGTGAATGCGCGGGTCGAAAATATCGGTGCGCGGCGGCTGCAGACCATCATGGAACGCGTGCTGGATGAGATCAGCTTCACCGCGACCGACAGGGCGGAGGAAAAGCTCACCATCGACGGCGCCTATGTGCGCGACCGCGTCGAAGACCTGGCCAAAGACCAGGACCTGTCACGCTTTATTCTATGATGCGGCGGCGGCATTAAGTTCCTGAAAGACAGGCCGATTGACCCTTCTCGGATTCCCTGTAAGAAACCCCGCCAGACGTATGTGAGGGTGGCGATGCAGCGTTCAACCTATCTGTTTACCAGCGAATCCGTGGCCGAAGGCCATCCGGACAAGGTCTGCGACCGCATTTCCGATGAGGTGGTGGACGCCTACTTCCGCTTGGGACCCAAATATGGCTGGGCGCCGAAAGATTTGCGCGTCGCCTGCGAGACGCTTGCCACCACCAACCGCGTGGTCATCGCCGGCGAGACGCGCGGGCCCGAAGAGATCAGCAAGGATATGCTGATCGACACCGCGCGCTTTGCCATTCGCGACATCGGCTATGAGCAGGAGGGTTTTCACTGGCAGCACGCCAACATCGAGGTCCTGCTGCACAAGCAATCGCCCCATATCGCGCAAGGCGTCGATGCCAAGGACAACAAGGATGAGGGCGCCGGCGATCAAGGCATCATGTTCGGCTATGCCTGCCGCGAGACCGATGTCCTCATGCCGGCGCCTATTCAGTACAGCCATGCCATTCTCAAGCTCATGGCCGAAGCGCGCAAATCCGGCAAGGAGCCGCAGCTCGGCCCCGACGCCAAGTCGCAAGTCACCGTGCGCTACGAGAACGGCAAGCCGGTGGAAGTGCCGCAAATCGTGGTCTCGACCCAGCATCTCGATCCCATGCTGGAATCCAAACATGTGCGCGACATCATTGAGCCCTATGTGAGGATGGCGCTTCCCGATGGCTGGCTGACGAAGAGCACGGTCTGGCACGTGAACCCCACGGGCGCCTTCGTCGTGGGCGGGCCGGACGGCGATTGCGGGCTTACGGGCCGCAAGATCATCGTCGATACCTATGGCGGTGCCTCGCCCCATGGCGGCGGCGCGTTCTCCGGCAAGGATCCGACCAAGGTGGACCGCTCCGCGGCCTATGCCGCGCGCTACCTTGCCAAGAATGTCGTGGCGGCGGGTTTGGCGGATCGCTGCACGATCCAGATCGCCTATGCCATCGGTGTCTCCGACCCACTGTCGCTCTATGTCGATCTGCACGAGACCGGACATGTGAACGCCGCCAAGCTCGAGACCATCCTGCCCCAGCTGATGAGTCTGAAGCCGCGCGGTATTCGCGAGCATTTGGGCCTCAACAAGCCGATCTATGCCCGCACCTCCTCCTATGGCCATTTTGGCCGTGCCCCCGATAGCGAAGGGGGGTTTTCCTGGGAGAAAACCGATCTCGCGGATCAGCTCAGAGCCGCGTTCTGACTCCGCCTTCCGGCGCAAGCATTACGGCCGTCGCAAGGGGCCGAAGCTGGGCGCACGGCAGGCGGGCCTGCTCGAATCTCTCCTTCCGTTATTGGCGCTGACACCGCAACAGGGCCTGGATCCGCGCGAATATTTCGAACAAGGATCGGTTAGCGATGTCTGGCTCGAAGTGGGATTCGGCGCCGGCGAGCATCTGGCCTGGCAGGCGCAAGCGCACCCGGGGGTCGGGATCATCGGCGCCGAACCCTATGTCGCGGGCATGGCCAAGCTGCTTTCGCGGATCGCCGATACGAATCTCCGAAACATCCGTCTTTATACGGAGGATGTTCGCGACGTGATCGCCGCCGCGCCTGACGCCTCGTTCGGCCGCCTATTCATCCTTTTCCCCGACCCGTGGCCCAAGACCCGTCATCACAAACGGCGCTTCATCCAATTGGAGATGCTGAACGAGCTTGCGCGCGTGATGAGAAAAGGCGCCGAACTGCGCTTTGCCACAGACGATGCCGCCTACCTCGCCTTCGCGCTGGAACGTTTCTGCGCTCATCCCGCGTTCCGATGGATGGCCGAATCGAGCGCAGATTGGCGCGTACGCCCGCTCGATTGGCCGCAGACGCGTTACGAAGCCAAGGCTTTAGAAGCGGGACGTCAGTGCGGCTATTTGCGGTATACGCGCTTGTGATCCGATCACGAACCCGGGAGGTTCGCGACTTCCACAAGCGCCATGCCGTTGACCGCGGCATGCAACACAATCGTGAGAATCGTCGAACCGCTGCGCCATCTGAGCCAGCCGAACACCATGCCCAGTGCAAAGATCTCACCCACAAAGAACCACTGATATTGCACATGCGTGAACGCCCATGCCGCCGAGGTCAGGATGATCGTCGGCCAGACGCCCAACGCCGGAAGGAAACCCCGAAAGAAGAACCCGCGAAACAGCAATTCTTCCTGCAATGGCCCGAGGAACACGAAAGAGGCCATCAAGAGAGGCAGCAGGCCCGCCGCTTTCGCGGAATTGTAGGTATCTCCCATGAATTCCGGCGTTTCCTGGCCGGTCCATCCGGCCACCGCTCCGGTTGCGAGCAGCACGCCGGCAAGCGCCGCGGCCCCGATCCCGAAATCGCGCCAGCGCGGCCATTTCAGCGCGAGATATTCCCTCAAGGATACGCGCGAGGCGCGCACCACAATCGCAAGCAAGCCAATCACAATGGGCGCAGACACCGCCAAGGCGAACGCCAGCAACGGACCGTTCGTGGCGATATCGTCCCGCGTGATGGGCTGGTCGGGATGGAGGAATCGCCACCACATCACAAAACCGAAGGCGCCCAGCGTCTGCGAAAGAATCGCGCTGGCCGCTAGAGGCACCCCCCAGCCGAGCGTCGCCCAGGGGCCCCACCGTAGCGGCTGTGGATTTTGCGGCAGCTCGCGGCTTTCGACGTCTAGCGTTGTGGTGAGGTCCATGAATGTCCTGTGAAGGTAAGAACCAATCTAGGTGAATCGGCGGGCATTTCCATAGGGAACCGCCCTCATGGTGAACGAGTTCTCGCTCTATCCCACCCTTGTATTTGGACCTGTCAGAGCGTAGATAGACGATATTCCGGACAACAGAAAAACTGTTGTGTGGCGATTGTAAGATCGCCGCGTCGGAAAAGCTTTCGTCCAATGGCCTTGCATGGTTTGGCGCCGATGAGGAATGAACTGAGCGGTCAAAACGCCCTGGATACATTGCTTGCTCCTGCCGTCGAAGCGGCCGGTTACCGGCTCGTGCGCTTGCGCGTGAAGGGGGCAGCGAGGAAAACGCTGCAGGTAATGGCAGAACGTCCCGACGGCCAGATGGATGTCGATGATTGTGCGGCGCTGTCGCGCGCTCTGTCCGAGGTTCTGGAAGCCGCCGATCCGATTTCCGACGAATATGTGTTGGAGGTCTCTTCGCCGGGCATCGACAGGCCGCTCACCGTCGAAGCCGATTTTGCCCGCTTCGCCGGGCATGAAGCGCGGGTGGAGTTGAGCCATGGCATCGACGGCCGCAAGCGTTTCAAGGGCCTGCTGATGGGATTGGACGATCACGAAGTGCTGATGGAAGTGAGCGATGAGGGCGGTATGCGACGCGTGCGGATTCCCACATCCGATATCGCGGATGCAAAACTGGTTCTTACCGACAATTTGATAAGAGAAAGCCTGAAGGCACGGGCATTGAAGGAAGCGAAAGCTTCACATTAGGAGATGATCCGAAATCGTCGTCACCAGAGGAGGGACGACGAAGCGGAAAACAGGAGCGAAGGACATGGCCATCGGAGTTGCCGCCAACCGGCTTGAATTGCTGCAAATCGCCGACGCGGTTGCGCGCGAGAAATCGATCGATAAGAACGTCGTGATTCACGCGATGGAGGAAGCGATGCAGCGCGCGGCGAAATCGCGCTACGGCACCGAGAACGAGATCAGGGTCGAGATCGATCCCAAGACCGGCGAGACCCATATTTCGCGTTATCTGCACGTCGTCGAGCAGGTGGAAAACGACAAGATCGAGATCTCGATGGCGGATGCGCGCCGGCGCAATCCGGCAGCCCAGGTGGGCGACATCATCGCCGAGACGCTTCCGCCCATCGAGTTCTCGCGCATCGCGACCCAGGCGGCGAAACAGGTGATCGTGCAGAAGGTCCGGGATGCCGAGCGCGAGCGTCAATATGACGAATACAAGGACCGCATCGGCGAGATTGTGCATGGCACCGTGAAACGCGTCGAATTCGGCTCGGTCGTGGTGGATTTCGGCCGCGCTGAGGGCGTCGTGCGCCGCGACGAGATGATCCCGCGCGAAAGCTTCCGCAACGGCGACCGCATCCGGGCCTATATCTATGACGTGCGCCGCGAAACGCGCGGACCGCAAATCTTCCTCTCCCGCACCCATCCGCAATTCATGGCGCGCCTCTTCGCGCAGGAGGTACCGGAGATCTATGACGGCATCATCGAAATCCGCGCTGTGGCGCGCGATCCGGGCTCGCGCGCCAAGATCGCGGTGATCTCGAAGGATTCTTCGATCGATCCGGTCGGTGCTTGTGTCGGCATGCGCGGTGTGCGCGTGCAGGCGGTCGTGCAGGAACTGCAGGGCGAGCGCATCGACATCATTCCCTGGAATGGCGATCCCGCTACCTTCATCGTGAATGCGCTGGCCCCTGCCGAGGTCAGCAAAGTCGTGCTGGACGAGGAGACGCGTCGCGTCGAAGTGGTGGTGCCCGACGATCAGCTTTCGCTCGCCATCGGCCGCCGCGGTCAGAATGTGCGCCTTGGCTCCCAGCTCACGGGATGGCAGATCGACATCCTGACCGAACAGGAAGAATCCGAGCGCCGCCAGAAGGAATTTGCCGAGCGCACGCAGCTCTTCATGGAAGCGCTGGACGTCGACGAGACCATCGCCCAATTGCTCGCCTCCGAAGGCTTCGCGAGCGTCGAGGACGTGGCCTATGTGCCGGTGCACGAACTCGCCGAGATCGAAGGATTCGACGAAGACACCGCCGAAGAGCTGCAAACGCGGGCCGTCGGCTATATCGAAGAGAAGAATGCGGCTTTGGACGCCAAGCGGCGCGAATTGGGCGTCGCCGACGAGGTGGCGGCGATCGAAGGGCTCAGCCCGCCGATGCTGGTGAGTCTTGGTGAGAATGGGATCAAGACTCTGGAGGATTTGGCTGGCTGCGCCAGTGATGATCTTCTGGGTTATGTCGAGAACAAGGGCAATGAGCGCGTGCGTGTTCCGGGCGCGCTGGAAGGCTTTGATCTCGCGGCCGACGAGGTCAACGACATCATCATGAAGGCGCGCGTGGTTGCGGGCTGGGTGAAAGAGGAGGACCTGGTCAAGCCGCAGGCCGACGCCGCCGAAGGAGCGCCCGAAGCGTGATGGCACTGGCCGAGCAGCACGAAGAACGAAACAGCAGGAGTGGTTCGATGGGCGGCTCGCGCGAGCGGCGCTGCATCGTCACAGGCGAGGTGCTGCCGGAAGCCAGGCTATTGCGTTTTGTGCTGTCGCCCGATGGTGAGGTGGTTCCCGATGTGGAGGCTAAGCTTCCCGGCCGCGGGCTTTGGGTCAGCGCGGACCGTGCGATCATCGCACAAGCGGTGGCCAAGCGCCTTTTCGCCCGGGCAGCCAAAGCGCCCGCTTCCGCCGATGGCGGGCTTCCCGAACGCGCAGAATCCCGATTGGTCGAGCGCATTCTGGCTCATTTGGGACTTGCTCGGCGGGCCGGCGAATTGGTTTTGGGCTTCGATTCCCTCGACAAGGCTTTGCGCGGCGCAACCCCTCCGGTGCTCATCGTGGAAGCGTCGGAAGCCGCTCCCGAAGGACGGCGCAAACTTCAAGCCGCTGCGAGGACACGGGGCCATGTTCCCTTTGTTATCGGGGCGCTCACCAATACCGAATTGAGCTTGGCTCTGGGGCGGGAGAATGTGGTACATGCAGCGCTCAATCCGGGGCGGATTGCGGAGCGGCTGATCTTCGAAGCGGCGCGGCTTAGCGGGTTTCGGCCGCTCAGGCCTTGGGTCTGGGAAGGTTTTTCGGACGGTAAGGTGGGGGAGCCGGGCTGATGCCCGCTTGCCTGTTTTCGAGTTGTGGAATGGTTGGTGAAAGGATCGAATGAGCGAGACGGATGACAGCGGTGCTCGAGCGCGTGGCGGTAAGACACTGTCGCTGAAGCGCACCGAAACCTCGACGGTTCGTCAGAGCTTCAGCCACGGCCGCAGCAAAGCGGTTGTGGTGGAGAAGAAGCGCGCCCGCGTGGCGCCCGGCAAGGGTGTGGCCGAACCGGAAAGACCCAGCAAGCACGCCGCCGCCGAGGAGGCTTTGCATCCAACCGCGGATCTTCGCGAAGAGGCCCGCCGCGCCGCTGCCAGCCGCGGCGGCGTGGTCTTACGCGAGCTCACCGAAGACGAGAAAGAAGCCCGCCTTCGTGCCCTGACCGATGCGAAGTTTTTCGAGGAAGAAGCGCGCAAGCGCGCCGAAGAGGATTCGGCTCGCCGCGCCGTCGAAGAAGACCGCATGCGCCGCGAGCGCGAAGCGGCCGAGAGACGCAAGACCGAAGAAGAAGCGCGCAAGGCCACGGAAGAAGAAACCCGCCGCCGCGCCGAACAGGAAGCTGCTCGCCGTCTAAAGGAAAAGGAAGCCGAAGCCGGCACGCCATCGGCGGTGCCACCCTCACCCTCGGTCAAGCGCGCCCGCGATCTTACCGAAGAGGAAGATGAGGTCACGGCGAAGAAGGGCGGCAAGACGCCGGTCAAGACCCCTGCCCCGCGCAAGGCAACGCCGGGAGGCCGCCGCGCGGGCAAGCTGACCATCACGCGCGCGCTGTCCGAAGACGAAGAACGCATGCGTTCGCTCGCATCCTACCGGCGCCAGCTGAACCGCGCGCATCGCCAGCAGCAGCCGGCCCCGCCTGCCGGGCCGCGCGAAGTGGTGATCCCCGAAACCATCACCGTGGCCGAGCTCGCCAACCGTATGGCCCGGCGCAGCGTCGATGTCATCAAGGTCCTGATGAAGAGCGGCGTGATGGTGACGAGCAACGACACCATCGACGCCGATTCGGCCGAACTGGTGGCGACGGAGCTCGGCCATTCGGTCAAGCGGGTTGCGGAGTCCGACGTTCTGGAGGGTCTGCGCGGTCTCGTCGATGATCCCACCGATATGATCTCGCGGGCGCCGATCGTGACCGTGATGGGACATGTCGATCACGGCAAGACCTCGCTTCTAGATGCCTTACGCAAGACCGACGTGGTGGCCGGCGAGGCGGGCGGCATCACGCAGCATATCGGCGCCTATCAGGTTCAGCTCCCTTCCGGCGCCAAGATCACCTTCCTGGATACGCCGGGCCACGCGGCCTTTACCGCGATGCGCGCACGCGGCGCCAAGGTGACCGATCTCGTTATCCTTGTGGTTGCCGCCGATGACGGCGTCATGCCCCAAACCGTGGAAGCCATCGCTCACGCCAAAGCCGCGAATGTGCCGATGATCGTGGCGATCAACAAAATCGATAAAGGGGACGCGAACCCGGCGCGCGTGAAGAACGAGCTTTTGCAGCACGAAATCCAGGTCGAAGAATTGGGTGGAGAAGTGCTGGCGGTCGAAGTCTCGGCCATCAAGGGGATAGGGCTCGAAAAGCTCGAAGAAGCCATCCTGCTGCAATCCGAAGTGCTCGATCTCAAGGCGAATCCGAAACGGGCGGCCGATGGCGCGGTGATCGAAGCCAAGCTCGACAAGGGCCGCGGACCGGTCGCGACCGTGCTGGTCCAGCGGGGGACGTTGCGCCAGGGTGATCTGCTTGTCGCCGGCGCCGAATGGGGACGTGTGCGCGCGCTGGTGAATGACAAAGGCGAGACCGTGGACCACGCCGGACCGTCCGAGCCCGTCGAGGTGCTGGGACTATCGGCGGCTCCCGAAGCCGGCGATGAATTCGTCGTCGTCGACTCCGAAGCGCGAGCCCGCGAAGTCACCGAATATCGCGGCCGCAAACGCCGGGAAACGCGTCAGGCGATGACCTCGCGCCAATCGCTCGATCAGCTCCTGAAAAGCCAGAAAGACGGCGAGAAGCGCTTGCTGCCTCTGCTCATCAAGGCCGATGTGCAAGGTTCGCTCGAAGCGATCGATGGCGCGCTTAACAAGCTCGGCACGGATGAAGTGGCGGCGCAGATCCTCCATGGCGGCGTCGGCGGCATTACCGAATCCGACGTCATTCTGGCGCACGCATCGGGAGCTGCGATCATCGGCTTCAATGTGCGGGCCAATATGCAGGCGCGCGAGCGCGCCCGGCGCGATGGCGTGGAGATCCGCTATTACAACATCATCTACAATGTGCTTGATGACGTGAAGGCGGTTCTGTCCGGCATGTTGGCGCCGGAGACCCGCGAACGCTTCCTCGGCAATGCCGAAATCCTCGAAGTGTTCAACATCTCCAAGGTCGGCAAAGTGGCTGGCTGCCGCGTCACCGAAGGGCTGGTGCGGCGCGGCGCCAAGGTGCGGCTCGTGCGCGACGATGTGGTGATCCACGAAGGGGAACTCTCAACGCTGAAGCGCTTCAAGGACGAGGTGCGGGAAGTCCAGGCCGGACAGGAATGCGGCATGGCCTTCGCCAATTATCACGAGATACAGAAGGGCGACATCATCGAGTGCTACGAAGTCGAAACCATCAAGCGCTCGCTCTGACGGTCTCGAATATCGTTACTGCCCAAACGGATATGTCCCGGCATCGCCAACATTCAGAGCACAAAGGTCCCTCGCAGCGGCAATTGCGGGTGGGTGAGGTGCTGCGTCACGCGCTGTCCGATATTCTGCGCGCAACCGACATTCGCGATCCGGAGCTGCTTGGGGTCTCTGTGACCGTCACGCAGGTGAAGCCCTCGCCGGACATGCGGCACGCCACGGTGTTCGTCGAGCCGTTGGGCGGTGTCAACGCAGCGGGCACCATTGCGGCGCTCAATCGTCATCGGGGTTTCCTGCGCGGCGAGCTCGGCCGCGGGATCGAATTGAAGTTCACGCCCGAGCTGCGCTTTGTCGAAGACACCTCCTTCGCTGAAGCCGAACGAATCGCGAGGATCTTGCACTCGGAGAAAGTTGCGCGAGACTTGGCCGCTCCCGACGAGCGCGGCGAAGACACGCAATGACGCAGCTAGCGATGAACCTGCTCTAATGCCGCGCAAACGTAAGGGATCACCCGTCCATGGCTGGGTGGTTCTCGATAAGCCCAAAGGCATGACCTCGACCCAGGCTTTATCGCGGGTGCGGCGCCTTTTCGACGCGGCCAAAGCGGGCCATGCCGGGACGCTCGATCCGCTGGCGACCGGGGTTCTTGCGATTGCGCTGGGGGAGGCCACCAAGACGGTGCCCTATGCCATGGATAGCGAGAAGCTTTATCGCTTCACCGCGCGGTGGGGAGAAGCCCGCGATACCGACGATTCGGAGGGTCGCTGCACGGCTTCTTCGGATGTCCGCCCGTCACGCCAACAAATCCTGGATGGAATTGACCGTTTCATTGGGGAAATCATGCAGGTGCCGCCGTCCTATTCGGCCATCAAGGTGGAGGGTGAACGCGCCTATGACCTGGCGCGAGGGGGCGAAATATTGTCGCTGGCCGCGCGGCCGATTTTCATCCGCGATGCCCGCCTGATCGAGCTGCCCGATCCCGACCACGCGGTCTTTGAAGTGGCGTGCGGCAAGGGCTCCTATATCCGCGCCTGGGTGCGCGATTTCGCCCTCGCCTTGGGTACGGTTGGCCATGTGGCCCAACTGCGCCGTTTGAGGGTTGGTCCCTTTTGCATAGAATCCGCAATTTCGCTGGAAAAGCTGGAGGGTTTCGGCCATAGTCCGGCCGCTTTGGAGCATTTAAGGCCCATCGCGACCGCGCTGGACGGCATCCCGGCGCTGGCCGTGACGGAGCCAGATTCGGTTCGCCTTCGCAGCGGCAACTCCGTCCTCATCCGTGCGCCGCACTTTGCGCGCCTGATGGAACAACTGGACGGAGCCAATGAAGCGGGAGCGGATTTCCAAGGTCGGACGGTCTATCTCTCTACGGCCAAAGGCGAGCCGGTAGCGCTCGCCGAAGTCGCCCAAGGGGAGTTGCGACCGTTCAGGGTTTTCAATTTCGGGCCGAGCCTTTAATGGCTTGCCCCTAGGATGGGAATATACCGATGTCGGTGACGGCAGAACGCAAGAAAGAAGTGATAACGCAATATGCGACGGGCGCGAGCGATACGGGATCGCCCGAGGTCCAGGTCGCCGTGCTCTCGGAGCGCATCGCCAATTTGACGGAGCATTTCAAGACCCACGCGAAGGACAATCATTCGCGGCGCGGGCTGATCAAGATGGTTTCACAGCGCCGCCGCCTGCTCGATTATGTGAAGTCCAAGGATCAGGCGCGCTATGAGGCCCTGATCCAACGTTTGGGTTTGCGCCGCTGAACTCTCTACGGCAAACCGGCCGAGATCGAGCCGTGCCTGGGGACTGGATCAGAGTTCCAGTCTCGAACTCATGGGCGCGCGGGAACGCGCGTCTCTGTACACCCGTTTTCTTGATCACATCAGTAAGGAAGGCCCGCGGCAATCCGGCGGCGGGAAAGAAGGAAAATATCTATGTTCAAAATACATCGCGAGGAGATCGATTGGGGCGGGCGCAAGCTCGTTCTTGAAACAGGAAAGGTCGCACGCCAGGCCGATGGGGCCGTCATGGCGACTTACGGAGAAACAGTGGTTCTGGCCACGGCGGTCGGTCAGACGGAGCCCAAACCGGGCATCGATTTCTTCCCCTTGACCGTCAATTATCAGGAAAAATTCTACGCTGCGGGAAAGATCCCAGGCGGCTATTTCAAGCGGGAGGGACGGCCCACCGAGCGCGAGACCTTGATTTCGCGCCTCATCGACCGGCCGATCCGCCCGCTCTTTGCGCCCGGCTATCGCAACGAGACCCAAGTCATCATCACCGTGCTCAGTCATGACCTCGAAAACGAGCCCGACGTCGTCGCCATGGTGGCGTCATCGGCCGCGCTGACGCTTTCGGGCATTCCCTTCATGGGGCCGATCGGCGCGGCCCGCGTCGGCTATATCGGCGGCGAATACAAGCTCAACCCGCAAATCGACGAGATGGTGAATTCCGATCTCGAGCTGGTTGTCGCCGGTACGGGCGATGCCGTGCTGATGGTGGAATCGGAGGCCAAGGAGCTTTCGGAAGAAATCATGCTCGGTGCCGTGATGTTCGGCCACCGCGAAATGCAGAAGGTGATCGACGCGATCATTCGTCTTGCGGAGAAGGCGGCCAAAGAACCGCGCGATGTGCAGACCAATGAATACGAAGTCGAGCTGGCGCTTCTGGCGCGCCATGTCGAGGATGAGCTGAAAGCGGCTTATCAGATTGCCGAGAAAGGCGCCCGGCACGTCCGCATCGATGCGATCAAAAGCGAAGCGGCCGCGGCTCTTGTCAGCGAAGAACCGGGCAAGATTCTGCCCAATCTCTTCGGCAAGCTGTTCAAGGAATTGGAAAGCCGCGTGATGCGGGGCTCGGTCATCGAGACCGGCCGGCGTATCGACGGCCGTGATCTGAAGACCGTGCGTCCGATTGTCTCGGAAGTCGGCGTGCTTCCTCGCGCTCACGGCAGCGCTCTGTTCACCCGTGGCGAGACCCAAGCTCTTGTCGTCGCCACCCTGGGAACCGGTGAGGACGAGCAATTCATCGATTCGCTGGAAGGAACCTACAAGCAGCACTTCATGCTGCACTACAATTTCCCGCCCTATTCGGTGGGCG
>Ga0209488_10002906_pt1 | contig 13901 bp, 14 predicted proteins | sample Rivendell_Oct201_8_FD_188349 | JGI IMG/M metagenome (GOLD analysis project Ga0209488, IMG submission 188349) | Vadose zone soil microbial communities from the Eel River Critical Zone Observatory, Northern California, USA -... | ecosystem: Environmental > Terrestrial > Soil > Vadose zone >... | reverse complement strand
GCCTTGGCGCTCGAACTCGCCGAGCACGCATATCTCCTCGAAACCGGCCATATCGTCATGGATGCCCCGGCCGCCGTCATCGGTGCCGATGAAGGCATTCGCCGCGCCTACCTGGGATACTAGGCCTGATGACACCAGCTATCGGCGCGAGCTGGACCGCGGGCGTCCCGCCCGCATGTACCGGCTTCGGTGCCGGAGAGCACCGAGGCTGGCGCTCGCGCGGGTATCTGCCCCATTTGGACGCAGCAAATCTGGTACAGCACATCGTGTTCCGCTTGGCGGACAGCCTTCCATCCGGGATCCGCGCGAAAATTGCCAAAATACCCGCGGATGATCGCGTGCTCGCGATCGATGGTGCGCTGGATCGCGGACACGGCAGGCGCGATTTAGCAAATCCTCTTATTGGGCAACTTGTCCAAAGTGCGCTTCTAGCGTTCGATGGCGAGCGATATGCCCTGAATGCTTGGTGCATAATGCCTAATCATGTTCATACCCTGGTGGAAATCAGGCCAGAACACCGCCTCGATCAGATTGTCCATTCCTGGAAATCTTACACGGCCAAGCACGCTAATCGGTTGCTAAATCGCGACGGTTCCTTTTGGGCTCCGGAGTACTTTGATCGTTTCATGCGGAGCGATGAGCACCTCGCCGCGACCTTGCATTACATCGAGGAAAACCCCGTGAAAGCCGGTCTTTGCGCGAAGGCTGTCGATTGGCAATTCTCGTCCGCCTGGAACGGATGGGGCGGGCGGGACGCCCGCGGTCCCAGTAGGCGCTGACAACGATGGAACTGCTGCTGCATCAGGTCATGGCGGGGCTGGCGACCGGCGGCATCTATGCCTGCATGGCGCTCGCGGTCGTCATGATCTACCAGGCGATCGACCACCTGAATTTCGCTCAGGGCGAGATGGCGATGTTCTCGACCTTTATTGCCTGGCAGGTCATGCAATGGGGTCAGCCTTACTGGGTCGCTTTCGCCGCGGCGGTCGTTCTGTCGTTTATCGGGGGCGTGCTGATCGAGCGGGTGCTGTTCAGGCCGATCCACAACGCCCCGGTGCTCAGCAGCCTGGTTGCCTTCATCGCCCTCTTCAGCATCCTGAACAGCGCCGCCGGTTATCTCTGGGATTACACGATCAAGACTTTCCCGACGCCGTTCGGCCATAAGCCGCTGCTCGCCGGTCTCGCCGATACGCACGAGGCCGGCATGATCGGTGTGACGCTCGGCCTGCTCGGTCTTCTGTATTTATTCTTCCGCGGCACCCGTCTCGGCCTCGCGATGCGCGCCGCCGCCGCCAACCCGGAATCCGCCCGCCTTGTCGGTATCCGGGTCGGCTGGATGACGGCGCTCGGCTGGGGCATGGCCGCCTCGATCGGCGCCGTCGCCGGCATGCTGATCGCGCCGGTCGTCTTTCTCGAACCCAACATGATGCTCGGCGTTCTGCTCTATGGCTTCGCCGGGGCCGTGCTCGGCGGGCTGACCAGTCCCGGGGGCGCAGTGCTCGGCGGCTTCGCGGTCGGCGTCATCGAGAATGTTGCCGGCACCTTTATTCCCTATGTCGGGCGCGAGCTGAAATTGACGATCGCCCTCGTCTTGATCGTCGCCGTTTTGATGGTGCGGCCGAGCGGTCTGTTCGGGCGCAGCGTTGTGAGTCGGGTATGAGCCCGCCGGCCGACGACATCGCGACTAAGGAGAGCGTGCCTTTTGTGGCGGCGGCGGGCGCCGCCGCACCCGCGGAGGCGCTTCCCGGCGCGGCAACGGGCTGGCTCGCCGGCCGTCACCTCCTCATCGCCGCCGCGATTGCCGTGGCCGCGCTGATGCCCTTCTTCTTCAAGAGCTTCGTCACGTTTCAGCTGACGCAGGTGATGGTCTATGCGCTGGCGATCCTCGGTCTCAATATCTTGACCGGGTTCAACGGCCAGTTCTCGCTCGGACACAGCGCGTTCTACGGCATAGGCGCTTACACGGCGGCGATCCTGATGCATGATTACGACGTTGGTTATGTGTGGACATTGCCGGCGGCGGGTGCGGTTTGCTTCGCCGTCGGCTTTTTGTTCGGCCTGCCGGCGTTGCGCCTGCAAGGCCTCTACCTCGCGCTCGCCACCTTCGCGCTGGCAATCGCGCTGCCGCAAATCCTGAAGTTCGGCCCGCTCGAGCACTGGACCGGTGGCGTCCAGGGCCTCTTCATCGACAAACCCGATCCGCCCTTTGGCCTGCCGATCGATTCGGATCAGTGGCTCTATTACTTCACGCTGATCGTATTGCTGCTCTTGTTCCTCGCCGTGCGCAATCTCGCGCGCAGCCGCACAGGCCGGGCGATCATGGCAATCCGCGATCATCCGATCGCCGCCGCCGCGATGGGCGTCAACTCCTCGCTGTACAAAACACTGACCTTCGGCGTCAGCGCGCTCTATACCGGCATCGCCGGCGCGCTCGGCGCGATCGTCGTGCAGTTCGTCGCGCCGGACAGCTTCAGTTTTCTGCTCTCGGTCTCGTTTCTTGTCGGGCTCATTATCGGCGGCATCGGATCGATCCCGGGCTGCCTGGTCGGCGGCATCTTCGTCCTCTACGTACCGAACATCGCCGAGAGCATCTCGCGCGGCTTGGCCGGCGCGATCTACGGGATCATTTTGTTGATCATCATCTTTGTGATGCCGTCGGGCGCGGCCGGTTTCGTGCGCCTCGCCAACGCGTGGATCGCCGGAAAATGGCGCCCGAACCCGACGGCTCGCTCAACTTTGGGCCAACCTAGGAGGTAGTCATGAAACAAGTGACTCGCCGTACGATCCTTGCCGCCGCGCCGGCCGTGCTGACGCTCGCCGCGATCCCCGCTCGCGCGCAAAAGAAATACGGCCCGGGCGTCACCGACACCGAGATCAAGGTCGGCAATACCGGCCCCTATAGCGGTCCCGCCTCCTCCTATTCGCCGGTGCCGAAATCGATCGTCGCCTGGTGCAAGATGGTCAACGACCAGGGCGGCGTGAACGGGCGGAAGATCAATTTGCTCTCCTATGACGACGCCTATACGCCGCCGAAAACCGTCGAGCAGATTCGCAAGCTCGTCGAGCAGGACGAGGTGCTCTGCACGGTCGGCACGCTCGGCACGCCGACCAACAGCGCGATCTGGCAGTATATGAACCAGAAGAAGGTGCCGCAGCTCTTCGTCGCGACCGGCGCGACGAAATGGGACGATCCGAAGGGCCACCCCTGGACGATCGGCTGGCAGCCCAATTACCAGAGCGAGGGCCGAATCTACGCGGCCTACCTCCTGCAGGAGAAGCCCAACGGCAAGATCGGCGTGCTCTATCAGAACGACGATTTTGGTAAGGACTATCTGAAGGGCCTGAAGGACGGGCTCGGCGAAAAGAAATCGATGATCGCGGTCGAGGCTTCCTACGAGACCACCGACCCGACCGTCGACTCGCAAATCGTCGATATGAAGGCGAAAGGCATCGATGTGTTCGTCAACACCGCGATCCCAAAATTCGCCGCCCAATCAATCCGCAAGGCGGCCGAGATCGAATGGAAGCCGCTCCACATTCTGAGCAGCATCGGCGCGTCGGTCGGCGCGACGCTGAAGCCGGCCGGCTTCGAAAACTGCAAGGGCCTCATCTCTGATTTCTATCTGAAGGACCCCAGCGACCCGCAGTGGAAAGACGATGCGGGCTTCAAGGAGTGGTCCGCCTTCATGGACAAATACCTGCCCGATGGCGACAAGCTCGATGCCGGCAATGTCGCCGGTGCCTCGCTCGCCGCGATGACGGTGCAGGTGCTGAAGCAATGCGGCGACGAGTTGACCCGAGAGAACGTCATGAAGCAGGCGGCCAACCTGCACGATGTCACCGTGCCGATGCTGTTGCCGGGCATCAAGGCCAATACCAGCCCGACCGATTTCGCGCCGCTGAAGCAGGTCCAGATGGCCCGCTTTACCGGCGAGCGCTGGGAATTGTTCGGCCCGCTGATCACCGGCGCCGTAACCTGACCCATTTGATCGATCTCCTCTCCCACGCGGCGCGGCCGCGCTAAACGCGTCCGCGCCGCGACAGGGTTGGCAAGCGCGCGTCGTGGCGTCATGCTGCGCGACGCCACGGCCGCGCCTCGACGCGGCCGGTGCTGACGTGCCGCAGACCTGGACAACAGGCAGCCGGCATTTTGAACAGAGGAGGTCGCCATGCAGCGTCTTACTCGGCGCACTATTCTCGCCGCTGCGCCCAGCTCGCTTGTCCTGTCCGCGTTGCCGGCAGGAGCGGCTAAGCAATACGGCCCCGGCGTTACCGACGCCGCGATCAAGATCGGCAACACCTGCTTCTACAGCGGTCCCGCGTCGTCTTATGGCACGATCGGTAAGGCGATGGCCGCGTATTACCGGATGGTCAATGACCAGGGCGGCGTCAATGGCCGCGAGATCACCTTTCTCTCTTATGATGACGCCTATTCGCCGCCGAAAACCGTCGAGCAGACGCGCCGTCTCGTCGAGCAGGACGAGGTGCTGCTCGATGCCGGGCCGCTCGGCACGCCGACCAACAGCGCGATCTGGCAGTACATGAACCAGAAAAAGGTGCCGCAGCTGTTCGTCTCCACCGGCGCAACGAAATGGGATGATCCGAAGGGTCACCCCTGGACGATCGGCTGGCAGCCCAATTACCAGAGCGAGGGCCGTATCTATGCCACCTTCATCTTGAACGAGAAGCCCAACGGCAAGATCGGCGTCCTCTATCAGAACGACGATTTCGGCAAGGACTATCTGAAGGGCCTCAAGGACGGGCTCGGCGACAAGGCAAAGTCGATGGTCGCGATCGAAGCGTCCTATGAAACGATGGACGCCACGGTCGAGTCGCAGGTGGTCAGCATGAAGGCTGCCGGGTGCGATGTCTTTGTCAACACCGCGATCCCGAAATTCGCCGCCCAATCAATCCGCAAGGCGGTCGAGATCGAGTGGAAACCGTTGCAGGTGCTGAGCAGCATCGGCAACTCGGTTGCCGCGACGCTGAAGCCGGCGGGTCTCGATAACGCCAAAGGCCTAGTGTCCGACTTCTACCTGAAGGACCCGACCGACGAGACGTGGAAGAACGACGAGGGCTACAAATGGTGGGTCGCGTTCATGGGCAAGTACTATCCGGACGGCGACAAGGCCGATGCGGGGAACGTCTACGGACCGTCCAACGCCGCGACGGTTGTGCAGGTGCTGAAGCAATGCGGTGACGAGCTGACCCGCGACAACGTCATGAAGCAGGCCGCGAACTTGCACGACTTCACGCTGCCGATGCTGTTGCCGGGCATCAAGATCAATACCAGCGCGACCGATTTCGCGCCGGTCAAGCAGGTCCAGATGGGCCGCTTCGACGGCACGCAATGGCGGCTGTTCGGCCCGCTGCTGACTGGCGCGGTGACTTGACATCTTGACACCGTGGGGTGGCAAAAATCGCCCCACGGTTCCTCTAATCCTGGCGCTCCTCCGGCCGGATCGGCTCGGCGTAATAGTGTTCGAGCGCGATCTTGATGCATACCGCCATCGGCACCGCGAGCAGGAGGCCGACGACGCCGAACAGCATCGCGCCGCAGACAAAGCCGGCGATGACGACGACCGGATGCAGCCGGGCGGCGTGCCCGAGCACGATCGGCCCGATGATGTTGTCGATCGACAGCCGCAGGGCCAGCACAAAGCCCATCAACAGCGCCGCCGCGGTCAGCGTTGCCTGCTGCGCCGCGACGATGCCGACCAGCAGCGCCGCCGAGATCGGCCCGACAACCGGCATGATCTCAAGGATCCCGACCGTGACCGCCAACAGCACCGCGCCGGGGAGCGCGAAGACCGGACCGAAGCCGATCCAGGCGATAAAGCTCGTGTAGACCACGACAAGAAAGATGCCGAGCAGATAGCGCCGCAATGCCGGGATGATCTTCGGCAGGAGGTCGGTGACGGAGTTGCGGCGCTCCGGCGGAATGAGCCAGATCGCGCCAGCCGCGAGCCGCGGGCCGGAGATCATGAAATACGGGGTCAGCACGAGCGTCAAAAACAAGCCGAACAGCGCGCCAATCCCGAGCTGACCGATCTGCACCAAGGTGCTCGCCGCGACGAGCTTCTCGGCCGTCGCGGAGAGCGCCTGCATGACATCATCGGCCCTGTAGGTGTTGCCGAACAGGGCGATCCCGTTCGGCCCGACGATCTCCTCGGTAAATTTGTGGAGCATCGGCGGGCCGCGCTCGGCCATCTGCGTCAGATCATGCGCGGCATTCGCGCCGATCGCGTAGAGCGTCGCCGCAAACAATAGAACCAGCACCACGTAGACCAGGGCGCCCACGACCCAGCGCGGCAGCCGGAGGCGGCGCTGTCCTGCGCGGATCAGCGGATCGGTGACGAACGCGATCGCGATCGCAAAGACAAACGGCAATAGCGCATAGCGGATGAGGTAGAGGATGATCGCGACGACCGCGAGCGCGGCCGCGATCGGCCAGCCGCCAACGCGCGAGCGAACCGTCGCCGGTTTTGCCGGCCGATCTCCGCTCTCACGACGGCGGACGCGGATCGCCTCAGGGCTGTCCGGCGGAGGCTTTGCGCTCGATTGCGTAGGTTCTGCCTTTCCAGGTGACCCGCCCGGCGCGCCGCAGGGCGAAGCTGCGCCAGGCGAGCGCGGCAACGGCACTATAAGCGACCGGGAACAGGAGCCCGAACAGCGGCGATATGCGGAAATACCGCGCTGTCCCGATCTGAACCCCCACGATCGTTGCCGAACCGAGCAGGGCCAGCGCGGCGCCGGCCAGCGTTGCGGCGGAAGGCCTGTGGATCGCGGCGAGCACGGTCAAGAGTGGCATCAAAACGGCCGCCCAGCCGATGACGAGGGCAGCGGTTGCGGCGGCGACCGTGTTCGGCCCGTTCCCGAGGATCTCCGTCGCGTTATTCGCCAACCCCTCCCACAGCGTGCCGAGACTCGTATACATGCGGGTGCGCGCCAGGTGCTCGGCCCCGAGCATTCGATAGGACCAGCCCGCCTGCTTGACGCGCATCGCGAGCGCCTTGTCTTCGCAGATCTCGCCCCGCACTGCGGCGTGCCCGCCGGCGGCGAAATAGAGATCCCGACGGATCAGCAGAACCTGGCCGTTGACCGCGATCTCGTTCGAGCCGGATTGGTTCACCGGCCGCAAATCCTGCACGCAACCGATCAGCACGAGACCCGCCGGGATGATCAGCCGCTCCCAAAAGCTGCCCACTTCCTGCAGCGGGTTCAACGACAGCATGTCAATGCGCTGATCGAGCGCGGCGGCAAGGGCCGTCGCGAGAAGATGGGGCGTCGCGCGGACATCGGCGTCGACAAAGCACAGCCATTCCGCGTGCGCCTGCAGCGCGCCTTGCCAGCAGGCATGCGGCTTTCCCATCCAGCCCGCCGGCAGATCGCCGGCATCGATCAGCCGGATGCGCGGATCGTCCTGCGCGATCTTGCCGACCGCCTCCGCCGTGCCGTCCTGCGAGCCGTCATCGATGACGATGATCGACAACTCGTGGGTCAGACCCCGCTGCGCGGTCAGCCCGGCGAGGCAGGTGTCGATATTGCCGATCTCGTTACGCGCCGGAACGAGGATCGCCACCGGCGGCAACGGTTCCGTGCTGGTCGGAGGCGGGCCGAGCGATGCGTTGCGATGCGTCCGGAATTGCCGCAGCAGACGCAGCAGCAACCAGCCGACGAGACCCGCCCAAATCGCACCGGCCAGCAGCGCCGCCACTTAGAACGCCCGTTCCGATACGGCTTCCTCCGGCGTCGCGTCCTGCGCCACGCGGCCATAGAGCCGGCGTAGGGCCGCGCAGGAGATCCATACCTTGTGATGGTCGCGCAGAAAGCGTCGCCGCGGCAATGCCGCCGGATTGAACGCCCGGGTCAGCCCCCAGACGATCAGCGAGTCGGCGAAGGTGTGCAGGTAACTGGACAGGGTCGGCGGCCGCTCGACAATCTCAAAGCCGTAGCGCGGCGCCAGCCGGCGCAGCTGGGCGCCGCCGATCCGGCTCGACAGCATCGAGTCGCCGCAAAATGCCTGCACATGCTGCCAATCGGTGTCGCGCTCAATGTAGTCCGCCAGAAGGCCGAGTGACCACAGCATGCGGCGCCGCATCTCCTTCGCCCAGGCGAGGTTCGGGCCGTTTCCGGCATAGCGCGGCACATGCTCGTTCCACAGATGCAGGGCGCCGATCCGCTCGCCCTCGCGGATCTCGGTCCCATCGGCCAGCAGGACCGGCATCACGGCTTGCATCAATCCGATGCGCAAGATGCAGCGGGGATCGTCGGTAAATTCCCCGATGCGATAGTAGGCGCGCAGCAACGCATCGGTCGAGCCGATGAACGCCCGCCAGGCTTCGTCTTTCCAATCGGTATGCCAAGGACCCGGATCGTAGGTCTGTTCGGGGGAGGGGGCCGCCTCAATCGCCATCGTTCAAGCCGGCTTGGCGATTGCTCGCCGTTGCCGCCTCACTCCAACAGCCGCGGGCATAGCGGTCTGGGGTGCTCCCTCACACTTCGCCGCCATCGGCGTCGAGTGCATGCTGTTCTCCCGATCCGGGAATAGCTGCGCTTATTGTTCGGATACTTGCAGCCCGCAGACAAGTAAAACTCGCGATTTCGCAGCGGGGCGTGCTTTACATGACGAATTCTTAACTCAGATCAAGCGCGGGTCGCTTCCGCGTCATGCCGCGCGTTGCGGCATATCGCCCGCCCGGTGCATTGGCTCTCGCCGAATGCCGGGCAAAGACCACCGGCGCCGGCAAAACGAGGCCGGCGCCCATCAACGCGACTGAGCTCAGCCGTAGAAGCGATTCAGCCAGCCCGCCAGCCTCGCGCCCAAACCGGCCTGAGAAGCGGCCGGCTGGCTGCGCAGGGCCATCAGCCGGCCGGCGACCAGATCGTCACGGGCGCGCGCCAGCACCTCGACGATCTGGACGTGGTCTGTGTCGGGGTGATCGTTGAATGACTCGATCCGCCGGTAGTGCCGGCCGGTCACTTCGTTGATCGCCCGCAAGACGACCGGCTGCAATGTGCCGACGCCATCGACGGCCATGATCGCGCCGCGGATGCAGCGGCGCCCGTCATGCGTTTTGAGAGTTCCTTTGCACCACTTGTCCGGCGTGGCGAGAAGGTCGATTACCTTGTCGATCTTGCCGACGCGTTCGTCCAAACCCAGACCAACCCCATCGAACGGCATCTGTTTGCCCTCCGAATCCGCGAAGCTATGAAGGCATAACGCCGGGTATGTGCCAGGGTTCAAAGCGTAACTCGACCGCCGTCGCCGGCCCAGAGTCGGTGCGGGCTGCCGCGTCCGAGCGCGCGCATCGGGCGGAGCCCAACTGGACGAGCTTGGCGGCGGCATGTAAAGGTCGGCCGGGGGAGCGCGGCTGCGAGGCTGCGGGGATGGCGGTGGTCACGCTCGACGGCATCGGCAGAAATTACGGCGCGGGGGTCGCCGTCTTGTCGGAGATTTCGCTAACGCTCGAGGCGGGCGAGTTCTGTTTTCTGACCGGTGCGGCCGGCGCCGGAAAAACGACGCTGCTGAACATCATCGCTTTGGCCGAGGAGGCCTCCGCTGGCCGGCTGACATTGTTCGAGACCGATGTCGCAGCGGCTGACCGGATGGCGCGCGCCGCGCTGCGCCGGCGGATCGGCATCGTGTTCCAGGATCTCCGGCTGCTGGATCATCTCAGCGCCAACGACAATATTGCCCTGCCGCTGCATGTCGCAGGGATGGCCGATGCCGAGATACGCGAGCACGTCGGCGAGGTGGCAAGCTGGCTCGGCATCGGCCGCCGGATCGAATTGCGCCCGGCGGCGCTGTCCCTGGCGGAACGGCAGTGCGTCGCAATCGCGCGCGCGATCGTCAGCCGGCCCGATCTGGTGCTCGCGGACGAGCCGACCAGCCACATGGATGACGAGAGCGCGCTGACGCTGATCCGTGCCTTGGAGCAGCTCAGCCGCTTTGGCACGACGGTCCTGATCGCCACGTCGAATCTCGCGCTCGCCGACCGATCGCAGCACCCGCGCATCCACCTCGATGCGGGCCGATTGACCGGGCCGGAGAACGGACCGGCCTGATGCACCCGCGCGCCTTTATCCGGACGCCCCTCGATCTCGCCATGCCCCGCGACGCGACCGCGCTGCTGTTGGTTTCGATGCTGGCGCTGATCGGTTATCTCGCGACGCTTGGCGGTCTTGCGTTCGTGCTGTTGGGTGATGATTTGCGCGCGTGGAACCGCTCGCTGGACGATTCCGTGACGTTGCAGATCCCGGCAGAGACTTCGGCGGCGCGCATCGAGATGAGCCTCGCCTTGCTGCGGCAGACCCCCGGAATTGCCGAGCTGCGCCTCCTCGATCAGGCGGAAACCGCGCGTCTGCTGGAACCGTGGCTGGGTCCGGCCGCGGCGCCCGACACCTTGCCGATCCCCCGCCTTCTCGACATCCGAACCGAGCCCGGCGCAGCCATTGATATCACCGACCTGCGGCAGAAGCTGGCCGCGATCACGCCGGGAGCGCAGCTTGAGGATCATCGTCCGGCGCTCGCTCTGCATCGCCGCGCCGCAACCCGCCTGGCGATCCTGATCGCGCTCGGCATCGCCGGCGTCGCGGTCTTCGCCGTGGTGCTGACCGTAATCGCGACGAACCTCCGTCTCGCCCTGCATCGCGGCGCTGTCGAATTGCTGCATCTGATCGGCGCTGGGGATGCCGATCTCGCCTGGCCGGTGCAGCTCGCGGCGCTGCGCCAGGGCCTTGTCGGCGGCGCGATCGGCGCCGCGGCTGGGCTTCTGACGCTCGTCGTCATCGGCCATCTGATGCCGCTCGACGCCTCGCCCAGTGCCGCCGATTGGCGGCTCTGGGGCGTCGCACTCGCCGTCATCGCAGTGGCCGGTTTCGGCGCGATGAGCGCGGCGCGGCTCGCCGTGCTGCGCCAGTTGGCCCGCATGCCCTGAGCGCGGCATGAGCGTGCTGGGCCGCTCCATTCTCTGGCTGGCGCGTATCCTCGCCGCGTTGATCCTCTTATGGCTCGCGGGGCTGGTCTGGTTTGTCGCCAGCAGCTACTGGATCCGCCCCGACCCGTCGAACACGACCGACGCGATCGTCGTCGTGACGGGAGGCCGCCTGCGGCTCGAAGCCGGCCTCGAGCTCTTCGCCGCCGGCAAGGCGAAAAAGCTGTTCATCTCCGGCGTCAATCAGCACGTCGACCGCGACGAGCTGCTGCACACGCTGGGGCCGGTGCCCGAGAACGCCGCCTGCTGCATCGTGATCGGCCATTCCGCTTCCGACACCTTTGGCAATGCGCGCGAGACCGCCGAATGGATGCATGGCGAGGGCTATCGCAGCCTGCGCCTGGTCACCAGCTGGTACCATATGCAGCGCAGCCTCCTCGAATTCGGGCGCGCCATGCCGCAAGCGTGGATCATCCCGCATCCGGTCTACGCGCATCATGTCGATCCGCAACGCTGGTGGAACCGGCACGGGGCGCCGCTCCTCGTACTCGGCGAGTACGATAAATATCTCATTACCTTGGCGCTGCCGCTGTTGCAGGCCTGGTGGCCGCCGCCCCCCGCCGGGCCGGCGTTGCGCACAGCCGGGGACTTCGGCCCTACGCGCGCCTACGCGCGATGAGCTGGTTGCGCGCGCTCCTCTTCAACATTGCGTTCTTTGGCAGCACCGCGCTGCTCGGAATCCTCGGCCTGCCGCTCTTGCTCGCCCCGCGCCGGACCGTGATGGGGTTTGGCCGCTTTTGGGCGCGTTGCGTGCTGGCCTTGGCGCGCGCGATCGTCGGCCTCGACGGCGAGATCCGTGGCCTGGAGCATCTGCCGAAGGGTGCCTGCCTGATCGCGATGAAGCACCAATCCGCCTGGGACACGCTGATCCTGCCCGTCGTGCTCGGCGACCCGGCCGTTATCATCAAGCGCGAGCTGCTCTGGGTTCCGTTTTATGGCTGGTACGCGGCGCGCGCCGGTTCGATCGCGATCGACCGCCGCGGCGGGGCAGGGGCCCTGCGCCGCATGCTCGCCGATGCGCGTGGCGCCGCTAATGATGGCCGCGCCATCGTGATCTTCCCCGAAGGCACCCGCACCGCGCCGGGCCAGCGCCTGACCTACCAGCCCGGCGTCGCGGCGCTTTACCAGGCGCTGGCGCTGCCTCTCGTACCGGCGGCCGTCAATTCGGGGCTCTACTGGGGCCGCCGCAGCTTTGTGAAGCGGCCCGGCCGGATCGTCTTGTCATTCCTCGAGCCGATCCCGCCCGGCCTGCCGCGCCGCGAGGTCATGGCGGAGCTGGAAAACCGCATTGAGACAGCAACCGCCGCGCTGGAAGCAGAGGGCCTGGCGGCCTACCGGGCCGGCGGGAACCAGTCTTCGTCGCTGCTGCCGACGATCTGATCGAGCGAGTAGGGACACTCGGCCGGCACGCGCTGCATCAGTCCTGGCGCATCAACCTCGAAGGAGCGCAGCAGCCGCAATGCGTACCGGTACCGCTCCACAAGATCGAGCTTCGTCAAAATGCTGCGGGTCAGCTTCTTTTCCAGCTGTAGCCGCCATTCGACGATCTCACGCTGCCAATGACGAGCCGGTTCGGCGAGCCCCGAATATTCAAGCTTCAGCAGATGTTCGATGATGTGCTCACAGAGCGATTGGCAGGCATGCAGCTCGCTCTTTCCCAAATCCTCGATCTCCTCGGCAATGTGCTCGATATCGAGACTGTTTGCGCCGGCCCCGCCGCGGCGCAGCAATTCCGCCTGTTCCTGCGTCCAGGCATAGAAATCCTCGTCGTAGAGCGAATGGGCGACGTCATCCATGTCGGAACTCTACCATAAACCGCGGTTCGGAGATGTGGGTGCGCCGCGCGGGATCGAAGCAGCCGAAGCTGTAGGTCCGGAGAAATTTTGCGCCCCGGGTCTTGACCGCCTGGGTATAAGGAACAAAGTAAGAACTTTGAGCTAGCATCTCCCAATACGGGTCACCCGCCCGCCTGCAAAAAGCCTGCAAATGCAGGCGAGCGGCTGAGCTGTGGTAAACTGAAACGTCACCGCTTTGTGTCAGGGAAAGCGCGAAATGGCCGTCGTCGCCTCGATCTCGCAACAGATCTGGGACATGAAATACCGGCTGAAGGGCCCGGCGAACGGACCGATCGCGGGCGAGCCGATCGACAAGACGATCGAGGACACCTGGCGACGGGTCGCCACAGCCGCCGCGGCGCCCGAAAAAGACCCGCAGCTCTGGGCCGATCGCTTCTACGCGGCGATGAGCGATTTCCGCTTCCTGCCGGCCGGGCGGGTCATCGCCGGCGCCGGGGCGGGACGACAGGTTACGTTGTTCAACTGCTTCGTCATGGGCGAGATCCCCGACGATATGGGCGGCATCTTCGCCCATCTCCGAGAAGCAGCCCTGACGATGCAACAAGGCGGCGGGATCGGCTACGATTTCTCGACCTTGCGGCCAAAGGGGACGATCGTCAAAGGGGTCGGCGCCGACGCTTCGGGCCCGCTCTCCTTCATGGATGTGTGGGATTCGATGTGCCGCACGATCATGAGCGCGGGTTATCGCCGCGGCGCAATGATGGCGACCTTGCGCTGCGACCACCCCGACATCGAAGCCTTCATCGAAGCCAAGCGCGAGCCCGGCCGGCTGCGCATGTTCAATCTCTCCGTCCTCGTCACCGACGCCCTTATGAAGGCGGTCGAGGAGGACGCTCCCTGGGAATTGCATTTCGGAGGCACCGTCGCCAAGGTGCTCCCCGCGCGCGAGCTGTGGGACAAGATCATGCGCGCGACCTACGCTTATGCCGAGCCGGGCGTCATTTTTATCGACCGCATCAACCGCCGGAACAATCTCTGGTATTGCGAGCAGATCCACGCGACCAACCCGTGTGGTGAGCAGCCCTTGCCGCCCTATGGCGCATGCCTG
>Ga0209488_10002904_pt1 | contig 13908 bp, 16 predicted proteins | sample Rivendell_Oct201_8_FD_188349 | JGI IMG/M metagenome (GOLD analysis project Ga0209488, IMG submission 188349) | Vadose zone soil microbial communities from the Eel River Critical Zone Observatory, Northern California, USA -... | ecosystem: Environmental > Terrestrial > Soil > Vadose zone >... | reverse complement strand
TGGGGTGCACTCCGAGATCCACTTTCTAACCTCCCAGCTGCGATTGTTCGTGGACCCATGACGGACCCGTTCAAGGACTCGCTGTGGGTAATTCGTGTCCTCATATGGCCACTTTACAAGCCTGCGAACATTTTGATCCCCGATGGTGAGTCAGAAGCCGTCGAGATTAAGCGGGTCGACACATTTTATCCTTCCAATTGGGTTACATCAAAGAAATTCGCAATCTTTCTTGTGGGCGCCATTACGGTGGCCTTCGGGGCCATTCACTGCATTGGATTTTCATTCAAATTTCCCTCTTACATAGAGAGAACTCTCTGGCGTGTCGCTTCACTCACAATAACGGGTGTCCCGATTATGATTCTCATACTCTTCGGATTTGCAAATATATTGAGTATGCTTCGCTTTCCTAGTCGATTCATTGAGACTTGTACGGTTAACAGCCTGGATCTACTATTATTCCTCTATATGCTTTGTCGATTGGTGTTGCTTGTGCTCCCTTTCCTGTGTCTTAGATCACCTCCTCCTGCAGCCTTCCATGTCGTACACTGGGCCTCATTTATCCCACATATATGATTTACAAATACGCTCTCTTATCGTGCACACCACAGTACAATCCAATGGTTCTATAAGATTTAAGGGTTCGGTGGTGCAGTGTCAGGCTGAAGGGCATCAGATATTCTCGAAGTAACGAGGAGGAATTACGCAGACCACGAGTGTGACGGAGTGTTAAACTTGGACATTAAAGCTTAGAACATTAAAGCCGCGTGAGGTACAATCACAGGGCTTCAGAGACATGGACCAACAGTCCGTCTCTCCATAATACTTGATCACATGACTGAGATGTCACGGTGATCATGCTGATTTCTGGTTGAGGTACGTCGTGTTCCAGTCCGATGCTCCTTCGTGCAACGAGCACAAAAAAATGTCCTAGGTCCTTCATTAAAGGGGTAAATTTCCGTTCTGGAAGGTTGCCACACAGATCTCCGACTTACTTCGAATTCGAATTGACAATAGGGCTTAGTATGGGAGAGCCAAGACCACCGCCAAGATCGCCTCAGCTCTTAACAAGTTTTGACTGTATGAAGGTGGACGCCGAGACGGTCGACCGTAACACGAGACAACTATAAGAAGTTTCTGGGATTCGCTTAGCCAGACGTTTTGTGATCTCACACCAGGATGAATCTTTGCAACGAACTCTAGAGTTATTCTACAGTCCTATGGGTCTTCAAGTTGTGCCTCCGCGCACGCCAACATATGAATAATCGGTTTCTGAATCAGTACCCATTGGAGTCATCACCTTATCCAAAGAAGAGACGCAAGATGTAGCTCATGGCTCGTGATTGATTCCTCGGCGGCTGTTTGAAACATCAACCTGAGTGTGATTTTGACTTTACCCCATTCTGTCATGCGCGGTTCATTTCCTACATTTCCCTGCCTCGAACTACCTCTGTCCCAGCCTATCCTCAGAGTTCTCGCCCACTGACACCTGACACAGTTCGTCTTTCCCCCTCTCCTCCAACCTCCGAGTCAACCACTGCAGTAAATTTTCTCTTGAACATCTGTTGTTTCGTCCCTTGCGAACGAGCGGCGGGCCCTCGTATACAAACACTTTATGCGCCGTTTCAACAGATCCGGGTCGCAACGTTCGACGTGGGAACGCCATAATTTGAGACATTTTTGCGGGCTCTATAGACCATCGTTCTCCCTGCAAAGTCCGACATGGTCGACACCGAAAGTCGGGGTGTATTTGTAACATAACATTAGACTTTTGTCAGCGCGCATGACCCCAGTCGTATTTCTTAGCGAGCTATGTTGAATCAACCCCTGTGTACCTTGTAAAACTGTTTCATCATGCCTGTTTGAGCACACTGGCACTTAGAGCCAAAGTTAGTACGGACGGACCTACCAGTACCATGTTTTGCCAATGCTACAGCCACAGGCCAGCAGACTGTTACGTATTTAACCTGCAGCTGGGTCTTCTTGTCGTATCAGAATCTCCCCCACAATCAACACTCACTTAACGTGATCCCTCACGCTTCGCAATCTCCGTCATGCCTACATCCGCCCACGTACTGCACCAGAATGAACCAGTCGGCGTCAAGTTGTTGGTGCTCGGCGTGGCGTCTGTGGGAAAAACCAGCTTGATACACCGCTTCACAGACCAGCAGTGGTTCCCTGAAGGAGAGAGGAACCCAACGATTGGCGTGGACACCTGGGTAATGTTTGCTCGGAATACGTGATCGGGGAAGTGGTGGGGCTCATAGTTTTCTCCAGATGCACAAGTTTGACATAAAAGGGAAGAAAGTGGTTCTCAATATCTGGGTGCGTGAATCATTCAAGGCACGTTCGGAGATTCGACCCCGCTTACCATGCGATGACGTTTTAGGACACTGCAGGTGACGAACGTCTGCGTGCCCTCACTACATCGTACTATCGCGGTACACAAGGCATCATTCTGGGTGCGTGACAAACATTAAAATCAACGATGGTGCTGGCCATGACTTACTGTTCCAACCAACAGTCTACGACGTGACCAATCGTCAATCCTTCGAGGCGATCTCGTGGTGGTTCGCAGAGCGCAGCAAGCTCCTTCCCGTTTCTGCCATAAAGATGATTGTAGGAAACAAGTCCGACAAGGTGCGATCATCACGTCCTCTCTAGTTGCTAGCATATATCCTCAAGCATGTCGATTCCTCCCCTTCCACTGCAGCCCCGCATGCGACAGGTCTCCGCGGCGGAGGGCGCAGCATATGCCGCTCGGATGGGTTGTTTGTTCCTCGAGACGTCTGCGAAAAACGACGTTGGCGTGCGCGAGACGTTTCGCCATGTCGTCGAGTGCGTCCTCAAAATCTCGCCACATGCGTGACCTAGCCCGGATCGGGGAAGAAGGCCTCATCTAGTGACGTCCCTGCTGTTTCAGTTGAAGTGTCGATGGCCACCAACAGGTCACAAGAGTGGGCGCCCTCAGGCTCTTTCAGTCGAATGACCACTCGGATAGAGGATACATACAATTCATTAGTTTTTATATCACATCTGTGTATTTTATCGTTCCAGTAAATTCATTACTTGTATTGCTTGTTATTGCAACTCGTGGGCGAATGAGTTCCCATTTCCTACAATAGTGCTACTGTAGGTGCTTAAAAGCGTGCATAGGCCGTTGGAGGTGCCAGCGCCAGCAGAGCACTGATGAGTTGGAAGGCCGGCTTTTCTTGTATTCACGACGCCCGCGACCGTGACCATGCTCGGGAAACGGTACGGCGGGTCCTGTACAAGGGGAAGTTGTGCGCCCTCCGGAAGAGATGGGAGATGACTACCGAGCACCTGGCCATGAACCGAGTTCGGGTGGTCGAGATCCACGAATCTGACGCGTGGGCGAAACATAACGGGGTTTGAGTCACTGATATCCACCAACTGGCGGCTTTTCGCTATATCTATAATCGGTTTTGCTATGGACGAAGAAGAAGGGAAACGGAAGGCGACTTGATATGGCGGTCGTGAGACCTTCGGATTCGCGACTTGACACTCTTAACTCACTGGTATGGATTTGGATCAGCATTGAGGACAATGGGGTGGAGGTTTGGTATCAGCCGTGTGGGCCTGTGTGCAAGGGCCGCCGCTGCTCGCGCTCGCTGACCATCGTAAACCCACAAATCTCCAAAGGGGACATTACTTCGGACATCCTAATGGCTATAGGATACACGGTTCTGTCGGGGTCTTGACACCTTTGGCATGGGCATCCTTCTCGTTCTCGTAGCTGAGGGTAAAAGCAAGAATTTGCTGAGAATGGAGAAAAATGGGATGGCAAATTGGCGCAAAATTATTGTTATCAGGTCTTTCAATGTGAACACAGCAAAACTTAGGGTTATAGAGATGGTAGATATTTGCTGGATTTGAAGCGACGCAACGTTCACGTGTTGGTTAATCAAATCAGCCCGCGGCCAACCTTTTTGCGAACAGCTGGAAAGCGAGTCCGCTCGGGCTGCCATCACGGTTGCCAAGTCGCACAATCACAGCTGTACGATTTATAAGCCCCCTACTTTGCTATCTGATATTCATAAAGGTCACTTTCTCTTGCTTAGAACGTAGTATGGGAGATATTCAAACACGAGTACCATATACATCCCTTGGCTCAACGCTACCCTGTCCTCTGCGGATGTTCGCTTGCGCCCACCTATCACCAACAAAGCATTGAGTGTAATCCACGACAAAGCTATGTCGACTTACTTTTTGATACGAATAGACTCAATCTGGACAAATCCTGTGGTGTCAGTCGGTTCGAAGCCTCCTAACTCGTCCATAGACGATTCCCTTTCATCGTATAGACCCTGAACGAATTCGTCAGTGACATTAAATGAAAATCCCTCTCCCTTTGCGACGTACTTCGTCAGACGAGCGGCCTTCAATAACGACGTTTCCTTTGTATAGCTTCAGTCGGACAACGCCATTCACCGTGCGCTGACTCGCGGGAATCGCGCTCGTGATGAACTCTCGTTCCGGTGTGAAGAAGTGGCCATTGTATAAGATGCGACTCAACTCCACTGTAACAAACTGGTCGCGAAGTGCACGGACGTTCCGGTCCAGTGTCAGTCCCTCCAGATCGATATGTGCCGCTCGTAGGATTGTGGCACCAGGAGTCTCATAACACCCGCGCGACTTGACTCCAATGAAGCGGTTTTCGACAATGTCGATGCGCCCTATTCCATGCTTGCGACCCAAGACATTTAAGGCTAAAAATATCTCAACTGGGTCCGTCTGTGTTGCCGAGCCCACGGTTACTTTTACTGGTAGACCAGCCTTGAATTCGACCGAGAGATATTCGGGAATGTCCGGAGCATGCTCCAGCGATGAGGTAAGTTTCCACATATCGGTAGGTGGTGTGGTATTGGGATCCTCCAAGATTCCGGCCTCGTAAGATATGTGGAAGAGGTTCTCGTCAGTCGACCATGGTTTAGCAGCCGTCTGTTGAACGGGGACTTGCTTCTCCGCTGCATAAGAAAGTAATGCCTGGCGGCCAGCGAATCGATGGTAAAATTCTGCGGAATCGACGTTCAAGGTTCCATCACATGCCACAACGAAAGCGCCTACCGGGAATCCGCCATGGTGCAATCACCTTGATATCAGGCTTGAGGCCGTAGAAGGCGAGCTCGAACCGCACTTGGTCGTTGCCTTTCCCTGTGCACCCATGAGAGACGAAGCTGAAGGCGTAACGGGTGAGCGCAGAGCAGTTGAAACTACTATACGAACTTACTCGCAACCTTCCCTCTCCGCGACGGCAATCATTCCGCGGGCGATGACAGGTCGCGCCAATGAAGTTCCGAGAAGGTACACGTTCTGTCCAGGAATTTCTGATTAGATGATCTCATAGACATCATAAGGCTAACCTCATAAATGGCATTGGCTTGGATAGCCGGATAAATAAGTTCGGTAATAAACTCGCGCTTGAGGTCCTGCCCGCACTACATTCAGTATCCGCGGCAGACCTGTCAGCATGTCCAGCTGACCTCAAGGAAGAACTTTTTCGCTCCAACGTTCAGGGCCTTATGGCGGGCAGCCTCGAAATCCTCCACAGAAGATGAGTTATTTAAATCATAGTGTGGGTTCTGGTTACTTCTTACCTCCTCCTGACCGACATCTGCAAGGAAAGCGTAAACCTCGTATCCCTGTTCGATGAGCCATGCAAGGATGCACGAAGTATCTGAAAATGTCTCAATTATCAGCGTCACATGAGATCGGCAGGCACTCACCAAGGCCACCAGAGTAGGCAAGGAGAACACGGCCTTTCGAAGCAGACATTACTCCTCAGGGTCAAGTCGTCGAGTGTGAGGGTGAGTTTTCCAATCGATCCCAATCATCGTCGATCTCTTCCTCTAAATAAGTTTGCGCATTACTTGAACAGGAAGTTTCACACGGTGTGACAGAAAATCAGATGTCACACCGTGTGAAAATTCATCTCCAAGTAATGTCCCAAATTCCCACTCGTTACAGTACTATATCTCGCATGCGACCTTTTCAGCAGGGTATTCTTCGAATCAGGTAACACTGAACAACTAAAGTCAGATGAACAGGTCTGAAAATCATGTCTTGCGCGTGCAGAAGCTCGCATTGTTCAAGTCACGACGGGTGTTTAAGCTTTAAGATGAAAAGATTCCTTCGCAAAAAAGCGAGATACGATCAGGCGCTCACCAGCGCCAACTTGCCACGTGCTGCTTTGTTCGCGGTTCTTCCGAATCACCATCAACGGAAAATCACACATGAAACATGAATCAACCCACGCTCATAATATGGAAATTGGGTCAGTAGAAATGTTTGGTTATTGACGACCAAGAAATACAATGTGTAAAAAAGACGGCCAACACTCAAGTCAGGACAGTACTAGTGCCATGGCGTACACCAACCTCTGCAACACAGAAAACAACAGTAATAAGTCTATAAAAATATGATATGCAAGTTTGCTCAAACCCAAAGACAAGCATGGCCCCGACTTCTGTTCTTCATTCTCCATTTCACGTGTCATTTTTGGTCATTCATTCACTGCCTCGTCGCCAACGCAGAGAGCAAAATATCGAAATCCAGTTTCGCCGCTACCAAACCCACGTGAACCTTCAATGCCCACAGAAAGACACTGACAGCACGCACCTTTCAACACAAGAGTCGTGAACGTTCGCGCCAATTCTGGGCGTTCCGCCTCAAGCCTGCGCAACGCGTCTGCACCCAAGCGCCACAGCACCGCGGTCCGCTCCACAACAACGGTCGCATTGCGCGCGAGGCCAGCGAGGCCAGACAGCTCGCCCGCAAGCGTTCCTGGCACCATTGATTCCTCTATCTCGGCCGTGTGCTCCGCGAACCGGTACGTCGCACGCAACACACCCGACGCGATGACGTACAACCCGTCCGCAGTGTCTCCCTGCTTCCACAGCACATGGCCCTCTGGCACAGCAACGCGCTCAAAGTAAGGGGCGAGCTGCTCGAGTACCACACGATCCGCAACGTATGGCGAGAAGGCCTGCTCAAGGGTGTTGAAGGGTTCCAATGTTGGAGCAAATGGGCCCCTCTTGTTCTTAATATCGCCTGTGAGCCAATAAAATTAGTGGTGATAAGCGTGTTGAGGACGAGGTGGACATACCGATCGCTATAGTACGCCAACCCGCGTCGCGCAGTTGTGCTCGTCGCGGTGTATGTGGCAACGATCCCAGCAGGTCCATGCGCACACTACTATCCTGTCTGCCCGGAAGCGCTGATCTCGGATGGTCAGCGAATCCCTAATGTAGGTAAAACTGACATAACCGGGGATTTCTCACCAACTGGTTTCGTCTCCACGTTGTTCGAGTCGAACCAGGCGCGCAGATACACGTTCTCCGTCCCTGTGTGATAGGTTAGTGCGTCCATCGGCGCAGAGTAGCGGGTAGCATAGGCAGACAGCTCACATTCCATAGCATCGTTAAACGACACAAAGAGTTCAACGTCGGGCAGATCAAGCAAGCCAACGCTGTTCAATGCTTTGAGTACCTTCCCGTCTCCGGTACCACAGATCACGAGTACGACATTCCGCCCAGAGAGCAGACGCTGAACTCGTACGAAGGCCTCCGCCGCAGAAAGGTCCACGCCAAGAACGAGTGCAAAGTCGAGCACTAGGAAGCGAATTGGCGCGCACACCCATTCGGGCTCGGAGACAAGAGCGCGGATGGTCTCCTCAACGCGCGTGATAGTGCCGAAGAAAATGAACCCCTGAAGGTGCAGGACGGTCGTCTGCCGCGAAACCTCCCGGAGGTACGCACGATGGGCACTGGGTCGGCGCACTGTCGACAGTGTCGTTTCTCCTGTGTGCATAACGCGAATGCTACGCCGCTGTGAGTTTTGTACGACAAAGAAAAGGCCTGTGCGGTGTAAAATCGGTGTGTGCATGAGTCCAAGCCAAGAAACATTCCGAGTTCCTTACAGCTGACGATGATCCCGAAGAGGACACCAATGACGAAATCCCAGACAGTCATCGCTACCATGATACTCGCGATGGTGATGTACTCTGGTTTGCTCACGCGCTGACGCGTGTCCCAAAGTGCCTCCTTGACGAGGTCAATCCCCAGCACGAAGATGAGTGCGGCGACAACCATGACCGCTGTAACCCAAGTTGTCATTGCCATATCCTCGATGGCTATCGGTGACGCTATAGACTCACGTATGTATGCAATTGGCCCTGTTCCAGCGAGTAATACGGCAAGGGTTGCGCCTGCTAACATGAAGCCCGACAGTCGGGTGGTCCCTCCGACACGATAGAACCTTTTGGCAGCTACGTTGAGAAGGTAGTTCACGAAGTAATAAAGAACCACGTACAAAAGAGTATTGACGTAAACAAGGTAGTTTGGGACTGTGCCAAATAAACCAGCGAAAAAGTTCGAGTATCCATGCGCGATAAGTTCTTTGTTCGTGTCCACGTCAGAGTCGAGGGACACGGCTACATGTGGGGAATGATGCCGAATCATCAACACATGCACGACTGAAGGTAAATGTAGTAAAAAGTACGTACCGAGCGCGGGAACATTCAGAGGTGGGTGCAAGACATTGAAGAATAGCAACGCAAACTGCGTGGGCAATGTTGCCCACAACGGACCCCATTTGACCTTCGGGAGATCTAAACGTGGTCAGTGACAGAAGTCTTCACAAATACGTGGAATGTACCAAAATAGGTATAGAACCTATACCATTTTTCCTCGCTCCTCGCAACTTCAAATAACCATCCGTCTCTCCTGAGCGTGTCCAGGTTGAAGCCTGCGCCGAGAACGACGAGATAAAACACTACAGGTATAATCAAGAAATCTATGCATTCATGGAAGATATGTGAACGAGTAGGCCTTCTCCTGTAAGAAGAGAAGGGGATACGCACAAGTTGGCAGTATGAGTTGATTATGCCATCTTGATGTAATAACCCTTAACAGCATCGCGAGTGCAAACGCAGGAGCCCAGAGGGCTAGATTATGAGCACGCATAAAAAACCTGAGCGTTTCAAGCGAGAGGGAAAACTCGTCATCTTGCAGATGTGTCGAGACATTAAAACCGGTGATGATGAGGAACACGCCGACGCCACCGATGCAACCCACGAGGATATGCCGTGGGAAGAAACCGATGAGCGAGCCAAGTCGGAAGAAGCCGAGGAGAAAGAAGGTAAGGCCTGTCAAGCCACGCGAACGGTAAGAAGACTCATCCACATATATCCAGATTAGCAGGTCATACCGGTGAGAACGCTCGAAAATGCAAACGCCACCAAAGTAGTGGCCACGATTTCACGCTGCTTATCCTCGCCTATATCTCGGGCGATGCTGGTGGCCATTATGTGAAAGAAAGGCTATATAGATGGTATGCCTGGCGATTCCACGACAGTGGAGTCTGTTGACTCACCACAACCTCGATCATCATGCTGCCATTAGCGCCGGAAAAACCAGATGCACCAGCGGAATAGACAAGCTGAGAGATAAGGGTTCTACCTAATCCGTCAAACACAGCAAGTGGGTCAAATAAGAAAGAAAACACACGACACAAAGAACATAGACACCCCCATGGGTCCAAGATCTGTGAACACGCCTGCAGCAGGAAAGATGATCATGCCATCTGGAATCACGTGATATTGTAGATCAGTGGAGTGCATGTGAAAACCAAACACGGAAATGACGCACATGATATACCATCGAGTATATTGAGCAGTAGCCCAAGGGTGACAGCAGGAAGCGCGCGGGCAGCCTCTCCGATGGTCGATTTGGCATGGGCGACCCACTTGAGTGGCGTGTGATGACTGACTTGAAAGGATGGGAGTGGGAGGAGTGGTGTGCGCTCAGTAAGAGATCGCGGTGAGGTTATAGCGCGTGGAGTCGATAGCGGGGTGTGGTGTTGCCCCTGCTGGGCAAGGTACGTGGGGGTGCGTTGTGGAACGACTGGAGTCGGGGATGCTTCCTCCTCATCCCCAGCACGCTCCAGGGATGGGCTGCGACTGTAATAACGTGCCATGAGGATACTCAGATTCGATTGCGGAGGCGGGTGAGTCATTCGAGGGTCGAGTGTCGACGTTGACTCTGTTAGATCAAGTGAGGATGAGGATGGTGTCTCAGCGACGTCGTGGGGCTGTTCAAGCGGGAGGGAGCGGATAGATTCTGAGGGTTGGGGAAATATGAATGCAGGTGAACTGGTCTCCACGTTGCGCATCAACAGATCTTCAGAGTCCTGGACAAGGGGAGTGGGTGGCCGGGAGTTGGGGCTGAAAGAGGGCGAGGGGAAAGAGAAGGGGACACCTGACAACTGTACGGTGTGGGCACGAATATCATTCTGTGAATGACGAGCAACAAAGGTTCCGGAGACGACGCTCGCGGAATTCGCGTGGGAAGGGACGGGATTGAGGAGGCTAATTACTTAAGGTCAGCGAGCGTGGACAGGACAGGAGTAGGAGGGGGGTCAAGGGACACGAGTCAGGGGCGACCACGGGGGTTAAGAAGGTTGACGAGCGGTGAAAATGAAAAAAAGTTCAGAAGGACATACCCAGCCCGTGACAGGGGTGAACCCGAGAAATGGTGGGCCGCTGGCGAAATAAGGCGTTGAATATCGCGAGGAGAGCCGACGTCTTCGCGTACAATTAAGCCCGAGTTTGGCACGAACGTGTGTCCGCCAGAGGAAGCCTCGCTTGCTATGGATGGCGGCATCACGGTCTGGCAAGAGCGTTGGATTCGACATTGCGACCCGACCTATCGGATTCCGATCTCGTCCCCAATAATAATAATATCATTATTTATCTTGATAACTCCTTATCTTCTCGCGTTCTAGAGCCTCTCCCCGCTGCCACCTCGAACCAGCGCAGAGATGTCCAACACTATCGCACTGTATGCGCCTTTTCTCCCCTCTTATCTCGCTATCTTCCGCGTCCTCATATTTCTCCTAGCTACCCACTCTCTAACTTTACCTTTAGGTGTGTCTTTGAAACACATCCTTGTTTTTACGTTCTCGGCAAGCCTCGCATCCCTGACCCACTCGTCCGACTCACAGCACCAAGGAGGCACAACCCGAGGAAGATCCATCGGTATCAGCTCGTCTACAGCGTCTCCAAAACAACTATGAAGACTTTGGCATGCGTCGCACCGTCGAGGGCGTCCTCGTCGTTCATGATCATGGTCATCCTCACATCCTCATGCTCCAAATCGCCAACGCATTCTTTAAGCTGTATGCACTTCCCCACTTTCCGCGATCTTCTAGCGCTCACTCGACCTCAAGTCCTGGCGATTACCTAAAACCCGGCGAAGACGAACTCGAGGGCCTCAAGCGCCGTTTGGACGAACGCCTGGCCCCACCCAGTGACTCTCGCCAATTCAATGCCTCTCACGGGATCGATAATGATTGGGAAATCGGTGATTGTCTCGCCCAATGGTGGCGTCCTAACTTCGAAACGTTTATGGTGCGTGTAGCGCGCGTATTTCATTTCCACCCGTCGGACGCCGAACGTAACGTTCACAAACGTGCGCGTGTGCATAGTATCCGTTCGTGCCTGCACACATTACGAAACCCAAAGAATGCAAGAAACTTTTCCTTGTACAAATGCCCGAGCGTAGTCCGTTCTTTTTCCGACAGCGTGCGCCTACGAGGTATACTCACGTGTGTGTTTTGTCCTCCGCCGTTCCCTAGAAGTCCTGGCTGTTCCCAAAAACATGAAGCTCCTGGCCATTCCCCTCTTCGAGCTCTATGACAATGCCGCGCGGTAACACCCATTTTCATTCCTGGTGCACACTACTAAGACGCGCACTGCGCATATGCCCAGGTATGGTCCGCAGTTGTCAGCAATTCCGCACCTCCTCTCTCGGTATGTCTTCTTTTTGTTCCAGTCCTACTACCTTCTGTATCCGCTTCTCCCCCGATGACAGGTATAACTTTATCTATCAATAACTGCTTTCCCACGGCGAAAGTTGCAAAGCTCCCGCCCTGCGTGGGCTCTATAGATGGTGTCTATAGATGGCGTCTGCCCCTACCCCAGCTCTCTGCAGTCTTACATGTTTCAACCTTGTAAACTTCGCCTTGCGCCGTTCTCCGGCCCCCTTTCATGATTGGCCGCGTAGCTTGTAGAGTGATAATATGAGATCCGACTCGACGAATCACGCGCCCTGGACGGCCCAGTCATCAAACTCGTAGTCGTAGATACACCGATTCTACTGTTTCATTGATCCCGAATCCTGCTGTATCAGAGGTCTCCCAGACAGATTCTGCCCTGCACTGACTCGCTCTCTGAATCATGATGAGATCCACAACGACTTGACCTGGCTTCGGACACATGGCCGCCGAACAAGCTTTGCACTCGACGCGAGCTGGATTTGCAATCTGCTCTATCTGTGGCATGTCGTATCTTTCTGTCCTTGCGTATGTGTGCCAGAATCCATATTCTCCTTTCTGACACTTCCGTGGTGCGGGAGAAGAGCTGTTTGCGCTGGCAACAGGTAAGGTCATGGGACCTTAATCACGCGGGCTTTACTCTGTTCTGCACCCATCGTGTGAGTACACTGTATACCACATACGGTTGATCTAATGGAGACGTCTTGCGCAAAGCCTCTGTAAGAGAAGACACGAGACCAATCAAAGTTCTCATGCAGATCCCATGTCCACTTCATATGCAATTGTAAGTGACCGCCAGCCTCCGTCTTTCATTGGCTTCGAAAGTTTGTATGGCCCTGTTTTTGCAGGCCCAACAACTGGACCCTGTCCCTTGCTGGTAGCAGAACACGAGACCTGGGCACGCCTCGATCGGATTCCTTAAAGTCAAGGGTAAGGTTTTTACTTAGATGTCGCGCCTTGAGTGAGATATCCGGCCATGGACGGTGTCGTGAGAACAATTGAATCCCTGCACACCTGCGCGCTGAGGGAGTCAAAATTTCGTACCTGGCGTTCGCTAAGTTCGAGGGTGCACCCCGTCTTTAGAGGAAAGTCCCCTGCTCCTTGACTGACTGTGCAGGCGCAGCGCCAGCACTTGATTTGGGTTTAACTACTTCTTTCCGTCTCTGTCATTACGCCCGCCACCAAACTCTGTTCATCATCATCTCATCATTTCTTGAGCGAGCGGAAAGATGCGCGGCCACTGGCAGCGTGATCTTTCAAGGGTTCTTTTTATGTTTCCTCGAGTTCTTAGAGGTCTAGGGGAATGTGCGGCCTCCCCCTTACCCAGTTGCCGAAAAGATATCCTGATCACTGATAAATGGAGTACAGTAGTAGCCCGTACAATTTCTACAAATGACTGCGTCAATCCCTAACGAACTCTAATCCCTGCACGCGAAGCCAAAAAAAACCTAAGCGAGGCTCAGAATAATAAGGTTTGGGCGGGCATTTGAAACGAACCTCACTTCTCAATTATTTGGTGACAACGCGTCCTCGCGCAGCAGGTACTGTGCATCACATTGGCGCAGCGCTCGCAGCTCACAGGACACTCATCACACGGGCGCACACAGGATGGGTACATTACAAATCGATCACTTGGGCAAATCGATAGCCGACCTTTCACTACCCACTTAATGACGTTTACTAGTGGTGGGGATTCGCGTAAAGATGTGATGCGATGATGCATGATCTGGTGCGTATGTTTTGCGTCATATGGCATCATCCATGACTGCGAGTTTCAATATCGGACGAACAAAAGATCATTCGAGTTCAGTTGGGCTGTATCATGTGGGATGTGGTGGTGGTGTCTCTTTTCTTGTACGGTACTAGTTTCTCTTTCTCTGAGCAGCCAGGTCGAGATGTTTCGATGGATCTTTATCTTTGGAGCCTGCACATGACTCCAACTCGTCCCTGCTCCAGATCTACGTCCCTGCGCGCCCCACCGTGCGCGGACATTGGCAAGGGCAAAGATGCCCCGTGATGTTTTCGAGGGGCCAATGTAATAAGACAAAGTGTCTGTTG
>Ga0209488_10002903_pt1 | contig 13911 bp, 16 predicted proteins | sample Rivendell_Oct201_8_FD_188349 | JGI IMG/M metagenome (GOLD analysis project Ga0209488, IMG submission 188349) | Vadose zone soil microbial communities from the Eel River Critical Zone Observatory, Northern California, USA -... | ecosystem: Environmental > Terrestrial > Soil > Vadose zone >... | reverse complement strand
GTTGCTTGTTGTACCCCTCTCCCTGTCCCTCCCCCACATGGGGGGCGGGAACGCTGTGGCACCGCTCTGCCCATTGGCAAGCCAGCATTCGCGTATGTGCTCGACGATGTGTACTTGCCCTAGCGCGGAAGCGGGGACGAGCGGAATTCAAACTCATCTCATCTCGATCTAACCGACGGTATCGCGAGCATGCGCCGGATGTGACGATGGCGTGACAGCCGCTGTTAACTAATGCGGTTCTCTTTGTTCATCTCTCTACTCATGTCGCGCTGTCATATGACTGAGATGTTGAAGTTGCATTCATGATGGAACGCGATTCGTCGCAGCGACCTAACTAAACAAGGCCGCCGCCGGACGCGGATGATTGCGCCCCGCATGGTGGCGCCGCCATGATGGATGCTCCGGTCGCCTGATGCGCCTTCTCATCGCAACCGACGCTTGGCAGCCGCAGGTCAACGGTGTCGTGCGCACACTCGGGGCGCTCTCGCGTCGTCTGCGCGGCCTTGGTGCAACGGTCTCCTTTGTGACGCCGGAAGGATTTCCATCGTTTCCGGTTCCGACCTATCCGGATCTGCGCTGCGCTCTGCCAAGCCGGCGCGAGATCGCACGACGCATTGATGACGCCAAGCCCGACGCAATTCACATCGCGACCGAAGGCAGCATCGGTCACGCGGTGCGCTCCTATTGCCTGCGCGAGGGGCGGGCGTTCACGACCAGCTATATGACGCGCTTTCCGGAATATGTGTCGGCGCGCGTGCCGATCCCCGAATGCTGGAGCTATGCGCTGCTGCGCCGGTTTCATTCGGCGGCCACTGTTACCATGGTGTCGACCAGCTCGCTGATGGCGGAGCTGACCGAGCGTCGCTTCCGCAACATTGGCCTGTGGACGCGCGGTGTGGACACCGATTTGTTCAAGCCTGCGCCGGCTGCCGACCTTAATCTGCCGCGCCCGATCTTCATGAGTGTCGGACGCGTCGCGGTCGAGAAGAATCTGGAAGCCTTCCTGTCGCTGCCGCTGCCCGGCTCCAAGGTTGTGATCGGCACCGGCCCGCAGGAGGCCGAGCTGCGGCAACGCTTTCCAGAGACGACATTCCTGGGACTGCTCGAGGGCGCTGCGCTCGCCGCCCATATGGCGGCGGCCGATGTATTCGTGTTTCCCAGCAAGACCGACACGTTCGGCATCGTGCAATTGGAGGCGCTCGCTTGCGGCGTTCCGGTTGCGGCCTATCCGGTGACTGGCCCGCGCGATGTGGTCAGCGGCTATCCGGTCGGCGTTCTGCATGACGATCTCGAGACCGCCTGCATGGAAGCCTTGACGGTCTCGCGCGCGGCCTGCCGGGACTTTGCGCTCACGCGTTCTTGGGACACGAGCGCGCGCCAGTTTCTCGGTCACCTCAATCAAATCTTGCATCGTAGCAGCGGCGCCGCGGTGGCGCCGCTCGCTGTCGAGGCGATGGAGCATGGATGATGTTTGCAGTTGTCGGCGGCAAGGACGGACGTGCGCTCGGAGCGGGCGAGCTCGACAAGGACACGATCGCGAAAGCCTATGGGCGCTGGGCGCCGGTCTACGACCTCGTGTTCGGCGCCGTGTTCGATCAAGGCCGGCGGGCCGCGATCGCGGCGGCGGAGCGTATCGGCGGCCGCATCCTGGAGGTTGGCGTTGGCACCGGGATTTCGCTGCCGGACTACGATCGCAAGTGCCGGCTCTTCGGTGTCGATATTTCCGAAGGGATGCTGCGCAAGGCGGAGGAGCGGGTGAGCGAGCTGGGCCTCAGCAACGTCGAGGGGCTCGCCGTCATGGACGCCGAAAACCTGTCCTTTCCGGACGCGTCCTTCGATGTGATCGTGGCCCAGTATGTGATCACGACCGTTCCCAATCCGGAGGCTGCGCTCAATGAGTTCGCCCGCGTCCTCAAGCCGGGCGGCGAGATCATTCTGGTCAGCCGCATCGGCGCCGAGGCCGGGCTACGCCGCACCCTCGAGCATTGGTTCGCGCCGGCGGCGCGCCGGCTTGGCTGGCGCACCGAGTTCGCGTGGGGGCGCTATGTAAGCTGGGCGCAGGCGACGCCGCAGATTCACCTGATCGAGCGGCGCGCGATGCCGCCGCTTGGACATTTCTCGCTCATCCGGTTCGGCAAGGATGCGGTGGCCGAGGCGGCGGGCGCGACGTCGTCACGCATCACGGCGTCGCGAGCGTAAACGCGTATCGGACAGATTCAGATCACATCGAGCATCGAAGGACCGACCCAGAAGGAACGACACATGAGCTCTTTTCTTCAAGCCCTCGAAGTTCAGCGATGGGACGATCATCGCTACTATCATCACAGCCGGATCAACCAGGCTCTCCATCTCCTGAGCGCGATCAGCTTCGTGTGCGCCTACGTGCTGGTGTTCTTCAGTCCGATGGCTGCGGTGCTGGTGGCCTGGCTGATCGGGATGACCAGCCGGCAGATTGGCCACTTCTTCTTCGAGCCGAAAAGCTACGACGAGGTCAATCAGGCGACCCACGAGCACAAGGAAGACATCAAGCTCGGCTACAATCTGCAGCGCAAGGTCGTGCTGATGAGCATCTGGGCGCTGTCTCCGCTGGTGCTGCTGGTTGATCCGACTGTGTTCGGCCTGTTCGAGCCGTACCAGGATCTGGCGACCTTTACGCACCACACCGCGCTGATCTGGCTCGCGGTTGGGCTCGGTGGGCTCGTCTTCCGCACCGTGCATCTGTTCTTTCTCAAGGACGTACAGACGGGTCTGGTCTGGGCGACCAAGATCGTCACCGACCCGTTCAACGACATCAAGCAGTACTACAAGTCGCCCATATATCTCATGCGCGGCGAGCTGTTCGATTTCCCGCAGAAGCAGCACGGCTGAATGAGAGCAGCTGTAGGGTGGGCAAAGGCGCAGGCACTGAATGTCTATATGGCAAAGTCTATCGTACGGCTTTGCCCACCAACGACGATGCTGCTTGCATCAAGGCCCCTGGTGGGCACGGCGTACGAAAGATTGCGTCGTTTGGAAAGGCCGTGCCAGTGCCTGTGCCCACCCTACGGCGCCGAGATCAGTCCGCTATGCAGTGCGTTCCGTCCTGCGTCCGAACCGATGCGCCAGGACCTCCCGCAGCACGCGCCGCTTGATCGACTTGTTGGTCGCGGCCGGGTCATGCCACCAGAAGCCATCGCGTCGCATGGCCTCGGCCGCCGCCACGAATCGGTCTGCGACCGCGGCGAAATCCGCATCCGTGTAGTTGAGGCTGAAGATCAGCCGCCCGGTGCCGATCCAGCTCAGCGCCAAGCCTTCGGCGCGCAGATAGAACTGAAGCATCCAATTGTAGCGGGCAGGCTCGGTGTAGATCACGGTCCAGATCGACGACAGGTTGGCGACCTGGACCGGCAGCTTGCGCTCGCGCAGGCGCTGGTTGAGCGTGTCAGCGCGCGCGTTCCAGAGCGCATCAAGCCCGCCATACATCGCGTGCGCCTCGGCGGTGTCGAGATGGCGCAGAAACTCGTTCATCGCCGCCATCACGTAAGGATGAGCGTTAAAGGTGCCGCGCGCGAAGCAGACGTCGAGCGGCCGGTCGTCGCGATAGCGCTTCATCAGCTCCCTGCGGCCGCAGATCACGCCGACCGGCAGGCCGCCGCCGAGCGTCTTGCCGTAGGTCACCATGTCGGCGCGCACGCCGAAGTATTCCTGCGTGCCGCCCGGCGCGATGCGGAAGCCGACAAAGATGTCGTCCACGATCAACACGATGCCATTCTGGCTGCAGACCGCGCGCAGCTCCTTGAGCCAGTCGGCGTAAGCCGCACGATCGAAGTGGGCATTGCGCGCGCTGTCGATGAGCGCCGAGTCGGCCGGTGGGCTTGCGTTCGGGTGCAGCGCCTGCAGCGGATTGATCAATACGCACGCGATGTCGCGGCGCGTGCGCAGGACGCGCAGCGCGGCTTCCGACATCTCGTTGAGCGTATAGGTCTCGCGCGCCGGAATGGGATTGCCGATGCCGGGCTGCACGTCGCCCCACCAGCCGTGATAGGCGCCGCAGAAGCGAACCAGGTGCGTACGCCGCGTGTGATAGCGCGCCAACCGCACCGCCTGCATGACGGCCTCGGTTCCCGACATGTGGAACGAGACCTCGTCGAGGCCGGAGATCGCACGCAGCCGTGCCACATTGTCGGCAACCACCGGATGATAGCTGCCGAGCACCGGGCCAAGCTCGCCGGCGCGCTCGACCGCACGCGCAATCGAGCCCTTGTAGAAGTCATAGCCAAGCAGGTTGACGCCGTAGGATCCGGTAAGGTCGTAGAACCGGTTGCCGTCGAGGTCGGTGAGCATCACGCCCTGCGACGACTGAACGAAAGCGGGCGCGTTCAGGTGGCGCTGCACCAGCTCGCGGAACTGGAACGGGACCCGGTAGGTGTCGGTGAATTGCAGATCGGAGATGCCGTCCTTGGCACCCGCGGTGAGCCGCATGGTCTGCGGGTAGCGCTCGGCATAGAGCTTGGCAAGCCGCATGAAGCCGGCATGGCGCGCGGTCGCGATCTCCTCCGGCGGATTGTCGCTGCGGAAGACCTGCGACTCATCGTAAGCGTAGAACGAGACCAGCCCGGCAAGGCGGCGCGAGAGCCGGGAGTGACCGCCGAGGGAGCGATGCTTGGCACGGGACAGCGCGAGGCGCGATTTCAGCTTGACAACCGAGGTGGTCAGGGCGGCCGCCCCGGCGGCGAAGAGTGCAAACGTGGTCGGGCCCGAATCCATCATCATAGTCGAGCGCTAACGAGGTAATCTTACGGTTTCATGACAATCCGTTCCGCAATCTCCAAAGTGTGCCAGCAGGAGGACATCAACTTCCTGCTGACCAACCGGATTCCGCGCCGCCTTGTGACGCGGTTCATGGGCTGGTTCAGCCAGATCGAGCAGCCGCTCGTGCGCGAGCTGTCGATCGCCACCTGGCGGCTGTTCTCCGACCTTGACCTGAGTGAGGCGCGCAAGCGGCGCTTCTTGAGCATGCACGACTGCTTTACCCGCGAGCTCAAAGATGGCGCCCGCCCGGTCGAGAACGATCCGTCCATTTTGGTGAGCCCCTGCGACGCCATCGTGGGCGCGTGTGGCGCGATCGCCGGCACGACGGTGTTCCAGATCAAGGGCTTTCCCTACCGCCTGGAAGACCTCATGGGCGACGGCGATCTGAGCGAGGCGCACCGCAACGGCCGCTATGTGACGCTGCGGCTAACCTCCGCCATGTATCACCGCTTTCACGCGCCGCATGATTGCCGGATCGAGCAGGTCACCTACATCTCGGGCGACACCTGGAACGTCAACCCGATCGCGCTCAAACGCGTCGAGCGCCTGTTCTGCAAGAACGAGCGCGCCGTGCTGCGGACGCGGCTTGCGGCCAGTGGCCACCTGATCACGCTGGTGCCGGTCGCCGCCATTCTGGTGGCGAGCATCAGGCTGCCATTCCTTGACGGGGTGCGCGACCTGCGCCGCCTGGGGCGCAACGTCATCTCTTGCAGCGCCGACTTTGCTAAAGGCGCGGAGATCGGCTGGTTCCAGCACGGATCGACCATCGTGCTGTTCGCGCCTGACGGCTTCACGCTGTGCGATCAGGTCAAGGAAGGAGCGGTGATCCGCATGGGGCAGCCCCTGATGCGACTGCCGTGAGGCCAACTCGAAGGCGCGACGCCGACTGCGTCCACGCGATCAAATGCGCCATCAAGCGCCACACTGGTGACCTAGCTTTTGCGAATTGATCGAGTCCATTTCATGCAGGGCGGGTTGGGTCAGCGCAGCAAGCCGATGTGACGGCCAGTTGTTCCAGCCGAGCTTACCACAGCAGCTGCATGCTCCGTTTTCGAGCAGAGCACGGTTGCGGATATTGATCTTCCCCCGTGTATTGTGGATTGCGCCCGCGGCTTCGAGGCCGTGCGTCAGCAGGGTAATGGTCGTCCTGCGGAGCCCAAGCGCATCTGCGATCGACTCTTGAGTCGATGGAATAGTTGGATTCTCCGTCCGATCAGAGACCAGCAGAAGCCACCGGCAGAGACGCTCCTCCGCCGAATGCGCGGCATTGCACGCGGCCATATGTTGGGCCTGCCGAAGGATCCATTGCTGGCTCAAGCCGGCCAGCTCGGCGATTGTGCGATTCTGGTGCACGGCCTGGACAAAAATCTCGCGGTCTATGGTCGCGTATATGCCGCCAATCTGTGCGACCCCAAAAGTCACCGCAGCGTCGGCACTCAACGTTTCCTCGATGCCGGCCACTCCCTCTCTGCTGACGCTTCCGGTTTCGATGCCGTACCCCTCCGAGGTCGGCACGCGCAGCGAGATCAGGCCGGACTGTGGGAAATAGAGCTGCCCGGGCCGGTCACCGGCATTCCACAGAACGCGGCCCTGTCCGAATTCACGCAGTCTGAGATGGTGCTTGAGCGTGACGTACGCTGTGGGCGGGAGGGCTCCCAGGAGGCCATTTTCCCTCGGGTCAGCCATGCGTTGCGGTGGCAGACTACCTGCTTCAAACGGCGCTTCACCGCCCACGGACATGCCCGCCTCCCAAAACCCCAACAAACGGATACGGATAGAGCTGAAACGAAGAGTTGATGCCTTATAACGGCACGGCAAATGAAAAGGTTCCATGCCGGGCAGTCGTAAAAGATCTGCGGCATCCTTCAGAGCCTAGGCTTTGATCCGATCAAATGGAAGGAGATCAAAAGCCTAGCTTTTTATTGAGCATGATCTTTTCCGAAAACCAGCTCGCACTTTTCGGAATCATGCTCCTAGCGACAGTCTCTGCCGTTCTCAGCTGCTAGATACGGCCTTCGACCCGAACGCGCCAATGTGCCCTTGATCTGCTGCATTGTGGTACGCACGTCGACGATTGCGTCCGTGAGCAAGGCGTGTCTGCGGCAGATCGTTTCAACTGACGAGCGAAATTCCGGCGTTAAATGCGCCATGGAATCGTCGTAGCTCGCGAACAGAAGCTCGAAGCAGGACCGTCTATTCTCGTCGATGGCGGCCAGCCGCCATCCTCGTGTGCGCACATTTGCATTGCGCATCAATTCACTCATGACATGAAGCGCATACTCGCGCGCGGCTGCCTCGTCCGGCAAGTCCATGCCATCGGGGTCGAGAAGTGTGTCTTCGCGTCTTTTGACGTTGAAGTAGTAGCGCGGCATGCACGCCTCACCGTTGTGTGATAGTGATAACGCGGAACTTTCATTTGAGTTCCCGCGCCCGGCTATCGTCAGCTTTGAGACCTGCTGCCAGAGCAGAAGCGTTCCGCCTTCGTGGCGGCCGTGCGGGCCACGCGTCGACGGACCATCTATAGAACTTATTAGACCGTGGGCTGCGTCATCGGAGCCGGTAGGTAGGCAGCGTTCTGCTCTGGCAGCAGGTTGCCCGGCTGCGAGCTGCGGGTCCAGCGGATGATCTCGAAGCGGCCGTCGAAGTGTTCGACCACGGCCGTGCAGCTCTCGACCCAGTCGCCGCAATTGATGTAACGGCAGCCGGCATCATCCCGGATCACCGGATGATGGATATGGCCGCAGATGACGCCGTCGACGCCATGCCGCTTGGCTTCAGCCGCAATTGTTTGCTCGTAATGGCCGATGAAGTTGACGGCGTTCTTGACCTTCAGCTTGGCCCATTGCGACAGCGACCAGTAGGTGAGGCCAAGCTTGCGGCGCACGATGTTCAGCGCCGTGTTGCACCAGATGGCGACGTCGTAAGCCTTGTCGCCAAGGAGGGCGAGCCAGCGCGCATGGCGAATCACCACGTCGAACAGGTCGCCGTGAATGACGAGATAGCGCCGGCCGTCGGCTGCGACGTGGATGGCGCTCTCCAGCACATCGACACCGCCGAAATGGGTGCCGTAGTAGTCGCGCAGGAACTCGTCGTGGTTGCCCGGGATATAGATGACTCGCGCGCCCTTGCGCGCCTGGCGCAGCAGCTTCTGCACCACATCGTTATGGGCCTGCGGCCAGTACCAGCCTGACCGCAGCTCCCAGCCGTCCACGATATCGCCGACGAGATAGATGGTCTCGGCCTCGTGATGGCGCAGGAAGTCGATCAGCTCCTCGGCTTGGCAGCCGCGCCGTCCGAGATGGATGTCGGACAGGAACATGGTTCGAAACTGTCGTGGGGCGTCGCTGGCGGGTGCAAGCATTGGATTGGCGATGTTACGCATGCCTCCCTGTGGCTGATTCCTATTGCGGCTCGATGACGCTCATGCGTTTCGTCCCCGGTCGGCGATGCGCATCGGCGTGTTGCGCCAGACAAAGTCTCGCCCCAGCCAACTCGCCCCCCAGAGTACCGGCAGCAGCAGGTCGCGCATGAGCCAGATGAGCGGCGATCGCCGCGAGAGCTGCCAGCCAGCGGCGAGGCACAGCCATGCTTCGGCCGCGTACCAGACGGCACCAAGTGCCAGCAGGCAGGGCATGACCGGAAGGCCCGCCGCGCTGGCCGCGACCGCGCCGGCCGCAAGTGCCGGAACACTGCCGGCGAACACTTCTAGCCCGAACAGCGATGTGAACGAATCGCGCCGCAGCCGCGCCCAGCGCAGTTGCCGGCGCCACACTTCGCTGGCGGTGCGGCGGCCCAGGGGCTGCAGGAACGGACGATCGACGATGCGCACGCGCAGGCCGAGCTTGCGAACCACCTTGGTGGATGCCGCGTCCTCGGCGAGCTCGCTCGCCAAGACGCGAATGCCGCCGGCACGCTCGAGCAGGTCGCGGCGCCACAGCATGCTCTTACCCTGGGCGAAGCCGTAGCCGGCGCTGTCCGCCACGCACTGCCAGCGCGCCTGGTAAGTGTTGAGAAACGCGCATTCGAGCTCGGCGAAGACGCCGTCCGGCAGGCAGCCGACTGGTGGCGAGCAAACGAGCCCGGTGTCGGGCCGCCATGTCGCCAGCAGGCGCTGGATGTAGTCGCGCGGCATCAGCACATTGCTGTCGGCAATCACGATCCAGTCGTGCGCCGCCGCGCGCCAGCCCTTGACGATGTTGTTGAGCTTGGGGTTCGCGCTGATGCGATCCTTGCCGATGATCAGCCGCGCGCGCACGCCGGGATGCGCCGCCATCAGGCGGTTGACTACCGGCACGATGGCATCGTTGTCCTGCTCGGCACAGAAGATGATCTCGTAGTCTGGATAGTCGAGCCGGAAAGCCGACCCGAGCGTTTCCTCGCTGAAGTTCTCAAGCCCGCAGACGGGGCGAATCAGAGACACCGCGGGGGCGTGCCGGGGAACCGGGACGCGGCTCGGGACCGCCCGCATCCGCAAAACCGCAACGAGAGCGCTTGCGACCTGAACCAGGACCGTAGTGGCGCAGATTGAGCCGGCAACGATCGTCAGGGTCAACATGCGCCCTTATGCGCCGTGCGCCATGACACTGTTGTGACGCGCGGGAGCTGCCAGGTGATTGAGTTGTTAGCGTTAATGAGTTGTTAGTGCGTGCCGGCGAGCCGCAAACCGACGATGCCGACCACGATCAGAATGAGGCAGCTCATGCGGAACACATCGGCTGGCTCGCCGAACAGAAATATCCCCACCAGAATCGCGCCCGCGGCGCCGATGCCGGTCCAGATCGCATAGGCGGTGCCGAACGGAATCGATTTGAGCGCCAGCGACATCATCACAAAGCTCAACCCGAGGGCCACGATCGTCGCCAGCGTCGGCCACAGCCGCGTGAGGCCGGCGGAATATTTCAGCCCGATCGCCCAGGTGATCTCGAACACTCCAGCCAGGAGCAGGGCTTGCCATCCGTTCATGAGTCGAATCGCATCTGTCGAATCGCATTCGTCGCGGTTGCCCTTGCTAGCGGACCTCCTTGTAACTTGCGTGAAATAGGGCGATTGCGCGGAGACAAAACCGCTTTATCGTACGCGCATGCTCGTCCTCGGTTTGACCGGCTCGGTCGGAATGGGAAAGTCGACCACCGCCGGCTTCTTTGTGGAAGCCGGCGTGCCGGTGCACGACGCCGATGCGGCGGTGCATCGCCTTTACGCGGGTGAGGCAGTGCCGCAGATCGAGGCGGCGTTTCCGGGCATGACCGCAGGCGGCATCGTCGACCGCACCCTGCTGGCCAAGCGCGTACTCGGCGATCCGGTGGCGCTCAAGAGACTCGAAGCGATCGTGCACCCGCTGGTGCAGGCCTCCGAGCGGCGGTTCCTGGCGGATGCCGAGGCGCGTGGTGATAAGGTGGTGGTGCTCGACATTCCGCTCCTGTTCGAGACCGGTGGCGAGGCGCGGGTCGACGCCGTGGTGGTGGTCTCGGCGCCGGCCGAGGTGCAGCGGAGGCGGGTGCTGGAACGGCCCGGCATGACAGCGGAGAAATTCGAAGCAATTCTGTCCAAGCAGATGCCGGATGTGGAGAAGCGCCGCCGCGCCGATTTTGTGGTGGACACCTCGCGGGCATTCGAGGCGACGCGGGCGCAGGTACGTGCGGTACTTGCCGCGGTTGCTACAATGCCAAAACGGCGGAAGTGATTCGGGCCGTGGCAGGAATTTGGACGGCGATGCGCGAAATTGTATTCGACACCGAGACGACAGGGCTCGACCCGTTCCAGGGCCATCGCATGGTCGAGATCGGCTGCATCGAGCTGGTGAACCGGTTTCCGACCGGCCGCGTGTTCCACCGCTATTTTAACCCCGACCGTGACATGCCGGCGGAAGCCTTCGCGGTGCACGGCCTGTCCGTCGAGTTCCTCAAGGACAAGCCGCGCTTTGCCGAGGTGGCGGACGAGCTCGCCGCCTTCATCGAGGATGCCGCGTTGGTGGCGCACAATGCGCTGTTCGACCTGAGCTTCCTCAATGCCGAGCTTGAGCGCTGCACCAAGCAGGCGGTCGCACGTGATCGCCTGGTCGACACCCTGATGCTGGCGCGCCGCCGGCATCCGGCCGGGCCCAACCGGCTCGACGATCTCTGCATGCGCTATGGTGTCGACAATTCGCGGCGCACCAAGCATGGCGCGCTGCTCGACGCCGAATTGCTGGCGGAAATCTATATCGAGCTGATCGGCGGGCGGCAGGCGTCGCTGATCCTGGTGGATACCGGACGGGCGCAGACGGCGACCCGCATGCGCAACGTTGCGGCACAGCGGCGGCCAATTCCAATTGCGCCGCGAGTGAGCGAGGCCGAGCTCGAGGCGCATACGCAGTTCGTCGCCCGCATGGGCGACAAGGCGATCTGGCTCGATTATCGCTGATCAGTGTTGATAGCGGCGTAGGGTGAGCCACCAGGGCGTTTACGCCCGTCTTCGACGGGCTATGGGCGCTGGCACGATCATTCCGCACGGCGGAGACTACCGTGCGCTTTGCCCACCATCTTCATATGACCGCACAGATGCGCGATGGTGGGCAAAGGTGCTGCGCCATGCGCGGGGTGAGGCCTGCGTGTGGCCCGCACATTTGCCCACCCTACAAAGGAAGATCACGCCGGTGATGGCGCCGCCGGTTGCGCACCCGCCTGCGCCAGGCGCTGCTGATAGAGCGCGACAAAATCGACCGGATCGAGCAGGAGCGGGGCGAAGCCGCCGTTGCGCACCGCAGTTGCGACGATCTCGCGCGCGAACGGGAACAGGAGCCGCGGGCACTCGATCAGCAGCAGCGGCTGCAAGTGTTCCTGCGGCACGTTCTGGAGCCGGAACATGCCCCCGAAGGTGAGATCGAAGGCGAACAGCACGGTGCCGGAATTTTCCGCCTTGCCCTCGAGCTTGAGCGACACTTCGTATTCGCTCTGGCCGAGCTGCTGAACTCCGACGTTGATGGCGATGTTGATCGCCGGCTGGTTCTCGGCTGGCGCCAGCGAGCGCGGCGCATTCGGATTCTCGAACGAGAAATCCTTGATGTACTGCCCAAGCACGTTGAGCGATGGCGACTGCTGCTGTGGCTGCGGCGTCGGGCCGCCATTGGTCGTGGTCATGATACGCTACCTTCTCCGTCCCCGGCCGGAATCCCGCACCGCGCGGCGTGGCTAACACAGGGGGCGTGGCCCGACAAGGATCACGAAAGCGTGTCCTCGTGCCCCGCTTCCGAAGCTCGTGAGTCGCCGCAGCACCTCCGACACGAGCTTCGGAAGCAAAGGGGCACTAGTGTCCCGATTCCGAAGTTCGCATCATTCTGCGGCACCCTCGTTTGCGAACTTCGGAATCGAAGGACACTAGCAACTCTATGATTCTAGTGCCGCTTTTCGATTTGAAGTTTCTAATCGAATTTGCCGCAAGTGGACTAGCGCTTGCGCTGCCGCGGCGGCAGTCGCTCGCGATCGTGCGCCTCGATCGTTTCTGAAATCTGGTGCCACTCGTCAGGCGCAAGATCGATCACCTCGGGTTGGCTCGCTGCGCGCTGCTTCTTGACCGCGCGGCCGATCGCCGTCCCGATGAAACGGCGCGTTACCGGCGAGAGCAGCAGGGCGCCCGCCACGTCAGTAATAAAGCCCGGCAACACCAGCAGAATCCCGCCGATCATGGTGGCGAGCCCTGGAGTTTCCAGATTGATGGCTCGGATCCCCTGCGCCCCCAGTGTGCTGCGAAAACGGTCAAAATCGCGTCGACCCGCACGCCGGAGTACAAGGAGCCCGATGGCCGTGGTGCCCAGGAACAGCAGAACAGCCCAAAGCCAGCCAATTGCGACGGCAACCAGCGTAAAAGCCACGAACTCCGCCGCAGGGAGCAGAAGAACGCCGATAAAGGCCCACTTTACCAAGGACATCGGGGCGTAAATCCTGCGTGACGAAGGTTGGCGCCGGGGCCAGGATCGTCTATGGTCGGGACCGAACGATGGCCCTGCCGACGCGCGCACTGGATTGGCTTGGTCGCGTGCCTACATAATAACGCGGAAACCGGCTTTCGCTCCGCAGATTTAGGCCCCGCGGGTCTATCCGTGGATTTTTCCAGGGTTGCTCATCACGGCTGCTGAGGCGTGCAAGACGTGCCATTCGATATCTACACCATCATCTTCCTGGCGCTGGCGGTATTTATCTTCTTGCGTCTGCGCAGTGTGCTTGGTCAGCGCACCGGGCGTGAGCGGCCGCCGTACGACCCCTATTCGGCCCGCGACGCCGTGCGGCCCTCAACCAACGACAACGTGGTGGCGTTGCCGGGCCGGGGCGGCGAAGGGCCGTCAAAGACGCCGGAACCGTCCGAGCCGGCGGAGCGTTGGAAGGGGATCGCCGAGGCCGGATCGGCTGTGGCGGTTGGCCTCGACGCGATCGTGCGCGAGGACCGCGCCTTTGACGCCAAGCAGTTCATCGTCGGCGCCCGTGCGGCGTATGAGATGATCGTCACCGCCTATGCGGAGGGCGATCGTCGCAGCCTCAAAAATCTCCTCTCGCGTGAAGTCTGCGAGGGCTTCGAGGCAGCGATCCGTGATCGCGAAGCCAAGGGCGAGAAGGCGGAGACGCGGTTCGTGTCGATCGACAAGGCCGACATCATCGGCGCCGAGCTGCGCTCTCGTACCGCACAGGTGACTGTCCGCTTTGTGTCGCAGCTCATCTCGGTGACCCGCGACCGCAACGGAAATGTGATTGACGGCAGCCCTGAAAAAGTCACCGACGTCACGGACGTTTGGACGTTCGCGCGCGACGTGACTTCGCGGGATCCCAACTGGAAGCTGGTCGCGACCGAAGCCGGACACTAGTGCGGCGAATTTGAAGTTCCTACACCATCATAGGGGTTGCTAGTGCCCCTTTGTTTCCGAAGCTCGTGTCAGAGCGTGCTGAGGTGCATCACGAGCTTCGGAAACGGAGCACTAGACTTGCATCCCGGCACTTGCTCCAATCAGGGTGCCTTGGGGAGCAAAGCCGGAGCCGCAGGCAATGGGCCAAGTCATCGGCCAAGTCATCGGCCAAGTCATCGGCCAAGTCATCGGCCAAGTCATCGGCCAAGTCATCGGCCGCCCAGTATCAGGCCTACGTATCTCGGTTAGAG
>Ga0209488_10002902_pt1 | contig 13913 bp, 17 predicted proteins | sample Rivendell_Oct201_8_FD_188349 | JGI IMG/M metagenome (GOLD analysis project Ga0209488, IMG submission 188349) | Vadose zone soil microbial communities from the Eel River Critical Zone Observatory, Northern California, USA -... | ecosystem: Environmental > Terrestrial > Soil > Vadose zone >... | reverse complement strand
ATGGGCCTCAGCGAAGTTTCCCACTGAGGAACCACTCGGTTTCTAGACACCACGCTGGTTCTTCTGAGAGCGGTGAAGGCGAGGTGGTCAGATAGTTTTTCCACGCGCTCTCTTGAGCACCGGCGAGCGGAAGATCGTCGAGCGCGGTGAGCAGGGCGCCGGGAGAGAGATGGGATACTAATGGCGAATCGGGCGTGACAGATGCCACTAGCAAGCCGTCCGTGGAAATGTCTGAGTACCCGAGGTGAAATAATGGACTCCCGAGCGGTAGCAGGAGGACGAGGCACAGCAAGGAGCTGAGGAGCGGACCCGCCGCCGCGATGCGTGCGCGGACTCGTGGGGTCGAGGCGGCGAGGGTGTGAGCGGGGAACGCGACGAAGGCCGCAGGCAACAGCAGTGTTAAGGATGCGCCGAGGGACTGCAGTGGCACGCCATCCCTGTCGGAAAGGCGTCAGCGGTCTGGGACGGGAGAGGTGGGGTGACGCGGGACGAACAATGCGGCTGAGAGAGCGTGCCCTGCCTCGTGTATTGTCTGTGAGACAAAAAGCGCGGTGATGAGTAGAGGAAGGTGTGAGAGGGGAAGGGTGATTCCGGGTATCTGTTATTGACGAGTGAGTGGGCGACGAAGATGGGCAGGAGGCAGGAATAGATGAGATGAGAGCGACGTACCAGTAATTGTACAGGGACGTCCGCCGCCGCGCGCGAGGTGGACGTGGCGTCGTATGCCCGCTTCGCGCGCAGGGGTGTCTCTGCAGACTGTGGGATCAAATCGGCCATCATCGATCTCCTTGCGAGCTGGACGAAAGTCCAGGCCAGCACGACCAAAGCCACGGCCATGCCGAGCAGGGAGACCACGATGCCCGTGTCAAACACAGCAAGTAGAGTCGCGCGAAAACGGGTGGAGCGAGTCCGAGAGAGCCACTGAGCTAGGGTATCATGGCGGGAATTGAATGCGGTGCTCTCGACGCGTAGATAGGGTCCGGTAAGCGTGACAGTTGTCAACTTTCGCTTCCGGGTGACGAGTGAGGTCGGTAGGAGATGGCGCTGTTTGTCAGAGGGTCCGTAGTAGAGGCGGTGAATGAGATGTATCGAGGACCATAAACCGAAGAGGAGGAGAAAAAAGGTGAGGGTGGTCATACACGAGCCTGTGGTGCTCACCCTTACCTAAGAAGGTCTTTCGCCGCGGGCGACCTGTTGTGCGCCGTCCCCTCGTACTGCTGGTATCAGGTCTCAGCCTTCAGATCTCAGCTCAGTTCGGTTATGCCACGCCATCATCTCACCGATACCGGTGCCAGTGTGCAACCCCGTGCAATTGCGGTGGAGCGGATGTCTCGAGAACAGCCACTTTTCGGCCAACGCCTCGTCTCGTTGACGCACATGTCTCTTTGTCCGTCGAAAGTTCTAATGACACGTCGCTCGGGTTGTCGCCATGTGACAAACCGCCCGCTGTTTTATTCTTGTCTGGATCGCCGATTTACGAAATCTGCCCCGCGGACAACATGTAAGTGTAAGAACCGATTCCCCGCCTTCTGTACATGCACAAACCTTGTCCTCTGGAAATGCGATGGGGAACCTCCTCAACAAGAGATACTACATCGTGGACATGGAAAGTGGCAGGGCATATCAACCGACGACTAGCTCCAATCATCATAGTAGCCGGGGATGTACAGCCATTAAGCGAAAATTATCCATCAATGTTGAAGAACCGATCAGTAGCGATGAGCCAGCCATATATAATGCCAGGGTCCGCAGCCCAAGCACTTCAGGCTGAGCCTCCCTTTGCCCGTTCGCTACGCTGAAATCTTTCCCCGCTTTCGTTGTACTCCACACTCGACGTGTCTGGGTCCCGTTCAATTTCTAAAAGTCCACTAGCAATCTTACTCTGAATTTACTACTATGAGTTCCGTACGCTCCCACACATTCTGTTGTTGCATCCCCGTGCGGTTCGGTGCGGTCATCATGACTACACTGTTCCTCCTTGGCGGTTCGGTTTTTGCGGCCGTCGGCTGGCACGGCGCTACGCATAAAGGTACGTGGGCATCTTATTCTTCCAGACTCACGTCCCTGACATTTTGCAGAACAATCACACCTGACCCACAACCAGGAAGTTTCCCTCGTCATCTCTTCCATTTCATATACCCTCCTTGCCTTATCCTCGCTCTTCGGGTGCGTTTGTTTTGTGCCGCCTGTTTTCGTGCAACCTGAACACTCATATCCGTTCTCAGGTTGATCGGATGCATCATCAAGCGCCGCTCTTACATTTCCTTGTACAGCACGGTTGTAGCTTGGCACTTAGGGTTCAGCATCGCCACCGGCGCGTTTTTCATCTATACGCTCTTCCACAAGGTTGGCAACTCGGAAATTAACAACTGCATCGCCAAGGAGGTCGATATCTTGAACGGGGGAGAAGACTGTAAGAGGGACTTCAGGATTTACCGCGGCGTCCTCATCGCTGCTAATATCGTGTTCTGGTTGCTTCAACTCTGTGCGCCTTCCATCTTGTCCCATGGTTTGCGTTTGCGACTGTTTACTAATAGATGAACAGGGGGTTGCGTCATCGTCGCCGATTACGTGGCACAACTTCAGGAAGAGGAGGAGGTGCCGGACTATCCGCCACCGGCTCAGACGGCGGCGAGCACACCACCGATGGCTACGACATATAACCAGTATTCGTTCGCTCAGCCAGAGAATTCATTCGGTCATAACAACACGACCAATGTATGAGCTAGGGAATGATTTTAACGACTGTCGAGTACACCATTTTACGAGTACTGTGTCATTTTGTTCGAAAGAGGGCCGAATATCACCGAAGCACTATTGGAAAGATGTTGTGAATGCCATCCCTTTCATTCTGCCTCTCCCTAGCTCCCGGTTTGTTTTCTTCGACTGGTGTTTGGGAGCGAGATAAGGGCTTCTAAACATAATGTAAAAATAAGTCGATCACCAGTAGGATTCGAACCTGCACTTTCAAGGTGCAGATTTCTTGTCTGCTTTCTCAAATGGAAACAGATTTCTTGTCTGTTATTGAACCACTCCGAGTCAGTCATGGTGTCTTGTACATAGTAGAGAGGGGATTTAATATGACAAACAGACATCGACGTGTGTGTTCCTGTGGTTAATGGCATCGGTCAATATATTTATTACGAATGACAGTGAGTTGGAATGACGTTGGAGGTGGCCGCGGTGGACTCGGAGGTGTCCCGAGAACCATGTGCATTAACCAATCAGTTGATTGTCCCCCAAGATAACATAACGACAAAAAGAATCCAAACACCAGCAGGGTTTGAACCCGCACTTTCGAGGTGCAGATTTCGTGTCTGCCTTCTCAAATGGAAACAGATTTCTTGTCTGTTATTGAACCACTCCGAGTCGGTCATGGTGTCTTGTGCATAGTGGAAAGGGGATGTACTATGAATGATATGACAGCAGATATCAAATGCTCCATCTCGTATGTTCCTGTGGTTAATCAGTCAATACGTTATGAATGACATCGGACTCGGAAGTGGAGGTGTACTGACAACCATGAAATCGGTTGATTATCCCCAAAAATAAGATAGTAGAAAAGAGACTCCAAGCACAACCAGGGTTCGAACCTGCACTTTCAAGGTGCAATTTTCTTGTCTGTTAATGTAACCGCTTGTACACATTAGTGAAAATATATGCCATGAATGAGATAAGAATAGACTTAGAATCCCTCCTGTTTATCAACCAGTATATTTCATTCACAGGTTTGTTGTCGCAGCTCGCAACTCGAGAGCCGGATCTGCCGGACCGTTTAGGACCTCTGCTGGGCTGTTCAATCGGTATTTACAGAATATGATATTCTCTACTTCTGTTAAAACTACCTTCTGGATAGTAGGGTTAGATATCGACATACTGCGCGCCAGTATCAGTAAAAGTAGTGAAATAAAATACAGCTTGTTGGAGGCACTCGGCCATTGCCGGATATATCAACCCGTTATCACTCACTCGCTGGATCTCTCGAAAGATGGTAGGGTACGATATCGTCAACCGCTCGTAGGTCGTACTCACTCATCACCAGGTTGTATGCACTGATTGCGGAGGCACCGTCATTGAATACGATGCCGCAGCCGGAAATGGCTTTTGCGTCCAGTGTGGCACCGTTCTCGAAGAAAACACTATTGTAAATGAAGTCTCCTTTGGCGAGACCGCAGCAGGCGCTGCTATGGTTCAGGGGTCGTATGTTGGGCATGGCGCAAGTGAGCTTTTTCGAAGGATGTTTCTACGTGTGCGCTCAAGTCAATTCATAGCGCATGCCCGGATGGGAGGCCCGTTCGGAAACAGGGGAAATACAGAGTCGAGGGAGCAGACTATTGCCAACGGTGAGTTCGGACCTCTGTGATGCTACATGTCCACACTCTCTTCAGAGAGATTTTATTCCTCCCTTCCCATCATCTCCGCGTACTTTGGCTCAGAGTCTGACCCTTCTGTCACCTTGTTAGCGAATCGCAAGATCCAGAGCATTGCTTCCGTTTTGCGACTATCCGACATCGTCTCTCTTGCGGCGACACGACTGTACACTCTTGCAGTGGAGCACAAGTTTACGAAAGGGCGGAAGAGCCTCAACGTAGTCGCTGTCTGTCTCTATGTTGCATGCCGGCAAAAAGAGACGCGCAACTACATGCTCATCGATTTCTCGGACCTCCTCCAGGTGAAATACCCACTTCTCAGAATGCGTCTTGGATCAACTCCTACTCACTCATCTTCTCCAGGTCAACGTATTCGAGCTTGGACATACCTATCTCCAACTCGTGCAGACCCTCAATCTACGCTTACCCCTGGTAGATCCCTCCCATTACATCTCTCGCTTCGCCGCTCTCCTAGAGTTTGGTGATGAGACGCACAAGGTCGCGACGGACGCCATTCGGCTCGTGCAACGTTTCGATCGAGACTGGATGACGAAAGGACGACGGCCTGCAGGCATATGCGGCGCATGTCTTCTCCTTGCCGCACGCATGAACAACTTTCGGCGCTCAGTGGAGGAGATCGTGCAAGTTGTCAAGATCGCCGACACGACGTTGCGTAAACGTCTGAAGGAGTTCAAGGAGACGCCAAGTGGTGCGTTGACCTTGACGGACTTCCGTACCGTGTGGCTCGAGGAGGAAATGGATCCACCTGCATTTATTAAGGGTAAAGAGAAGGAGCGTGCGACAAAGGGCACGGAGGCAGACGAAGAGGCTTCTGAGGAAACAGGCAGGGCGCGGAAGCGGACGGGCAAGACAGGTAAGCGCAAACGCAAGCGACGGAACATCAACGTGAGTGATGAGGAAGACGGCGGTGGCGCTCCTCCCGACGGTGCGCCGCGCGCATATCTCGACCCTGCGCTCTTCAACTCGGGAATCCTAACGGGCACCTGCCAGCCCGAGCCCCTCTTCTTACCAGATCCTGGGGAGGAGATCCTCCATAACCAAACAGGCCCTGCACATCTAATGGAACAGCCTCCTAGCGATTCTCTCGGACCACCGCCCCCACAAGTCATTGATCCGGGCGGTGTAACCGATACCGTGTCGCCACTCGAAGTCGAAGTAAACAACCTCCTTACGGAAGAAGTCGCAGCGTTTCTGCTTAACGAGCAAGGCGCACAGCTCAGCGCAGCATTGAACGAAGTGAACGAGCGGCGCATAGCAGCCATTCAGCCTGTGGACGAGTTGACTGGACTAGACGAGGAAGAACTTGATCAATTCCTTCTGACCGAGGAAGAGGTTCGGATCAGAGAGCGTGTCTGGGTTGAGATGAACCGGGAGTACCTTGAAGCCATTGCAGGTGAGTACCCTGGTACCACCATCAAAGATGTGAGTTCATCTGACGTTTTGATCGCTAAACAGCGAAAGGGGAGCAACACGAGCCAGGTACAACCTCGGCCAAACATAAGAAGGTTCGAATCCTGCAGTTTCGGTGTTCGGGGCTCTCAGCTGACAACGACGACGACGAAGCAGCGCCGGAAACCTGGGACAAAACCTCGCGACGCCTCTACCCCGCACGGGAGCACGGCTGCTGAGTCTGTGCGCACTCTTCTCAAACAGAATGCGCGCTACAGCAAGCGGATCAACTACGATGCCCTTAAGGACCTTTTCACGGACGAGAAGGGCGAAGACAACGACAGCAAGTTGTACACCATCCATGACGACAGGGAAGAGGAGATTGCGACGAGCGTGGTCGTCGACGAGGAGGGCGGAGGGCGTGTTGGTGGGCATGCTGGCTTGATTGACGCTGGCGAGCTACAGCCGGATCCGGAGTATATGGATGTTGACGATGGAAGCGACAAGGCGGATGACTTCGGTGACGTCGGTTGGGAGGACACGTATGAGCAGGAAGTGTAGTCTCGCAAGTCGAGATGTGAGTCCTGTCCTTCTCGATCTCAGTCTCACATGGCAGAGTCACGGCTACGTCATATTGATTGTCATCTCTATAGTATCATTCGGCTTGTACCAACTCCAACTGGGGTCATGGCTAGTTTATTGTTATAAATTATCATATGTAAGTGAACGGCTTCTCGAGTCGGGCATTGAGATGTTTTGAAGACAACAAAGCTCAGGCACTTGGGTTGAGGTGGCAGTACTGTAGTGTGATGAAAGCACAGTTGCCATGCATGGCACAAGCGGACAAACCAAGTTTTTCTGACAGACACCACCAATAAATCACGATGAGAAGTGTCCGAAATTGTCAGAATAGCCGCATGGGGACCCTGGACGTCGCTGACTTACTCCTCACGCCGATTCCAGAGTTTCTACCCAAGCTTGGGATTTAGAGAGTCAGAGCCACGAGTGTTGACCAAATCGGTTCATTGTCCGAGGGCCCAGCATAAGATAATGGGAAAAAGAATCCAAACACGTCGTAGCCAGGTTCGAACCTGCACTTTCAAGGTGCAGATTTCTTGTCTGCCATCTCAACCGGAAACAGATTTCTTGTCTATTACCGAACCACTCGGTTATGGTGTCTTGTACAAATATATATGCCATGAAAGAGACTTAGAATCCCTCATTTCGAGTGTTCCTGCTGTCCGTCGACCAGCGAACGGCACTCGGATGCAGAAGCGTGACACGTGCCCAGGCAGTTAGATTAGATACTGATAACAGGCGCGGTCAATCCCGGGGGGAGGAAACCAACACCACCATTCGGCTCGCAAGTGGTACCTGCATACAAAGAAATGATAACACCTTAAACGTTGACTCAGAACTGCATGTCATGGATTTTTGTTGTGACCTTGTCGATGGCTGCACATACAATATGACTAGTGGTGGGTCAGCTGTTTACTGGCCGCTCCGAGGCGAGTGTTCAGCCCGAAGCAAGCAACTTGAATCGAATCAACTGAATCCGGACCGCATATCGAGCGCGATTGCAAGAACCACTCAATGTTGAACATTTCTGGCTGCTGAGGGGCCTCGGGTGATTCAGGTTCAGGCGATTCCAAGCGTTTTTGGTGCAAGGTCGTGTATTCGACGCTGAGTTCAGCCTGAGAACCGCCACCAGCCGTGGCAACATGTGGCCCTTCAACCGCCCACGGAATCCCTACCATAAGACAATCGAGGCGAAGCGCACACGCCGTGACGATGCCCTCAAGCATGCACCGGCCTTTTCTGTGAAGGACCACCAAAAGTATCTCATTGTGACAGGTGTGAATGATCACTTTCAGCTGTTCTCTAGATTAATTTTGGTGGCTTCGCAGCGTCGCAAATCGTGGAAAATATCCAATCCGGCACCTGGACTGCTGCTTCGGTGCTGGAGGCTTACATCGCACGCGCAGCACAAGTACATCAAGCGACGAATTGCCTCACGGAGGGTACGCGTGTCTTATTCCCCGAGTTCTCTCGATGGGAGGAGCGCTGACTTCAAGTTGCGTGCATGTGACGAGTAGTATTCTTTGAAGAGGCCAGGGAGGACGCACGCAGGCTCGACGCCGAGTTTGCCCAGACAGGCCGCTTGAAGGGACCGCTTCATGGGGTGCCGATTAGTGTTAAAGACCAGTGTGCGTTTTCTCCTTCCGACCCCCGTCTCTTCTTTTCCTTCCTTTGCGGAGGCGTTGGCAGGTCATGGCACTGACGAGAAGTACTCATGGGGAATAGTTAATGTGAAGGGGTTCGACAGCACGATCGGATACACACAATGGGCCAACAAACCAGCCGACCGCGACGCCGCCGTACGTTTTTATGCCCTATCCCCTCCCATCTCACAATCCGTGCGCACCTTTTCCGGCCCAAATAGATTGTCGAGACGCTGCGCGCGGCGGGTGCCGTCATCTTCACCAAGACGAACGTGCCGCAGACGCTGCTCGCGTTCGAGTCCTGCAACCCCCTCTGGGGCCGTACGTGCAACCCGTGGTCGGCCGCGCACACCTCAGGTGGCTCCTCCGGCGGCGAAGGCGCCCTCCTCGCGGCGGACGGCGCGGCGCTCGGGATCGGCACGGACGTTGGCGGGAGTATACGCATCCCGTCCGGGTACTGTGGGATCTATGGGCTCAAGCCGGGCTATGCGCGCGTCTCGTATGCGGGTACCGTTCGTGCGTCTTTGTGGGGTTGTCGTTGTGATGCTCTGCATTGACCCGTCGTTCAACGCCGCAGATGGGAATCCCGGCTTCCACGCCATCCACGCCGTGGCAGGTCCCATGGGTCGCTCTGTCGCGGACCTCGAGCGCGTCGCTCGCATTCTACTGGGCGAACGCGGTGCTAGACAAGATTATTTCCCTGTGCCGGTCCCGTACCGAGATGTAACACTTCCCGAAAAGTTGCGGTTCGGGTATTATCTCAACGGTACGTGATGTGATGAACTAATGCAGGATTGATATGTACGTGGAAAGTAGATGGACTGGTCAAGGGCTCTCCTGCTTGCCACCGGGCGGTGTTAGAAACGGTGAGGGCACTTTGCAAGGCAGGACACGAATGCGTCGAGATCGAACCTCCTGATTGTGGGTCCAGAAAGCACTCTCCACTTGTCTACAAAATTAAAATTTTTGCTTCAGCCACACGCGCGGTGCAGTTGTTTGCAGCACTCACTTCCTCTGACGGGTACCAAAAGCTGACAGGACACCTTGGCCCGGACAAGAAGGTATGGTTACCGACTCTGTGATGAATTGCGCTAACTACCTATACAGGAATCGGCACTATCTTTGGTCCTCCTGGGCCCGCGCCTGCCCAGTGAGTACACATCCACCGTATCACACACCCCCTCATTCCTGATCACCATGTGTAGGCTTTGTCCGTGCCTTTGCTTGCTGGGTGCTCCGTACATTTATTGGGGACACCAAATTCGCCTCACTCCTTGCAGTCACGCACACCAAATCCGTGCTCCAATATTACAATTACGTTGCGGACAAGCTCGTGTTTGAGCAGCAGTCGCGCGCCTCTCTATGGGGCACCGCGCCGGATCGCGCGCTTGACGCAGTGCTCGCCCCCGTGCAAGCGGTCCCTGCATTGCCGCATGGCGGTTGTAACCGCCTCTCGCCGCTCGCATGCGCGACGGCTATGTACAATGTGATGGACTCGCCCGTCGGTGTCGTGCCCGTCACCCGCGTCGACCCCGCGCAAGACGAACTCTCGGACGCGTGGCGCGCCGCACCAGGCGACGGGTCGAAGCTGCTGGAGGGCATCCTTTACGGGACCAAGGGCGCGTACAATCCGCGGGCGATGGCGGGGCTGCCCGTGGGCGTGCAGATCGTCGGTCAGCCGTGGGGGGAGGAAAAGGTGCTCGCTATCATGCGTGTTGTCGATACTGCTCTGGGCCCGCGTGGATTCGGCCCGGGGTCCTGGGCGCCCACCAAGCAAGCGGGTGCGGCACATGTGTCTGACAGTGATCGATGATTGGCAAGCAAAGTTAAAATAAAGTATCAACGAATGGTCAGACCAGGCCCCTAAATATTTTTGACTTGTTCCTCACACCACTCCCAGAGTTTGTTTTCGAGCTCGAGATCAAGGGCCTTCTTGTGCGGAAGCGTGACGCGTGCCCAGGCAGTTAGATACTGGAAATAATTTTTATTAACACACGCCGGGATCAATCTTCGGGGGCAGAAATACCAACCTTGCCATTCAGCTCGCCGGCAGCGGGAGCAGTCCCCGCATATAACGAAGTGATTGCGCCGTATGACACAGGATATGTTATCAACCGTCCGAAAGTCTGTATGAGTAGACCAGCGTTACGGGCGAGATCTGTAGTGATGTTCCCTGGGTGTAAGGAGATGGAGACGATGCCGTCACCGCCACATCGCCGGGCGAGTTGGTTCGAGAACAGTATATTGCCCTGTAGCGAGACGGATTAGAAAGAGCTGACATCCGAGGTCGAAAGAGAGGGAAACGTTTCTTTACCAGCTTGCTCTGGCCGTATAGCTTCAATGCGCCGACTTTCTTCCCCACAGCGAGACAGTCATCGCCGGGTGAGAGGGTGGACCATAGAATACCCTCCGGTGGGGAAATGGTGTGTCCAAGGGAACTGACGTTGACGACGCGCACCGACCCAGGAGGCGAGTTCTTTGCCGTCGCGGTGAGAAGAGGAAGGAGTAATGTGGTGAAGTAGTAGTGGCCTGCCGCCTGTCAATGTTGGTCTGCAAAGTTGGGACATGTTCCGTACCTAAAACGTTCACCCCAAACTGCATGTCATAGCCTTGGCTTGTGACCTTGTCGATGACCGCGTACACGCCGCTGCGACAGTATCCGAGTCAGAGGGAAATGATGATTCGGGGAGCAAGCGCAGGCGGGGCTTACGCGCTATTGTAGAGAGTATGGAGTTGGGACTCCTTTCGAATGAAGTCTTCGGCGGCGGCCTTGACGGAGACCAAGTTGGCTAGGTCGAGCTTGAGAAAGAAGACAGAGTCCTTTCCAGTGTCCCGCTTGAACTCTTCAATCGCCTCTTGTGACTTTTCCTCTGAACGCGTCGCGATGTACACTTTGGCACCTTTCGAGAGCAACGTCTATGAACATCCTCAGTCGGTGAATGGGACTGCAACGGAGAGATCAGAATGCAGGCTCACCCGTACTGTTTCCTTGCCAATGCCGCCGTTACCGCCAGTGACAATGACGGTCTTCCCCGTCTGGTCGGGTACGTCCTTGGTATTCCAAGTTGGCTTAGGAGGAAAGAGTTGGCTGTAGGACCCAATGCGCTTTTCTGTCATATCGCAGAGCTTCGTAGCAGGTGGGATTAGTATAAGCGTCTGGTAGTGACACCTGACATGCTAAGCGATGCGCCTATGATAGTACAGAGTGACAACACGCTTCCCCTTCGACTGCACACCTCATACTACATCTTCGGGCTCAAAAGCGTGTCGTCCACTTGACAGCGCATCCTCGCCATGTCCCATAGTTTCAGCTTATTCATGTGCCGAGAACTCCATACAGAGATAAGGTTGTGGCGCTGACCAATTGAGGGTCAGCAGAGATGACGCATCCCTTGATGCATGTTCGCTTGCGCACAGACGCGAGCTCGCTCATATATGGCGAAAGTGAGCAATGGACCATTGATGTACGGACAGGTTTCTCGGCTCACTGTCTTCTCAGAAAAGAAATCAACGTGAAGCAGAGGGCTCAGAGCGGGTGGATGAATTGCCATCACTTGGCGGTTGATCCACAACAAGGACTTTGGGGCCGGGTCAAATTCACCTGACTATGCGGGGACTATACTATATAATACCTTCCTTTCTCCACGAGTGAGGTCTTTCTCTCACCATTCCCAACCATGCCTTCCAAGCAAGTCACGAACAATGACAACGCTGTCTACACTACCTCCAACGGTGCACCCGTTGCTCAACCTTACGCCGCCGAGAAGATAAGCCTGTACGGGCCTCTCCTCCTTCAGGGTATGTGCTATGACTCAGCTGGCTGTCCTATACCCGTTCGCTCACCCCATCCCCAGATTTCCATCATATCGACCTGCTCGCTCACTTCGATCGCGAGCGTATTCCTGAGCGCGTCGTCAGTCTCATAACTCTTCGAGCCCATTCCCCCTCCCATTCTTACGCCAGGTTTCTTAGGTCCATGCCAAGGGTGCTGGCGCGCATGGCTACTTCGAGGTGACCCACGACATTACCGACCTCACCTCTGCCTCTCTCTTCAAAAAGGTTGGCAACAAAGCCCGCACCACGGTTCGTTTTTCCACTGTCGGCGGCGAGTCTGGCTCGGCGGACACTGCCCGTGATCCCCGTGGGTTTGCCATCAAGATTCGCACCGATGACGGCAACCTCGACTGGGTCTTCAATAACACTCCCGTCTTCTTCCTTCGCGACCCCGCCAAGTTCCCCCACTTTATCCATACACAGAAGCGCGACCCTCAGACGCATCTGAAGGATGCCGACATGACTTGGGTGAGTCACTGTTTGAACGTCGTTTTGGCCTGGTCTCGCAATCAGTCCGCGACAAATATCGCTTATGCGTGGTCACCGGGTGCTTATTCTGTTTTTGTTCAGGATTATCTTTCTCAGAACCCTGAGAGTATCCATCAAGTTTTGATTCTCTTCAGTGATCGGGGTACCCCAGATGGGTATCACAACATGCATGGCTACTCTGGTCATACCTTCAAGTTTGTGCGTGACGATGGGGATTGGGTCTATGTTCAGATCCATCTCCGCGCGGACGGTGGGTTCAAGGTGATTCCAAGCCGGTTCGGAGCCCAGAACAAATATCTGACCCTGGTCGCGTAGACTCTTGACAGTGAGACCGCCGTCAAGCTTTCGGGTGAGAATCCAGACTATGGTACTCAAGCGCTTTTCGAGACCATCGAGAAGAAGGAATACCCGTCATGGACGGTCTATGTGGTAAGCATTTAGGATCACAAATTGGTCATAACTCAATTCCCCATTTGTCCTAGCAAACGATGACGCCTCAAAAAGCAGAGGCATTCCGCTACAATGTTCTGGACTTGACCAAAGTTTGGCCACACAAGGATTTCCCTCTCCGCCCCATCGGCAAGCTCGTATTGAACGAGAACCCGCAGAATTACTTTGCGGAGATCGAGCAGGCCGCATTTTCTCCGTCCCACATCGTACCCGGCATCGAATTTAGCACGGACCCAGTCCTGCAAAGTCGGCTGTTCTCGTATCCTGATACCCACCGCCACCGTCTCGGCGCCAATTATCAGCAGCTCCCAGTCAACTCTCCCATTGTCCCTGTTGCGAACTTCCAACGCGACGGCTTTGCGACGTTCGTCAGCCAAGGCGCCCGCCCCAACTACCAGAGCACAATCTCGCCCCTAACCTACCGTAGCAAGCCCTACGCAAACACAGAGTACAAGCACGAAGTTTGGGCTGGCCAGGCTCGCGCCCATCTGTACGAAATTAGTGAACGTGAGCACCGTGGATAGCAACGCCATTCTGAACGCGATTTGTGATTGTCCCTCCCATTGTAGTCGACTTTGAGCAGCCTCGGGCCCTGTACACTAAGGTCTTGAGCGATACGGACCGCAAACACCTCGTTCAAAATATTGCTGGCCATCTGGGTACCGTCAAGTCTGAGGAGATTAAAGCACGTCAGCGTACGTCATTCACGTTATCCTTGGGATACAACGCCTGACTCGCCCCATCGCAGTCTCCGTTTTCGCTGCTGTGGACCAGGGTCTCTCGGATGATATTGCCGAGGCCATTGGCGCGCCGAGAGCCCTGCCGCTCCCGGTTGCCCCCGCGGCCTCGGTTGTCCCCCTGAAGACTCACATTGGCGAGGAGCCATTTGCGTGAGATGATAAAGTTGACAGGTGTAGTGTCGCTTGGAATATTGCGTCACTGTATTCGGCGTGTGTGATAATTACGTCGTAATCGTATGGTTATTATGATTATCCCGGTACTCGCTCTTGGAATAAAGTATGTTGTCAAAACAAACTTTGTCACACAGTACATCGTAAAAAGTTCTTCAGGAGTAGGAGTCTAATTACGGCCATATATGGTGTCTCACGGACTTCGGGAATTCATAGCAGATATCAAG
>Ga0209488_10002901_pt1 | contig 13914 bp, 9 predicted proteins | sample Rivendell_Oct201_8_FD_188349 | JGI IMG/M metagenome (GOLD analysis project Ga0209488, IMG submission 188349) | Vadose zone soil microbial communities from the Eel River Critical Zone Observatory, Northern California, USA -... | ecosystem: Environmental > Terrestrial > Soil > Vadose zone >... | reverse complement strand
CGCCCTTTGCCGGCGGCACTCACACGCCGCTGCCGCTGCCGGGGCGCAAGCTCGCCGTCGTTGCCGAAGAGTCCAACGCCGACAATTGCGCCAAGGGTTTGTTCTACACCTGGATGGTGGACGTGCGGGTGGACTCAAACCCTCTGCCCATCGCGACGTTGCCGACGCCGAAGGACCGCGACTATTGCCAAATGGGCAATTTCGGCCCGCACAATCTGCACGAAAACCGCCCCGGCTCTTTCCAGAGCGAGGAGACGATCTTCGCTACCTATCACAATGCCGGCGTGCGCGTCTTTGATATCAAGGATCAGTTCCAACCAAAGGAAATCGCCTCATGGGTGCCGCCGCCTCCCAAGCGGATGGTCGATCCTCGTCCGAATGTCGTCGCTGCGGCGCAGACCTGCGATTGCTACGTTACGCCGGAAGGGCTGATGTATGTCAGCGACTGGAACGGCGGGATGCACGTCCTGCAATATGAGGGTTAGGACAACGATTCTGAGGTTGGACGGTCATCTGGCTCCTGGCCCATGAGTGTCTCCGTGCGCGATTGGATCGCAATAGCACTGACGTGGGCAACTTTGACAGTTGCGGCCGGGGGCGTGCATGCGCAACAGGCGCGCGCGCCCTTTCATTTGCAGGAAGCGACGATCGCCAGCATCCATGAGGCGTTCGCCGGCGGCCGATTGACGTGCACGGAGCTGACCAGACTCTATCTGAAGCGGATCGAAGCCTACAATCTGAGCGGGCCTGCTTTGCACGCCATTATCACCGTGAACCCCAAGGCCATGGTGCGCGCGGCGGAGCTTGATCGTCAGTACGCGTCCAATCCATCCGGCGTCGGCCAGCTGCATTGTATCCCCATAATTCTAAAGGATAATTTCAACACCAACGATATGCCTACGAGTGGCGGCAACGTAGAGATGAAGAAGTCGGTACCGCCGGCGGATGCGTTCGTCGTGGATAAAATCCGCAAGGATGGCGCGTTGATCTTGGCCAAAGCAAACATGCAGGAATTCGCACGCGGCGGCATGTCTATCTCAAGCCTCGGCGGTCAGGTGAAGAATCCCTATGACCTCAGCCGCACGCCCGGGGGCTCCAGCGGCGGCACGGGTGCCTCTATCGCGGCGAATTTCGCCGTTCTTGGAACCGGGAGCGACACGGGCCAGTCGATACGCTCGCCCGCCTCGGCCAATAATTTGGTCGGCATACGTCCGACACGTGGCCTTGTAAGTCGGCAAGGTGTGATGCCCAACAGCCAGACTCAGGACGAGGTGGGTCCGATCGCACGCACCGTAACAGATGCGGCCCTGCTGCTTGATGTGATGGCGGGGTATGACCCCTCCGATCCCATTACGGCTTTCGGTAAGACCCATATCCCGACGAGTTATACGCATCTGCTGAGAAAGGATGCTCTGAAAGGTGCGCGGATCGGCATGATGACGAATTTGTTTGGCTCCGAGGATCGTCACGCAGAGGTCAACGCCGTGATGAGGGGCGCCATGGCCAAGATGGAATCGCTCGGGGCAAAGATCATCCGCTTCGGCCTCCCGGAATATGATGCGCTGTTGCCGGCGCTGGACACGCAGCCCTATGAAGCGCGCACAGCCATGGAACATTATTTCGCGGCGCTGGGCTCAGATGCGCCGGTCAAGAGCTTTGCCGATTTGGTCGCGAAGAAGACCTCCGCCGTGCAGAAGACGCTGGAGATGGAGTTCGGGATACAAAACGGTATGAACAATCCAATCTATAAGGACCGCATGTTGAACCGGGATAAATTGCGCCTGGCCATCGCCAAGGAAATGGCGAATCTCAATCTGGACGCGATCATCTATCCGCTCCAGAGGGTTCTCGTTGCGCCGATCACGGCCGCCGATCAATTGGAACGCAATGGCACGCTTTCCAACGGTACCGGTTTTCCCGCAGTCACTTTCCAGGCCGGGTTCTCTCAGCCGACGGCCTCCGCGCCGCTTGGCGTGCCTGTCGGCGCGGAGCTCCTGGGCTTGGATTACTCGGAAGATAGGCTGCTCTCCTATGCCTACGCCTTCGAACAGGCCAGCCAGTCCCGCAGAGGGCCTCGGAGTACCCCAGCTTTACCGAATGAACCCTAGCAGCGCGCTATGGCTTCAGCCGGCAAGCGTTTCGCGTCGTAGAGTCGCGATTTCTTCCTGCACCGCCTGAGAATCATGGGCATGGTTTTGAGACGACTGTGACGGGCAAGGTGCAACATAGTCCGCACGCGCTTGCGCAAGCGAGCGCCGGTTCGCAAGATGATTCTTCAGGTCAGCGTCGGGGGGCATCATTGGCATGTATTTAAGCTCGTGAGCAAAGTTGCAGCCGTGATTGGTAATTATCGCAATCTTCAATCGGGACGGTAAAACTTCCATCATGAACTGGGCATGAACGATCGCAGCGCTCCTGCATCGTTTGCCCGGTTGCGAACCCACGGCATTAAATCTTGTTCGATTGATGTCACGCCTAACTACGCAGCCAAGGCAAATTGGACGATGGAGCGATGGCAATCAAGCGCCTAGATAGGCTGTGCGAAATACATCATGCACCTCGACTGAAAGAGAAGAGCAGCATTTATTTCAATCTTTGACGACCGGCATTTATCTCAAATCTTGGACAAGCCGCATATAGAAGCTCACCGCGGGACCAAGATCGCTTACCGCCACCCGCTCATTGGTGCCGTGTACCCGCGCAAGATCGGCCACTTCCTCATGATAGGGTCGGAAGCGCAGAACCGCATCGGCGATCGGCAGGAAATGTCGGGAATCTGTGGCGCCGGTCATGATATCTGGCGCAACGGAGACACCGTACGTCGCCGTGATCGCGTTCGCCAAATACAGGAATGCAGGTCCTCTCATATCCACGACTTTGGTGGCTTCCGAAAGAGTCTCCTCGCGCTCGGTGACGTCCACTTTCGCGTCACCGATGGCCTGTTTCACGTGGGCCGTGACCGAGCTTATGGTGTCGCGCTGATGCAGCCGGAAATTGATGACAGCGCGCGCCGTCGGCGGGATCACGTTCTCCTTGATGCCAGCGTTCAAAACAGTGGGTGAGATCGTGGTGTGTAAGACTGCCGCCGAATCCGGCTCGGCCTCCATCCGCCGGAGCACGAACGGCTTCATGAGCCAGAGATTGGCAAGCATGAACCGGTCGCTGAACGGAACGAGCGGCGCCAGCACCGCGAATTTTGCGCGCTGGATATCATCCAGATCGGATGTAAAAGGACTACCCACGACATTGAGAATCGCCGCGGACAGACGCGGCAGTGCGAGGTCGCGAGAGGGCCGTGCGGCATGGCCGCCTTCGCCATGGGCCGTCAATTCCAAACTGAGATAACCTTTCTCCGCGTTGGAGACGAAGGCCACCGGCCGGCGCACCCCGGGGTAGGGCTCGTTCATGATCGAGCTACCTTCGTCGAGCACCCAGGCGAGATGCGCTCCGCGCGCGACGAGTGCTTTGGCGATCATCGCATTGCCCTTGGCGCCGCCAACTTCCTCGTCCTGGCCGAAGGCAAACATGATCGTGCGCTCGGGCTGGTAACCCGTCATGGCGAGCCGGTTCATCGCTTCGAGGATAGCAACGAGTTGGCCTTTGTCGTCGAGCGTGCCGCGGCCCCAGACATAGCCCTCGGCGATATCGCCTGAGAACGGCGCGTGGGTCCAATCCTTCTCCGTGCCGGGCACGACGGGCACGACATCCAAATGGGCCATCAACATCACCGGCGGCTGGTTGGGGTTTTTGCCGATCCATGTGAAGAGAAGGCTCTCGCCGAATTTCTCCGGGCCTGCCGCTTCGTGGAAATACGGAAAAGTCTGCTCCATCCAATCATGCATGGCGTCAAGCGCCTTGGTCTTCTCGTTTTCCTTGATGCCGTCGCCATAGGAGATGGTTTGGAACCGCACGGCCTGGGCGAGGTGCTGAGCAACCGCATTTGAATCTACCGGAATCGGGGGCGCAGCGGCTTGTTCGGGCGGCGCGGCGATCATCAATGTGCGCCCGACCATGATTGCGAGAACCACAAGCAGCAACGCGGCAATCCCTTGGAGTATGCGTTTCATGTCGTCCCCGCTCGCATTTTGAGAATTCCTCCCTAGAGAGTTCCACCGCCTAAGCAGCGTTTACAAGGAATCTCCGTATTTCGGCTATGGCCCCCGCAAGGCCGCACCGTATCACAGGCGCTTCAGGCGGCAGCGCAGCCAAGAGGCGGCTGGGGCAGGCGGCGTCCAAGATGACGAACACACCCTTATCCGTCTCGCTGCGAATGAGGCGGCCGAATGCCTGTTTCAGCCGAAGCCGAGCCAGGAGATCGTCATAGGTCTTACCAAACCGGGCACGCCGCGCCTTGTGCAGAATAGTAGGCTTGGGCCATGGCACCTTGTCGAAGATACATAGTCTGAGCGAACGCCCAGGGACGTCGACGCCATCGCGCAAGGCATCGGTGCCCAGGAGGCAGGCGTTCTCCTCGGCCCGGAAAAGATCGACCAGCGTTCCGGTGTCGAGTGCATCCACATGCTGTGCATAGAGCGTGAGCCCGGCGGCCGCCAACGGCTGTGCGATGCGCGCATGGATGGCTTTGAGTGTCCTCACCGCCGTGAACAGGCCAAGTCCGCCGCCTCCGGCCGCAAGCAACAGCTCGCGATAGGCAGCGGCGAGCTGATCCAAGTCGCGGCGGTCAATATCCCGCACCACGACGATGCGCGCCTGGTTCGCCCAGTCGAACGGAGAGCCGAACAGAGCGCGTTGGGGAGGTTCGGGAAGATGATGCGCGCCAACGCGCACTTCCGCAGCGCGCCAATCGCCTTCCGAGTTTGCGTGATTGCCGGCATCGCGCAGCGTCGCCGACGTGATCAGGGCGCCATGCGCCGGTTTGAGGATGGTGTCGGCAAATGGGATCGTGGGGTCAATCCAGTGCCGCTTCAATCCAACATCGTTATCGCGCGCATCGTCGCGGGCTATCTCGAACCAATCGGCGAATTCCGTCGTTTCATGGGGTTCTTCTTCCAGGGTCGCCAACATGGCGCGCCAGGCGGGCAGCAGAAGATGCGCGCGGCGTTCCAAACCTCGCGCCGCGGCTTCCAACCGCACGCGCATTCCAGAATCAAGCTCGGCCGCTTCACGCGTCAGTCGTGTGCGCAGGATGACAGCCAGCCGCACCAACGGTGTGGCTAGGCGCATGAGCCCGTGATCGAGCTCGCGAGCGGCGTCCAATAGCTCCGCCGGCAATGGCCGCACATCCGCTTCGATGCCGTATTGCGTATCAGCTTCCGTGCTGCGCGCCCGCACATGGGCATAGAGGCGAGCGAGAAAACCCTCCCCCGGTCCCCGCGCGCCGCCGCCCTTGACTCTGGCGAGCCAGCCTTCACCTGCCAAAGCACCGGCGGCCGACACCGCTTCCTGAAGGGTGCTCGTCCCTTCCTCGTCGATTGCGAGGTCGCCGACCCTTTCTTTCAGACCGCGGGCGCGCGACGGCCTCCCTTCGGGACCCCGTATCCAGCGGCGCAATTCTGCCATCTCCATGCCGGAAAGGTGCGCCGCGAATGCTGAATCCGCCGCATCGAACAGGTGATGGCCTTCGTCGAAAACGTAGCGCGTGCGACGGTCGGCTGCGATATCGTCGGCTTCTTCGGCACGGACTCCATCCCGCATGGCCTGCGCCATCACGAGCGCGTGGTTGGCTATCACAATGTCGGCCGATTGCGCCCGGCGGAGGCCTCTTTCAATGAAGCAGGTCCGGTAGTGGGGACAAGCGGCATAGATGCATTCGCCGCGCCGGTCGGTCAGCTCGCGAAGCGGAACGAAAGCCGCAAGGAAAGCCGGAAACCCGGCGCCGGAAAGATCGCCATCCGGGGTCGCCGCCACCCATCGCGCGATGAGACCGAGGACGACGGCGCGCTGGCCGGAGGCCATAGCGTTGCGCTTGGCGGCATCCTCGAAATTCAATAGGCAGAGATAGTTCTCGCGACCCTTGCGCAGCACGGTTGTCAAATCGCGCGTGCGCGGATCGCGCTTAAGTTTGTCCATCTCTTGCAGGATCTGGCGCTGCAGATTCCGCGTGTAAGTCGAGATCCAGAGACCCGGGCCGTTCTTTTCCGCCCATAGCGAGGCCGGCGCCAGATAGCCGAGCGTCTTGCCCGTTCCGGTGCCCGCTTCCACCAAAGCAATCCTTGGCGAACCCGCTCGTACCCTGGGCGCGAAGGCGCCTGCGGCAGCTGCGGTAAAATCCTGCTGCTGCGGACGACTCGCGCCCTCGTTCCCGACCAAGGCTGCAAGGCGCGCCTGCGCTTCCGCTGGTTCGACGGGCTGGCTTCCTGGGCGAGCGGGCGGGGGTTCATCCTCCCATTCCGGAAGCCGGCGCCAGCTGTCGAGCCCCGCCAGCGGACCCGCGAGGCGCTCGGGTTCGCCCAGGATCGCAAGCACAAATGGTCCCCAACGCCAACCGGCCTTGCTCATGAAAGCCGCGGTCTTCCGGGCGCTCTCTTTTTGGTCGGAAGGCAGCTCCACCAACCGGTCAAACAATGCTGTGGCAGCTTCGTGTAATACGCGTGCGGACTGATCCGGCGTGCACTCCTTGCGCGTCAATGCGTGCGCAAGGCCGATGGGGCTTGGTAAACAAGCTTCGCCGGGACATACGAAAGCGAAAAGCTCCAGGACGTCCAAGACCGGCTTTGTGAGACGCGCCGACAGACGCTGCGCCACGAAAAGAGCATGGCAAGTCAGGACGTCCCCTCTCGCGAGCACATCGCGCGCCTCGGAAGCGGAAAGTGCGCGCGTCTCGCCCGACGGCAGAGCGATGATTGCTCCATCGCCGGTAAGGGCCAATGCTGGCAATTCCAACTGTGGCAGACGCAATGGAGTCCCCGCGCGAACCGATGCGTAGGGAATATGGCGGCTTCGACGCTACGCCGAAAGGTCGGGATAGAGGCGGAGCAAAGCCTCACGGACACGGCGATGCTCGCAAAGCACATCGTCTGTGGCCGTCGACAATATTTTATCATTGGCGCCGTCTCGCGCGCCTTGCGCGAGCAAACGCGCGGCGCCGCTGAGCGCGGTTAGGCCCAAGCCGCCTGCGGCGCCCGCAAAATCCTGCGCCAGACGCCCGGCCTGGCCCCAATCTTCCTTGTCCGAGGCTGCCGAAAGCGAGGTCGCCAATTCTTCTCCGGTATGCAGATAGGATTGCAGAATGTCGATGAGCGTCTTGAATCCAAGGGACTTCTCAAGCTCGGAAATGGCTTTGGCGTCGATTGCCGCATCCATCGCGTCATCCTTCGACCCGTCCACCACCTCCCCGCCTCGCTCCGTAATGGACGAAATCATGGAATAGAGCGCATTGCTTGTTGCCGGCCAACGCAGAACGGCGTCCGCTCCGTCAGGAGGCCGTTCCTCATTCGTGGCCAGAGCGAGAATGGGGGTGCGCTGGCCAGGCGTGGCCGCGAGCCCGTCTGCACTGGCGGCGGAGGTGATGACGAGCGCAAAGCCGCCTCGCGAGGAAATGGTCGCGGCCTGCGCCAGCGTGGTGGCGAGGGTAATTGCGTTTCCGAAAGGCGTGAGCAGACGCTCCATGGATGATCGCGTCGGATCGTCAGGCAAATATATCAGGACAGAGAGCCCGTTCGGGGCCGCGACGTGCTCTTCGTCGGGGTTCTCGGTGGTCGCGGGCGACTCCAGGGCGGGCATGACGATCCAGAAACTCGCGCCCATCCCCGGCTCGCTTTCCACACCGATAGTACCGCCGACGGATTCGATCAGGCGCTTGGCGACGGCGAGTCCTACGCCTGAGCCCGTGTAACGCCCCGAATAGGACTCGTCCGCCTTGGCGAAGGGCTCGAAAATCGTCGCAAGTAGATGATTGGGGATGCCGGGACCGGTATCGGTAACTGCGAAGCGTACCTTTTGCAGACCGGATTCATCATTGAGCGAGTCCAAGGAAATCCCAATATTGCCTCGTTCGGTGAATTTTATCGCGTTGCCCACCAGTTTCAAAAAGACCCGGCGCAACAATCGGGAATCGGCGGCGACTCGCGGCAGCCCCGAGGCAACGTTGATGGATAGGCGCAGACGCTTCTCCCAGGCGTTTGGCTGTAGCAGCCGCGCGACGGTTCGCGCCGCCTGCCCGGCATCGCCCCCTGTTTCAGGCGATGAGAGGGTGCCGTCCGTTTGTTGGGCGAGTGCGATGATGTCGTCGAGCAGCGTCTTCAGGCCGCGTCCTGCTTCGAGCAAGACCTTCACATGATCGCGTTGCGCCTTTTCGAGATCACTTCGCTCCAGAAGCTGCGCCATGCCCAAAATGGCACTTAATGGAGTACGCAGCTCATGGCTGATGTTGGAGATGAACGCGGATCGGGTGCGTTCGCTCGTCTGCACCGCGTCACGGCCCCCTTCGGCCAGTCGCTTCTCCTCGCTGAGCCGTGCGATCAGATCGACATTATCCTGGCGAAGATGAATGCTGTTGTCGAGCAGCTTCGTCACCGCACCACTATAGCTGTAGAGCACGCCGCTGAAGAACAGCACGAGATTTGCGGACAGCATCTGATATAGGCCGCCCTCCCACACCAGGAGTGCAGCCAATGGGAGCAACGATCCGGCTGCATGCGCGAGATAGGCTGGCCGATAGGCCGCGCGGCATACGAATTCCGTCGCCGACATGCCGAGGAAGGCGAGCACGAGATAGGCTTGCGCGGGAAAAGAGCCTGGGACGAACCAGATGATCGCACCCACCCCCCAGGCTAGGCCGGATACGCCGGACAGGATTGTGTAACGATTCGCCCATGGTGCGGGATCATCAACCGGCTTGCGTCTGTCATAGGCAGCCTTCAGTCGCCCGCCGGCAACAGTGATCGCTATCAGGAGGATGAACGGAGTCGCTGCGTAGGAAAGGACAGCGTGAGGTCCGACCAGCGAGGCGGCCATGCAGAGCACGGCAAAGGGAAGAAATAGATAATGATCGCTCAACGCATATAGGATCGCGATCCTATCGCGCAGCTGGGCCTGATCCCGCGAAATGGATTGATTCGCCCCGGGCTCGATGATCACCCACCCACTCCTTCACGGGCAACCCTCGGCCGCTGGGCGCCCGATGCGCGCGTTGACCTCAGTGAAGGCTAAGCCTAGCTTTCCGGCCTTTCGATACGCTTAACACCAAGGATACCTATGACTTCCGGTTCACACCGCGAGCTTGCGATTGCCGCCCGCGCCTGGCCCTTCGAAGAGGCGCGCAAATTGGTCACGCGCATCGAAGCGCGTCGTGCCGCCGGACGACTGGTAAATGAAGTCTTGTTCGAGACCGGCTACGGCCCGTCGGGTCTGCCCCATATTGGGACGTTCGGCGAAGTTGCGCGCACGAGCTGGGTCCGGCAAGCCTTTGAGATGTTATCCGATGTGCCGACCAGACTGGTCGCCTTTTCGGACGATATGGACGGTTTGCGGAAGGTCCCCGACAATGTACCGAACCAGGACATGCTGCGTGAGTATTTGGGCAGACCTCTGACTGCCATTCCCGACCCTTTCGGCACGCATGCCAGCTTCGGCGCCCATAACAATGCGCGGCTCAAAGCGTTCCTCGACCGTTTCGGGTTTCGCTACGAGTTCTTCAGCTCGACGGAGTGCTACCGGAGCGGTCTTTTCGACAAAGCCCTCCTTGAAGTGCTCCGCCGATACGAAAAAGTCCGCGACGTTGTTCTGCCGACACTCGGTCCGGAACGGCGCGCTACGTACAGCCCATTCTTGCCGATTTCTCGGGAGAGCGGCCGCGTGCTGCAAGTCCCTGTGGTCGCCTGGAATGCCGATGCCGGAACCATCGTCTATGAGGACGAGGGCAGGCGCACCGAAGTGCCAGTCACTGGTGGGGCGTGCAAGCTGCAATGGAAGGCCGATTGGGCGATGCGCTGGTTCGCATTGGGTGTCGATTACGAAATGTCTGGCAAGGATCTTATTCCTTCGGTCGAGCTGTCGACGAAGATCGTGCGAGTCCTGGGCGGCGAGCCGCCCGAAACCTTCACCTATGAGCTCTTCCTCGATGAACAAGGACAAAAAATTTCCAAGTCGAAAGGCAATGGGCTCTCGGTGGACGAATGGCTGACCTATGGACCAGAGGAGAGTCTCGCGCTCTTCATGTTCCAGAAACCGCACGCGGCGAAGCGCTTGTATTTTGATGCAATACCCAAGGCCGTCGACGACTATCTCGCCTTTGTCGCGCAATATCATCGCGACGGTAACAGTTCAGGGGCGGCACTGGAAAACCCCGTCTGGTTCGTTCACGCCGGTGAACCACGAAACGAAGACTACCCGGTGAGTTTCGCGCTCCTGTTGAATCTCGTCAGCGCGTCGGGCGCGCATGAGCGCGATGTGCTGTGGGGGTTCATCCGCGCCTATGCGCCCGGCGCGGGCTCCGATACCCACCCCGGATTAGACCGCCTCGTGACTTATGCGCTTAAATATTATGAAGATTTCGTGCAGCCGCAAAAGCGCTATCGCGTCGCCACCGAGAAGGAGCGCGAAGCTTTGTCTGCGCTCGCCGATGCGCTGGAGAACATGGCAGAGGAGCGCAATGGCGAAGCGGTGCAGAACGTCGTTTACGAAATTGGCAAGAGCCATGGCTTCGATCCGCTGCGGGACTGGTTCAAGGCGATCTACGAAGTGGCGTTGGGCCAGACGCAAGGTCCGCGCTTTGGCTCTTTCGCGGCGCTGTTCGGCTGCGCCCAGGCAGCCGTGCTAATTCGGACTGCGCTCGCGGGGGCCTTCCTTGCGGCTCGCAAGGGTTAGAGGAGCGTGCGTCTCCCCGGCGTCGTGACTCTTGTTGCGGTCATGGCTTGTACGTCTGCGCACACCGTCGAACGCGCGAACCCGCCGATGGAACTTTACCGGTCCGGCAATTACGAGGCGGCGGCGGCCGCCGGCGAAATGGAAGGCAGTGGCGAAAGCCTGGCGGTTGCGGCGGGTGCGGTTCTCGCGGATGCCAATCTTCGCGAAGTTCCCTGCATGATCTGTCTGAAGCGCGCCGAAGCCCTGGCTCGTCGTTCCATCCAGCTGGATGCCCAGCATCCGGAGCCCTTTGTCTATCTCGCCACTGCCTTGGGTTACGAGGCGCGCATCGCAGGAAGCTTGCGTGCACGCCTCGCGCGATATCCCGAGCAGGCAAAGCAAGCGATTGATCGGGCGCTCACGTTGGCGCCAAGCGACTCCTGGAGTCTGGCTGCCGCGGGCACGTGGCACATCGAAGTCGTGCGCAATGGTGGAAGCCTCCTGGCGCGTGTCCTTTTTGGTGCGCGACTCGAGACGGGAGAGGATTATTTGCGCCGCGCCGTTGCAGCCGAACCGGAGAATCTCGTGATCCGATTCCAGCGCGCGCTGTTGCTGTCGGGTGATTTCGATATGAACAGAGAAACGGTGATCTCAGAGCTCGCTGCCGCGACAATGACCGAACCGCGGACCGCCTATGAGCGCGCGCTCAAGGCACGCGCGGCGCGGTTGCTTGATCTCATCCATGCGAACAGGCCGAAGGAATATATGACGCTTGTCAATCGCTATCAGGGATATCCTTCCTGATGCGAACGATCCAATGCTCGAAGTGCTCAAGGCAATGAGTGAGATCATATACAAGGTTGTGCGGACGGCGGAGTGGGACAGCGCGCGCGAGGCGGGAGTCTTCAACGGTTCGGCGGATGATAAACGCGATGGCTTTATCCATCTGTCGCGCGCTGCACAGTTGAGAACAACACTCGAAAAGCATTTCGCCGGGGAAGATGGTTTGTTGCTTGTGTCGCTCGATGTGAATGGGTTCGGACCGGAGTTGAGATGGGAACCCTCACGCGGCGGAGAGTATTTTCCCCATCTCCATGGGCCGTTGAAGCTCACACTTGTCCATTGTGTCGTCCCGATTCACCGCGATAACGACGGCCACGCTATCTTGCCTTCGGACATTCCGTGAGGCGCAGCGTGGATGCCGCAAGCGGCAAGCGGGCTCCGGCAAAGCGCTTCTATCGGTGCAACGCGTTCAAGGCGGCGATGACCGCGTCGCCCATCTCGCGCGTGCCCACGAGTTTTTTGCCGGGCTGCATGATGTCGCCAGTGCGCAAGCCCTGATCGAGCACATCCTCGACAGCGCGCTCGACGAGCTTGGCTTCGTCCAAGCGGCCTAACGAATACCGCAAGCACATCGCCAGGGAGAGAATGCAGGCAAATGGATTGGCGAGTCCCCTGCCGGCGATGTCGGGGGCCGTCCCATGCACCGGTTCGTAAAGCCCCGGCTGTTTCCCTGTTTTCGTGTTTTTCTCGCCCAGCGATGCGGATGGCAGCATTCCGATTGAGCCGGTGCATTGCGCCGCTTCGTCTGAGAGCACGTCGCCGAAGAGATTGTCGGTGACAATGATGTCGAACTGTTTGGGATTGCGCACCAATTGCATGGCGCAATTGTCGGCCAGAATGTGGGTAAGTTCCACGTCGGAGAATTCTGCGTCATGAAGTTTCTGCACTTCCTGGCGCCATAACACGCCGGTGTGCATGACATTGGATTTTTCTGCCGAAGCGACGCGGTTTGCCCGAAGGCGCGCGAGGCCGAACGCGACGCGGGCGATGCGCTGTACTTCGCCGGTCGTATAGACCTGCGTGTCCACTGCCCGGCGCGTACCGTCATTGAGCTCGATGATGCCGCGTGGTTCGCCGAAGTAGACACCGCCTGTCAGCTCACGGATGATCAGAAGATCCAGGCCCGAGACCACCTCGGGGCGAAGCGTGGACGCATCCTTCAATGCGTCGAAACAGATAGCAGGACGAAGATTGGCAAACAGCTCCAAATCCTTGCGCAGCCGCAGCAGACCGCGCTCCGGCTTCTTGTCGAACGGATTGTTGTCCCATTTGGGGCCGCCGACCGCGCCGAAGAGAACCGCATCCGCCGCGTGGGCGAGCCTCATGGTCTCGTCGGTGACCGGCACGCCTTCCGCATCCAGCGCCGCACCGCCCACGAGCGCGTGCTCGATGGCAAAGGAAAAGCCGCGATTCTTCGCCAGCCAATGGATGACCCGCTCTGTCTCGGCCATCACTTCAGGTCCGATGCCGTCGCCGGGAAGAAGCAGGATTTTGTATGTCATGTCGTCTGTCCGCGTTTTCTTTCCGCTCAACAGGAAAGAAAGAAGAGTGGCCCGAAGGACGGGAAGGAAGGGTTAGCGCCTACGCCCAAGGCTGGCTGAGTTTGCGGCTCGACTCGAAATCGGAAATCTTGTTCTCGTTGCGCAGCGTCAGGCTGATATCGTCCCAGCCGTGCAACAGACATTGCTTGCGGAAGGGGTCGATTTCAAACTTGATGCAGCCGCCGTCCGGGCCGCGCAACTCCTGCTTTTCGAGATCAACACTGATGACCGCGTTCGCGCCGCGCTCGGCGTCATCCATGAGTCTGTCCACGTCGGCCTGCGGCAACGCGATCGGGAGAATGCCGTTCTTAAAGCAATTGTTGTAGAAGATATCGGCGAAAGACGGCGCAATCACACAGCGAATGCCGAAATCGAGAAGCGCCCATGGCGCGTGTTCCCTGCTTGAGCCGCACCCGAAATTTGCGCCCGCCACTAGGATTTGGGCTTTCTTATAGGCCGGCTTGTTGAGCACGAAATCCGGATTTTCGGAGCCGTCGGGTCGCGTGCGCATCTCGAAGAATAGTGCCGAGGCGAGGCCCGTACGCTTGGTCGTTTTGAGGAATTGCTTGGGGATGATCATGTCGGTATCGACATTGACCATTGGGAGCGGCGCCGCGACGCCGGAGAGTGTCGTAAAGGGCTGCATGGCGGCGGAACCTAGCGGGTGAGGGGATATGGCTCAAGCCGAATTTTCCCGGTACTGGACAGCCGACCGAAACCGCCCAATTCTGCTCTTGGAAAAGGGAGGCAGAGCCATGCCCAGGACCATTTTTCGCGTCATTTC
>Ga0209488_10002897_pt1 | contig 13919 bp, 19 predicted proteins | sample Rivendell_Oct201_8_FD_188349 | JGI IMG/M metagenome (GOLD analysis project Ga0209488, IMG submission 188349) | Vadose zone soil microbial communities from the Eel River Critical Zone Observatory, Northern California, USA -... | ecosystem: Environmental > Terrestrial > Soil > Vadose zone >... | reverse complement strand
CGAACCAACGACCAAGGGATTATGAGTCCCCTGCTCTGACCAGCTGAGCTACCGGCCCGTCCGGGCAGTCTATTCCCAAAAACAGAAAGGGCCGCTGCGGTTGCCCGGGCGGCCCTTTCGTTCCCAACTCCTCTCCCACCCCTCCTACCCCTTCCCCTTCCTCTTTCCTCTTTCACTCTTTCCGGAACCGGAAAAATCCAAAAACAATACAACAATGCTATTTTTGTTCAGGCGTCGATGTAGCCCCTTCGATCGGCGAAACGACAACGTGGTGCGGCGGGAAAGAAGGGGGGGTGGGGAGCGCCAGCACCATCCGGATCTTCGTAACTAACCAACAACATACACATACCCACCCTACACACGAGCCGCGATTTCTCCGGGAGTTCGGAGGGAAGGGAAGAAGAAGTGCGCATTGCATTGCACGCCTGTACTTTTGCGTACAGGATCTGTAATGGACGCGGTGCAGTGCACGGGGTTGGGACGGAACGAAATCAGCCCGAATTGAAAATTGATCAAACCTACGAGCCGCCGCCACCGCAAGTTTGGCGCTTTCTTACGAACAGATAACACAATCACGAGGAGATCGGTGGCCAAGCTGACGAGCTCAATTCACTCACGAGTGGGTGAGATAGTGGTGAGATCGGATTAGGTATACGAAAGAGGAAACTACAACCAAAGAAAGGAGGGCAACGTTCCCTTGCCCCACCGCACCACCGCACTTCCTTCGCCGCATACGCGCTGCTATACGCCTTCCTGTGGCGCGCGCGTGTGAGAAAAACGGTGAAATGTGTACAAAATCCAGGGCGACGACCGGGGATCCGAGCCCGGCCCAAACCTTAATCTATTGCGCAGTGTGAGCGTCGTTTATGTGGTGGACAGGGGGAAGGGAAAATTCGGAGGGGAGGTGCGGCGCGGCAGTGGATGACAGTATGATCACGGCACCGACAATCCGCCCATCGGCGCCCAGCTAACGCAGCCCCCGTCATTGATTCCCCCAACGACTCCACACGCTTCCGGGACAGCGCTGCAAGATGTAAAATGAAAGAGCGATGGGGCAGAAACAAATAACAATTTAAAAATTAAAGTAACAACAGAATGCTGTGGTTGTGGAAGGAAGAAGATGCTGAAGGCGGGACAGAGAGGAAAGAGGCTGTACGACTGACTAATAACTGACAAGGGGCGGCGGAAGGCGAAGAATGGAGGAACGGGCGAGCGAGGCGCCCGGAGAACAACGCATCTGATAGAAGCGACATACGTGGCATATGGTGACGTGCGTTGCGCGTGTGATAGCATGAAAACCCGAGAATCTGGGATTGCGAGCGACCGGGGAGCGAGGCGGCGTGATTGTGTCATCAAGAGGAGAGCAAGGAAAGATCCGGAGATGTCGTGTCGTGTCGCGCGCTACATTTGGCCTCGACAAGGCCGAGAACGGTACGAGTGGCAGAGAGAACGGCCTCTCCGCCGAACCCATGACCTCGACGCACATGAGGAACAAACCGGTGGTCTGGGGAATACGGTAGGACGAGTCATAAAGGACATGCCCTCCCACAATCCTCTGCCCTAAGCCTTAGATTCGAGGCACATCCTCTAACCGGGCGCTCTTAGCAACCGTTCCCATCATCTCATCCAATACCCCATACGCCAATAACACACCGAGTACTGAAGGCTTTTACGCAGGCATCGAGTACATCAGGTGGCCTTCCATGCACAGAAGACCCGGATGGTCCGGCTCAGCCGTGGCACTCTTGAACCCGCCGCTTCCTCGACGTCGAATTGGGCTGCCTCGTCAACACCCTCCTTGGGTAGGACCCCAGCGACACGGGCCTTGGATCTCTCGCGCTGTGTGGTTTGGTACTCCTCCCACTTTTCACAGGCATTGTCGAACGCCTTGCGCTCGTTCGTGGGAGGGAGCACCGGGGGAGGGGTGTGAAATGTGGAGGAGATGCGGGAGTTGATATTGATGCAATCGCGCATGTCACTGCATCACAAATTCGATATAATCAGCCGCGTCTCCAACACCAGAACAGAGGCACGCACAGTTCAAACCTAGTTAACAACACGTCAAGTTCGGCCCTCGACGTGCCCACGAGTTCCGTGCTGAACCTGTGCGTACCACCACCCTCGCCCGGGTGTGCACTGCGCAACTGGGAATGCTCCTTGTGCAAGTGGGGTTGTTGGCCATGGGCGGCCCGCTGTGCATCTTGATATTCGCAGACCCACTCCCACATCGCCTCCGCACACGCGAGAATCTCTGTGATGCGCGCGGATAGGTGCAAATTTAAGCTTTGCAGGTCAAACCTAAGGTGCTGGTTCGGCAGCGTGTTCAACCAACTCGCTCCTTCAGTGTCGTGTTCCGTGGTAGGTACAACGTTTGTCAGGAATTCTTCCGACAATAGGGAGGGCCCCGAGGATATGGGGATCGAGATAGAGGGAAAGCTCGTCGGAGTTGGGGTGTCGGCATTGCATGGAAGGTACGAGGGACTGGAAGATGCCTTCTGGCGTGCTGTCATGGTGCCGGGTGCCACGGCCGACTCATCGAAAAAGATATAACGTTGGGTGTGATTTAGGATCTGACGGGGCCCGATCAGTGTCGCTGAAGTTTTCTTGCCAGGATCCTTGTGCAAAAGTTGAGCCGTCCTGGACTTGCCTTCCGATGGGCCGTTTTCGTCTTTGGACCGCGAGGGTTGTTGTTTGACATCTGTCAAACCCGATGGAGGAAACATGAACATTATCGGGGCGTGAGAGCGCACATCTACCATCGTTTATCAGTCAGCCAGGATAGCGACGATGGATGAGCGACAAAAACTCACTGTTGAAGTAGATGGGTAGTGAATTAGCAAGTAGAGACAGTGGTGATAAATTAATAAAGCGAGCAGCATGCATTTCCGTATAAATATACTCCAGCAAAGAGTGATCGCGAGGGTTTAGTGGAGCACCTGGCGCTGGGCGAGAGCTGTCAAAGTATAGAAGATGATCAGAGTTGCTGTGTAAATTAATGGTATCGGTACTGCGAATCGAGATTGGAGGTATGGCTGTTCCGGTTGTACTGGCAAGAGACGGTGAATAATTAAGTTGACTTGTCACGGGGGCAGGTATTGTGGCAGATGATCCGAATTGTGAGAGAGCACGTTGGTCATTCGCAATATGAGACTGTCCATTAGGAAGATTGTGACCTGATGTAAGTGGCGTGGCAACGTAAGGTATCGCGCTCGATGACAGAGAAAGTGGGGGGTCTAGTGATTGCCCAGGAAAATACAAGTCTTCTTCTATCATCTGAGGCAAAGACAGGTGTCGGGGCATGCATATCAGCACGTGGCAGTGCAACACTCACCTCAATGGCGGCCCCTGGCTTCATCACTCGCGAGATCTCCTCCAGCAAGAAGTCCCACTATGGTCCGACATGTTAAGGAAGGGGGGACATGCGGGACGTCGACACTCACCTTGTCTTCAGGAATCCCGCGCGCTATGCGTTTGACGTGCCTATCCCGTTATTCCATCAGACTCCACCTCTTGTAGGAACGGACAAGTAACCACGCACACAAAGTCAAATTCTTCGTTCGGAAATGGAAGTCCCTCGAGGCTGTAACCACCAATCATTGTAAGGAGTGCCGGCCTGAGTAACCGGCGATGTAGACCAACCAGTTTGCTTGTACCCATCTTATCCGGGAGCCCAAGTCGGAGGAGCGAAGATGGGACAGATCAGGTTGCAAAGGCACCAAATCAAGGCCTGTGAGATGCAAGGGACATTGTTGGTTAGATGAATACGCAAAGAGTCTATTGACGTACCGACAAACTCGCAATTCTGCAGTAGCGCCGGTAGAGATGCTGAGTAAGCCTTAACAGGTGGCGATAAGGATGGAAACTCACGCGCCACAAATTTGCACACTCGAGTATCCAATAGCCAGATCCTACACCCTTTGTAAACACGACTGGTTGTAGTCAAGAGTGTGCGATGAAAATCCCTCACCGCACCCGAGGTCGAGTCTAGGGCCAAAATCAGGATGTTTTGAGAGAAAGATGTTGAGTTCATGCGACGTACACCTTTGTGGGAGGCGTCTCGAAGACATGAAAAGTCTGACTTCCAGACAGTTGTCTGATGAAAGCGGTCTCCCAAACATCGCTACAACGCAGAACGGTCGGAATGGTGTAAAGTGATGACGCATACACACGCAGTTGACCAAACGCACTGGTCGATGACAGGTCTCTCGTAATTGCGAGGATAAGGAGCTTCATTTGCAGGGTAGGCGTGGTGCCTGTCTGTCCCTTTCGTCTTAAACTGAGATTCGCGAGCGGCGGAACCGAGTTTGAGCTCTTCGAGAATGGCACGGTCAGCAGTAGAGAAACGAGCGCCCTTCGGCGCCGAGTCCACGAGGGTGGCACCAGAGATGCGACTCGAAGGCATAGGACCGCTGTCCTTACGTGAAACAGAAGGACGCTTGATACTTCTTCTGCGGGGTATCAAGTCGGCAAAGGGCTTCAAAATGAAGGTGGTAAACAAGCGATGATAGTACCGTCACGAGCAGAGATGACTTACTGGAACAACGCTGGAAAGTGGGGAAGTAGAGACTACAGGCGACCGTTTTGATTCTGGTACGCCAGATGATGTAGACGGTCGAGGGCTCATAGCAGGGCGGCGGGAAGGATTCCGGATAGTGCGTGGAGGGTGATCGGAGGAAGGGGAAGGGGAATCGGAGTGAGAAGAAGAAAGAGAAGGAGAAGAGAGAGAATTTGTGCGCATTCTGGTTGAAGAAAGGCCAGTTCGAGAAGGAAGCTTTGGGGATGTGGAGGTCGAAGGAGGATTTGCATTGGATGTTGACCGCGAAGAACGGAGGCGGTCAGGATAAGGAGCGAGCATGATGATGGGATGGCCCCCTCCCAACGACTTCCTTTCATTTATTTTATTTATTTATCAATCTTCCCTCGCCCCACCACCGGCAAGAGCCGGTCATTCCTTGTCAAATTGCCTCAAAGATAACCCGATCACTTGGTTTTCTCCCATCTCCTCTGTCACTTGTTCCCCTTTCTTACCTACCACCTGGCATTGCCGAACATCAGTCGAGTCTAGAGCGATGCAGGGGTGCACTTTACCTCTATTGTCTTCCAACCTACTACAATGATGAACTCCTCTGGTTCCTCGACCACATGACCATACGTCGCTCCGACAGCCTCGCTTGACAGATCATTCATATATGCTACGTACTTGTCCAGGGCCTCCTCTATGGCTTCCTTTGTTATCCCCGGCTTGGGTGAGATCTTCGTCAACTCCACAAATGGGGCCTTGAGGCAAGGCACCGCCTTCTCATCCCAAGATGCGTGGATGATAGTACCCTTGGGGATCCCGTCCTCTGCGGATGACTCGAACATCTTGGTTAATTCAAGAAGAGCTTCTTGATCCGCGATAAACTTCCAATGTGCTTCTATCGAATCCCAATCTGTTTGATTATGCTAGCGTCAGTGCATCTTGCTCCTCTTTTTTGGTCAAGGTGCCTCGCACTCAACACCGCCCACGCATTCGATTTCCCGACTTCGACCCCATAGAATACCCTGTAACACAGTTTGTCAAGTTACCACCGGAAACCATAATCGAACTCACTCCTTTAATCCTGAAGGACCTCCTGACCGCGTGAGTGTTTCGAATGCTGGTTGTATTATTGATGGGTTCTTCACATATTCTTCCGAGCAGGGCCAGAAGGCGACCTCGAACGCGTTCCTCTTGTTCCCCATGAACTATATACAAGGATGGATTGGAGGTCCTTTTCAGTGATGCATCGCCCCTTGCTGATCGTGGGTTAAATACTGTGAGGGTGCATGTGTTTCGATTATTCGTTGCATGATCAGACTTGTTTCGCTTCCGAACCGTCTTTCTTTTGGAATGGCCATTGCTCGGGTCGGTTTTACTGGATGGCAGTAGCTTTTTCCAGACCCACACCATGAACAAAGCATGAGCATGCTTTGTGCCCCTTCACTCTGCTGTGTTACCCTATGTCAATCGTTCAGGATCTGGGCGCGAGGGGCACCAGATACGAAGGCTTCGTCGTCTCCGCTAGGAATGGCGTGATACACCACGTTGTTCTAAAGGACTTGCTCGGGAAGATGACTTGTCGAAAGTGCGAAAATATAGTCACCCCCGACCCACACGACCCAGCGTTGCTTCTGCATTCCGCTTAACTTCTGCGCTGGCACGGCGCATGCCGCACGCCTCCGTCGAACAAGATCGATCATGTTACGTGAGGTTACAATTATTTTTTTCGGAGAAAGCCTCTGCAGTGCTGGGTTCGCACCCCTTTGGAGTTCCTCGAAGAGGGTCGTACTTTCACTTTCTTACCCACGTGGCCGCTCGCGGGTCGGCTTTGGTTTTCTGATGGACAGTGAATGAGTAATCGACCTCGACCACGATCGCGCCCCTTACTCTTGTGTTGTACGTGCGTCGCCCACCAAGGTTAGACGAGGTGCAGTGACACCACCATGGCTGGTCTATTTAATGCGACTTCACACGTGAGGATCATTCAACTTCCCAAAGATGGCAATTTTGATTTGACGCGATGCGAAAGTGCCATCGATTGAGTGGTTCCTTTTTTCACAGGCAAGTCACTTCCGAACAAGTAGCCATGCTACCCACTCGGCTACTGTGCAGTACGTACGAAGTCTATGCTTACAGCCGTTTGCAAAACGATAGGCCATTTCTGGAAAATTACTGGACTCTGAATTTAGAGTCTCCGACAAGGGTCTGGGAACGAACGACGAGCGGACTAAGGATGCATTGACTCAGAGAGCAATCCTTCTCGCCTTGAGGTCAGGCTCAGTTTTAAACTCAGACTCCACCCTATGAATGTATTTGTCAGCGTCTAGGGTTTTGCAAACGGCTGTAACAAAACAACAGAAAGGAAGGAAATGAAAGAGACCGTGATGTAAGAGCGACGCGATCGCGCCCTTATCGTGTAGGAATATGTCAGGGGGGCCCTGCTATCGATATTAAAGGTTGTAGTTGCCAAGGATGGAGAGAGAACAATTGAGTAGCGTGGTGGGCGGAGGGCACGTCCGATTACGAGTGATCCCTGCCAATTCAGCCAAGTGGCGTAACGGACGTCAGGGGCGGCGGCCAAGCATACAGAAGAGCGGTGATTAAGGGTGACGGGTTTCCGCATAACACCGGTGCTAATCCCAGTCTGGTCCGCTCGGCCCGTCAACCTTTTCAAGTCAAGCACAAAGTGGTCCTGCCAGTGTACCTCGTGGGCGGCCAATAATTGAAATTTCATTCCATCCATCTCGCATGGTCAGCGTCAGCGCCCTCCCCCTGGTCTGGTCCTTTCGGGATCATCTGTAAACTGCAAGGGGATACGCAAAACGCAATCATTTCCTCTCTTGCTATGGAGGGGGGGATCTCCCCGAAACTGCTGCATTCCCCATGGTCGCGCTGTTGCCTTCACTACTGTGCCAAACGCTCATTCCACGCTGTCAGCAAAAGGTTTACAGGCCCCCGACTCGCGTGCAATTGTCATATCTGTCAACGTGAGTGAGTTGAGTAGATCTCGAGATTCGCCAGGTTATAGTTACGGGCTACGGGCTATAAAGTTCGCTCGCCGTCAACACCCCGTGGCGCCTCGAGTAAGATGGATCATTTTGATTTCGAATATAGATTCATACAGGGTGATCCCCTCCCACAATAAAGCAGGTGGGGACGCCAGGGAAGCATACATTCCAATTCCATTGTGCTAACGCAAGTAACTGGCAAATACATAATGACTGGGGTAGTCGTTAGCACCTGCCAAATGCCCCTTCCGTAAACTCGGCCGATCATTGTTGCTTGACCTCGATGAAGCGGTAACGGTATGCTACTGAGGTGCTCTGGCTTTCAATCTCCTGAAGGTGGTCTTTGTTGTCAATCTCGACCACCTGCTTGTACTCCTACATTGGAAAAAAAAAAAAGGTCGACTTAGCCAAAGGAAAATGCGGACATCGTTCGACGGCGCCAGCGAACGAGACCCACCTCGAGGCTCTTCCATCCGGTGATCAGCACGAGGCTCTCGGGCTTGTCGATGACGGAACCCTGCACAACTCCCAACGCGGGGGTCGCTGAGCTGTTAACGGCTGCGACGAGCTTTCCCAGGGTCTCGGCAAGGGATTGAGCATCCGTGCCCGGGTTGGGCGTGACGACTGTGACCGCGGTCAATGGAGCTTGCAAAGCTGGGATGGGATCGGACGTGAGCGTCGCGATGACTTTGTGCAGGCCCACGCTCGGGACAGCTTGTGCCCTCATGGGCGCGAATTTATCGCGCAATGCGGTGTGCGCGCCGTTCGCGTTCGTGGTCAGTGTCTTGAAATGCTGGTAGGATTCGTATTCTATGAAGACGGCACATGCAGTCAGCGAAGGTGGTACCGTGATGGGCATAAGGCTTCGCGGATACTGACGAACGACGACACCGATCCGAGACTCTCCCTCCACGGGGGCGTGGTAAATGCTGTGTAGTCGCGCGTTAAGACGTCACATGGAGACTGAACGAAAAAAAGCCAGACGAACACCCGTGTTCCGTTCTTGCCTATGGCCCATGAGAAAAGGGGTGTGCCGACTGTTCCGGGATCTTTGAGGTACTCCTCGCTCGCAGGCCAGGAAGCGATCTCATAGGCATGCTGTGACATGATGAAAAAAGTTAAGAGGTGCTGTTGGTCCTTTCATCTGTGATCCTGGTCGCTCTTATACCCAAGGCGTGCTTCTGGTTCGGGGAAGATAGGGTCGGTGTATGCCCGTACCCGAAGCTATTGTGATGCATCATCAGAGCGTTGTGGTGCGCATAAGCAAGGGACAAGGCTGATAAAGCAACTTGAAGTGGCTGTGTCGAGCGCCCGAGCCCGCGGGCCGCACAGTGCCGGCGTATTCAGGTCAGGGCTCGGTTTGTGGCTGCGCTGCGGCTCTCACTTGTTTCGTCAAAAATGCCATTGAATTATTCAAAGTGGGATCAGCTCGAGGTTTGTCCATCACTTCCTACTCTTAAATCTATTCACTAGCGTTCCCTGTGTAGCTCTCCGATGACTCGGATATCGAAGGCCACCCTAATGTCGACAAGAAGTCGCTCATAAAGTTCGTTTCACTCTCCCATCCCAGCATCGACGTTCCCTTCACATCGAATGGCATAGGTGGAAGCAACGCGACATCCATGAGAAGCGCGAGGCGCGCAATCATCGCATCACAGAGTTGGAGGCCGAGGTCGCATGCAACGACGTCCTCCTTACGCGACTGCGCGCATTTCGACCCGAGCTCGCGCAGTCCGGCTCGTCGCGCTTCTCGTCCGAAGTAGAGCGTCTGCGCAGGAACCCGTCGCCAGAGGCGCCAACAACCAATGCCACCAAAGCTATCTCATACGATGAAATGATCTTGCGGCTGTTCGAGACGATCGCGACGGAGGCACGAGAAGAGGCCGGATCGGACGAGGGTAAACTGCACAAGTTGCTAGAAGAGCGACTCGATTTCCACATAAAGAAGCTCAGCGATGTCACCGATGAACGAAGGAACGAGAAGGACGCTCTGGTCAATGAAAAGGCGAAGCACATCACTATGGACGATCTTTATGAAGGCTTCGAATCAAAGGTAACGTTGCTTCCCTCTCTCAACGGTAGTTCGCGCTCAATTCCTCCCCAGTATGTTCCTGCAAAGCCCGAACCTCCCCCAGTCGTTGGCAAAGGAAAGGGAAAGAGCACTACACAGACCACCCAGATTGAGGTGCTCAACCCGGAAGCATCTTCGTCTGCGCCACCGCCACCGCCAACAGAACAGAAACCCCCTGCCGACGATGAAGGTGAACTCCCGCACATGACGCCTTCTTTGGAGGCATTTACGCAGCTTCCCCTCTGGGACTTTGAAAAGTCTTGGATCTTCATTCAAAACCACCGCGACGTTGTAGTGCCTGGTGCATCGGACGCACTGCTCGTCACCGCGTTCCGAGCTCAAAGGGGAGGCAAATCAAAACGCGCAAAGCAATGTGTGCACCAGAGTTTGATCTTGCAGTACGGAGAAAAACTTGGGAAAGACGGCTTACAGCTGTTCTTCAGACGGTGCGTGTTCTCTTCTTTTTCTCTCATCCTCTCCTTTTTGTGTGCTGAGCAAGCTACGACAGTATGGCGGCGGGTGGCCAAAGTGCCCAAGCAATCTTCCGCAAAGACGTTGAAGAGACCTACAAACATATCGTCGATCGTGTGGAAATTGCCAAAGCGGAAGAAGCAGAGGCCGACGCCGCAGCTGAGCAGATTCAGCTCGTGGCCGAGAACCCGGACACCGTCATCTCATTCAATGTACCCGATGGCCCCCCACCGGAGAACCTCGTGCTTGAGGGCCCTGGAACTGAAGACATGGACATCGAAGAAGTGCGCAAGGCGCTGCAGATGCGCTGGGAACTTTTCTGTGGGCTTCCCGAGAACCTCCAAGAAGCGCTACAGACAGGCGAGCTGGCTCCAGTGAACAAGGTCCTCGGGAACATGCCGGTGAACGAGGCGGAGAACGCAGTCAAGGCGTTGGACATGGGTGGCATTCTGAGCTTTGCTGAGGAGGGGATAAGAGACGAGACAGGTAGGGCCAAATTTCTGGACGACGACGACGATGACGACGGCGATGGCGAATCTTGAGTGTAGAAGTAAAGCAATGCAACAATGTTGATGTAAAATCAGACCATGATGATGTAGCAACAAGACACGTTAATATTCTCAATCTTCCCTCTCGTCCCCATCCACACCCATTCTTTTGAACACGAATTCCGACGCAAAGCGCGCCGTCGCCGCCCTCCGCTCTGCCTCGTCCTCGATCCCAGCCACACCCTCCCGCATCGTCTGCAATGTGCTCAGCATATCGGTCAGGTCGAACGGCACGTCACCCAGACCGGCCGCTCGCTCGCCGAATCGCTGGTCCATCGATGCAATACGTGGGGTCACACCGACACCATCGCCAAACGCGTGCTCATGCTCAAGCGAGGCGTTCAAAGAGCTGCGATCGTCGAGCGCCTCGTAACCGCTGTCTTCCCCAATGTCGAAACCAGACGTTGCAGAGCGCCAAGAGCGAAAGGAGCCGCCGGTGTGGGATGGGAGAAGGAGCATCTGGGTCGGGTTGGTCTGCGCCTGCGCCTGCGCGTCATGGAGAGGTGCGGGAGGGATGGATCCAGACGACGTGACCACGACCGAAGTGGTCACAGTTGCTGCCGGTGCAGTAGCTATTGTTGTTGTTGCTGTTGTTGCAGAGCCGGCGATAGAGATCGCTGGTGGCGCGGAAATAAAGGCGGAAAAGTCGTCGTCGAAGCCTGAGGACTGTGTCGTGACATGTGAGTATGGTAATGCTGCTGTAGATGGCGGGGTCGTCGTCGGGTGGGACGTGCTTGACAATGACGCCGCCCACGGGTCTCTTACGCTCGGTGGGCGAATATCAGGGACCGAGGGTGGCGTATCTCCGTCGTCGTGGATTTGGCGAACGTGACGTTCGCCATTGTCTTCCTCTCCTTGGTCGTGCTCGTCGTCGTCGTCGTCGATGCCGATCGTCCGGGCGTATTCCGCCTCGTGCATTTCCTCGTTCTCAACGAGCCACCGCTCGAGCGCCTCCATCTCCCTCTGCATGCGCCTCGCGCGCGTCAGTGGCACGCCCTGCTCGGCGGCGTCGGCTTCCATGAGTGCCGCGAGTGCCGCTTCCTCTCCCCCGTCCTCGCCTTCCTCGACGCGCAGGAGCTCGTCAAAGTCGACGAGCGATGGTTGCAGTTGGTTCTTCCGCTTGCCGCCGAGAACCCCGCGGCCGGCACTAGTGTTGTCTCGCTGCGAGCGGACCATGGTGGGCCACATGATCGTGCTGAGCGCGTCGACGACGCGCCCGAGACCTTGTACGTCGTCGTTGTCGTCCGCGTCCGCGTCCTCCTCTGATGTTGACGCCGACGCCGACGCCGAAGTTATGGTCTCAGCGCGGCGGGTGCGCTCGCCATCGACGTACTCGAAGCCATGGTCTGCGAGGAACGAGTCGGGCCCTTCCGGGGGGTCATCGTGGTGCGGAGGTTCATGTCCCAATGCGATAGCGAGAGCCACTTCGGGCTCGAAGCGAGCTAGGCCATTTTGCAACCTGAAGATCTGTTCTGCATAGGGCTGAGTTGGGGGTGGATCGGGGAAAGAAATGGGGCGCCTCAGTGGAAAGGCCGAACGAGAGAAGAGAAGATCACCTGTCCACGGGTCCAGACGAAGATGATGGCAGGCACGCGAAGAGCGGATTGAGGATCCCAGTGAGCGTATTGTACGAGATGGAAGTGCACGTCTGCCGAATAGTACCTGTTCTTGATAGTCCACGGAATAGAATTCGAGGCGGGCAGGTCAGACGTGTCGTCGACGATAGCCTTGATGACTAGGTGATATTATATTTCCACGCATTTTGAGCGCCCCCCGAAGAGGTTCAAGTGAAGATCATCATGGAACCGCAGAACATACGTTTGACGGCCGCGCGTGCTTGATCCAGCGAGGCAGAAACGACGAGAATGCGACACTCTCGATCTTCTGACATGACCGTGTGCGACATCAATCCCACCTTGGCCTTGCGGCTAACCTTCCAAGATGAGATGACGTATAGCGGATCACCCTCTTGCTATCTGCGTCTGTTTACAACCTGCCTTGACCTGTGGACTTCTGGATATCGGCCGTCCGTTGTTTTAAACCGTCGCCTCAATATAGCTATCTACAAGTTATATACGTGGACGGCGTAGGCCAACTCATGTGCATTCCAGTTGCAGCTCCATTCGGCCATTAGTATCGACACTTCACACTATTCGCGTCGTGTGTATGTGTGCCCACCCACTCGCACCAATTGAATCGGCCGATTGGGATTCCCTTCAAGACCACTTAGGCGGGTGACAAGGAAAGGCAAGGACCCTTTGCGCACCCACCATGAAGGATGAGACCAATGTCGTACTGATCAAGGTGAAGACAGGGGCGTCTCCCGAGGCAGTTCAGCCAGTGCTGGACATGTACGTCGCATTCGTGAACAGAGATTCGTCGCCCTTGTCGCCACTGCATACGACAAGGAGCTCGCGAATTCAGAAAGGGAGCTCGTCCTCGTGATCGGATGAATCAACCCCGAGGTACGTCGCTGCGCCGCCCGCTAGGAGTCGAGCTGACGGTGTACGGATATCTAGGACAAGGAGGTATCCAGAGAACTCGACGAGGTAGAGGGGATGAACAAAGGTCGGGGGAATACGGGTCGCGCACCACCAGCCTCCAACATATCGTCGCGTTGTAATCTGAATGAGAACGGTGCACGTCGAGGATAAATTCACCTTCACCCAGCACCCAACTTGTGGGGATCTGAGGAGAAATGCGTTTGAGATCTTCAGACAAACGATTACTTGACATGGGGTTGCCTTGATGGTTCGTATCCGCATGTGCGACTACAATAGCATTGAAAGCGTCCGTAGAAGCCAGACGAACTGAACGACAATGGCGCCGCCAAAGCAATATCTAGCCAGGAACACGTTAATTGCGTGTCAGCTTTACATTCGTCAATTCTAATTCAACGGCACCAATCCTCTTATAGCCCTTCTCAGCTTTAATTGATGAACTGTACAGCCAAAGCTCATTGGCGAGGATAAAATGCATTCGATGAAGGGATCGATACACACCGCGTAGACCCTAGAGTCAACAACAGAGGGACGGTTCTCGATATATCCACGAAGGTGAGGAAGGGCCTTGAAGATAAAGAGCGCTTGAGCCAGCCATGACGTTTCGAAGCCACCACGGCCAGACATGAGGGGCCGCAATTGATTCAAAGCATTTGCGTTGAGGACGGGCTTTCCTGGAGCAAGGTATGGTTCAATGCCGGACGCGCATGCACCAGTGGAACGCATCGTCGAAGAGATCGGGACCTAGACATCCACACTAACGTGTTCAGCGAGATGGTCAGCAACGATCCTCCGAAT
>Ga0209488_10002896_pt1 | contig 13921 bp, 10 predicted proteins | sample Rivendell_Oct201_8_FD_188349 | JGI IMG/M metagenome (GOLD analysis project Ga0209488, IMG submission 188349) | Vadose zone soil microbial communities from the Eel River Critical Zone Observatory, Northern California, USA -... | ecosystem: Environmental > Terrestrial > Soil > Vadose zone >... | reverse complement strand
AGGCGGATCTCGGCCAGCCCGAACGCCCGCGCGTCGTTGATCAGGAAGGCCGGCAGTCCGAGGCTCGCGCCAACCGGACCCGCGACGGCCCGCCCGGCCCATGGACCCGGAACGTTGACGAGGAATCGGGTCGTGCCCCCGACCGGGTCGTACAGCCCCGGGACGCCGATCCCGACGGTCGTCACCCCCGGCCAGGCGGCGATCGCGGCCGCGCCAACCTCCGCGAGCTGCGCCACGACGGCCGCGGGAACCTCGGCATGCTCGACGGGAATACGCGTCGGCACCTGGTCGTGCGCGAGGGTCGTCCAGGTTCCGTCCGCGTGCTCGACGATGGCCCACTTGAGGTTCGTCGCCCCCAGGTCCAGCCCGAGGTGGCGGGTTGCCAGCTCCCCACTCATCGGCTGTCCGGCCTCAACCAACTCAGCCCGCAGCCGTCGCTCGCGTGTAGGCGGCTGCGACGAGCACCACGATCGAGCCGAAGACGATCTGCCGCCACGGTTCGGGCAGGATGATGCTCAGGAAGCCGGCCAGCACGGTCAGGATCAGGGCCCCGACGATCGTGCCCGAATAGCCGCCGCGGCCGCCCAGGATGGATGTCCCACCGATGACCGCGGCAGCCACCGACGGCAGCAGATACGGCGTGACGAGCGTGACGCTGGCCGTGTTCGAGAGTCCTGACTGGAGCAGCCCGGCGACGGCGGCCAACAGGGCCGAGAGCACGTACAGCACGACCAGCACCTGCCACGAGCGGACGCCGGACAGGCGGGCTGCCACCGGGTTGTCGCCGATCGCATAGAGCATCCGGCCGTAGCCGGTCCGCCTCAGGAGCAGGATGAGCGCCACCGCAACCGGCACGAACACGGCCAGGTCGTTCGGGATCACATCGGCGGTCAGACCGGTGCCGAGTGTGCGGAGCTCGGCCGGCACGCCCGCTCCGGTCTGCACGCTCTGGAGCTGCCAGACGTTGGAGAAGCCGAACACGATCAGGCCCATTCCCAGCGTCATGATCAGCGGGTGGACGCGGAAGATGCCGATGCCGACCCCGCTGACCAGGCCGGCGAGCGCCGAGGCGGCGAGGGCGACGACGACCCCGAAGGCCCAGCCGCCCGGTTGGTGGACGAACGTCGCGGTGACGAACCCGGCCATCGAGGCGATGTAGCCGATGGACAGGTCGATCCCGCCCGTGAGCATCGTCAGCGTCTGGCAGGCCGCCAGGATCGCCAGGACGGCCGCCTGCCGGACCGTGAACGCCGCCCAGTTCGGGCTGACGGTGCCCGGTCGCGCCAGCTCGACGGTCATGACCAGCAGGACCAGCAGGACGGTCAGCGGGATGAGCGGGTAGTCGCGCAGCAGGTTGCGCCATGCGGCCGGCCGCAACCAGGCGCGGGCTCCGGGGGTGTCGGCGGCCGCGGTCACGTCCGGCTCCTCCGCATCTGAATGAAGCTGCCGGCCATCAGCACGCCAATCAGGATGAAGCCCTGGGCGACCAGGCCGTAGTTGGGATTCACCCGCATGAACGTCATGTCGTCGCGGATCAGCTGGAGCACGACCACGGCGACCAGCGGGCCGAACACGCCACCGATGCCACCGGCCAGGCTGACCCCGCCGAGCACCACCGCGCCGATGCTGATCAGCACGTACGTGGGCTCCGGGACGGGGCTCCCGATCCCGGTGCTGGCCGTCAGCGACAGCCCGGCGAAGGCAGCGACCAGGCCGGTGATGACATAGGAGAGGAACTTCGTCCGGCTGACCGGCACGCCGCTCCGGAACGCCGCCAGCGGATCGCTGCCGATCGCATAGAGCGACAGCCCGAGGCGCGATCGCGAGAGCGGGATCCAGACCACCGCGACGATGACGACCAGCAGGACGGCGGCCTTGGGTAGCAGGTCGATGCCGGCCGGGCCGACGACCAGATCCTTGAGCCACAGGGCGGCGCTGCCACCCGGCGCCGGCCGAACGAGCAGCGCAACGCCGGCCCACACGAAGGACGTCGCGAGCGTGACCACGATGTCGGGCACTTTCGTGAGCACCACGAGCGCGCCGTTCACCGCCCCCAGCAGCAGCCCGAGCAGGAGCACGCCGATGACGATCGCCACGGCTGTTCCTTCGCCCGGGTTGTCCTTCATCATCGTCGCGGCGACGCAGCTGGTGAGGGCCATCTGCGCGCTGATCGACAGGTCGATGCCGCCGGAGATGACGATGATCGCCTGCGCGACGGCCGCCAGGGCCAGCGGCAGCACCGAGGTCGCCGTGCTCGACAGGCTGCCGAGGCTGTAGAAGGGATTCACGACCTTCGTGAAGACGAGCAAAAGCGCGAGAAACCCGAGCAGGCCAAGCGTCCACGCGTTGTTGCGCCCGAACGTCCTGACCGTGTCCATCGGACCCGGACGCGGTTGATCCATGCTCGCGGCCGTCGCGCTCATGCCTGTCTCGACGCCGACCCCGACGCCTGATCGATGGCGGCCTGGACAGCCGCCATCTCGACGGACGTCGCGGCCACGACCTCCTCCGGCAGCTCGGCGCCCGGCTTGAGGTTGTGGGCCGCGCGCAGGAGGGCCGCCTCGTCGGCGCCGGCGGCGGGCAGTTCGGCGACCACCCGACCGCCGAAGATCACGATCACCCGGTCGCAGGCGAGCTGGATCTCCTTCAGCTCCGAGGTGTAGAGCAGGATCGCCGCGCCCGCAGCTGCCAGCTCGCGCAGCAGCACGTAGATCTGGTTCTTGGTCCGGATGTCGATCCCGCGCGTGGGATCGAAGCACAGCATCGTCTTGACGCCGCTCGCCACCCAGCGAGCGATCGTGACCTTCTGCTGGTTGCCGCCGGACAGGCGTCGGACCTCGGCGCCCGCGCGCGCGTCGATCCGGAGGGTCTCGACGGCCTTGTCGACCTTGCGTCCCTCCCGGCCCCGGTTGATCCAGCCCCAGGTCGAGACGCGCGCCGAGAACGGGAGGGAGATGTTCTCGCGCACGGAGCGCTGCATCAGGAGCGCCTCGGCCCGGTCGGCCGCGACATAGACCATGCCGATGCGGATCGCGTCCGCCGGGTGGCGTAACGAAACGGGCTTGCCGTCAACGAGCAGCGAGCCGCTTGCCGGCCGTTCAGCGCCCGCCAGGATGTCGAACAGCTCGTCCTGCCCCTGGCCTTCGAGCGCGACGACGCCGAGGACTTCGCCCGGGTAGAGCTCGAAGGTTGCGTCCCGCAGCCGCCGATCGTCGCTGAGCTGGCGGGCCTCGACGCGCGCGGCCTGCCCGCTCGCTTGGACGGGCGTCGCTGCCGATTGCTCGCGCCGGCCGAGCCCCGCCACGACCTCGCCGAGCATGAGCTCGACCATCCTGTCTTCCGAGCCCGCGGTGATGTCGAGCACGCCGACCGTCTCGCCGTTGCGCAGGACGGTGGCGCGATTGCAGACGGCGGCGACCTCGATCAGGCGGTGTGAGATGAAGATGACCGATCGATCCGTGCCCTGGCGCTGGACGACCTGGAGTACGCGTTCGCTCAGGTTGGCCGGCAGAGCGGCCGTGATCTCGTCGAGTAGCAGGACGTCGGGCTCGATCGCCAGGGCGCGGGCCAGGTCGACGATCCGGAGCGACGCGAGGGGCAGCCGCCGGGCGAGGGTCGACAGGTTCAGCTTCTCGAGCCCGAGCTCGCTGAGCCAGCGGCGGAAGGGCTCGAGCGGCGTCTGGGTCAGCCGAAGGTTGTCGCGAATGTCCAGATCGGGGATGACGGCAGGTTCCTGGTAGACGGAGACGATCCCGTTCCGTCGTGCCTCGGCCGGCGAGTGCGAGGAGCGCTCCTGGCCATGCACGACGATCCGGCCGGTATCGGGGGTGACCGCGCCCGTCAGGATCTTGACGAACGTGCTCTTGCCGGCGCCGTTGGCGCCCATGAGTGCGTGGACTTCGCCCGGCCGAACCGACAGCGACGCGTGGTCGAGGGCGACCACGGCGCCATAGGTCTTGGAGACGTCGGTCGCCTCGAGCAGCAGGTTGGTGGTCGTGGAAGTCATCGGTCCCTGGTTGGAGAGAAACGATGGGGACGCCGGCTCGGCCGGCGTCCCCGCTTGACTGAAATTGACCTATGCGCCCTTGCAGGAAGCCGGGACGCCATTGGGGTCGTAGTCGGTCCAGTTCGGGATCGACAGGCTGAGCGGCCAGAGCGGGTCCATCCCCGGGACGGCGATCCACTTCTGGAGGTCGGCCTTGCCCTGATCGCTCGTGTTGTCGAGGATCTGTGGGTCGAGCAGAACAGTGTTCGGACGGCCGGCGCCGGCACTTGCCGTGACGGTCGCACCGGACAGCAGCTTGTAGGCCATGTTCACGCCGGCGCCGCCGACGGACGCGGTGTTGGTCACCGCGGCGCCAACGAGGCCCGGGTAGCCCGTGGGATCGAGGAGCTGCTTCACGAGTGCTCCGATGTCAGCGTCCGCGATCGGCACGAACTTCTTGTTGGCGGCTTTGATGGCGTCGTCGATCTGGGTGCCCATACCGGACGCCCAGATGCCCTGGACCTTGTCATAGCCGCCGCTGGCGATGAAGTCGTTGGTGATCTGGGTGGCCGTCGCCGGATCCCAGCCGGTGAACGTGCCGCCCGGGTTCGCGACCTTGATGTTCGGGTACTTCTTCAGCATGTTGTTGAAGCCGATGTCGCGATCGGAGTCGGCCGGATGGCCGGCGAGGCCGCGGGTGTACCAGACGGTGCCGGTTCCGCCCATCTGCTTGAACAGCCACTCGGCGCCGAGCTCGGCGTACTTGATCTGGTTGTTGTAGAGATTCCACGTGTTCGGGTCGGTGACGTAGGCGTCGACCGAGACGGTCACGATGCCCGCTGCGTGCGCCTCGGCCAGTGCCGGGTTGAGCGCGTCGGGGTCGTTCGGGTTGAAGACGATCGCATTGACCTTCTGCGAGATCAACGTGCGCAGGTCGGACAGCTGCCCGGCAGCGTCCGTGTTGCGGTGGATGACGGTGATTCCGGAGATCTTCGACGTACCGAGCGCGGTGCCCTCGGCCTTCGCGGTGCAGACCTGCTCCTCGCGGAAGCCGTTGCCGACGCCGCCGCCGTTGGAGTACCCGATCGAGTACGGAGCCTTCGCCGCGGCGCCCGGAGCGCCCGTTGTGCTGCACGCGGCCAGGACGACCGCGATGGCCGCCAGACCGACGAGCGGTCGGCTGCGATTCGATGCCTTGATCATTCGTTCTCCTCCATCCTGCGATCGACGCGCCGATCTGGTCGCGTCGCCGAAACGAAGCGTCCCCTCGTGACGATGGGGACCGATCCCGCGACTTATCGGCCGCACCTCCTGCGCGTGATCCCGGCGACCATCATTCCTCCCTGGTGATGGCGCGGGCGATCCGCCGCGCGTGCTCTCGGTAGGCCTCCTCGAAGAGATCCCGCGAGCGGTCGGCGCCTACGACCGACGCCCGGGTGAGGACCGGCGGCATCGCTCCGCGCTCGGTGAGCAGCTCGGCGGTGCGGACCTTGATGGAATTGACGATGGCGACGGCGGTGACCGTCGAGCCCGGCCCGACCGGGGTGTCGAGGCCGGGGATGTCGATCAACGCGTCGGCGGGTGGCGTGCAGAGGTCGATCACGAGATCGGCTTCGTCGAGAAGCCGGGTGCCGACGACCGGGTCGATCGCGGCCGACATCGATTGTTGGACGGACGTCACCGCGATGACGCGCAAGCCGCGACGACGGGACCCGCGCGCCACCTCGACCGGGACCGCGGTCGTTCCGCCGGCCGAGAACACCATCATGACGTCCTTCGGGCCGAACGTGAAGTTCGACAGGATCACCTCGGCGAGACCCGGCGTCCGCTCGATGAACATTGCCTGGCTCTGCCCGTTCGCCCCGACGACCTGGGAGTGGAACGTCATCGACAGCTCGACGATCGGGTTGAACCCGGGATACGACCCATAGCGGGGGAACATCTCCTCGACCGGGATCCGCGAATGGCCGGTCCCGAAGAGGTGGACGAGGCCGTCGGCGGCGATCGCCTCGGCCGACCACTGGCTGGCGGTCTCAATCGCGGCCGTCTGTGTCCGGGCGACCTGCCGGAGCAGTGCCGCGGCCGCGGTCACCCACGGCAGGGCGGGGGCTGCCGTCTGGCTCATCGGCGGGCCGCCATCAGTACCCGGTCTCGGCCGCGCCGGCGGCGATGGTGGGGGCTGCCGAAGCGCTGGGGGACGCCCCCGCCTGCCGCGAGCGGAAGTCGTCGAGGATCGCCTTCGTCGCCGTCGCCCCGACGCGGGTGACGCCGAGGGCCATCACGTCGAGGAGTGCGTCCAGCGTCCGGACGCCGCCGGCCGCCTTGACCTGGATATGCGGCGACACCGATCGTCGCATCAGGGCCAGGTCCTCGTGTGTCGCGCCGCTCGGGGCGAACCCGGTCGACGTCTTGACGAAGTCGGCCCCGGCCGCCTCCGACAGGTGACAGGCCCGGACCTTCTCCTCGTCGGTGAGGTAGGCGTTCTCGAAGATCACCTTGACGATCGCGCCGGCGGCGTGGGCGACCTCGACGACGGCGGCGATGTCGGCGAGGACCTCGGCGTCGCGGCCCGACTTCAGCGCGCCGATCTGGATGACCATGTCGAGCTCCGTGGCGCCGTCGGCGAGGGCCTGGCGGGCCTCGAAGACCTTCGTCTCGGTCCGGTGGCTGCCGTGCGGGAAGCCGATCACGGTCCCGACCGCGACGTCCGTCCCGGCCAGGATGGCCGCCGCCCGTCGGACATCGGCCGGCCGCACGCAGACCGACGCGACGTCGTACTCGGCAGCGAGCCGGCAGCCGTCCTCGATGAAGTCGTCGTCGAGCTCCGGCCGAAGGAGCGAATGATCGATCGTCTTGGCGACGTCGTGCTCGGTCATGCCCGCGGGGATCGTGGTCATCGCTCAGACGACATAGGGCTTCAGCACGTCGCGCGCGAGGAGGAAACCTCGCTTGACAAGGTCGACATCGCCCTCGAACACGCGGTCCTCGTGCTCGATCGAGATCGCGCCGTCGTAACCGACAGCGTAGAGAGCCGCAATGAAGCGATCCCAGCGGATCTCGCCGAGGCCCGGCAACCGGGGGATCTGCCAACCGACGCCGGCCGCCATCACGCCGTTCTCGAACAGGCCGTCGCGGTCGATCTCCATGTCCTTGGCGTGGACGTGATGGATCCGCGCACCGAACTCACGGACCGCCCGCTCGTAGTCGATGAACTGCCAGACGAGATGCGACGGATCGAGGTTGAGCCCGAAGTTGTCGGCGTCGACGATCTCGAAGAGACGGCGCCAGATCGCGGGCGAGTAGGCGAGGTTCTTGCCACCCGGCCACTCGTCGGCGGAGAAGATCATCGGGCAGTTCTCGATGACGATCGTCACGCCGTGCTGGCCGGCGAAGCGGACCAGGTCCGGCCAGACCTTCGCGACCTCGGCGAGGTTGTCGGTGACCGACCGATTCTGGTCGCGCCCGATGAACGTCCCGACGAGCTTCACGCCGAGCTTCTCTGCGCCGACGATGACCTTGCGCAGGTGGTCGTGGGCCTCCGACTGAACCGCCAGATCGGGGTCGAGGTTGTTCGGGTAGTAGGCGAGCGAGCTGATCTCGAGCCCACGATCGTCGAGCTGGCGACGGATCGCCTTCGCCCCATCCGCGTCGAGCGCGTCGACGTCGATGTGGGTGACGCCGGCGTAGCGGCGGCGATCGCCGGTGAGCTTCGGCCAGCAGGCGATCTCGAGCGCCTGGAAGCCCTCGCCGGACGCCCAGCTCGACAGCTCGTCGAGCTCCATGCCTCCGAGCGCGGCGGTCATCAGGCCGAGCTTCATGAAGCCCGGACCTCCTCGTGAGCGGTGGCCGTTTGCTGGCTGGCGATCGGGCGACGGTCGACCGCGATCCAGCGGCCCTCGCGGGCGCTCCGGGCGATCGCGACGCCGACCAGCATCTCGTCGTGGCCGTCCGCGAACGTGGGATAGCCGGAGTGGGGGGACGCCCCGGCCACCGCCACGTCCGCATAGACGGCACGGAAGTGTGCGCAGAAGGTGTCGAAGAAGCCCTCGACGTGACCGCCCGGCAGCGCCGCCGCCGCCTGACCAGCCGCGCCCATCAGGGCGGGATTTCGAATGAGGATCTCGTTCGGCCGGTCGCGATGACCCTGCCAGGCCTGGTCGGGCTGCTCGGAATCCCAGGACCAGGCACCCTCCGACCCGTCGATCTCGTAGACGAGCGAGTTCTTCCGGCCTGGACTGATCTGCGAGATGCTCACGGCGCCGCGGGCGCCACCGTCGAACCGCAGGAGGATCGTTGCCGTGTCCTCCGTGGAGATCGGGCGCTCGACGGTCTCGGCGGATCGTTCGGTCGAAAAGGTCTCGATCGGCCCGGTCGGCTCGTGGCGGGTCCCGATGAAGGTGGTCAGCTCGGCCATGACCTCGCTGACGTGCTGACCGGTCACGAACGTCATGAGGTCCAGCCAGTGCGAGCCGATGTCGCCGACCGCCCGAAGGGCTCCGCCTCGCTCGGGCTGAAGACGCCAGTTCCAGTCGCTGTCGAGCAGCAGCCAGTCCTGGAAGTAGCGGCCGGTCACGAGCCGGACGTCGCCGAGGCCGCCGCCCGCGATGAGCTCCTGGGCGTGCTGGTTGAGTGGGTAGTAGCGGATGTTGAAGTTCGTCGCGTTGACGAGGCCTGTCTCGGCGGCGAGTCGGACGAGCTCCGCGGATTCGTCGGCAGTCATCGCGAGCGGCTTCTCGCAGACGACGTGCTTTCCGGCGGCGAGGATCGCCTTCGTCTGCGGATGGTGGAGGTGATTCGGCGAGGTGACGTGGACGACGTCGACCGTGTCGTCCGCGAGGATCGCGTCGAGCGAGGGATACGTGTGACCAACGCCGAGGGCCTCGGCTCGTGCCGCGCCGCGCTCGGGCGTGCTGCCGAGAACGCCGCGGACCTGCACGCCGATGCGACGAAGCGCCTCGACGTGAACGGTGCCGATGAAGCCCGTCCCGATCACGGCAGCGCCGATGCCGGCGATGCTCGTCATGCCTCGGCCAACCCTCGCTCCTCACTGGCGACCGATCTAGAATGTCTAGACGGCTCGCGTACGGTACGGCCTGACAACGACGGAGGTCAATCCGATCCCGTCAGCTGCCCGACACGATTCGGTCGGTGAAGTCGCCCGTCGCCGGGTCCTTGAGGATCAGCTTCGTCCGGCCGTCGGGCAGGAGCTCGCGCTTGATCACCGTCTGGCCCTCGTACGTTTCGGGCGACCTGGCGATCCGCGGCGTCTCGCCGCCGCGCCACTCGAACAGCTCGACCGACTCCCACGCGCGGCTCTTCGCCGACCGGTAACAGGCGTCCATGACGGCGTTGACGATGTAGCCGTCGTAGAACGTCTCCCGCGGCGGCCGACCCTCCTCGAGCGCTGTGAACATGTCCGAGAACATGTCGACGTAGCCGAGCTCGGAGACTTCGTCGCCGACCGGAAACAGCCAGCCGGCCGACGTTTCGGCCTTCTCGGCGACGTAACCGCCTCCGCCGCCGGCGGAGAACATCTCGAAGCCGGTTCGAAGGAAGTGGTTGAGCCAGATCGTGCCGTGCGTCCCGGCGACCTCGTCACGGAGGTCCATCCCACCGCGGAACGTCCAGCTCACCTCGAACTGGCCGATCGCGCCCGACTCGAACCGGATCAGGGCGATCGCGTTGTCCTCGTCGTCGATCGGGTGGACGAGGGTGTCGATCGTGCACATCACCTCGACCGGCCGATTGCCCTTGCCGACGAAGCTCCGGATGATCTCGATGCAGTGACAGCCGAGGTCGATGATCGCGCCGCCGCCTGTCAGCCGACCGTCCCAGAACCAGGCGCTATGCGGCCCCGGGTGCGTCTCGCGCGAGCGGACCCAGGTGACGTCACCGATCGCGCCGTCCTCGACCGATTTGACGGCTTTCAGGCTCTTCGGCGTGTAGCAGAGATCCTCGAGATAGCCTCCGAACACGCCCGCCTTCTCGACCGTCTCGAGCATCCGCCGTGCCTCCTCCGCCGTTCGACCGAGGGGCTTCGTGCAGAGAACCGCCTTGCCCGCCGCGGCGGCCAGCCCGACCGCCTCCTCGTGGAGGTAGTTCGGCAGGCCGACGACGACGACGTCGGTGTCGTCGTGCTCGATCGCGGCCTTCAGATCCGTCGTGTGCTCCGGGATCGACCAGCGTTCCTGGAACGCCGCCCCGCGCTCCTCGGAACGGGAGAAGACGACGCGGACGTGGTCGCGGCCGCGCTGGCCGTGGAGGGTCGCGGTGTAGAAGTCGCCGATGAGCCCGGTCCCGAGCATCGTGACGTGGTGGGCCTTCATCGCCGGGTCTCCTCGTGGGTGACGGGATTCTTGACGGTTGCCGCTGAGCCACCCCGGACGAGGTCGCGGCCGCCGACGAGGGCACGGAGCTTGGCCGTCGTCGCCCAGCGGGCGGTCTGGCTGAAGCCGCAATCGGGGACGAGCGCGAGTCGCTCCGCAGGTACGCCCGTGGCGAGGATCGCGTCGATCCGGGCAGCGACCTCCTCGGCGGTCTCGAGGTGATAGTTCTTGACGTCGATCACGCCGGCCGCCACGTCGCGACCCGCGTTCGTCAGCTCGCGCAGTAGGTCGATCTCGGCCATCTCCCGGTTGGCGAATTCGAGGACGAGCTCGTCCACGTTGAAGCCGAGCATTGCGTCGCGGATCGGGCGATAGGAGCGAGCCGCCAGCGGCCGGCCGAGGAAGTTGCCGAAGCAGAGGTGGGCCCCCAACCGAACACGGCCGCGGACGGGCTCGATCGCCGCGTTGAACAGGGCGGCGAAATCCGCGGGGGCGTCGGGGTGGATGGCGGGTGACGGCTCGTCGACCTGGATGATCGTGGCGCCGGCATCGGCCAGGCCGTTCAATTCTGCTCGGAGGATCTCGACGAAGGCCTCGGCTGCGTCGATGCGCGTCTCGTAGACCTCGCCCGGCCCGGTCCGCAGCCGGCCAGACAGCGTGTACGGCCCGGGCAGCGTGACCTTGAGCGGTCGCGTCGTCCGGCGCCGGGCTGCCTCGAACTCCGCGACCACACCCAGGCCGTTCGGCGCGGCGATCCGCTCCAACACCTCGAAGCGATGCTGCTGGTCGTGACCGCCAGCTCCCAGGCGACGATCGGGCGGGAGGGCGCGGACGCCGGTCAGGTGTCGGTAGAACTCGGCGGTGAAGAAGCCTGCTCGGCGCATCTCGCCGTCGCTGATGACGTCGATCCCGGCTTCCTCCTGGTCGCGGATCGCGAGGTCGACGGCGTCGTCGAACATCTCGTCGAGGTCGACCGGCCCGAACTCGCCGCGCTCGGCGGCGGCGATCCCCGCGACGAACCAGCCGGGGTGGGCATGCGAGCCGACGACGCTGGTCAGGAGCCCGTCGGTCATCGAACCACCTCCATCACGGCGTCGACTCAGGTGGGGAAACCGAGTTGACCGACCAGCCGCCATCGATCTTCAACAGCTGACCAGTCACGGTCCTCGACTCGTCCGACAGGAAGTACACGGCAGCGTGGGCGACCTCGTCTGGATCGAGCATCTCGCCGGCCAGGGGCTGCTTCAGACGGGCGAACGCAAGGATCCGTTCGTCGCCTGCCGCGCGGTCGGCCATCGGCGTCCTCGTCAGTGACGGGGCGACGGCATTGACCCGGATTCGATCGGCGAGGTAGGTCGCGGCCATCGCGGTCATCAGCGCTGTCGTTGCCCCCTTTGCTGCCGCATACGCGTGTGTCCCAAAGAGCTCCGGAACGGGATCCGTGGCGGTCACGCTGCTCATCAGCAGGATCGATCCGCGGGTTCCGGACTCGTTTGGCGCCTGGTCGCGCATCCGCCGGACGACGGCGCCGCAGACCAGGGCCTGCGTCCGTAAATTGAGCGCCAGGGTCGCATCCCAGGCATCACCGCTGACCTCGTGGATCGGGCCGTCGCCGAACCGACGTCCACTCCCACCGGCGACCGAGAAGAGACCGTCGATCCGGCCGAATGCCTCGATGCAGGCACCGACGGCTGCCTCGACCTCGGTCTCATCCCTCAGATCGGCGGCGCGGTAGGCGACGCGGCCAGACGCCGCGGTGATCCGCTCCGCGAGTTCGCGGCAGTGGCTCTCGGTTCGAGAGGTCACGAACACGGCGGCGCCTTCGGCCGCGAACCGCTCCGCGGCCGTGGCGGCCATCCCGGTCGAGCCGGTCACGAGGATGACGCGATTGTCGAGCCGGTTCATCGGCGCAAACCCTACCTGCTCCGATCCACTGCGGCGCGTCGCGAGTGCCACTCAGGGACTGCACGTTCAGCGCCATCGTCGCATCGTCGAAGGTGCCGCCCTGCGATCGCCTGAGATTCGCCTGACGGAGCCGCCGGTCTGGCGCGGGCGATGCGGACTCGTGCGGGCCTCCTGAGCGAGCCTCGGAACCCGACGCAGATCGCGATTGACGCCCCCCGTTTGGGCGACTATGCTTTGTCAATCCCAACCGGCCTGCGCTGCGGAGCGATTCCGCGCGATCACCAGCCCGGGCACACTGGCAATCCCGAGGGAAGCCCCATCCCATGCCCCAACTTGGTCCCGACCAGCGGTCACGCAACCGTCGGCCACGTCGCCGAACCCAGATGACGTCACGCGCCCCCGTCAGCGAATACGAGGAGACGCTCGAGCTCGAGGCCGCCCGCGAGCGGAACGATCTCGACGTATCCGACCTCCGCGAGATGAGCGTCACCGAGCTCCGCCAGGTCGGTCGCGACCTCGAGCTCGAGACCGGCACCCAGGAGCGAAAAGACGACCTCGTCGAGCGCATCCTCGAGCGCCAGACGGAGCGAGCCGGTCACGCCTACGCCACCGGGATCCTCGACGTCGTCGACGAGGGCTTCGGGTTCATGCGCCGCCACGGCCTGCTGCCGAGCCCGGACGACGTCTACGTCAGCTCGAGCCAGGTTCGCCGCTTCGGGCTCCGGATCGGCGACCGCGTCAGCGGCGCGGTCCGCGCACCGCGCGACGGTGAGAAGTACTGGGGCATGCTCCGTGTCGACGCGGTCAACGGCGTCGACATCGAGACCGCCCGGAACCGGCCGGTCTTCGGCGACCTGACTCCTGTCCATCCGGACGAGCTGATCAACCTCGAGAGCGATCCGAAGAACCTCAGCCAGCGGTTGATCAACATCGTCAACCCGCTCGGCAAAGGCCAGCGCGCGCTGATCGTCAGCCCACCGAAGGCCGGCAAGACGATGCTCCTCAAGCACATCGCCAACGGCATCAGTGCCAACTACCCGGACATCCTCCTGATGGTCGCCCTGATCGGCGAGCGGCCCGAAGAGGTCACGGACATGCGCCGGAGCGTCAAGGGCGAGGTCATCAGCTCGACCTTCGATGAGCCGACCGAAAACCACACTCACGTCGCCGAGATGGCGCTCGAGATCGCCAAGCGCCAGGTCGAGACAGGCCGCGATGTCGTGATCCTGATGGACTCGATCACCCGCCTCGCCCGTGCCTACAACCTGGCCCTCCCGCCATCGGGCCGGACGCTGTCCGGCGGTATCGATCCGATCGCGCTCTACCCTCCGAAGCGGTTCTTCGGGGCCGCCCGCAACATCGAGGAGGGTGGCTCGCTGACGGTCATCGCGACGTGCCTCGTCGATACCGGGTCGCGCATGGACGACGTCATCTACGAGGAGTTCAAGGGCACCGGCAACAGCGAGCTGATCCTCGATCGGAAGCTCGCCGAGAAGCGGATCTTCCCGGCGATCGACGTCCAGCGCTCCGGGACCCGGCGCGAGGAGCTTCTCCTCGAGGAGCCGGTCCTCAAGATGGTCTGGACAATGCGCCGGATGCTCTCAGCGGTCGGCACGAACGAGGGCATCGAGCTCCTCCTGAACCGCCTCTCCAAGACAGAGAGCAACGTCCAGTTCCTGGCGACGCTGACAAAGAGCCTCGACGC
>Ga0209488_10002895_pt1 | contig 13922 bp, 14 predicted proteins | sample Rivendell_Oct201_8_FD_188349 | JGI IMG/M metagenome (GOLD analysis project Ga0209488, IMG submission 188349) | Vadose zone soil microbial communities from the Eel River Critical Zone Observatory, Northern California, USA -... | ecosystem: Environmental > Terrestrial > Soil > Vadose zone >... | reverse complement strand
GCGGCTGGCCCGTATCCTTTTGCTGCTCGCGCACTTTGGCAAGGAAAAGGCTCCGGATACCGTGATTCCCAAAATTAGCCAGGAAGTGCTGGCGGAAATGGTGGGAACCACTCGCGCGCGCGTCAACCTCTTTATGAATCGCTTCCGGAAACTGGGATTTATCGCGTACAACGGCTCCATCGAAGTCCATCCTTCGCTCCTGAGCGTTGTCCTTCATGACTGACAAACAAGGCCGGCGCCGCTGAGTTCCATCCACCCGTGAACGCCGCCTCGCGCGCCGCAGCTCGACCTCCGCTACACCTTTACGGCGCTAGCCTCGATCCGGCAACGGTTGCTGTCGGCTCCCTCTCGCGCCGCGGAGAAGCAATCGCCAGAGAGAAATCAATGATATATCGGACCGTGTTGGGGCAGAACAGGCATGGTGTCTCCTGGATTTTCTGCAGGTCCTCGGTCGTCACGTTCAAGGGAAATGACCGCAGGCAGTCTGTGCAGGTCACTACCACATAAGGAATTCCGTGCGAATCTTTTCCGTTGCGGGGTATCCATACCGGCGCGGATTCTCTCTTATGGTCCACCGCGTGCGCCGCCGACGTTTGAATCAACCCGGCCACAATCCGCAACAGCGTTTCCGGATCGCTGTGTCCCTTGGCATAAAAAGCATCGGCAATCACGCCGCCCGGGACGGAGTCCGCGGAGTGATAAGCGCCGCTCATGGCAATCACGGAAATCTGGGGAAACCGCCGCCGCACCACCGAGAGAAACTCAAAGCCGGACATTTGCGGCATATTCAGGTCGGAAAGCACAATGGCGGGAAGTTTTTTCTTGATCTCCAAAAGAGCGTCAAACCCGTTTACGGCAGTAGTGGTGCCATAGCCGCCGGATTGCAGCACCAGCGCCAGACTGTTGCGAATCGCGGCATCGTCGTCCACCACCAGAATCTCAGCTTTCGATACGGTTGACATCGGGGAACCTCCGATTCCTTCCATCAATTCCTTCCGTCAATTCCTTCCCTGGATAAGTTTCCTGACTTGAATGTTACAGTCAGCAGCTTTGGTTGTCTGTCCCGGACTGGACAGCCATCTGGCCACTGTCCCGCCAACGCCTTCGTTCCTAGCTTCTGTGCCATTTCGGCACGCTTACTTGGGGCCGATGTTTGGTCGCATCGGCCCTTCGGCGCCATCAGCACTGCGATGGCGACCTTGATCGCGATGACCATCGCGACCACGACCACCGATAGACTGTAACTAGTTGATAGCGAGAAAGCCCGGAGCAAAAAACTTCCGGGCTTTTTCTATTTTGCGGCTTTAGCTGATTTGCTTGCAGCTTTGGTAGCGGCGATACGAGCGTTGTCCGCAGTCTTGGCGGGATGTTTTCCAGGGGCTTTAGCCGGCATGTTGAGCGACGCTTTTAAAGTGCGATTGCGCTCGCGCTTGGCGGCTTGCGATCGGTTGCGCGTGTTTTCGCGTGCATTGAGTTTTGGCATTTGGTGAGGCTCCTTGATCGTGCATTCTTGCTGCGGATTGGAATTTGAGTCGCTGCTTTCCCATCCTACTCTGTTGGGGATGCGGTGAGTAGCAATTCGCAATCTGCACAGCCTATCGACCTGCGCGCCTTCTCCCTTGTGCGTGCGAGAATTATTCCAATGCCTGAGAAGTGCCTCGGATCGTGCCGTTAGGGCGAAAGGGCACGGGCGATCCGAAGACCGCCCGTATGGTTGAAAGATGAACCTGGCTGTTCAGGGTTGCGGAGCTAAACGGCTGCTCTGCGGAACCGGGAACGGGAACCCGAGGATTGGGAATCGCCCGCGGCCTCTGTCCTTTGCCGTGCACTGCTGAGTGCATGGGGCAGCCGGCGGCGCGACCTCGACTGCATCACCACCGAGCACTCCACCCATCCTGCCGCCGCTAGCCACGCTCCATTTGGAAACATTTCCGAACTGGGAGAGGCGAGTGGCAACCTGCGGACTGTCTCTGCCTACGAAGGTGGAGGAAGCATCATTGGCAAAGTTGACGCGTGGCGTGACGTTTACTGGATAACATTCGGCGTTAAAGTTGCCATTGGTGCACAGGGGCAACGGCGGAGGATTGCGGAAGTTCGGATTGTCAAAGTAAAACACGCCATGACCGAGCACATGCGTGATGGTGGTGGCGGTCCCGTCCGCGCGCTCCGGCTCCATCTGAAAGATACCGCCCTGAGCGCAGTCATTGGCCTGGATGGTCATGGAAACACCGGGCCCGGAGCGTTGCAAAACCAGGTTTCCAGCGCCCAACTGAACACTGGCATTACCGGCAAGAGTGGCGCCTCGCAGGTCGGGCGTTTTGCTGGCAAAGATAACTGTGCGAAGCCCGCCGGTGATGTCAAGCGGATTGGCGGCTCCCGTGAGCGTATAGTTCAGCACCGCGAAATTCGCGGGATTGACGTCAAACTCGACATACTTTCCCTGCACATGAAACGGCGCCGACAGATCTGCGTCTGGGATGGTAGTTGTGATGGCGCCGCTGAGCGCAACTCCGGCCTTGGTAATGGAGAAGCCGCCTCCGGTACATGCGTCGCCGCCCTTTGCGTAGGCCTGGTAAGGAAGCAGAATCATTGTGAACGCCAGCATGATGATGAACGATAAGTATCGTACTGCCGGCAAAGCACCTAACCGGCGGATCGCTTGAGTTTTGTGGTCCACGTGCGTGTTTGCATTTCGATGGATTGACATAGTGCTCTCCTTGCGCCGCTCTGCAGCGCACTGAAATAAATTGGTGATATTTGCCCAATGAGGGGGTAAAGCGAGTAATGCCGGCAAGTTCATCCCACATTCACGCGGATCTAAAAAATCAAGCCATAGAAGCAGCCTGCAAAAAACTGCCAGCAAGGCCAGGTTATGAGTTCGGACGAAACAGAAATGTTCTGTCAGCTATCTTCCGTCTGCTATCTATGACAAGTGGGACCCTGCGCGCAGAACTTGTCTTTAGAACCAACTCGGCATTGGCCTTACGGCGGCATGGAGATCACCGTTGGTACATCACTCCCGATGAGTTGCGATTTTTGCGCTTATGCCGGACTGCGAATCGCTCAACCAAGTGGTTGATGGCACAATGCGCCGAAGGCAAAGTCGCAAGAGCAGAAAAACGAGGCCGCAGAGTATGGAGGATTGCAGGGAAGCGACCGAGATCACCGAATCGAGGCGAGGCCGACTTGCGTGCCAAGCCTGTGGCGGCAGGAGCAGCAGAACGATGGCCGTCGGCAACAACTTCAAGCGGTTTGGAGCGCAGCGACAAAATCCAAGCACGCCGCCCAATGCGCTAATCGACCATTGGCCTGCCGCTTGTAACCGCTTGGATTCTCTGGGCTTTAGGGCGCGGCAAAGGATGTTAATATAACAAGCAGGACAGACATGCCATTAAAAACATTATTCCTGAATCCTCCGTCGTTTGAGAACTTTGACGGTGGCGCCAGTTCGCGCTGGCCTGCCACCCGCGAGATTGAGTCGTACTGGTATCCGGTATGGCTGGCCTATCCGGCTGGAATGCTGGAGGGCTCGCGGTTACTGGACGCGCCGCCGCACCATGTGTCGGCTGAGGAGACGATTGAGCTGGGCAAGCAGTATGAGTTCCTGGTGCTGTTTACGTCCACGCCCGGCTTCCCCGGCGACATCAAGCTGGTCACCAAGATGAAAGAAGCGAATCCCAAGCTGAAGATTGCGTTTGTGGGACCGCATGTCACCACGCTGCCGGAACGCTCGTTGAATGAGTGCCCGGCCATCGACTTTGTCTGCCGCCGCGAGTTTGATTACACCGTGGTGGAGTACGCGAACGGCAAACCGCTGAGTGAGATTATCGGAATTTCGTATCGCGACGCGAATGGAAAAGTTGTCCATAACGCAGATCGCCCAGATGTGATGGACCTGGATTCCCTTCCCGACGTCACCGATGTTTATTACAGAGACATGGATGTGCGGCGGTACAACGTCCCCTTTTTGCTTTATCCGTTTGTGGCGCTTTATACCACCCGTGGCTGCCCGGCGCAGTGCACTTTCTGCCTCTGGCCACAGACTTTGAGCGGACATCCCTGGCGGAAACGTTCCTCTGATGCCGTCGCCCGCGAAATGGCCAAGGCCAAGGAATACTGGCCGTTTGTGAAGGAGTATTTTTTCGACGACGACACCTTCAACATTCAGAAGGCTCGAACCGTGGAGCTTTGCGGCAAGTTGAAGCCTCTGAACATGACGTGGTCCTGCACTTCGCGCGTCACCACCGACTACGAAACCCTGAAAGCCCAGAAAGAAGCCGGCTGCCGGCTGCTGATCGTGGGATATGAGTCGGGCGATCCGCAAATCCTGAAGAACATCAAGAAGGGCGCCACCGTCGATCGCGCTCACCAGTTCACCAAGGACACCAAAAAACTCGGCCTGAAGGTCCACGGCGACTTCATCCTCGGACTTCCCGGCGAAAGCCGTGAATCCATCCGCCGCACCATTGATTTCGCCAAAGAGCTCGACGTGGAAACCATCCAGGTTTCCATCGCACACGCTTATCCCGGGACTGAGATGTACGATTTCGCCAAGAAAAATGGCTTCATCGTCGGTACCGAGCGCATGGTTGACGACGGCGGCCATCAGGTCGCGCAGATCGAATATCCCGGCCTTCCCCGCGAGCACGTGATGGAGATGGTCCACAAGTTTTACGACGAATACTATTTCCGTCCCAAGGCTGTCTTCCGCATCGTGCGCAAAGCCGTGTTCAACGGTGAAGAGCGCCAGCGCCTTTACAAGGAAGCGAAGTCATTCATGAAGCTGCGCTCGGCTCGCAACAAAGCCACTAAAGCTGTGGTGGCCGCAAAACAAAACGCCGCGGAAAAAACACGCAGAGCTGAAGTCGCCGGAGACTAAACGCCGGCGCCGCGGCAGCAAGCTGCAATACGCGCATGATGGAACAGGACAAAGTCGGCAAAGCCCGGATGATCGGGTACGGCATCGGATTGGCCGTTTTTATCGCGGTTGCGGTTTGGAAATTTCTCGTGCGCTAAAATGGTGCGCTAAAATCCAGTGTCAACCCTGCGCCCGCGCGGGTTGCAGGCGGACATCCGAGTGAAGTTCAAGAAAATCTTCATCTATCTGGCCATCGCCTGCTGTAATGGCACCGGCGACGTGCTGCTCAAACGCGGCATGGACAATCTCGGCGAAATCCACCTCAATCATTGGACCCACATCTTCAACGCCTTCGTCGACCCCTGGATCGTTCTCGGCATTCTTTTTCTGGCGGGATTTTTCTACGCTTATCTTACGGCGCTCTCCTGGGCCGACCTCACCTACGTCTTGCCAGCGACGGCCTTTGGCTATGTGGTCACCGCTTTCCTCTCCCGTTTTTTCCTTCATGAGGCAGTCAGCCCTTGGCGATGGGCCGGTGTCCTGTTGATTACCTGCGGCGTCGGCCTGGTTGCGCGCGGGCCTTCTCTCACTGAACGTCGTACCACTGAGCATCGTACCAAAGACGCAGTGCTCGCCGACAAGGAGCAGCATGAACTCGCTTAAGCTCTGGGTCGCCATCGGAATGCTCGTGCTGGCCTCAAGCGCAGGTGACGTAATGCTCTCTGCAGCCATGAAGCGCATCGGCGATCTCGATGATATTCGCATCAGGAAAGGCTTGCTGGCGGTAATCGGCCATGTCGTCCGCGAAAAACTGTTCCTTCTCGGACTGGCCTGCCTGATCTTCAGCTTCTTCTGCCTGCTTACCGCGCTCTCCTGGGGCGACGCCAGCCTGGTCGCGCCCGCTTCCGCGTCACTGACGTATATCTGTTCTGCCATCCTGGCCAAATTCTTCCTGCATGAAAACGTGGATCGCCGCCGCTGGCTCTCCGCCGCACTGGTGTGTGTAGGTGTGCTGCTGCTAGTGAAGTGAATCGGGCTTGCTTCGCGGAGCGAGAACTCGTATGGATAGACTTTTGTTAGGCATTAGCACCACCACCGAAAGAAGGATACAGCCCGGTTCCGCTGGAGCGGTATTTTCTATCAATGTTGATCAATGATGTTTCCGACAATACTATTCCGAATCATTAAAGGCTTTTGACTCTGGATTGCGTTCATTTCTGGTTGAGTTCCATCTCACGGAGGACGTATGGATTGCTTCTGGGTGATTTTACTGATTCTGGTTGCATTAGCGGTTGTCCTCGGGATCCGAGGTTGGCAGCACTATGCCGCCAACGCCGCGCGCAAGCGTAAAGCGGAACAACTGCCTGCAACTGATGCCAAGACCGGGGCACAAAATGGTGGAACACAGAACAAGGGACCGGCCACGGAAAGACCCGCCGAAAACCCCGATACCATGTCCCCTTTTGTCAGGGACATCCTGGGTTGCTATCTGGTTGTTCTTGCCATTTTCTTGTCTTACACCATTTACCGATTGTTGGCGGTGGAATTCCCGCCCGAGCCGGCAACTGTGCAGCAGGCGGCTGCCCCAGCTCCGGCAACAATGAATACGGACAAAGCAGCCCAACCGGCAGCCGTGGTTCCCGCCGGGCAGGCAACGCCTACGCCTGCTACCGTCGTGCCGATTATTTCCAAGGTAGTTCCCAGCACAATCAGCACCTACAGTCAGCCCCCATCGCTAACAGTGTATGGAAGTAATTTTTCCAACCAATCAAGGGTTCGAATCAACGGCGATCCCCTGAGTACTGCGTTTGTAAGTCCGAGCGAACTCCGAGGCAGCCTGGAAAAGAACAAAGACGAGGGCAAGGATAAAGACAAGGACAAAGGCAAAAGGCAGTTGGAGCAAGGAACCGTGTTCGTCGATGTTGTAAATGGCGAGGCATTTTCCAATGCACTCTCACTTCAGGTCATCTCTTACGGCAAACTCAATTGGTGCACCCACAATTTTGATATCGGCCCGGAAGCACGACTGATTCTGCTTGTGCTTCTTGCCGGCGCGCTCGGCAGCTTCATTCACGCCTTGCAGTCGCTGATTGACTTTTCCGGAAACACTACCCTGAAGGCCAGTTGGACATGGTGGTATATAGCACGCCCATTTCTGGGAATGGCGCTGGCCCTGGTTTTCTATGCAGCGCTCCGGGGCGGAATGCTGGCCGGTACCCCGGCAGCGGTGAAGGATGTAAATCCGTACGGCATCTTTACCATCGCGGCGCTTGCGGGGATGTTTAGTGACAAGGCCACCCAGAAGTTAGCCGACATTTTCGACGTTCTCTTCAAGGCTGATGACAACCGAAAAGACAAGCTCAAAAAGGTCACAATTAAAACAACTTCGCTGAACAATGGAAAGGTGAATGTCGCGTATAAACCCACGCAACTCGAGGCGGTTGACGGCGCGGCGCCGTACGCTTGGTCAGCAACCGACCTTCCGCAAGGCCTGATTTTGGATTCGCACACCGGTATCATCAGCGGAACACCAATAGCCCCGGGCACGAAGTCAGTCACGCTCACCGTGAAGGACAGCTCCGGGGACACTGATACCAAGAGCCTGGACCTTAATATCCAAAACTGAGAAAACGTTGTGAGCCGGTTTCAATGCTCAATTGCGGCGCTGGTTCACGCTTAACCGATCACGTCATTTTCAAATTTACAGTCAGTCCGTGGCAGAACCTGTCTGAAAATGCCTCAACACCGCCTCCGTCTGGCTCTTCGTCAGCACCGCGCCCAGCGCGGCGGCGTCTGCCTGCTGCACTGCCCGGACGCTGCCGAAATGCTGGAGCAGTCTTTGCCGCGTGCGTTCGCCCACTCCGGGAATCTCCAGCAGTTCGGATTTGCGGTCACGCATCTGCCGGCGCTTGCGATGGAACGTCACGGCGAAGCGATGTGATTCGTCGCGCACCATCTGCACCAGATGCAGCACCGGGGAATGGCGGTCCAGGACGACAGGATCGTCTTCCTGACCAAAAACGTAGATAATCTCTTCTTTCTTGGCGATTGCCGCCAGCGGCTGGTTGGTAATGCCCAATTCTTCCAGCGACTGCGCAGCCGCATGAAGCTGTCCCAGGCCTCCATCGATCAGCACCATACTGGGGAACGTCTGATTTTCATCGCGCAGACGCTTGTACCTGCGCGTGACCACCTCGCGCATTGACGCAAAATCGTCCACGCCCGTTACCGTCCGCACAATGAACTTGCGATATTCGCTCTTGTTCATCTTTCCGTCTTCCCACACCACCATCGACGCCACTGTCTCCGCACCCTGTATGTGCGAGATGTCAAAGCACTCAATGCGTTTTGGAAGATCAGGCAAGCCCAGCGCGTCCTGCAACGCTTCCTGGACAGCCTTGGCTTGCGGCTTCATCACGCGGAAACGCTGATCAAAAGATTGCTTCGCGTTCTGCGCCGCCAGATCGATGAGCGAGCGTTTCTCTCCCCGTTGCGGGACCAGTATCTCTACTCTGCTGCCGCGCTTCTCCGATAGCAGCTCTTCCAGTTCCGTCCGGTCTTCAAAATCCACTGGCGCCAGGATGTCCCGCGGAACATATTGCTGGTCGATGTATACCTGCTTCATCAGCGCGGAGAAAAAATCTCCCGGATTGAAAGAAGCGGACGGAGCATAGGCGCCCTGGCCTGTGCCGTTCACAGCCGGGGGCGGCTGCGCTCCGTCCGCTTCTGTTGTTTCTTCAGCAGGCAACGCCGGCGTCTGTGCGGTTTCAGGCAACTCGTCCCAGAAAAATTCGCGTCGATCGAGAATCTTCCCTCCCCGCAGGTGAAAGACGTTCACCGCCAGCATGTCATTTTCATAGTGATAACCGAAAACGTCCTGGTCGTCGCCTTCGGCCGCTGCCATGCGCTGTTTTTCCTGAAGCTGGGCCACGGTGGAGAGCATGTCTCGGTACCGCGCCGCGCGCTCATATTCCTGCTGCACCGCGGCTTCGTCCATGCGGACGCGCAGTGATTTTGCCAGATCGGTTTGCCGGGCTTCCAGCAGAAGCTTCACATCATTCACGGCTTCCAGATATGCCTGCGGCGTGGTCAGGTCCTGCACGCACGGTCCCAGGCACCGCTTGATGTAAAACTGCAAACACGGCCGCAGGTGGTATCGAGTGAGGTCAACCTTGCAGGAAGGCACCAGGAAACTGCGGTGGATCAGGTCAACGATCCGGTAGGCCAGGTTCCCGGGAAAATAGGGGCCGTAATAATTGCTGCCATCTTTGCGCAGCCGGCGCGTCACATAAACGCGGGGAAATCGCTCTCCCAGTGTCAACTTGATATAAGGGTAAGTTTTATCGTCGCGCAGCAGGATGTTGAAGCGCGGCTTCTTTTGCTTGATCAGGTTGTTTTCAAGCGCCAGCGCCTCTTTGTTGTTGTCGACGACGATGTATTCAACGTCCACCGCCTCGCGCAGCAGGCTGCCGGTTTTGGCATTGGCTTCGCCCACGCCTTCCTGAAAATACGACCGCACCCGGGCGCGCAGGTTCTTGGCCTTGCCTACGTAAATGACCTCGCCTTCGGCGTTTTTATATAGGTAAACTCCCGGCCGGAGCGGGATTGTCCGGATTTTCTCTGTCAGATCCATTGGGGGAAAGCTGAGGCTTACTACCTAGATTCTTCCTGTAAGGCCCCGGGTGCGTAAAAATTCTATTGTCGGCTACTCAGGCAGGGCCCGGAAGAGCCTCGTTAAATCATTCAACCTATTGATTATAAATCATTTACAATAAGGCTGTCTCGATATCGGCAATGGCATGCCACTTGCTCTTATCTAGGGTGACTTAATAGGCGGCAACACCCTGCGCCGCGTCGGGTCTTAAGGAGCTTTCCCCATGAACTTGAAATCGAGCCTTTTGGTTCTGCTGGCCGGCACGTCAATAATGATCGGCACCGGTTGCACAACAAAGAACTATGTGCGCAAGCAGACCCAGCCAATCGTCGATAAATCCAACGAACTTGACGCCAGAACGGCCAAAAACAACGCCGCCATTCACGATGTTGATAGCCGCGCAACCACCGGCATCGCAGGCGCGAACACCAAGGCCGGCGAAGCCGACACCAAGGCGCTGGACGCCCGCACTCGCGCAGACCAAGCCCAGACTCTGGCAACGCAGGCCAACACCCGCGCTGATGCCCTGGCTAACCAGGTCGCCAATCTGGATAACTACCGCCCCGTGGCTGAGACCTCAGTGCACTTCGCCTTCAACAAGGCTGATTTGACTGCCAAGGCCAAGACCGCTCTGGACCAGCTTCTGGCTGAAGTCCCCAACACCAAGGGTTATCTCGTCGTGGTCGAAGGCGATACCGACTCTGTGGGATCGGCAAAATACAACTACAAGCTGAGTGAGCGCCGCGCAGATGCCGTGGTGCAATATCTCTCTTCCAAGAGCATTCCGGCACACAAGATCTATCTGATCGGAATGGGCAAGGACAAATACACCGCCGAGAACACCACGGCCGACGGACGCGCCAAGAACCGCCGCGTGGAAGTTCGTCTCATGACAAACATCCTCGGCCAGGAAACACCAAGCTCTGCGCAGAGTACCACTCCTAACCCGAGCCGGTAGTCTCTCCTCCCCCGGGACAGTTGCGCAGAAACAGAGGCCGCCAGATTTTTCTGGCGGCCTTTGGTTTTGTCCCTAAGTCTCTTTACGTCTGTAATATGTCATCTCTCAATTGAACGTCATCCCGAAGGGCGTAAGCGAGTCCCGCGCTGTCTTCAGCGGGCGAGTAGCCCTGAGGGACCTTTTGTTTAGCCATGGAAAAGCTCTCATACGTTTACATGATGGGAAGCACTTCACGCCGTGCGCTGTACACAGGCGTGACAGCGCCCCTTTACTTTCGCGTTTGGCAGCACAAGAACAATCAGGGCGGGTACTTCACTTCTAAATATAAGTGCTATCGTCTCGTCTATTTTGAGCAATTCACCAATGTGGAAGCGGCAATTGCCCGCGAAAAAGAAATCAAGGGCTGGCGCAGAGAAAAGAAGGACAAACTTGTCGAGTCAAAGAACCCGAGCTGGAAAGATCTGGCCGCAAATTGGTATCCCAAAGGACTCATGAAGGACGGAGTGCCAGTAGATTGCAGCAAGACCAAAACATAAGGTCCCTCAGGGCTACTCGCCCGCTGAAGACAGCGCGGGGCTCGCTCACGCCCTTCGGGATGACGCACTTACTTTTAGGTCGTCCAATTTGCCGCTCTCGCTGCGAAACCGCCCTGCAAGATTCCTCGCGCCATTCGATCTTCCAATAGAATATTAAATATGAAGTTCCGCCCTTATCCTGTCACCGTATTGTTGTTTTTTGGCTCGTTGCTGCTGCTTCTGGCTGCGCCGCAAGCCTCGGCCCAGGAAAGCCAGGATAATCAACCCCATATCCAGCCGCGCAACTCTCCCACGCCAACCCCGACGCCGTCGCCCACACCGAAACCGTCCGCCAGCGAGCCACCAGCGCAAAAAAAAGATCAATACGAGCGCCCCCCGTTTCCCGGTGACGTCCAGCAGAAGCCTCAAGCCAATGAACCCTCACCCAAGCCCGGCGACAACAGGTATGAGCGTCCACCCTTTCCTGGCGACGCCCCCGGCGCCAGCCCCACGGGCGGCAGCGTTACGGGTGAAAGTTCCAGCAAGGACTCGCAAATTGACACGAACGGTCACTCGGCTAAAGAAGAACCGGCAGCTCCGGCTGAGGACGAGTCTGTCCTGAAGCCCTGGGACCCGCACAAGGCCGCCAAGGACGTTGAGGTCGGCCAGTACTACCTAAAGCTGAAGAATTACCGCGCGGCGCTGGAACGTTTCAATCACGCGCTCACATACAAGGCGAATGACGCCGAAGCCATCTTCGGTCTGGCCGTTACGCAGGAAAAACTCGATTTGTTGTCACTGGCCGATCAGAACTATCGCAAGTATCTGGAAATCCTGCCGAATGGTCCTAAATCAAAAGACGCGCAGGAGGGGTTGAAGCGCGTGGCGCCGCATGTGGCAATGCGTAATCCCGCCAACGCCAATGCCAATCCAGCGCAAGTGGCGGCGCATGACATTGACGTCGGAGAAACCTATCTTGCTGGCAACAACTTTGACGGCGCTCGCGAGCGCTTTGAAGATGCCCTGCGGCTAACGCCGGACAATCCTCTCATCTGGTTTCGCCTGGCGCAGGCCCTGCAAGGCATGCAGAGGCTCGATCCCGCGCGTCTTTACTATCGGAAATATCTTGAGGCCCAGCCCAAAGGGAAATTTGCCGGCAACGCCAAAAAGGCAATTTCGCAGATCGACTGGGTCTTGGGTAAGTAAATATGGGTAAGTAAATTATTCTTTGCGCAGAAAGCTTCCGGAACTTGCGTCCACCAGTACCGTAAGCTTGCCGATGGAATCGCTGCCGTAGATCACGTGCCAGCGCAGCTGATTGGACTGAGCATCAAAATCCAGCAGGTATCCCACATTCACTTTGGGATCTTTCTCCAGCAACTTCTTGCCGCCGTGTTCCTGCGCCACTTCAAAGGCTTTGTCCGTATCCACCTTGAGGAAGTTCAGATCAAACGGGCGGGACAATCGGTTCGCGGGATTGTAGGAATCTTCCACGCCATGGTTCACGCCCCTGGGCGTGTCTTCCGTCGCGACTCCAGACCAGGTAAAGGGCTCAGACTTTTGCCGCCCCGGCGAGGCAAACAGTGCGCGCCAGAAATTCGCTTTGCCGTCGTGGCCGTTGCTGCCTTTCAGGTTGGTTGATTCCAGGCGTACAGGCATCGCATCCCCTGACCAGCCTCGCGCGGGTACCAGCATTCTCTGCAGCGCGAAACGTCCTGTTTCCATCTGCGAGGTTGCCGGCTGTTCCGTATTGCTGGCCGGAGCTTTGGTTGGCTCGGAGCTGCAACCCAGGCACATTGCCGCCAGGGCCAGAAGAGCGTTCAAACCGATTTTTTTGATGAATGTCATTTTGTCTGATGTAAGCAGAGTCACTCCATTCTAGACGGAGCAGCCGCAGGTATGGATGTACGAAGGTGCATGTATCCGGCGGAGTATCTGGTTTATTACTCGCCCCATCGACTGCTGGGTGGGTTCTTGCCTGATTGCAATTACTCGATGCGCATTCCGGATTTTCGGGCCTGCTCCTGCAGATCGTCCAGCTTCTTCTGGGCGGTATCCAGCGCCTGCTTCTTGCCGTTGATCTCATCTTGCTCTTTGCGTGTATCTTCGGCGAACTTGCCCTGGTCTCGCAACATGGTGCCGGCGTCCCCATAGTAGGCCGCTGCCCGCAGCCGCGCTTCGCGCGTCGCTATGTCCAGTTCGCGCTGCAGCGTGGCAATCTCTTTTTTCTCTCCATCAATCTGTTTCTTCAGTTCTTCGTTCTTCTGTTTCTCTGCGTCCGCCGTATCTTTTTTCGTGTCCTTGGAGTCCGCTTCTTTGGCGTCGGCGCTTTTGTCACCGGCCTTTCTAGCCGCCTCGGCCTCGCTGCCGGCTGAAGACGCTGAGCTGTGCGGCATGCTGTCGTCATCCAGTTTTACCGCGCTCGTGCTGGCATGTTTCTTCGCGCGGTTGGCGCGGGCCACATCGCCCAAAGATTGGGCATACGCTACCGCACCGAACAGGCACAGTGTCAACATCAGAAGAAGCTTTTTCATAATTGCATCAACCCTTAAATCGTTCTTCCCTATTATTCTACAGCTCCAGCTCAGATGATTCTCATGCTTTCCGTGGGCGGAAACGATAGGGTAAACGCCGTATCGGCCTGAAGTAACTTCTGTTATGTCGCTTCGCTCCACACCGCCGATGAGCATTCACAACCAAACTTGATCAGCCCCTGTAGCAGGCCGCTCGCCGCGTGGTCGGGCTCTCGGCCAATCGACTCGCTGTGATGATCCGTGTAGATCAGTGTCAATCCATGTTTTTTCAGCGGTATGGTTTGAACCGAGAGAAATCTCAGTGTCCCGAACTCAGACCAGAAATACTCATATACCACTGGACCAGCGCCGTCCCCCAGAACGCCGAAAGCAGCGCCGCCGTCCCCAGAAACACGCCGAAAGG
>Ga0209488_10002893_pt1 | contig 13925 bp, 16 predicted proteins | sample Rivendell_Oct201_8_FD_188349 | JGI IMG/M metagenome (GOLD analysis project Ga0209488, IMG submission 188349) | Vadose zone soil microbial communities from the Eel River Critical Zone Observatory, Northern California, USA -... | ecosystem: Environmental > Terrestrial > Soil > Vadose zone >... | reverse complement strand
CCGAGTATGTTTCGAAGCCTGCCTCGCGACTATCCGCCGGTGGCTTCGACATTGGAGTCAGGTCAGACCGGATCTTGTGAAGCAGAAATGGACGACCGAACTGCATGGTGTTCATGACTAGAATATGACCGTACTCACGTTCATCCACGCCCGTCCAGTCGAACTTGCCGTGTGGATGCATCAAAAGACGTTCCATGGCCTGAAAATCTGGTTGACAGCTATTTGGGACGAGGGGGGTTAAGAAACACGTCAATGGTGTAGGGCGGGGTCGAGCAGAGACGCGCCACCACAACCCAATATCAGTGTAATCTCGTAGGAGTCGACATTTCTGATACTCTTCCTCTGATTTGAAGTGCACGACTTCGGCTTCGCCTAAATCCAATGTCGTGCCGTCCCAGACAAGTTCGGCGGGGGGAAGAGGCGTCCCTGTGACGACTCCTGCGATTCGTTTTCCATCGACGAGAACAGGGTGTGACCATAAATTCGATGCGAGGGTCCATGGACTCAGCACCGCGACGTCCATCACCTCAGGCACATCCACGACATCGTTTCCCAGACTTGTGTCCTCAGCGGTCTCGAGCCCTGCCCTGCCAAGGACTGGAAGTAGGTGATCATCGAATAGTTTTAACGCGTGCAACGCCTTGACAGCTTTAAATGCCACAGCTCGCTTAGCCTCTTTCGTTGAGTGCTTGCGTGGGCCTTCATACACAAGGTACTCGGAAGTTAATGGCAGCATCGAAGGGAGGAACACTGTAGAGACAAAGGTACCACTGTAACGCGGTCTTTGTGCCGGGGTAAACGCATCGCGTGGAATGAGTGAGCAAAGATGCCCAAGAAGTCCAATAGCTGTGTTGTACGTTAAAATTGCGCCGGTGCCCGGTACAACAAAACGCTCTCTCTTGGCTAGATCTGTCGGGTAGACATAATCGCTATTACCTTCGTCATCCACAGTTTGGCCACCTGCGCCGAGAGTGGGTATCCCGGACTGATATAACCTCCTGATTTGAGGTTCATTCTCGGAGAGGGATCGATAATTGTCAAGCTCTGATGCATTGTTTTGTTGTATCATGACCACAAACGTCGATGTCGCGCGTCTGGCGCGCCCTCGAGATTGAACATAGCCCACCATGCCTTGCAAAGAGTCGAAGCGAACCGTGAGGTCACAGGCCTAATATTGTATTAGTACCTTTTTCCAAGCGCGAGTTTTGTAAGAACTGACTGGAAAGTCTAAACCTTCCTCGGCTACGGGCGTAGCAATCACTGTGACGCGTAATGAGTGAAAGGTCACGAGCGGGAAAACCCACTTACACAAATTTATTTTTCCATCTCGAAAATCGTTGACAATCTTGCGTTGCTTCTCTGTAGGCATGCCGCCCCCGATGCCTTTCTCTTCGCCTCCATGACCCACACACTCCACACAGGTTATTACGTCCTTTAGTATTGGAACACGAGAAAGGACGCCAGAAAGCACTCTGGCAATATGACGACGCTCCACGAACACAATGCCATGGAACTGGGGAGTGTAGCTTTCCAGCAGAATGTCAACGAGGGTCTGGACCTTCGGAGAGCACCAATTGAGGCGAAAAGCCCAAGGGACGGAATCATCTTGGACATCGTGTTCGAAGAACGGTTGGTACTCGGCTAAGACCTCGCACAAATTACGCAATTCGGGGATATGGCGAGTGAGAGGGCCATCGATCTCGCCTAGGATATCTGTATATAGATACCTCTTACGCAGAGACTCCATTTCATTAAAGTCTCTGGGACGCGACAGTTCAGATATGCGCATCTGAAGGTCAGAATAGAGGTAAAGCTCGGCAGCGAATATCCCCAGATTCTGTAAAGTGAAAAGATAACGGTTGTACAGTTGTTGCCAGGGTATTTCGATGGTATCCGGAATTTGAGAATAGTCAAAGCGGCTCCAGAGGCAGGGAATGGGATATTCAGGATAAGACCTCGGAGATGGGGGAAATTCTCGAATGACCTGCAACAACAAGGCGTTGAGACGGAGCTTAGCGCGTGGGGACACCAGTGCACTATGCACTATTCTACCTCAGTAGGCTTTGAAGAATAGCGAGCAAATTCGTCCAAGTTCTTCTCAACAGTGACGATCTGGGCATTCAGATTGTTTTCCAGATCGGTTAGAGAAGTTTGCGGCGTGGATGTCCAAGTTGGACAGGCCGTCATGCCAAAAACTTTAGGTCGATCCGCCTCGGGGCAAGCTCGGTATATAGCCATTACGGCAGTGTAAGGATGATTCTTGCGTGCGTGATGGCACTCGTCGAAGACAAGAAGCGAAACCTGATACCCGTTAGAAGAATACACAAGTGAAAATACGCAAGGTGGTACCTTGTTCATGCTCCAATGTGAGTGCGTGAGTACGTTCAAGAAAATCTGCCCTGAATTCAATGAGGAGGGTTAGCCCATCGCGTAGATGATACACTCACCCGTCATCACCAGTACATCAGCTTGCAAAAAGATGCTACTCCATCGTGCGTGGTCCATAACTCCGGCCGAAACATCGCTATGGACCTGTGCAACACGTAAGGCAGTATGCTGAGCGATAAAGTTACTCTGCTGTTCCACCAGGGGAACTTTCGGCACAAGGAATATAATGACTTTCTTCTGCGGGCTCTCCTGTGTGACGATCCATTTGATGAGGAGCGCAGATATGAGTGTCTTCCCGCTGCCTGTGTCGAGGACAGCGATGACATTTTTTTGTTGTGCCTTGAGAAAGATCTCCTCTTGATACTGGCGGGGAATCAACACACCGCCAGGCTGAGGGTTGTATAACAGAGTCATGATGGAGATGCGGGGATGAGACGTGGAGGAATGCGGGACATGAAGCTTCACTGTGTGGCGTCGTTCACAACCTCGTGGGGCACGGCTTGACTCACGGACACATACACAGCGGACCCCGGACCGAGACATATACAACGACTGAAATGAGCTCGAATCAGGATACGGAATTGTGAGCGCATATATTCGCTAGATACCCCCATCGATACATACGACAGACTGCTCTTACTAGCGATCAAGCTTTACGCAAGCACGGGATACTTCCTCCAAGGGAACCTACTCCGCCAACTCCTTCCCCACCGCCTTCGCCAACCCTTGATGATATCCTCGAAGACCTTACCCCTGCAGAGCTTCAAAAACTTGGAGAAGACGTGCAGGATGGTGCTGTAGAACGGCAGATAGCACAGCGTCGAGCGCAGCGCCTTGTAGAGGAACGACTGGAGGCTCAGCGCCGGCGGTTCGGCACTGTCATCCCCATCGGAAGAGACGACTACACACGCGAGGTCACAGAGGCCAGCAAAGAGGATGAACCCGGTGATGCTGAAGCGCGCGGGACGGGAGTCGTCTGTTTTTTGTATAAGGACGGGTCAGCGTGGTGCTCCTCTATCCTCCTCTTAACCTTGGTTCTGATTCCGACGTGTACGTGCTCTATCATAGCATTTTACGAAGCGAACGTGCGCATATACATGTTCGCACGTTAGCAACTCGCCACCCGCGTACTAAATTCGTTTCTATCGTCGGCGACAAGTGCATCCCGGACCTTCCTGATTCTCGTGTGCCCATGTTGATTGTGTATCGGAAAGGCCAGATCGTCACTCAGATCATTGCTTGGGGTTCGGATCGAGAGCGAAAGCTTGAAGGTGGGCTCTCTTTCTCTACCGTTACCGAATCCCGACCTCGACTGCGCATAATACAGAGCTGGAGGCGTTACTTATTGCGTCGGGCGCCATTCTTCCTCAAGGGAAGCCACCAGCAGATTCGAGCGACGACCATGACGAAGAATCTGAGGAGGACACCTTGCAGGCGGGATCAAAATCTGCTTGGGCCAATTACTCGACCAAGAGTGTACGCAACTCGTCGAAGAACGACGATTCCGACTCGGACTTTGATCTATGATACGATATGATAGATCGATAAATGGGTCATAGCCTGGGTGGTTGTCGCCGAAGGCGGCAATCCCGCGTACCCTGGGTTTTCTATTTTTACATGGTTGTCTCACAGTTACAGATCCAGTATAAAATATAAATCACGTTTAACCTCTGTACTTCATGATGCACAAGGTGCCACTCATGGTCTCTCAGGCTGCCTCTGAGCCCTCCGTGGTCTCCAAGTCTCCCAGACAACACTGCAGTGCCACTAGCATCTGCAGTTGCTTTTGGTTGATGTTTCTCGGTCATTCGAGGTGCAAGATGGCCATTTAAAGTCGTTGCCACACCGTGATGCATCCCGGTGGCTCTGAGAATCACAAGAAAAGTTACTGTGCGAATGGTGCCCGCCAAGTGAAGAGGACGACATCCCTGCCAGTGGCTGGTGACAGCAACAGGGAATCTATGTGAAAGGGACAGACTTTCATCCCGTCAAATTCCTGAAGACACTGTGGGACATGTACAAAATGGTTGTTGTACATGGAGAGAGGGGCACCAATCTCCCCGTGGAGTACGAGACTTTTGGGCCCCAGAGGAGGACGACCATCGATGAAACGGTCACGGAGCGTGCTCCGACTCGGAGTCTTCAAGCTGTATGACCTGATTATGCCGCTGTCCACTCCCGACAGCCTTGTGGTACTCCAGAACAGACGCCCGCACCTTCGTCGCGACTGCTTGCGTGACGACTGATGGCCTGACGCTCACGCCGACTCGGATGGTTCATGTGGTTTAAAGTCGCACTTTGAACTTGAAGGTTTTGAGCTGCAAGTGCTCCCCTGGTCTGCATAGTTTATATTTTTTGATAGGATCGTGTACCGAGCGAAAGCGATGAAGTAATTGTTTTGATTGTTGTCCTGTTCTGTTCTCGCCGTCCCTCGACACTGAGACAAAGCTGCCAACTGAAACTGACGCGCAGGAGTCACGTGCATCACGTGCCCACAAATCGGTCCCTTCGGTGTAAATCGGTCAAAATCGGTCTTAAGGCCCAATCGTGAAAACCCAGGGTATGACGAAGTTGCCTGATAGATCTATTCAATGTACGTGATGAGCCTACGTTAGTCTTCCTTCCTCCCCTTCGGCCATTTCCTGAGAAGTCCGTCCTTGAGCGTCGGTACACGTCACATTATGGCCCGTCAACTGGTCAAGGGGCGCCGCCGATAGATTACTGGCGAACCCGCGCTTAGCAGCCCATGCCGCGCAGCACGCAAACGAACGAACGAACGAGCCGAACAACGAAAAGTGAACCGGTGAACTACAGTCGACTCTGTAATAACCCATAACCATATTTTGATTCTTCTGATTGTCCAACATCTCTGCCACCTATTCCTCACCAATCAAGTTTCCACCACTGTTGAGCCAGTCCAGGTGGAGCTTCAATAGACCCTTTTTAAAAATTTCAACAGTTGGGAAGCCAGGGAGTTTGCATGTCGCCAACCCAAGGGACGTAACAATAATGATTATGTAATCAGAAATTCCACCAATGTAGTATGTTCTCGGGTTTATCCGAGTCCATGTATGTGTTATGACGGCCAAGTCTGACCAAAAAATAGTATGGGTATGGGGGTATGGGAGAGTTGTGGGTTATTTAGACAAAATCCCCACAAACCAACTTGGGAAATGGAAAATTGTATGGGTTATTGGAGTATGGGTTATATGGGGTATGGGTTATCCTCAGAGTCGACTGTAGCCTCGTTTTCTGCGAAATTATTCAGTCAAGGTTGGGCCGCCGGGTCGGGGCCTCTCATGGATTTTTGTGTGGGATGGCAAGTCACTGCTATGCATTTGCCCAATTCCGATTCTAGGATAGTTGTCCTTATCATTCGTACCATGTGCCCAACTGTTATGATGAAGATAACCACAAATTGGGATTGGGCTTGTCGGCAGAAGCCGGTAATGACTCGGTCACGTCTGTCCATTATCCTTGAAAATTTCTTTTCTGAATGGAAAGCAGACATTTTGGTTGTAGCCACTACCTTCACCTGGATCAGCCAAGATAAGCAAGCAGACTCGGTAACTACAACACTCAGTCTGTAACTTCGACAGCCCTACCATCTTCTGTGCCATTAGTATCGCTGGAAGTGGACTCTGCTTCGACTTCCGTTTCCTTCCCGTTAACGGTACATTGGTCGGCGTAAGGAAGGAACACAATAATCGAGCACAGTTACGTTAACATCACTTGGACCGGCATTTTCTCATCGCTTATGGGGTTGACGATGTCGATAACGAGGCGCTTGCTGCCCTTCCACACATAACTTCCCGTCGTGAACGTGCAAGGCCGTAAGGCGGCCGCACCAAGGAAACCTTGGTCGACAGCAGCGTTGTTATTGTCTTCGACAGTTGGAGAACGTGCGTGTCACGATGATGTGCAATGGGACGGCGCCAGCTTTGAACTCTGACACTGGGATGGCCTGTGCGACCGTAATTAGATTACGTGAGGCGTCCAACTGGTGATGGTGAGAATGGCCCGTACTTTGGGTCCTTTCGTATCTTTCCCTGACCCTGTGCTCTCCCTGCGTTTGGCGCTGTCTCCACGCGTTGCGACATCCGCCCCATCTGTTGAGCGTTTCTTGCCTAAAGCGGATCATGGTGAAACAAATAAAGCGCCGAAGCGAGAAGGGCGTACCACCAGTCATGATATTGCGCTTCTCGGATTATTCCTGTGAGCCGTGGCACGGTTGGGGTTTCTTTATAAACCCGGCAGGTCAAAGCGACCAATTGTGGCCGTGCTAGTGTTGGAGTCAAAAGTGGTTCATGGCCACACTCGTTCACGCGACACACTTTTGGACTGTGCCTCAGTGTACAAATAGTAACTGACATAGTGCACTAACCCCGTGTCTATAAACACAAACAAATATAAAATTAAAATAAACAAAAATAAACATCAACAAAATGAAACGTCCTCGCATCGCATCGAAAGCCCGCTCTTGTCTCGATCTTCTGTACGTCCTCTCAAACTTTAATGCGATGGCGTTCACCACGTTTTTTTTTAATTCTCTGCCGCTGTTTGCGAAAATTTGGTACCTCAACGGTGTCCTTTTCACCTCTGCGGGCCGGGCGAAAATCCTTCCATGTGACTCTTCTCCCTCCCTTTCCGATGAAAGATGGTCAGCAGGGATTGCTAACATGACGGTCTAATGGCAAGTCGACGGTTCTCTGACTTTCCGCTCCCAGTCTCGTCACTTTCAGAAGTGAAAGACCCTGTGATCCCGAAGCATGTCGGCATCATGATCATCCACAGCATCGTGTCGCTTTCAGGGACTTGATGAAGTAAGACTATATTGAGGTACTCGGCGAGCCTGTGCACCAGATTCTTGCCAAGGAGTTCATTCTCCGTGGACAGCGGATCCCTAAAGTGGAGGCTGCTCACTGCAGGTTGCGGATAGGCTGTGGTGGACTCCCATGTTCTCCATGTCTATGTGTGTACTTCCCTTCTTCTCCACTCTTTGTGCATCATTTCCTCTCTTGCAATGAAAGCTCCATGCTGTTGCGTCGAACTGGCAGCTCAACCGATATGACAGCTCCTTATCGGTGAGTCATTCGGTGGGCTCAGCTCGGCTCCGGCTCAAAGTTCAGCGCTTCTTAAAGCGGCTTTTGGAGTCCGGACCGAGGCCTGCGAGTGACGACCGTCACACATTGCAGGCTCATTCATTGAGATAAGCAAGTCCCATTTGGCAAATAGGATAGAAAACTGGGAATGCAAAAAGAGAATCAAACACCGGTTGCAGGTTACTGACGGGTAGCGGCATTTGTGATAAGCTGATAAGCTGGCTGGTCAACGTTTCGCCAAACGCGCATTGGCCGCCTTGCCCGTGCCGTGTACATGCGGACAACACGCGGATAAGGATAAGGACGGTACCAATCCGCGGATCCCAAGTATTGGCCGAGCTTAGGAGAGGCCCTGCAAAGCTAGTTGTTCGTGGGCGGGTTTCAGGAGCCCTCACGTGACTCAAAAGTCATCCAAAAAAGGAACTTTTCAATTGAGCGCCCTGGCGCCTGGCTAGGTCACGGTGACAACATAGGTGGCGTAACGCTGGCGCTCAGGCTCATCAGCCCGACAACCCGACCGCAATTGAGTGTGTGACGGCGATTGGGGCCAAAGCCGATGGCCCACAAAATGAAGTGGACCGTACACAAACATCGAACGACATTCCCCCTTCCCAGATTCTACACTGAACAATGAAGTTCAGTCTTTGCCGCCTTGTCTTTGCCGCTGCTCTTTACCGTAACAATATCTTTGCCCTTGCGTCTAGCAACCAGCACTTCTTTGGACCCTCCACCGCCGCAGCTTTCACGCCCGAGCTCACGAAGGTCATTCAGCAAGTCGTCGGTGCGCACCGGATACCTGGCGTGGCACTTGGTGTTGTCTACAAGGATGGGCCACCTGAATTTAGCACCTTGGGACGGAAGTCTGAAGATGGTTCAACAATGACCGTGGACGTGGGTTAAGTTCTTGGCGTGAAAAAAGGGACAGCTGATACCAGCCTGCTACATATTCGCCTGTCATTTTCTAGACGTTATTCGCCATTGCCTCTTGCTCGAAGGCTTTCCTCAGCACCTCACTGGGGATATTGATCGATGATTTTGCCCAAGGGCGCAATACCACACCGCTCCCGACGGGCTTATCCACATTGAGCTGGCAGACAAAACTAGCAGACATCCTGCCGGGCGACTGGGAGCTCTCTGATACATGGGCAAGTCAGAAGGCGAACTTGATTGATATTTTGACACATGTATCTGGCTTGCCAAGGTGCGCCTAACTAATCTATTGGGGTCCACGGCTACCATCCTAGAAGTTAGAAGGCTCATGAGTGGTCCTGGTCATCAGCCATGATCTGAGCTACAGGCGAAATGATAGTGCGCTTGATATCACCAGAAATCTCAGAAATTTGCGCTCTTCGTACGAATTCCGCGAAAAGTTCCAGTATAACAATCTGGTCTGTTGCCCATATTCTCCTAAATCTGTTGTGCAGGTGGCTTAAAGCGGGAGGACAGATGTATGCGGTCGGCTCACAAGTGGTCAGAAGGCTATCGGGCATGCGCTTCATCGACTTTGTCAAGGCCCGTATTTTCACGCCGTTGAATATGGCGCAATCTACATATTTCGTTGAGGAGGCACTTCAATCTGGCCAAGCAAGCGAGACATGGACGTTCTTTGGACGACGCATACCTGCATGGATGAGGGGAATGCACCCCGAGTCCTTTGCCGGCCCCGGCGGCATTATGTCCAACGTCAATGAGATGGTTTGTGACATGGTCGTCCAGGACGGAAAGTACCAAAGACTAATGCCGAATCATGATGACAGACGTCCTGGATAAAACTCCTTCTGAACGACGGTGTAGACCCCCGTACAAACAAGACTATCATCTCACTGAGTGCTCTCGAACAGGTGACCTCCGCGCACAGTATCATGGTTGGAAATCCCCAGGGCCAGCCAGGGAGCTCGGTCCAGGTCTACGGACTCGGATGGAGTAGATTCTCCTACGCCGGACACGATGTAAGTAGTCATCCCCCAATCATCCTTCCTGATCAAGAGGCGACGCATAACATATCATAGATCCTCCTACATTCGGGGATTGCGCCCGGAGTCTCCGCAGTTATCACTCTGTTCCCCTCTGACGGCGTCGGCGTCATCGCGCTAGCAAACGCAGATAGGATGCAACAAGCGCTGGTCGAAATTACCCTCGCCATCGCTCGGAAGCTCTTCCAAGTCAGCATCGACGAACAAACCCCGCCGACGATCCCCACCTTCCCCTTCCCTCCGGGCCAGCCTCTTTACATCCCGATCCCAACCCCCAACGCAAACAACACCACAAACTGGGATGCAGACCTCGGGATGGAAGAAGATGAGGAAGAAGATGATGATGAAAGGGAAAGAGTCGTCGTCGCAAGGCGAAGGAAGTTGCGTCCCGCATACGTCGATCTCTCCGGCACGTACTACAACGAGGGCCATGGGACGCTCGAACTCTGCAGCGGCTCCTCCACGACGGATGCCTGCCGGCGCGTGCTGCACGATTTCCGCCGCGTTGTCAACGAGACGCCATCGACGGACGACCCGCACGCGCTCTTCGTCTCCTGGCCCTCCGTCTTTACCGACCACGCCCGCTTCTCGCCTATCAAGGTCGTCACCGGGCGGTATCGCCTCGACGTCGGCACGCTCTATCCAGTCGGGTACGGAAAAGACGTGACACCCTTTGCGCATTGGGTCCTCAGGCTTATTGCTGACTTTGTTGTAGTGGATGGGGAAGTCAAGGGGTTCGGATTTAGTTACCTTCGTAAGAAGCGGGGGCATGATTGGTCGGTAGAGAAAGATTCGGAAGTGTGGTTCACCAAACGTGGGTGATGCACGTCCGTGTCAGACCTACACTTGACATTTCATACGACTATCACCGAACGAACTGAATTGAGATCCATACATGTTCATATCTAAACACACTTGTCCACTACGACCCCGCATCGCTTCAGAAAGAAATTGGGGAATCACCTACGCAAATAATACTTCAATTCCACCATGATATCGTGACGCTACGTTGAGCACTGGATGGCGCGATGAGCGGGAGGGGGCACCATGAGAAGAAAAAGGACGCACTTAAGTTCACGATGATCATTTGTATAATCGCTACCACTGCCAAGGAGGATGTTGGTACTTTTGACACCATGTCCTTCGGCGGGGAGCCTCCTGCTTGAAAGGCTCTGCTGAACTTCTTCACCTATCTGATGCATCTGGCATCCACGTCGATCTTCACAACTCTGCCTCCACCCATCCACCCGCCCCGCCCCGCCTGGCGTGTCCCTACCGTCGTCCCCGGGCGGGGCTCCGCGAAGGAGCCCACAAAACCGTCAGATATCACCGTCATCGGAGAAGAACTCGTCTTCATCGTCATCGGCGGAGCCCAAATTGGTAAAGTCGACCTTGTATCTAAGCAGGCCACCAATGCCACCGAACCCCTTGACGAACTGCGCGCCCTCCTGAGAGCGGTTCGTGACGAACTCTAAGTTTGCACCAAATTCTTTGTACTTCTCGGCGAACCATTCAAGCAGGGGCTGTGGCTCCTGGGCCTGTTCCATCTCAAGACCCGTTGACTTGTCTATGAACTTCTCACGATCCTTTTCTTGTTCCTTGTTGACATGGACGATGATCTCCTCTGAATGGCTCATCAACAAATCAGACAAGTGAGATTGACGAAAATTTATACCTCCAGCCGCGTTACGAAGAGTGAAGCGAGTGATATCCAAATTTTCCCACACAATCAGGGTTTCAACAGCGCCGAGCTCGAGTGCCTTAAGAGTGTCGACGATACCGAAGCAGTATTTGCCTGAATCTTGGCTGATCTCATCAAAGTATTTCTGAATCAGCTTCTTCTCCTGTACGAACTTGACATTGGCCAAAGACTCGGCGGCCAGGTCGATAGCCTGGATGGCAGGAAATCGATATGAATTTTGATAGAGGCGATAGATCGCACACACCTGATTGAAGCCGTTTTCGCCACCGTAGCTGACATCGACGACTTTGATGACCTTAGTGGCAAGGCGAGGATCAAACATGTCACTCTGACTGAGCTCAGTCTTGAAGTCTGCGCTACCCGCAAGGACCAAGCCGGTGACGTTGACCTTGTCACTGGTGATGAAGTGCTGAACGGCGTGTTCAGCGACCTTCCGAACGTAGTTGTGACGCTTCTCGTCACGTAGGCGTGAGAAACGCAGCGCGGACTGTCCGCCACGTCCATGCTTCTTCGGCAGATCAACGGTGAATTTATGGATAACCTCGCGCGTATTTCCAGCAAGCGTTCCAAATAGCGTCCCATTGCCATCCATGACTATGAAGCCAAAGCGAGAGTCAGACTCGAGCAGCTCGGACAGCGCTTCGGTGTGAAACTTGTTGTCACAGAGATACAGCGACCTGTGTGGGCCCCGTAAAAAGCATCGCTGGATGACGCGCACGAAGGAACCTACGTATTTATGGGTTTGTGAGGTTCGAAATCGAACGAGACTTTCTTTTCCTTTCCTTCATCAGTTAAGATTGTACCGACGAACAACACAAGGCCGTTTGGTGGGACACGGTTATAGAGCTTGAGCCGCTGCTGCGTGCTGGTAATTGCGGCAAGGACAGACAAACGATTGACGCGGGATTTGATGTTGGAAGCAGTGCCGTATTCCTGGGTGAGCATGGCAGACGCCCGCGAAATTTGATCCTGTAGAGAAAGGGTTCTGGTGAAACAAGTTTTGGAAGGCCAGAGGGTGATTTACCTTGGGAGGTATGATCAGACTGATCATAGAAGTACCAGCACTACAGATTTATTTCGATTGAACATCATGATACCTCGGTGGTGGGTGGGCGGGAGGCGCGTACCCACGAGCAGAGTCAAGGCTCTTGATGAGTTTCTTGACCTTCCACATCTGAATGTTCTGTTCCGCCTGATCTTGACTCATTTTTTCACTCGACGGGTACACGTCCCCTAAAAGCTTGTGGAAAGCGAGAGTCGATAGGAGCTTCTGAGCTGTACGAGGACAAGTTACACACGCACCATCAGTGCCATCAGTTTAAATAATTATTATTTACAGAAAACTTTCCGGTCCGTTTAATCCGGTGCCAGGACGGCGTACACAGTCACAGCTAGAGCAGTGCAGTGAATCATCCCATGTCAGCCGGCACGGACCACCCTAACACTGCACGGGGCAGTAAACCTGCCCAAGGGACACGAAAGGGGAAGGACAAGGAACCCGGTCCTGGCCCGATTCGTACCTCGATAACATCCAGTCATCGAGTCAACAAACTTGCTCCCTCACGGCCATTCCCCACAGTCTCTGCCGCCGTATCTGCAACGGGCCCACGTTCGGCACATCAGGAAGGGAAGAACTACATTACTATCACGCGTAAAACGAAACTGGGAGCATATCTTAGGCGTTGCAAGGACTTAGTCTTGAAGGACGGGTGTGTTCGCTCGCGATCGCAATGCTCGCTCGACGATCTGACATTTTCCCAGGTACAAATCCCTCCATCTTTTCGCTCTCGGTGCGGCTATTCCGCACCTCTGTACGTTGGCGGAGTCCCTGCCTGGCGTGCTCCCGTTCTCCCCAGAGGAGATTCAAAAAGAGGTTCTGACTGGAACAGTTGATGTGCGAGATGAAGTAATTCCCGAGGACGAGGACGAGGACGTAATTTATCGCACAAGAGCAAAGTCTAGCCTAAGCGTTGTTGTGATCATCGGAGACGGCATAGACGAGTCAGTAGCGGGCGGAGGCAGGTGGGGCGCGCGAGGTAAACGACGGAAGCGCGGTGGTTTGGCCCCGCTAAGAGAAGGCGGAGCAGAAGATGAGCGTGATGCACAGGAAAGGAATGCCCTCAGTGACTCGGATGGGCCTTGAATGGGCATTGTAAGTGCAACTAAATTGACTATCAGGGGTGGGCTGATGACATCGACTGAGCGTCGTGCGTCGTGCAACTTCAATCTACATAATGGCAATACTTGCATACCTGTTTTGAAAAGCTCATGAAAGTAATCACTGCATTGGTATATGCTGGAAAGGAAAGAAAGAAAGAAGCGCCCATTTCCATTTCACTACAATCGGGCATTTCAACTTTGTTACTTGAAAGCTTGAAGGTTTAAAAGTCGAAAAGTTTTTCCTGATGCATTCATGTGTATTACATCTCCTATTAATGCCCAATGTAATTACAAAGACGCCCCTTCTCGTTTCGTTTGAATAGTGTAGAGAAGGCTGCTATCGCGAGTAGAATCGGATAGACCAAAAGATGAAGATAAAGAGAGGGAGAGAGAGAGAGTGTGTGTGTGTGTGTAGGCGCAAGCAGGCAACGCGAAACGAAACGACTGTGATTGACCTCCAGCTGGGAGATTGTTGGTAGTGTTCGGACTGGAGGGAAGTTATATACATCTGTAGTAAGCGAAGGCTGTAGCCATAAGGGTATGTCGGCCGTGCTTGGGCACAGCACAAAATGGGAAGGCGATGAAGGTAACAAGACTAAA
>Ga0209488_10002892_pt1 | contig 13927 bp, 14 predicted proteins | sample Rivendell_Oct201_8_FD_188349 | JGI IMG/M metagenome (GOLD analysis project Ga0209488, IMG submission 188349) | Vadose zone soil microbial communities from the Eel River Critical Zone Observatory, Northern California, USA -... | ecosystem: Environmental > Terrestrial > Soil > Vadose zone >... | reverse complement strand
ACCGCTGGAACTCTGCGTTGCACCCTGTTTGAAAAAGAAACGCCGGAAACGGTCGCCAACTTCATCGGCCTGGCCAACGGTACGAAGGATTGGAAGAATCCCGTCAGTGGCTCGACAAAACACGGCGTGCCACTTTACGACGGCACGATTTTTCACCGCGTAATTCCCAACTTTATGATCCAGGGCGGCGACCCCGCAGGTAACGGCTCGGGCGATCCCGGTTACAAGTTCAAGGACGAGATTGTGGCCACCCTGGTGTTTGACCGTCCCGGCCGCCTGGCCATGGCGAATTCCGGACCGGGCACGAATGGCTCGCAGTTCTTCATCACGGAGGTACCGACGCCACACCTGAACGGCCGGCACACCATCTTCGGCCAATGCGACGAGGCCAGCGTTGTCCTCGAAAAGCGGATCGCGCGTATGGCCCGCGACCCCAGCGACGACAAACCTTTCCGTCCGGTAAAGATAAAACACATCAGCATCGTGCGAGGCAGCTCGGCCACCGCAGCCAAGCCGGCAGGCACCACAGCAAAAAAACCTGCGGCAACGACCGCGCCGAAAACGGTGCCTCCGAAGTGAGGGCTAAACGCGGGACAAGAAAGCGGGCATGGTCACCCCCGGTGATGTGCCTAAGATTCTTCGCTCCGCCTGAAGAACGGCTCCGCTCAGAATGACGCCTTCGGTTCTTGCTAACGACCAACGACCAACGACAGAATAACGAAAGGATTTCAATGACCCGCCAACCCGGACTCTACGCCACGTTTGAAACCAGCGAAGGAACCATCGTCTGCCGCCTGTTCGAAAGGGAGGCGCCCAAAACCGTTGCCAACTTCGTTGAACTCGCCGAAGGCAAGCGCGAGTGGACGCATCCCAGTACGAACAAGAAATCCAAAGACCGGCTTTACGACGGCACGATTTTTCATCGCGTGATTCCTGACTTCATGATTCAGGGCGGCGATCCTCAGGGCACGGGAACGGGCGGACCAGGCTATCAGTTTGAGGACGAGACCAAAGGCTCGCCCCATAAATTTGATAAGCCGGGAAAGCTGGCGATGGCGAATGCCGGCCCCAATACGAATGGCTCGCAATTCTTCATCACGCTGGCGCCGACGACGTGGCTCACAGGGAAACACACAATTTTCGGCGAAGTGGTGGAAGGCCAGGATATCGCTGAGAAGATCGTCAAAGTACCGCGGAACCGGCAGGATCGGCCGAACAAGGATGTGGTGGTGAAGAAGGTGACAATCGAGAAAGTGTGACGGCCACCGACGCTGGTTGATTCCACAGTGCGCAGTTCAAGACCGTTAGTGTCTAAGCCCGAGGGTTTTAGAACTAGTGAGTCTTGACTAATGCCATGTAAGCCCATGTAATTGTTTCAAACCAGCCACTGTAAAACTCAGTCGGCCATCTTCCTTCCGGAGTCCCTCATGTTTCCCCCAAACAGGAAAGCTTTTCGGCTGTACATTTTCGCGGTTTTATTGGTCATTAGCGTTGTAGTTAGCCAGATGGCGTTCGCTCAGACGGCGGCTGTCCTGATTCCCAAGCCATCGCACGTCGTGGTTGTGATCGAGGAGAATCACGGATATTCGCAGATCATTGGCTCGTCTCAGGCGCCCTACATCAATACGTTGGCGACGCAGGGCGCGTTGTTCACAAAATCATACGCCATCAGCCATCCCAGCCAGCCTAACTACCTGGCTCTGTTCTCAGGATCGACGCAAGGAATCATCGATGATTCGTGCCCGCATACGTTTTCGGCGGCAACGCTGGAGAGCGAACTGATCGCGGCCGGCAAGACCTTCAAGGGCTATTCCGAGGGGCTGCCCTCGGTGGGTTCAAAGACCTGCGTCTCCGGGGCATACGTGCGCAAGCACGTCCCGTGGACAGACTTTTCGAAGGATCTGACCAGCGACAACCAACCTTTCACCAGCTTCCCGACTAACTTTGCCAATTTGCCGACTGTCGCATGGGTAATTCCAAACCTGAATGACGACATGCACGACGGGAGCATCCAACAAGGGGACAGCTGGCTGCAAACGCATCTGCTGTCCTATGTGACCTGGGCCCAGAACAACAACAGCCTGCTCATTATTCAGTTTGACGAGAATGACGGGTCAGCTGGAAACCAGGTTGCGACGATCTTCGTCGGCCCCATGGTGAAGCCCGGAAAATACAGTGAGACGATCAATCACTACAACGTCCTGCGCACCATCGAAGACATGTATGGCCTGGGGCATCTGGGAAATAGCGCAACGGCGAAGTCGATTTCAGATGTGTGGAAGTAGACACGTTAGAGGATCCGGATTGCAGGGGGGACCAAGACTGGAGGAGTAGCCCCCTGAATAATATCAATTCGCAAGCACCGAGATTCCCTCGGCCTTCATGAGATGGCGATCGGCGGTGACGAGGGTTAATCCAAATACCTTCGCCGACGCTACTAAGAACTGATCGGCGGGATCGCCGTGAGGCAACTTAACACTCGAAACTGCGAGAGCAACGTCGAAAGTTAGAGGCGCTTCATTTACTGGAATCATGCTCATCGCATCCGCGACCCAATCTGAAAAATCGGCGGGCGTCTTGATTCGCTGCTTTCGATGAAGCAGGACAGCTTCCCAGAGGCTAACTGGAGAGAGCCAGAGTTCATTCTTGGAGTCAGTGAGTTCTCTTGTGACTCGGCGCGTGAGACGATGCGGCTCCAGGATGCCCCAAATCCAGATGTGCGTATCGAGGAGTAATTTCACTTCCGCCCCGCCTCCCAGTCGCTCTCCCTGCCGGTTGGGCCAACGATATCTCCGACGATTTCGGCCGTTCCGGCCATAGATCCAAGCCAGCTCCTGGGGTGTTCCACGGGCGCGGGCGGCACCACGTCAGCGACCGGCTCCCCAAACCGGGTAACCCGAATGGGTTTGCGCGTCTTCCGAACCTCTTCCAGCATGCCTAGGCACTTGGCTTTGAATTCAGAAATGGCAACCGTCTTCATGAAAGAGATCTTACCATGGTCAACGACCATGGTCAAACGAGATTTACACTCCAATCACTCCCACCAGCTCCTTCACCGCCGCCGCGCTCTTATCCAGTCCAGCTTTTTCTTCAGCCGTCAGCTTGATCTCGATGATTTGTTCGATTCCCTTCGCGCCCAGCTTTACCGGCACGCCAACGTATAGACCGTTGATCCCGTACTCGCCTTGCAGATAGGCGGCGCAGGGGAGAATTTTCTTCTTGTCTTTGAGGATCGCTTCGACCATCTCGGTCGCCGCTGCGGACGGCGCATAGTAAGCCGATCCCGTTTTTAAGTGCTTCACAATCTCCGCGCCGCCGTCGCGAGTGCGCTGTACCAGACGCTCGACCGTGGCTTTGTCCATCAGCTCGGTGATCGGAATGCCAGCCACCGTTGAATAGCGGGGCAGGGGGACCATTGTGTCCCCATGACCGCCTAGTACGAATGCGGTTACGTTCTCGACGCTGACTTTTAATTCGTCGGCGATGAAGGCGCGAAAGCGTGCCGAATCCAGTACACCGGCCATGCCAATCACGCGCTCGCGCGGGAAGCCGCTCATCTTGTAAGCTGCCTGCGCCATTGCGTCCAGCGGGTTCGAAACGATAATCAGAATGCAATTTGGCGAATACTTGACCACCTCGCCGAGTACTGCTTTCATGATGCTGTAGTTGGTATTAAGCAGATCGTCCCGGCTCATGCCGGGCTTTCTGGGAATGCCCGCGGTGATTACCACGACATCGGAATTCGCTGTGTCTTTGTAGTCGTTTGTGCCCGTTATGTACGAATCGCGTTTCTCGATGGGCATGGCCTCGAGCAAATCCAGTCCCTTGCCCTGCGGTACGCCTTCGACGATGTCAATCAGTACGACATCGGCTAGTTCTTTCGAGGCAATCCAGTGAGCCGCGGTCGCACCTACGTTGCCCGAACCTACTATTGTCACTTTTTTACGCATGATTTCCTTTCTATGAAATCCTTAGAATTTTTACCACAGGGGACACAGGGTCACACAGGGTAGAACTATAAGAAAATGATTTACCCTGTGCCCTCTGTCTACCCTGTGGTTAGGCTTTATCTCGCTGCCAATACGGCCGCGCCCATGTTTTCGATAATGTATCCGGCAAACTCGCTGGTCTTGGCTTTGGTCGCGCCCTCCATCAGACGCTCAAAGTCATACGTGACTTTCTTCTGCAGGATGGTGCGCTCCATACCGTGCTCGATGAGATCGGCAGCCTCGTTCCATCCCAGAAAGCGAAACATCATCACTCCCGAGAGAATCACGGAGCCGGGGTTGATCACGTCTTTATCGGCATATTTCGGGGCTGTGCCGTGGGTAGCCTCGAAGATCGCGTAGCCGTCCCCAATGTTGGCGCCTGGAGCAATGCCCAGCCCGCCTACCTGCGCGGCGCAGGCGTCGGAAATGTAGTCGCCATTCAGGTTGGGGCACGCGAGCACCGAATACTCATCTGCCCGGGTCACTACCTGCTGGAAGATGGAGTCCGCGATGCGGTCGTTGATCATGATTTTTTTCTTCCACTCGCCATGCCCGTGACTCTTGTAAATGCGATCGAGTACTTCTTTCACCTCTTGCTCTACCGCCTGGCGAAATGACGGAGGAGCGAACTCCATTCCCGGCTCAACCAGTTCGGCATTCTGCGCGACGGTCAGATCCGGATTCTTGTCTTTGTTATCGACGATCCAACTTTCCCGCTCCGTGATTACATGGTCGCGAAACTCCTCAGTGGCCAGTTCGTATCCCCACTTACGAAATGCGCCTTCAGTAAATTTCTGAATGTTTCCTTTATGCACCAGGGTGACGGTTTTGCGGCCGTTTACCAGCGCATCCTGGATTGCCATGCGCACCAGGCGCTTGGTTCCGGTCACCGAAATCGGTTTTATACCAACGCCAGAATCCAAACGGATCTGCTTCTTGCCACCCTTAAGCATGTCGTGGTTGAGAAATTCGATCAGTTTCGAGCACTCCGGAGTTCCCTGCTCCCATTCCACGCCGGCGTACACATCTTCCGTATTCTCGCGGAAGATCACTACATCCATGCGTTCGGGATGCTTCACCGGAGACGGCACGCCCTTGTAGTACTTCACCGGACGCACACAGCAGTACAGATCTAATATCTGGCGCAGAGCGACGTTCAGGGAGCGAATCCCACCACCCACCGGTGTGGTGAGCGGACCCTTGATCGCAACACGAAACTCGCGGATCGCATCGACCGTATCATCGGGCAGCCAGGTGTCGAATTTCGCTTTAGCCTTTTCTCCCGCAAACACTTCGTACCACGCCACCCGACGCTCGCCCTTGTAGGCTCTCTCTACAGCCGCGTTGAACACGCGCAACGATGCCTTCCATATGTCGCGCCCCGTGCCATCCCCTTCGATGAATGGAATGATCGGATTGTTCGGCACGTTGTAGTTGCCACCCGCATAGCCGATCCTCTTGCCTTCAGCCGGTACTGCCACCCCGTTGTACGACCCCGCCATTCGCCATCCTCCTGACCAGATTCCACGTCCCGCGCATGAAACCCTCAATTATAGATAATCAACGAGAAACGAGCACACATCCTTCTTCGCGGCTTATGCCATAATTCCCTTTATTGAACGATCGCATTTGCCGCCTCGCAGGAGATTTCATGAAGAATCGTGGCCGCCGGGGAGTGATCGCAGGACTTGGACTTCTTTTGTGCCTTGCTTCACCCACTTGTGCGTTGGCAAAGGACAGCCCAAGCTACACGCAATGGGGCCACGATATTACCGTCGGCCCTGACGATGAAACCGGCGAACTCACTTGCATTGCCTGCACGGTGCGTATTCGCGGGCAGGTGGCGGGTGACGTGACCACTGTCGGCGGCAGCATCGTAATCGAAGATCACGGACAGGTTGCCGGCGACGTTACCAGCGTGGGTGGGAACGTACGACTCGACTCTGCAGCCAAGGTTTCCGGAGATGTGACCGTAGTTGGGGGTCTGCTCCATCGCGGTCCCGAGGTCAGCATTGGGGGCGACGTAACTTCCGTGGGCGGGCAGGGGTGGATGATACCGATTTTGCTTTTCCCCTTTCTATTGATCGGAGCGCTGGTCGCTTTCATCGTCTGGCTGGTCCAGCGCCTGCGAAGGCGAACGGCTTCTGCCCCCGCCTTATGAGCTATCATTTGTGCGACTTGATCTAGGTCCCCACCCTCTACCAGCGCCGAGTCCCGAAAGTCTTGCGAACTCCCAGCGTCATGTAGCGTCCCCAGGGCCCGTTATTACCCTGGTCTGCGGGGCCAAGATTTTTGTTGCGGGCGCCAAGGCGATCAAATAAGAAATGTTGGGTCACGCGGAATTCGAACCCTTTGCCAAGGTAGATTGCGGCTCCCCACGAGTGCTCAATTCCTATCGCGTCAGGGGACCAGGTGTAGAGCGCCTGGGGAACGGTCTTGCCAAACAAGAAGGTGGGAGCGCCCCACAACATGAAACGCCGGAGGGGCGTCCTACCGAAGGGACGAACCTCCAAAATTCCGGACAGCATGTAGCGCGCAAACATGCTGCAGGGTGCATTCACGCCGCCGTAATCGCGTGCGTTGCCTGCACAAATATTGGGGTCGATTTCATTGTGTGGGGGGGCCAGATCAAACTGAGCCCATCCCCAGAGCATATCGCGGGGGAAAAACATACGTTCATGAGAGTCATCCGCATTCCACACGCCCTGGGATGACGTTTCGCTTTGAGCCCTCAGGAACGTTGCCATCAGAACCGGGAGTACGACGATCAACACCAACCTTTTCATTCAGCCTCCAGAGTTAATTTGAACTGATTCGTTTGAACTGAGATCGAGGAATGACGCCGGGCGTGCCCGCAGGCTGAAACAACATAAGAGCCTTACCACAGGGGATACACAGAGGGCACAGGGTAAATCATTTCTCACCCGAGTTCTACCCTGTGTGACCCTGTGTCCCTCTGTGGTGAAGATTTAAAAATTCCACAGGGAAACCACGCGCGACCTTTTCCTGGCTTCCAGATTTCATATCCCACCCTTCAATTAATCCCGTTCCGTGGAGTGAAAAACGCGTAAAAGGCTGGTTTTGCTGGCGCCCCGGGTTTGGCGGGAGGATTGCTTGGAATCATACTAGGACCTTAGGACGCCACACATGCCTCAGGAAGTTTCTGTTTCGTATCAAGCGATTAAGAGCAAGGTTTACCGCCTCGTAGATGCACTCGTGGTGGGCGAAAAATCGGAAGCTGAGGTTCAAGAATCAATCCGCCGCTGGTGGGATTTGATCCATCCTGCTGACCGGCAGGTTGCCCAGAAGTATCTTCTGGCCGTGCTTGAGCGCTCGTCTTCTGCCTTGGAAGCGATCGGAGATGGCCTTTCCTGTAGTTCTGAAGCAATGTATTCATCCCTGCCTTCAAAGAGACTCAAGCTCGTGGATAGAATCGTAAAGGAAACCACGGTTCGCACGGCTATCTGACGCGTGGATGGATTGAAAAACAATTAAAGCAATAGCCCCGCCAGATTCATACGAATAGGGCCTGAACCGAACTGAATCCCCTTCCTTCAAGCGCTTATATTCCACGAGGGTTCGTAGTAGTCCCCAGTCAAACCTCACACGGTCTTCGCGGCACTCCCCGCAGGCAGGACACTGCTACAATCGGTCGCGTCGTGCCGGGCCGGTGCTTCGGCGCAGGCAATTCGATTGTTCAGCAAGTTAGCACGAAGCGGCTGGGCGTCAGTTTCTATGGCGGGATGGCCGCGCGCTGACTTCTGAATGTTCCTATGGACTTCGACCAGCTGGAAACTTTTCTCGAAGTAGCGCGCCACGCCTCGTTCTCGCGTGCGGCGGAGAAGCGTTTCCGCACCCAACCGGCCATCTCGTCGCAGATACGGTCTCTAGAGGAGGAAGTCGGAGCCAGGCTGTTTGACCGGTCGGGAGGCAGAGTCTCACTGACGGCGGCGGGTAAAGCGTTCCAGAAGTATGTTGAGGAGACCCTCGACGCCCGCAAGACCATGCTGGTGAATCTCGCCGAGATGGAGCGCATTCCGCGCGGCGAAATCACCGTTGGAGCGAATGAAGGTACGTGCCTGCATATTCTTCCCGAGGTTTTTGCCGACTTCAAGAAGCAATACCCCGATGTCTCGGTTAACATCAAAAGTGCCGATTACGGCAAGATTCTTGAATCTGTCACCGACAATTCCGTGGACTTCGGCGTGGTTTCTCTCCCGGTCTCGGACAACCGGCTGACCGTGATACTCATCCATCGCGATGAGCTCGTAATTATCGCACCGCCGAACCATTCTTTGGGAAAATTGAAATCGGCGACAATCGCCGAGGTCGCAAAATATCCGCTGGTCGTGCCCAAGGCCGGCCACACTCGTGATGCCTTGGACCAACTCTTCTACGAGCGCCGGATGAAGCCGAACTACACCATGGAACTCGACTCGAGCGAGCTGCTGAAACGTTTTGTGGCCGCCGGCGTGGGAGTGGGCTTTATTCCCCGCTCCAACATTCAAGAGGATGTTCGCGCTAAGGCACTGGTGGCCATCCCGATGGCAGACGCGCAGCTGCGCCGCGACCTAGCGCTCGTCTTCCGCAAAGACAAAGCTTTGAGCCGGGCTGCGCTCGCATTCATCGAGATTGCGGTCAAACATAAATCCACCGAAAAACCGATCCCGGGCGCGAAGTGAATGCCGAGGCCAATACCAAAACTTCTGCTGCTGATTTCGCTAGTTCCCCTGCCCGGCTTCCCGGGCCTCGCCGCAATTGCTTCCGTGCCACCCGCGCAGGGAGCGCAGATGCCGCCTTCGGCGCGCACGCTCATCGCGGTTAAGGTCACGGGGACCAAGCGTTACACCCAGAACGACGTAGTGGCCGCCAGCGGATTACGGATGGGTTCTACCGTCGGTGAGGACGACTTCAAGCGAGCTTCCCGCCGGCTGGGTGATACCGGAGCTTTCAGCGACATTGCTTTCTCCTACTCGTATTCTTCGGCTGGGACCAAGCTCGAATTGCAGGTCACCGATGCCGACAAGTTTCTGCCCGTCCGCTTCGAGGATTTTGTCTGGTATACCGACGAAGAACTCCGGCAGAAATTGAAGGAACACATCCCTTTATTCAACGGCGACTTGCCGGTTGCGGGCCGTCTGCCCGATGAGGTTTCCGACGTACTGCAGGCTCTGCTCGTGGAAAAAGGCGTACCCGGTCATGTGAACTACTTGCGCTACGCTCGGGAGGGAGGGCCGATCGAATCGATCAATTACAGCGTTTCCGATGTGCTGATTCGGGTTCGTAAAGTGGAATTCACTGGCGCCAGCACGGGCGAATTGCCACTCCTTGAGGCTGCCGCACAAAGGATGACCGATCGGGAATACTCCCGCAGCAGGATGAGCGAATTCATCGAACATCAATTGCTCCCTATCTACCACGCCAGGGGATACTTGAAGGCGTCCTTTGGACCGCCGCAGCCCCACGTGGTCGAGTCATCCACGGCTGATACCGGCGGCGAAGCCCGGAACCAGACCTTCGTGGACGTCGCCCTCGCCGTGGACTCGGGCCAGCAGTACAATCTCAGCCGCCTCGAGTGGTCGGGTAACCGGGAGATCCCGACTGAAACTCTACAGTCCCTGATCAGCGCCAAACTGGGCCAGCCCATGAACATGGTACGGCTTGCCGACGGCCTGCAAGAGGTCAAGACACTCTATGGCGCGCGCGGATACATCAACTGCTCGATCAAGGTTGAGCCGCAGTTCGACGACCCTGCCAAAGCGGTTTCACTTCGTCTCGAGGTGACGGAAGATGAAGTTTATCGTATGGGCGAGATCGATTTTCGAGGACTCGACAACAGTCTGACAGCCAAACTCAGGGCGGCGTGGAAGCTGCGCCAGGGAGACGTCTACGACGCGACCTACCTCAGAGAGTATCTGCCTGAAGCCCACAAACTTCTCCCGCGAAGTCTGGATTGGAGCGTCACCCCGCACGTCACGGCCAATGTCCGGGACAAAACGGTAGATGTGGATCTGCAGTATAGCGTCAAGGCTCCGAGGTGAGACACAGGGCGCCGTGGCAACCCTTTAGCGTCAATTCCGTTTTTTGGAACAAATTTGAGGGAATATTCACCGCTATTCAAATTCGGAGTAAGGTGACAACGCCGTGTTGTGCGTGCTTGAGACGACGGCCCTCGCAGTCATTACTGTTGCAGACGGCGACGGATCTGATCAGCAAGGCTTGCCCGGGGCCCTCCCCCCAAATCAAAACCGGGCATCGGCGGGGACATGCGCCAGCATGTTCCCGTTTTTTTCGGGCGCGGGTAGTCTCTCGCGAGCTTTGCATATCAAACCGAACTGGGGTCTGGCCAGAAATCCCAGTTTGTAACTTAACAGTGAGGTCGGGCATCATGATGCGAGGGTCTGCTGTCCGTGTCTGGCAGGCACACCGCATTGCGCTTATTCCAACTCAGTAAGGAGAAGAATGAATGAAGTTTCAAACGAAGAAATTCTACCTTGCACTGCCTGAGGTAATCCTTGGCGTCGCGCTGACAGCTTCCTCGGCATTCGCAGCCCCAGGAAAGACATTCACCGGCACGGTCAGCGACTCCATGTGCGGCGCCAAGCACGCGATGCCCGGTGACGATGCAGGATGTACACGGGCATGCGTCAGCAAAGGGTCAAAGTACGCTTTGGTTGTGGGAGACAAAGTCTACACGCTCGAGACTAACGACAAAGATGCTCTGGCAACCTTGGACAAGCAGGCAGGCGGTAAGGTCACAGTCACCGGCACCGGCACCGACAAGGACAACACCATCACCGTGAAATCAGTCACAGCCGCGCGATGAAGAGTGCTTGAGAAAGGTTTCGGCACCGGCGGCCCGGTTCTCAGCAGGGGCTCACTCGCAGCCCGGCTCAGTCTCGCTTTTTCCGGCGGGAAGGCTGGAAAGCCCTTCGCGCCCTTTTTTCTTCTCAGAAACAGAAATTCATACTTTCTTTACAAACCATTGTGTTAGATTGTGCATTCTCAATCTCAATTTTTCTTTGTCGGAGGATTAAGGCGTTGGGCAAAGACATGGTTCCCAAGCGGATATTCTTTACCAAAGGGGTGGGGAAACACCGCGAGCGGTTGACGTCCTTCGAACTGGCACTGCGCGACGCCGGAATCGCCGCCCAGAACCTGGTGCGCGTTTCCTCGATTTTCCCGCCAAATTGCAAGCTCGTGGCCCGCAAAGAGGGCGTCAAGTATCTTCACCCCGGAGAAGTCGTGTTCGCGGTTGTGGCCGAGAATTCCACGCGTGAGGCTCACCGCCTCCTGGCCTCCTCCATCGGAGTTGCCATCCCAGCCGACCGCAATACCTACGGATACCTGAGCGAGCATCATTCTTACGGCGAAACCGAAGACGCGGCCGGAGAATATGCCGAAGAGCTGGCAGCGGAGATGCTCGCCACCACACTGAACGTCGAGTTCGACCCCGATCGTTCATGGGACGAGAAAAAGCAGATTTACCGCCTGTCCAACAAAATCGTGCGCACCGCCAACGTCACGCAATCCGCGGTCGGCGACAAGCGCGGCCTGTGGACCACGGTGATTGCCTCAGCCGTTCTCATCTTCGATTAGAAGCCGGTGGCAAGACGGCACTCCTGATCCACGTTCAGCCGTTGGCCTTAATCATCTGCTCAGCATGCTTGCGGGAAGTTTCGGTCAGCTTCGCGCCGCTCAACATGCGGGCGACTTCTTCGGTGCGCTCCTCGCCAGTAATGGCGCGGATGCTGGTACGGGCACGGCCTGCGAAGTCCTTTTTCTCGATCACGTAATGGTGGTCGGCGAAGGTTGCGATCTGCGGCAGATGAGTCACGCACAGCACCTGATTGGAGCGCGCCAACGCTTTCAGTTTCCTGCCGACGGCCTCCGCAGCGCGGCCTCCAATGCCGGTGTCGATTTCGTCAAATACAAGGGTGCGCTGTGAGGATGCGCGCGCAGTGGCGCCAGCAGCAGGCTTTTTCGGCGTAACGGCCCGCGCGGCCCTTGGCGTCTTGCCCAACGACGCGGCCCCGGCTTCCACGCTGACCTTGAGCGCCAGCATGACCCGTGAGAGTTCGCCGCCGGAGGCAATGTGTTCCAACTGCCGGAGCGGCTCGCCGGGATTGGTTGAGATCATATAAACCACCTGATCAATGCCCGAAGCCGACCAGTTGCCTTCTTCTTCCGAACTTGTGATCTCGACGCGGAATGTAGACTTCATCGCCAGATCATTGATCTCGGCCTCGACGAGCTTTTCCAGCTTGCGCGCGGCCTCCTCTCGCTTTTTGGATAGAGCGCTGGCGGCCCGCAGGTATTTCTCCGCCGCTGTGGTTAGTTCTGAACGAAGCTGGCGCAGGGTCTCATCTTTGTTTTCGACCTCCGAGAGCTTGCCTGCCACATCAGCTCCAAACTGAATGACATCATCGAGCGTAGGCCCGTATTTCCGCTTCAGGCGATCGAGCAGGGCGAGACGATCTTCGACTTCGGCCAGATGTTCTGGTGAGGCGTGAATGCCCCCGGCATAGTCACGTAGGGTTGCGCCTACATCTTCCACGCTGATCCGCGCCGTCTCAATTGCGCCCAGTGCTTCCTGGAATTTCGGTTCGTAGCGGGCGAGCTCCTCAATCTGTTTCTGCGCCGCTCGCAAGGAGGACGAGGTCGAGGCGTTCCCTTCGTACAACAAATCGAAGGCATTCATGGCAGCGTTGTAAATTTTTTCGGCGTTGGCGAGAACACGCTTTTCCGTTTCCAGGTGCTCATCTTCGCCCGGCTTCAACTTTGCCTCTTCAATTTCGCGCCTCTGAAAAATCCAGAGATCAAGCAGTCGCAGGCGGTCTTGCTCGTCGCGTTCGAGATCTTCGATGCGGTTGCGGATTTCGGTCCACATACCGAATGCGGCGGTGATGGGCTCCAACTGGCTGCCCGCGAAGGCATCGAGCAGCCCGAGGCGCGCCGGGCCGTCGAAGGAAAGGATGGACTCGTTCTGCGCGTGGATAGTCGCCAGATGAGGCGCAAACTGGCGCAACACCGCTACAGTTGCCGGCTGGTTGTTGACGAAGACACGGCCCTTGCTTCCGGCCGTAATCTCGCGTCGCACGATGAGTGAGCCGTCGTCAGACTCATCGAGCCCGTTCTCTTCCAGAATCTTGTTCAGCGCCTTTTCCGCCGCGCTCTCAGCCTCGAAGACGGCGGAAATCACGGCGCGCTCTGCACCCGTACGGATCACATCGCTGGAAGCCTTCTCCCCGAGCAGAAGGGCCAAAGCATCGATCAGGATGGACTTTCCCGCACCGGTTTCACCGGTCAGCAAGTTGAGGCCCCCAGCGAACCCGACCGCGACATTATCGATTACCGCGTAGTTTTCAAGGCGCAGTTCGATCAGCACAGGTTGTCCTGAAATGATGAAGTTTGAGCGCAGCATAGCACGAAAATGGGTGCCAGTCGCGAGCGTTAGCGATTGAAGTCCGTTTTTGAACAACGGTTCTTCGAGACGTCGGGAATCCGGCGGAGAGATGAGTCGTTCAGGTTCTAGGCGCAAACCTCAGCGGCTGAAGCCGCGTCGTCGCTGAGACTAATTGAATTTCAGATTGAGCTTAGTGCGCGCGTGACGAAGGCCACGGTCGCGGACCGTGACCTTCGTTATGAAAATGACTTAGACGGCCTTGCGCAGCGTTCCCGTACTTTCGGAACTCCGCTTCGCTGCGGATTCGCCGCTGCAAGTTTTGCATCCGGCAACGGCTTCTTTTCGGCGCTCCCGCAGGCGGCTCTGGAACGTGTCCCACCGTCCCCCAATGCCCACTGCGCTGTTGCTGATGACCACCGAATCCGTTCCCGCGGGCACGACTCGTTCCGTAGTGGAGCCGCCAGAATCAACTGCGGACCCTTCCGAGCCCGCGGCCCATCCTGAGGTCCCTTGCACCGTCCGTGACCTCGCT
>Ga0209488_10002891_pt1 | contig 13934 bp, 14 predicted proteins | sample Rivendell_Oct201_8_FD_188349 | JGI IMG/M metagenome (GOLD analysis project Ga0209488, IMG submission 188349) | Vadose zone soil microbial communities from the Eel River Critical Zone Observatory, Northern California, USA -... | ecosystem: Environmental > Terrestrial > Soil > Vadose zone >... | reverse complement strand
CCGGCGCGGGTGAAGTACGAGATGCGGGCCCTGTCCAGCGCGAGAATGGGCGGGTCAGTCACGGAGCCCGATCTCGCGGAGGCCGACGGCCAGCAGGTTGAAGCCGATCACGAGTGAGGAGATCGCTGCGCAAGGGAAGAGCGCCATGTGTGGCCAGACGGACATCATGCCGTACGTGTCCTTGACCATGCCGCCCCAGTCGGGATCGGGCGGCGGCAGGCCGATCCCCAGAAAGCCGAGCGCCCCGATGATCACGACGTTGTATCCGGTGCGCAGGCACATGTCCACGATCAAGGGTCCGCGCGCATTGGGCAGGATCTCCACGAGCATGATGTAGAGCGGCGACTCACCGCGCATCTTCGCCGCGGCGACGTACTCGCGCTCGCGCAGCTCGATGGTGAGGCCGCGGACGATGCGCGTGATGATCGGAGCTTTGGTCAGCGTGAGCACGACGATGATGTTCAACGCCGAGGAACCGAAGTGGGCGAGGATGATCATGTAGAGGATGATTACCGGGAACGACAGCACGATGTCGCACGCCCGGACGATCACGAGATCGATCCAGCCGCGGTAGTAGCCGGCGGTGAGCCCGAGGAGTGAGCCCAGAATGGCCGCGCCCAGCACCGCCAGGGGCGCCACCGTCAGCACCGTCCGCGCGCCCCACATGATGCGGGAGAGAATGTCCCGGCCGAGATGATCGGTTCCGAGCCAGTGGGTCGCCGACGGCGTCGGATGCGCCACCGCAGCCAGATGGTTGGCATTGGGCGGATACGGCGCGACCACCGGCGCCAGCACGGCCGCCAGCACCCAGAAGAGCACGATGCCGGTGCCGATGAGAGCCGGCTTCGACTCGGCGAGGAGGCCGAGGCGGCGTGCCCACGCCCGCGCGAGCCCGAGACGCACGGGCGCGGAAACCGCGGGAAGACGGTCGGCCGTGGTCGGAAGCGTCATCCAGGCCTCACGTCCGGATGCGCGGGTCGAGCAGCCGGTAGGCGAGATCGCCCGCGATCTGGGTCAGGACCGCGACGCCCACGGCGACGAGCGCCCCAACCTCCACGAGGGCGATGTCCTTGAAGAGTGCCGCCTCGAGCATCATCCGGCCGAAGCCCGGATACGCGAACACCGTCTCGACGACCACCACGCCCGAGATCAAGTAGTTGATCTGCAGCAGGATGACGGTGATGGGGTTGATCATCGCGTTTCGCAGGGCGTGGCGGACCACCACCTCGCGAAAGGTCAGGCCCTTCAGGATCGCCGTACGGATGTACGGACGCTGCATCACCTCGATCATCGACGCGCGGATCATGCTGACGACATACCCGGCGTCGAACAGCACGATCACGGCAACGGGCAAGACGAGTTGCGAGGCCACGGACCAGCTGCCGCCCGCCACCAGCGTCGCCGTGCCCGGCAGCCAGCCCAGCGCCACCACGAAGACGCTCGCCAGGAAGACGCCGAGAGCGAACTCGGGGACCGAGGCGACGACCGTGCTGAACATCAGAATCGCGCGGTCGAGGGTCGACGATTCGCGCATGCCGGCCACGATGCCAAGGAGCATCGACAGCGGCACGATGCAGGCGAAGGCAAGCGCGGCGAGAAAGGCGGTATTGGCGAGCCGGCTCCAAATGATGTCTTTGACGGGCACCTTGAAACGAGTCGACGTGCCGAGATCGCCCGCGGCGAGCCTGCTGAGGAACTCGCCGTAGCGAACCAGGACCGGCCGGTTCAGTCCCATCTCCCGCGTGAGGATGTCGACCTGCTCCTGGGTCGCGTAGGCCCCCAGGACCTTCCGGGCCACGTCACCGGGAGAGAATTCGTTGAGCGTGAAGACCAGAAAGGACACCACGAGGAGCGTGAGGAGCAGGAACGCGCCATGCTTGAGGAGAAATCGCGTCACGGTGAGCGTCACCCTACCCCGGCCCGCAAGCGGCGTCAACGCAGCCGCTCGCGCAACTCGCGAAGGAGATAACGAGGGAGGCCGCCGCGCCGGGTGGCCCGATCGTGAAGCTGTCCCAGGCTGTTTCGAGCCTTGACCGCCCGCCGACCCGGGTCTAGGCTTGCCCTCGCGGCTCCAGATCCCGATCACCGATCCGATCGCGAGGGGAGGGTGCCATGAAAGAGGGACTGCGCTTCGTGGACTCCGACATGCATGTGATGGAGCCGCCCGACCTCTTCGATCGGTACTTGGACCCAATGTTCAAGCACCGCGTCAGCGTCCAGGTGGGTGCCGATGGGCGCCCATGCCGCGGCCCGGCCGGCTTGACCCTCGTCGATGGGCTGCCCACCGCGGACTCCGACCTGCAGCAATACCGCAAGCGCGTCCGTCGCGGCCCGACGCAGAGCACCCAGCCCCTCTCGGGGTCGCGCCTGGCCGACACCGGCCGCCTGGACTTCGCGGTCGAGCGCGACTATGACCCGGAAGCCCAGGTGATGGGCATGGAGATGGAAGGGGTCGACATCGCGGTGCTCTATCCCACGAGCGGGCTGAGCCTCATCGCACGCGACAATCTGGACCCCCGGCTCTCGCTCGCGTTGTGCCAGGCCTACAACAACTGGATCCACGACTTTTGCCGCCATAGCCCCGACCGCTTGAAGTTCGTGGTGATGTTGCCGGTACACGACGTACATCTGGCCTGCCGGGAGCTTGTCCGCGGTGTGCGGGAGCTGGGCGCGGTCGGGTCGTTCATCCGGCCGAACCTGGTGAACGACCACTACTGGCACTCGAACTATTGGGACCCGCTGTACAGCCTGCACGAAGAGCTCAACGTGGCGTGGGGTTTCCACGAGGGCGTGAGCGCGGTGTACTCACGGATGATCCCACTGTACGGGGAGAACCGATTCTATCGGCACGTGGCAAGCCACTGGATCGAGATGCAGCAGGCGCTGATCGCGATGATCATCGGCGGCGTGTTCGAGTTCCACCCGAAGCTGCGGGTGGGCTTTCTGGAAGCCCAGAACTCATGGGTGCCCGGCCTCCTGTCGCGCATCGAGTGGGACTACCCGCAGTACCGCGACTCGCACGCCCCCTATCTCGCCCTGACGCCGCGGGAGTACTTCCGGCGCAACTGCTGGGCTGCGGTCGAGGGGAGCGAGCCGGAGATCGAGCCCACCGCGGGGCTCATCGGTGCCGACCGGATGTGCATCTCGACGGACTACCCGCATTTCGACTCCAACTTCCCCCACGTGGCGGACAACCTCCTCAAGAACATCCCCCGCGAGCTCGCGGCCCAGATCCTGCTGGGTGGAGCTCACCTGTACAGCTTCACCGAGGCAGATTTTCAGCGAGCCGACGCGCAGAAGGCCCGCGCGACCGCGTCACACACGACGAGACCCGGATGACCGCCAACATCGTCACGTTTGCCGCTCATCATCGCGATGCGCCGGTGGGAGTTTGGCCGGCGGGTCTCGCGTAAGGATCTCGACCGGGACCTCGTGCGTCTCATGCAGCAGGGGCTCGGCTTTACCGTCGCCAATGCTAACGGCGACTCCGGAGGACGCTGAGACGAGGATGGCATACCGAGACCTCCTGTACGACGTACGCGACCAGATCGCGCGAGTCACGATCAATCGACCGAAGCAGTACAACGCGTTCACCGGTGACACCTTGCGGGAGATGACGCTCGCCATCGAGAGCGCGGGCGCGGACCCCGAGGTCGGTGTGGTCGTCCTCACCGGAGCCGGGGACAAGGCGTTCTGTGCCGGCGGCGACGTGAACTGGGAAAAGGAAGGCGGGCTAGAGCGCCAGATCCTCGAGCCGTATCTGTTCCACCAGACGCTGTCGCACTGTCCGAAGCCGATCATCGCCCGAGTGAACGGCTACGCGGTCGGAGCCGGCAACCACATCGCGTACTTCTGCGACTTCACCATTGCGGCCGAACACGCGATCTTCGGGCAGAATGGACCGCGGATCGGCAGCCCCGCCTGCGGCGGCATCGTGAGCTATCTCACGCGGGTGGTCGGCGCCAAGCGGGCGCGCGAGATGTGGATGCTCGCACGCCGGTACACCGCGTCCCAAGCGTACGAGATGGGCCTGGTGAACGTGGTCGTCCCCATGGAGAAGCTCGACGAGGAGGTCAACAAGTGGTGCGCCGAGCTGCTGGCGCTCTCGCCGACGTGCTTGCGCATTCTCAAGGCGTCGTTCGTGGAGGAATTCAGCGACCTACTCGGGCAGGGCGACCAATTGCGCCGGTACCTCACCGGGCCCGAGTTTTGGGCCGAGGAACAACAGGAGGGCGCCCGCGCATTCCTGGACAAGCGTCCAGCGAACTTCGCGCGATTCCGGCGACGTCGGGCGTGAGGCACGGCCGGGCGAAGACCCGAAGGAGGGGTGTATGAGCGTTCCGTACTACTATCGTTCGCTCGACTTCGACAAGCTCGTCCGCGACTATCCGCCCTCGCAGGACTACGCCGAGACCGTCTTCCTTGACGATCGCAAGCAGATCGAGGACGTCCAGAACCGGCGCTTCCTCGAGATCCTCGACTGGGCCGCACAGAATCCCTTCTACCAAAAGAAGTGGGCCTCGCACGGCGTGCGCCGACAGGACATTCGCTCTACAGACGACCTAGGGAAGCTGCCCATGGTCGCCGTCGAGGACTTCAAGGACAGCATCAAGGCCCATCCGCCGTTCGGGGAGCATCCCGGCCTCACCCGGGCGGACGGCGCCCGAGTCCCGATCAAGCTCCAGTCGAGCGGCGGCACGACCGGCATGCCGCGGCCGACCCTGTTCACGCCACTCGAGTGGGAGATTCAGGGGATTCAGGGCTCGCGAGCGCTGTGGATTCAGGGCGCTCGCCCAGGGGACGTGATGCAGATCCCGTCGACGCTGTCGACGGCGAACCTCGGCTGGTTCTACTACCTGAGCTGCCTGCACTGGTCGGGCATCGCGCCGGTAACGACGGGCAGCGGAAACGTAACGCCGAGCCGCCGTCAACTCGAAGTGGCGTTCGACTGGGGTGTGAACCTGTGGGCGGGCTTTCCGGAATACCTGCTGCACCTGGCGTCCGTCGCCGAGCAAGAGGGCCTCGATCTGCGACGCGTAGGCACGCGCTTCATCGCGACATTCCTTGGGCCCGACCTCGACGGCAGCTTGCGCAAGATGATGGAGAGCGCTTGGCACTGTCCCGTCTATGACAATTACGGCACCCATGAGGTCGGGCTGCCCGCCTTCGAGTGCCAGGCGCGGGATGGGCTGCACTTGATGGAGGATATGTTCATCGTCGAGGTGGCCGACGTGGACACCGATGCCATCCTGCCCGACGGCGCAAAGGGCAACCTCGTGATCACCAGCCTGTACCGCCACCACCCGCCGCTGATCCGCTACAACTTGCGCGATTACATCCGCATCGTGAGCGATGGCCGCCAGCGCTGCGCATGTGGCAGCTATACGCGGAAGATGGATCACTTCCTGGGGCGCAGCGACGACATGGTCAAGATCCGTGGCACGAACGTATTCCCAATGGCCTGTGTGCGGGCGGTGACATCGGACGACCGAACCACCGGCGAGTGGCTGTGCGTCGTGGAACGGAAGACGTCCGGGCTCGACATCCGCGAGGACATGACGGTTCAGGTCGAGGTGAAGGACGGCATCAGCGGCCGGGATGAGCTTGTCCCGATTCTGGAGGATCGGCTCAAGTCGGACCTGGGCATCCGGGTGATGGTCGAGCTGGTATCGGCCGGCAGCCTGCGCGACTACACCTACGGACGCGAGGGCAAGGCCCGGCGCCTGCTCGACAAGACGCGCGCGAAGTGACAGGAGCATCGTGATGATCCAGTTCGGAGTGATGGCCAACACGCACCCGGCGCCGGGTACCGATCTCACGCAAATGGTGGACGAAGTCATCGCCGAGGCCCAGCAGGCCGAGCGGTGTGGCTTCGACTCGTTCTTCCTCACTGAGCATCATCAGGAGGCGAGCGGCTATCTTCCGTCGCCGCTGCCGCTGGCGGCGGCAATCGCCGCCCGCACGTTGCGGATCCGCATCGGCACCGGCATCGCGATCCTCCCTCTGTACCACCCGACCCGGCTCGCCGAGGACTGCGCCGTCATCGACATCATCTCAAAAGGGCGTCTCATCCTCGGCGTGGGCCTGGGGTATCAGGAGGGTGACTTCGCCGCGTTCGGGCTGAAGGTGAGCGACCGGGTGTCGCTCTTCGAGGAAGGCATCGAGATCCTCCGGCGGGCGTGGACAGAAGAGAAGGTCTACTTCGTCGGCAAGCGCTACACGCTGCAGAACGTGATGGTGACACCTAAGCCTGTGCAGAAGCCGCATCCCCCAATCTGGGTGGCCGCGCTGGGGGACGAGCCCATGAAGCGGGCGGGCCGCCTGGGTGACGCGCTGCTGGCCGACTCGTTCCAGCTCCCGGAGCGCCTGAAGCGGCGAGTCGCGCTCTACCGCGAGACCGCCCAGAGCCGGGGCCGCGCGCACAAGGTCGTGGTGTTCCGCGAAGGCTTCGTCGCGCCTACACGGGAGGAGGCGATCCGCCGGTACGAGGCCGGTCTGCTCAGCACGCACCGGTACTACTGGCGGCACGGCTCGTACTACCAGGACATCAAAAAGGAGGAGGACCTCGACCTGGCCCGGATCTCGCTGGAACGCCTCATCCTCGGCTCGCCCAACGACTGCGTCGAGCGGATCCAGACCTGGCATCGCGAGGTCGGCGCCGACTACTTCCTGATCCGCTTCCGTCACCCAGGCGGCCCCCCACACCCGCAGGTGCTGGAAGCCCTGGAGCTCTTTGGCCGCGAGGTCATCCCCCGGTTCCGCTGATCCGCACCCCGATCCCTCAGGAGGATTGCTCATGCGCATGCACCGCCGCATCGCGACGCTCGCCACTCTCGCCTTCGCGGCCGCGCTCTGTGGCGGCGGCGCGGTCCAGGCGGAGGACAAGACCCTGACCATCGGTCTGCTGGGCCCGCTGTCTGGCGGGGCGGCGTCCTACGGCGTCGAGCTGATGCGCGGCGCTGAACTGCGGGTGGAGGAGATCAACAAGGGCGGGGGGCTCAAGGTCGGCGCGGACGCCTATCGCATCAAGCTGGTGTCGTACGACCACAAGGCGCAGGCCGCGGACACGGCCACCGCGACCAATAAGCTCATCTTCCAGGACAAGGTGAAGTACATCATCGGCAACGCGGTGGGCGCCACCTGCAACGCCGCGCAGACGATCACCGAGCCCAACAAGGTGATGTTTGCCTTCGTATGCTGGGGCACCAACAACCTGGCCCCAGAGAAGCCGTACTCGTTCCGGTCGATGCTGAGTCAGTGGGAGCTGGCCGAGCCGTTCTACCGCTGGGTGAAGGAGAACCACCCCACGATCAAGCGGGTGGCGGCCATCTCACCCAATGACACGAGCGGCAAGGACACCAACACTGCCGTAGTGAAGGCACTCAAGGCGCTCGGGTTCGAGGTCGCGGCGGACGAGTACTACGAACGCGGGACCAAGGACTTCTACCCCGTGCTGACGAAGATCCTGGCCCAGAAGCCCGACATGATCGACGTGGCGGCCGCGCCGCCGGGCGAGGCCGGCCTGATCCTCAAGCAGGCGATGGAGCTCGGCTTCAAGGGTGCCAAGGGCTGGACCGCGGGCATCAACCCCTTCACGATCATCAGCGTCGCCGGGCCCGAGGCGGCCGAAGGCGTGTGGAGCCCCGCGAACATCAACGTCAAGGGCGACCACGTGAGCCCGGCCGTCCGGAAGTTCGGCGAGACGTACGAGAAGCGCTACGGCGAGGTGCCCGGCGCCATCGCGGTGGCCAACTACGCGGCCTTCGACGTGTTCACGCAGGCCATGCAGAAGGCGGGCAGCATCGACACCGACCGGGTGCTGGCCGTCATCACGAAGGAGCAGTTCCAGACGGTCTGGGGGCCGCTGGCCCTGGGCGGCAAGGAGACGTACGGCATCGACCGGCAGTTCCTCTATCCGCTGGTCATCAGCGAAGTGCGACAGGGCAAGGTGGTCGATATCGCCCAGGTGCTGCCGGCCGCATTGAAGAAGAAATAGGGATCCGACCCTGCCGGCGGGGACGGGGCTCCGTCCCTCCCCGCTGGCCGCACTGCCCATGCCCATCGAGCTGCTGATCCAGGCGCTGCTGAACGGCTTCGGCCTGGCCGTGGTCTATATCGTGGTCGCGCTGGGCCTGACGCTCATTTTCTCGATTCTGGAGGTCATCAACTTCGCCCACGGCGAGTTCTACATGCTGGGCGGGTTCGCGGCCTACTATCTCTCCGCGGTGGGCGGGCTGAACTACGTCGCCACCCTCGTGCTGGCTATGCTCCTGGTGGGGCTGGCGGGCGTGGTGGCCGAGCGGCTGGTATTCCGTCACTTGCGCGGCAAGACCCTCAACGCGTTCATCGTGTCGCTGGGGCTCCTGTGGGTGCTGCAGGCCACCGCCCAGCTCTCGTTCGGCGTGCTCGACAAGTCGGTGCCGTCGGCGGTATCCGGTATTGTGCGCCTGGGGGGCGTCATCGTGTCCCGCGAGCGGATGTTCGTCATCCTCACCGCCGTCGCGTTGATCGTCGGGCTCTACCTGTTTCTCAAGTTCACCCGCACCGGACAGGCCATGCGGGCGGTGGCGCAGGACGCGGAGGCCGCTGCGTTGCAGGGCGTAAACATCGAGCTGACCTCCGCGCTGGGGTTCGGCATCGGCTGCGCGCTGGCCGGCGCGGCCGGAGCCCTGCTCGCCCCCATCTTCGCGGTGAGCCCGACCATGGGCGCGCTTCCCGTGGTCAAGGCCTTCATCATCATCATCGTGGGCGGGATGGGCAGCCTACCCGGCGCCGTCCTCGGCGGTCTGCTCCTGGGCGCGGTGGAGGGCGTGGGCACCCTGTTCATGAGCAGCGCCGCGGTGAACATCCTGGGCTTCCTCATGGTGATCGCCATCCTCCTGCTGCGACCGCGAGGGCTGCTCGGTGCCGCCTGAGCCCCCGCGGGTCGACGGCTGGATCGGCTTCGGCATGCTGCTCGTCGCGGGCGTCTCGGTACCCCTGCTCACGCGCGACTCCTACCATCTCGACGTGGCAACCGTGATCCTGCGTAACCTGCTGTTGACCATGAGCCTGCGCTACGTCATGAGTACCGGCCAGCTCAACATGGCCCACGTGTCATTCATGGGGATCGCGGCCTACGCCTCCGCCCTCCTCGTCACGCGGGCGGGCTGGTCGTTCTGGGCGGCCCTGGCCGTCGCCCCACTGCTCGCGGCGCTGGCCGCGGTCCCGATGGGGCGCGTGGCCCTACGGGTCAGCGGACCGTACTACTTTCTCATCAGCTTCGCCTTCCTCGAGGTCCTGCGCCTCGTCTTCAACAACTTCTTCGTCGACTACCTGGGCGGTCCGTCGGGGCTGGTCGAGATCCCGCCGCCCCATCCACTGCTCCTGACGGGGGGCGCGGTGACCTTCATCGGCAAGCTCGCCCAGTACTGGCTGATGCTGGTGCTGTTCCTGGCGAGCGCGGCGGTGCTCATCCGCCTCGAGTGCTCCCGCTTCGGGCTGGTCAACGGCGCCATCCGCCAGGGCGAGCTGCTGGCCGAGACGCTGGGCGTGAACGTCCCCCGGTACAAGCTGGGGGCCTTCGTGCTCGGGGCCTTCTTCGCGGGGGTGGCCGGCGTCTTCTTTGCGCACTCGCAGCGCGTGCTGCACTCGAGTGACTTCGGGCTGGAGCCGATGGTGCTGCTGGTCGTGTTCACCGTCATCGGCGGCGCCGGCAGCGTGTGGGGGCCGGTGGTCGGGACGCTCGTGCTGGCCGTCGCCTCGGAGCTGCTGCGCGAGCTGCATCACTACGAGCTTCTCGTGTACGGCTTAGTGCTGATGGTTGTGATGCTGTGCTTCCCGGACGGGTTGGTGGCGCTGCCCGGGCGGGTGGCCCGCCGCTTCGGCTGGGGGCGGGCGAAGGACGGGGCGTCCACCCTGGGGGCCGGCGTTGCTCCTTGAACTGCGGGAGGTCGGCAAGCGGTTCGGCGGTCTGCAGGCTGTGGCCGCGTTCTCGATGACGGTGAGAGCCGGGACGATCCACGGCCTGATCGGCCCGAATGGCGCGGGCAAGAGCACGGTGTTCAACCTGATTACCGGCGTGTTGCCGGTGACCTCCGGCGAGATCCACTTCAAGGGCGAGCGCATCTCGGGGTTGCGGCCCTCGGAGATCTGCCGGCGCGGCATCGCGCGGACGTTCCAGGCCACGACCTTCTTCCGCGAGTTCACCGTGCTCGACAACGTCATGGCTGCCTCCCACCTCGCCGTGGAGCGCGGCTTCGTCAAGACCCTGCTCGCCACCGCCGGCTACCGGGCCCGCGAGGCCGCCGCGCTGGCCCGGGCCCAGGATCTGCTGGACGCCGTCCGGCTTCAGGACGTGGCCGGCCGGCGCGCGGGGACGCTGCCGCACCGGGACCAGAAGGCGCTGAGCCTGGCTCTAGTGCTCGCCACCGGTGCCGGCCTCGTCATCCTGGACGAGCCGCTGGCGGGGCTGACGACGCAGGAGGGCGAGGACGCCATGCGTACGCTGCAGGCGCTGCGCGCCGACGGCAAAACGATCCTGCTCGTCGAGCACGACATGCGCGCGGTCATGGGGTTGTGCGACGTCATCACTGTGCTGGACCACGGGGTGCGGATCGCCGAGGGAGTGCCGCGCGACATCCAGGCGAACCCGGCGGTGATCGAAGCCTACCTGGGCGCAGAGGATACCCGTGCTTGAGGTGAGCGGCCTCGAGGTGCGCTACGGCAGCGTGACCGCCGTGAAGGGGATCTCCCTCGAGGTCGCCGAGGGTGAGGTCGTGGCGATCATCGGGCCCAACGGGGCGGGCAAAACCTCGACCCTCAGGGCCATCACGGGCCTGGTGCCCACGGCCGGCGGGCGCGTGGTCTTCCGGGGCACCGACGTCTCACGCTGGAAGGCCCACCGCATCGTCACGCTCGGCCTGGGCCACGCGCCCGAGGGTCGGCGCCTGTTCCCGCAGATGACCGTGATGGAGAACCTCCGGATGGGCGCCTACCGGCGGCGTGGGCCTGCCGAGATCGGCCGCAAGCTCGCCCAGGTCGAGGAGCTCTTCCCGCGGCTGGCCGAGCGGCGGGCGCAGCTGGCGGGGACGCTGAGCGGCGGCGAGCAGCAGATGCTGGCGATCGGCCGGGCACTCATGGCGGAGCCGCGGCTGCTGGTGCTCGATGAGCCCTCGTTCGGGCTGGCCCCCATGATCGTGCGCGAGATCGGGCGGATCGTGCGCTCGATCAACCGCGAGCGCGGGGTGTCCGTTCTGCTGGTGGAGCAGAACGCGCGCATGGCACTGGGGATCGCCGGGCGCGCCTATGTCATGGAGACGGGCCGCGTAGCCCTCAGCGGCCCATCGGCCACGCTGGCCGAGAGCCCGCACGTCAAAGCCGCCTACTTGGGAGGGTAAGGATGAGCACGGTCAAGTTCGGCATCGCGGTCGGAGCGTACTCGGCCGGAGTGCCCTCCGGACGCGAGTTGGCCGACTTCGCGCGTACAGCCGAGGCCGTTGGCTTCGACTCGGTGCAGGTCGGCGATCATATCCAGTGGCACGCCCCGATCATCGAGTCCACCGTGCTGCTGGCCACTTTCGCGGCCGTCACCACCCGAGTCCGGATCGCCAGCGACGTCGTCATCCTGCCCCTGCGCGACCCGGTGCTGATCGCCAAGACGGTGGCCAGCCTCGACGTGCTATCCGGCGGCCGCATGATTTTCGGCGTCGGTGTGGGTGGCGACCATCCCGGCGAGTACGCCGCCATGCGGGTGCCCCTGGCCGAGCGCGGCGCGCGGGCCAACGAGAGTCTCGAGATCATCCGTGGCCTGTGGACCAACGAACGTTTCAGCTACGCCGGGCGGCACTACGCGGTGCAGGACGTCGGCATCGCGCCCCGGCCGCTGCAGCCGTTGCTCCCGATCTGGGTGGGCGGCACCTCGGACGCAGCGCTGCGCCGCGCGGCCCGCTACGGCGACGGCTGGATCTGCGCCTTCGCGAGCGAGCGCAAGTTCGCGCGGCTGGTCGAGGCGCTGCGGGGATTCCTGGCCGAGGCGAAGCGCCCGGCCGATGGCTTCACGCTCGGCACCTTCCTGTTCGCCAACGTAGGCCCGGATCCCGCCCAGGCCCTGGCGGAGGGCGCCGAGTACGTGCGCCGAGTCTATCAGCTGGACGGGGCCGCCATCGTGGAGCGCTTCGGGGCCGCAGGTCCCGTCGAGCATTGCGTCGAGCGGGTTCGCGCCCTGGTGGCCGCGGGGGCGCAGTACATCGTGCTGTCGCCCGTGTGTGGCTACCGCGACTGGCCCCGTCAACTCGAGGCTTTCGGCGAGGTCATCGCACGCGTGGGACGGGGCTGAGCGTGTCCGCCGAGACGGTCGTTGTCGAGCACCACGGCCCGGTGCTACGCGTGCGCATGAATCGTCCGGATAAGCTCAACGCGCAGAACCCGACCCTCATCACGGAGCTGGACACCGCGTTCGCCGCAGGCGCCGCCGACGCCGACGTGCGCGTCATCGTGCTGAGCGGTCAGGGCCGCGCCTTCTCCGCGGGTCACGACCTCGAGTATCCCGGCTACGATCAGCGACTCTATACTGACCAGAGCCGGCTGGAGATGGAGCGCGGCCTGTTCATCGACAATCTCTTGCGTCTACGCAACCTGCCGAAGCCGACGATCGCTCAGGTGCACGGACACTGCGTGGCGGCTGGCCTCATGCTCGCCTGCATGTGTGACCTGATCGTGTGCGACGAAACGGCCCGCTTCGCCAACCCCGTAGTGGCCATGGCCATGCCCGGCGTGCAGCTACTGATCGAGCCCTGGGAGATCGGCGCCCGCAAGGCCAAGGAGCTCTTGTTCACGGGGGAGGCGCTCGACGCGGCTGAGGCGCATCACCTCGGGCTCGTGAACCGGGTCGTGGCGGCCGGTCGCCTCGAGGACGAGGTCACGGCGCTGGCCGCGCGCATCGCCGCCATGCCGCCCTTCGCGGTGCAGACAGTGAAGCGGTCAATCAACGACGCGCTCGACTTCATGGGTCAGGGGCGCTCCTGGGAGCATCACTTCCCGCTCCATGTCGCGGGCAAGCGCAGCGCGGAGTTCCGGCAATGGTGGGAGGCTGTCGAGCAGCAGGGCGGCGGGTTCCGGCCCGGGGGCCTCCGGCAGACGCTCGGCCGGCAGACCGATAAGCCATGAAGGCACGGGCCGTGGAACGGCATCGCGCCGCTACCGTCGGCATCGCGTTCGGCCACCATCGGCCCCGCATCCACCCCACCGCGTTCATCACGGAGGGGACGTACGTGATCGGCCGGGTCACGGTCGGACGACGGGCGAGTATCTGGTTTGGCGCCGTCCTGCGCGGCGACTTCGATCCGATCCGCGTCGGCGAGGAGAGCCTCATTGAAGACAACGCCGTCCTACATGGCCGTGTCGTCGTCGGCCGCCGCTGCGTGATCGGCCACGGCGCCGTCCTGCACGGTTGTACCATCGGCGACCGCGCTGTGGTTGGCGCCAACGCTGTGGTCTTTGACGGCGCCCGGGTCGGCACCGGCGCGCTCGTGACCGCCGGGTCGGTCGTGTATCCAGGCACGCAAGTGCCGCCGCGGATGCTCTTCCGCAACTCGGCCAGCGGCAACCGCCCGTCCATCGAGCCCGTCGGCCAGCGCATGCGCCGCTGGCGAGCCACGAGCTACCGCCGTCTCGTTGCCACGTATCGGTCGAGCTGCGCCCGCCGCGCCCCAGGCTGACCGGCTTCGGGGCCCAGCCTGGCATCCGGAATTGCTTCCTTCACCCGGGCGAAGGGGGGGACACCCTTCGGACCTGCCTCGGTAGATACCAGGATTATTAGTCCTCGTCGTTCCCGGACGGAACTAGGATTTCCAATCCTGGGCCTGGTGGGAACCAAGTACCTGCCACGACTCACCTGTTGGGGTCGAAGGGCCAGCGTGTGACAGCTATTTGTGACACAGGAGGCCCGCCGGCTG
>Ga0209488_10002890_pt1 | contig 13940 bp, 11 predicted proteins | sample Rivendell_Oct201_8_FD_188349 | JGI IMG/M metagenome (GOLD analysis project Ga0209488, IMG submission 188349) | Vadose zone soil microbial communities from the Eel River Critical Zone Observatory, Northern California, USA -... | ecosystem: Environmental > Terrestrial > Soil > Vadose zone >... | reverse complement strand
CTCTATCAGTTTTTCCAGCGCTTCCGGTTCCATGCCAAAGCTGCGCCGGATCGCCTCCGGCACAGCCACGTGGTGGTTCTCTGTCATTTCTACATAGGTGGCCGCCTGCTTCATCATGTTTTTCGTCATGAAGAAATGCACCGTCAGCCAGGATTGCGCGTAGAAAACCGAGCGCCGATCGTCGCGGTTGTAAATCTGTGAATCATGGCTGACGCTGAACAGGTCAACCAGTTTCAGCCAGCGGCTTTGGGACAGTAATTCCGGCAACTCGGGTTTCGCCAGCCCAATGACAATTTCCTTCTTGTCCATCTTGAGCGAAGAGCAGTATTCGGCGAAGCCCTCATCGAACCACACCGGCGATGGAGGAAAGTTACTGTTGATCAGCAAGTGTGCGTATTCGTGGAAAACCGTTCCCCAGCTGTCTTCCTGGGAGAGATCCAGGGCAATGTACTGGCGCTCTTCATTGGAGCCGGGACCGCCGCGGCCTCCGTTGCCCAGAAAAAAGCCTGCGACCTCGATCGGCTTGCCTCCGTAAAGCGGAGCGAATTGCCGCATCTCTTTGGCGTTGCGAAATGCGATGATCTGCAGCGGCGCTGTGTTGACAGTAAGCTTCTTGAAGAGGACGCCAAACGCCGTGCGCATCTGTTCAAAACGCTGCGCGACTTCGCGGGCGCGCTTTTCCCCGCCGTCCGTGGCAACGGAAAAATGCGATGAATCAACCTCGACCCATTGCTGGTCGGCTCGCGCGGCAATACCACAGAAAAAAATTGAAACGAGGAGAAAACATCTGCGAATCATAAGCACACTCATGCGTAAACAAAAGGAAGATGGGTAGGAGAGTACCTCGATTTTTGCTCTTATGGCAATTGATGAAAGGGCTTAGCGAACGAAGTATTTTCAACTAACCCCATCTGTAGGATCGACCCTCGCTCTAACTAAACCACCCGCTGCGGTAGGCCACCCACCAGCAGAGCACCATCAGCGGCAAGGTCAGCGCCAGTCCCCACCAGAGAGGCACGGCAAAGTCCATGGCCGTGCCGAGGATGAGAAACAGCATCCAGAAGATTTTCTTTTCCATCGGAAAAACCTTACCACTGATTGACACTGATGACACTGATCAATACGAATCCCCAAAATCTTGAAACACAGAGGAACGGAGGAAGCGGAGGAAAATCTTAAGGTTTGGTAAAGTATTTAGATTCATGCTCGATTTGGCCTACGTCCGAGAGAACCTCACCCAGGTTGAAGAGATGCTGCATCGACGCGGGATGGACCCGGCGCAGGTGCTGAGCGGCTTCCGCCAGGTGGATGACAAGCGCCGCCGGTTGATTACGCAATCTGAAACGCTGAAAGCGCAGCGCAACCGTGCGTCAGAGGAAATCGCCAAGCTCAAAAAAGCGGGGCAGGACGCCACCGCGCAAATGGAGCAAACCAAGGCGTTGCGTGCGCAGAGCGACGATCTGGAGAAACAGGCCGCAGAGATCGACCAGGAATTGCGAACCATGCTGGCGGGGATTCCCAACGTGCCGCATGAGTCGGTGCCGGTAGGGCGCTCGGCCGACGATAACAAGGAAGTCCGCAAGTGGGGCACTCCGCCGGAGTTCAGCTTTACTCCCAAGCCGCACTGGGAACTGGGCGAGCAACTGGGCATTCTGGACATGGAACGCGCAGTAAAACTCAGTGGCGCGCGCTTTGCCGTCTATTGGGACCTGGGCGCAAAGCTGGAGCGGGCGCTGGCCAACTTCATGCTCGACCTGCACACCGGCGAGCACGGCTACACGGAAGTACTTACGCCATACATGGTGAATTCTGCTTCGATGTACGGCACGGGGCAGCTGCCGAAGTTCGCCAATGATCTTTTTAAGATCGAGAATCACGACCTCTGGCTGATTCCCACGGCGGAAGTGCCGCTAACCAATCTTTATCGCGATGAGACGATTGACGCCGCGCGTCTGCCGCTTTCCGTTACCGGCTACACGCCCTGCTTCCGCAGCGAGGCCGGATCGTATGGAAAAGACGTGCGCGGAATTATCCGGCAGCACCAGTTCCAGAAAGTTGAGCTGGTAAAGTTCACGCGTCCGGAGCAATCTTACGAGCAGCATGAACAGCTCACGCGCGATGCCGAAACTGTTTTGCGAAAACTGGGCTTGCACTATCGCACCATGCTGCTGAGCACCGGCGACATGGGACCAAGTTCCGCCAAGACTTACGACCTGGAAGTATGGCTGCCGGGACAGAAGCTGTATCGCGAGATTTCTTCCTGCTCAAACTTTGAGGCCTACCAGGCGCGGCGGGCGAACATAAGATTCCGTCCGGAAGGCAGCAAGAAGAGCGAGTACGTGCACACGCTGAATGGAAGCGGGCTGGCGATTGGCCGGACGTGGCTGGCGATTCTGGAAAACTATCAGCAGGCCGACGGCAGCGTGGTGATTCCTGAACCGTTGCGCAAGTACGTGGGCGCGGAGCGGATCACGGCGAAGAAATTCTAGGGAAACCTCACCACTGATTAGCACTGATGACACTGATCTGAATCGGGAGATCGGTGATCTCAAATTGCCAAAACTGCCAAGATTGCCAGGATTGAAAATCGGGGAAGATGTCTAGAAAACTAGTTCAACCAAATCGTTCGGAAGAAACTCAAATTCCGGCAATTTCGGAAGAAGCTTAATTCGGCGATTTTGGCAATCTTCAATGTTGGCAATTTTGGCAATCGATTGATGCGGCCCAGCACTTCCACTAAACTAGACACATGTCTCGCATTGGGCGCACGCTAAAGGGCTATCTGTTCTGGACCCACACGCGGGGAAGCTTCCATTACGACGTAATGGTCACGCTGATCCTGGCGTTTATCTTTATTGCGCCGCATTACATCAATTTCAAAGACAAACCGCCCATACGGCAACGGCATCCCAGTGACATTGTTGTCAGTGCAGATGGAAAGACGTACCAGGTGGATGCTTCTCTTGTGGATGCCCAGGACGAAGGCATGGTGCGCGCGAATTTTCAGCGTGTGCTCAGGCCAATTGCCGGGGCTGTGACCGTGGATCGTGTGGAACAAGTACGTGATGGCAGCGGACATGTGGTGGCGTATCGCGGCTGGGTTCACAGATAGAATGCCCCAAGTAACACGCAGACCAGGTTGTGACGGCTTTGTTGTGACAATTTGTTGTGATGACTTTGTTGTGACGACCAGGGTGCGGCGCGCCGAGTGGAACAGCCGAAGAGAGACGGAATCATTCTGAACTTATCTGCCCGACGAGAAGGAAGAATCGATACTCCATGAAGCCCAAGCATTGGTTTTCACGATTGCCGTTCCTGCGCCTGACGTATTCACGTTTCACTCTTTCCGCATTGTGCCTGCTGCTGCTGGCGGGGAGCGCAGTTGCCCGGAAGACGAAAAAGCCCGCGAAAGTCTTGCCGGCGTCGGAACAGCAAACAGCGCCGGCGCCTAGCGGCGATCTGGAAGCGGTGCTGGCGAAGATGAACCAGTCCGCTGCGGGATTCAAGTCGGCGCACGGAGATTTTGAGTTTAAGTCCTATCAGAAACTGACCGACGATACAGACACGCAGAAAGGCCGCATTTATTTTCAACGGACGAAGGGCCATGTGGACGCGGCGTTTGAAATTGCCGGACCGGCACCCAAGCAGGTGGTGTACAAAGATGGCAGGCTGCAGATCTTCGAAAAGAAGATCAATCAGGTGACGGAAAGAAACGTGGGCAAGAACAAGTCTGACGTCGAAGCTTTTTTGAGCCTGGGTTTTGGCGCGAGCGGCGATGAATTACAGCGTGACTATGCGGTAAAAATGGATGGCTGGGAGACGGTGGATGGCGTAAAAACCGCCAAGCTAGACCTGACGCCCAAGAAAGAAAAAGTCTTGCAGACGTATAACAAGATCATTTTGTGGATTGATCCGGAGCGGGACGTGCTGCTGAAACAGCAGTTTTTTGAACATTCTGGCGATTACCGGCTGGCCCATTACACGAATATGAAACTCAATGAAAAGATACAGGACGACGTGTTCCGCCTAAAAACCAACGGAAACACTAAGAAGGTGACGCCACAATAAGAAAAAAGATGATGGCGCAGGGCACGCCGGAAGGGGTAAAATCGCCAGGTACGTGGGCCAGCCGTTAGGGTTTGACATCGAATGTGGACCGTTCCGCTCGATTTTCCCCTCAAAAAACGGTTTTTACAGCGCACCTGGGCCGGGGCAGGCATCTGAATAATCTGGATTGAGGTGTGTTTAATGGCCAAAGTTCTTACCCTTCCAATCAAGCCGGAAATGCCAGATCCAGCCCGTCGTAATGCCAAGCCACGAAAACCGGATCCACGCTATGTGGAAGGACAGCGGCTTTTAGTGGAAGCAATGAAGTATCTTATCCAGCAAGACCCACAGCGGAACAAAGACGCTGTCTCGTTGATTTCAGAGCACTTCCGGACACGTTTCCGGATGTCTGACCGGCCGGTGGATCTGCCCAGTTTTTCACCTGAACCGCGGTAAAATCTTGTTTTCTTCCAAATTTTGAATATCCTGTCGCCTAAAATCCACTATTGCGGATTCAGCTTGCGTATTTTTCCCGTAAACCATTGATAACAAATGTAGAACCGTGAGGAACCAGAGTTGCAATACAGTTCTGCAGGTAACATGTGTGTTCCGTGCGTGACGGGCCATGTGTTGTGTGCTCTCAAAAATGAAAACTATGGAGATGCAAAGGATGAATCGTAAACTGCGCGACAAATTAATTCTGGTCGCCACATGCTTGGCGCTACTGAGCGCTGCTTCTTTTGGACAGGTGCTGAAGGGTTCTATCTCCGGCACAGTAACTGATCCACAAGGCGCGGTTGTATCAGGTGCTCAAGTAAAGGCGACAAATACTTCGACTGGCTCCCCGTTGACGACTACCACGGACGGCTCCGGTCTTTTCCACTTTAACTTGATCCCGGTTGGCGATTACAAGGTCGAGGTCTCAGCCACGGGTTTCAAGACCGCCGTACAAAACCAGATTCTGGTGACGGCACGCGACACCAATTTGGGCTCGATCAAATTGACGGTCGGTGAAGCCAACACAACGGTTGAAGTCACTGCCGACGCTCCGCTCATCGAAACCAACAGCGCTCAGGTAACGAACACCTTCGCTGGCACAACGCTGACCACCTTCGCCGGCGTGCAGGAAAATGAAGGCCTTGATAACCTGGCCCTTTTTGTTCCGGGTGTCGTTTCCGTCCGCGACAACTCGTTTTCCAACACCAACGGCGGCGCCGGTTTCTCCGTGAACGGACTCCGCGGCCGCAATAACGACCAGCAGATTGACGGTCAGAACAACAACGACAACAGCGTTGCTGGCCCTGGTCTCTTTGTGAGCGACGCGGAATTCGTGCAGCAGTACGTCCTGGTTACCAACCAGTTTGGTCCAGAGTACGGACGCAATGCCGGTTCCGTGGTCAACATCATCACCAAGTCCGGTGGCAATGCCTGGCATGGAAGCATCTACGGAAACGAGAACAACTCGATTCTGAACTCCCTGAACAACTTCCAGAAGCAGGGCTTCACTACTGATGCTTTCGGCAACAAACTAACCAAGCAGCCGAGATTGAACGACGAATTTGCCGGTTTCACCATCGGCGGTCCCATGGTTAAGAACAAGCTGTTCTTGTTCGGCGGTTTTGACGAAGAGATTGGCTCCACCAAGTCCATCTTCGCCACCAACGCCCGGACACCTACGCCTACTGGGTTGGCCCAGTTGGCAGCTTGTTTCCCGGCCAGCACCAGCCTGGGGATTTTCCAGAAAACAGGCCCCTTCGCCATTTCTGGTGGTAATCCGTTCCCCACCGTTGATCCAAACACTGGCGCTTTCGACCAACTTGCTGTTGGAACTTGCCCTAACGTCCAATTCGGCGGCGTTACCCGCATCCTGCAAACTCCGTTCCACGGTTTCAACTTCACCAACCGCGTTGACTACCAAATGGGTAGCGATACCATCATGGGACGGTATATCTTCAACCGCGGCAACTTCTTCAACAATGACTTCGGCGACGGCGCCGCTGGCTATCCGGTCAACGTCCCGGCTTTGAGCCAGGCAATTCTGGTCGGCTGGACCCGCAATCTGTCCTCCAGAATGGTCAATGAAGCCCGCGTAGGCTTCAACCGCCTGAATGTGGACTTTGGCGGCAACAGCCTCGGCACGGTTCCCACCGCGGACCAGGTCGATCAGGCAGTTACTCGTGTTACGTTCTCAGCCACGGGATTCGCGGCCATCGGCGCCGCCACCAACCTGCCCCAGAGCCGCATCGTGAACACCTGGCAGGCGCAGGACAACTGGAATTTTGTGATGGGCAAGCACACGTTCAAGGCGGGTGTGAATTACACCTTCCAGCGTTCGCCCAACATCTTCCTGCCAAACATTGACGGCGCTTTCCGGTTCGCGAACTGGGGTACGTTCATGGCTAACACGCCTAACCGCGTGCAGCTTGCCAAAGGCAATCCTTCCCTGGATTTCCGCGAACATGACACGTTCCTTTACGGCGGCGATGACTGGAAGATTGGTCGCAACCTTACCGTGAACCTTGGCCTTACCTGGTCTTATTATGGCCAGCCGGCTAACCTGTTCAACCAGCAGGAAGTTCCTCGTGAAACCAACCCGGCCACAGCACTCTGGGCCACCACCAGCTCGGCGCTCACCACTGCCGGAGCAAACGTAATCGGTCAGCCCATTCCGTTGGTCGGCGTTCGCGCTTTCCCCAACTTCCCGGCGCCCAAGAACAGCTTTGGTCCGAGCGTGGGATTTGCCTATTCGCCGCAGTGGGGTGGTTTCCTCACCGGACATGGCAAGACCACCTTCCGTGGCGGTTACCGCTTGCTCTATGACCCGCCGTTCTACAACATCTACATCAACATGTCGTCCTCGTCTCCTGCCGTATTCCTGCAGTCCTTTGGCGCGGCGGCTTCAGCCACCAAGCCCCTGCCGGGCAATGGAACGGGACCCGCCGTACGGGCAGCCTACAACAGCTTCCTGCAAAGCGGCGTATTTGATCCACGGCAATTCAACGACACCACCATGTCTCCAAACTTCGGGCCGGACAGAGTCCACTCCTGGAGCTTTGGCATGGAGCGTGAAATCACCAAGAAGGCAGCCATTGAAGCCCGCTACGTAGGCAACCGTGGCCAGAACCTGTTCCAGTCCATCAACGGCAATCCTGATGTTGCTGGCTTGCTGGCTGCGGCCCCCAGCTTGGTTCCCGCAGGCGTCACGCCCTGCCCCGCGGCGAATGCAGTTGTTGCCCAGGCGGTTGGACGCGCAAACTGCAACCTGGGTATTACCCGCTCGCGTACCAATGGCGGATATTCTGACTATAACGGCGCACAGGTCGAGTTCCGTGCCAATAACCTGTTTAAACAGCTCACCATTCGCAGCGCTTACACCTACTCCAAGACCCTGGACAACGTGTCTGAGATCTTCTCGACCGGCGCGGGTGGCAACACCACGACGTGGGCACAGAACCCGTTCAACACCACGTCTGCGGAACATTCCTTCTCAGGTCTGGATATCCCACACCAGTGGTCCATCCTGTTCACCGAACAACTGCCGTTCTTCAAAGAACAGCATGGTCTGACTGGACATATTCTTGGCGGCTGGGCGTTCTCCGGAAACTACATTCTGGCTTCCGGCCAGCGCTACACACCGATCCAGGCTTTCTCAGCCTTTGCAACTGCTGCCGGCAACCCTTATGACATTGGGTTCCTGGGAGCCTTTGTCGGGTTTGATACTGCCCGTCCGTTCCTCGGCAATGTAAGCGCTCCAGCCACCGCTGTGGGCATTTTTGCCGGCGATGCATGCGCTCTGTTCGAACCTACGGCGGGTGGCGCCTGCGCGGCTCCGGCCACGCAGCTGCTCAGCTTGACCGCAATGGGCCAGAACTGCGGCAGAGGCGCTACTGACTCACTCGGCAATCCGCTGCCTTGTGCTGTAGTTCCGGTCACGTCGAGCCAGGTGCGTTACATCACCAATGCCGGTACTGCTCAGACAGTCTTCGGCACGCCGTTTGGAAATGCTGCTCGCAACCTTTCGCAGGATGCGATCACTAACACCGCCAACTTCTCCGTGATCAAGGGAGTCAAAATGGGCGAGCACGCCTCCTTTGAATTCCGCATGAGCATGTTGAATGCCCTTAACCACCAGAACTTCCAGAGCGTGGATGCGTTCATCGAAGACGCTGGTCAACACACTGCGTTTAGCGGCTTTGGCGATCCTTCGGTCACCAACACCACTTACCCCGGGTCCAACGGCGCGACCCGGCGCATCACCTTTGGTGGAACCATCCGGTTCTAACCATTTCATTCCTTCGGCCCGCCAGTTCGCTGGCGGGCTTTTTTATTGGCCGCGCCAAATCAACTGTCGCTGCTTTTAGTAAAATGATTTTTAAGATGAGTAGCAACGGCCTCGCTTCCGGCGCAATCAAGTCTCCTGTCTATCTGGATAACCATGCCACCACGCCGCTCGATCCGCGAGTGCTGGAGGCCATGCTGCCTTTTTTCACCTCGCGCTTTGGCAATGCTGCCAGCAACAGCCATTCTTTTGGCTGGGAGGCGGCGGCCGCCGTCGAGAAGGCGCGCCGCCAGATCGCTGCTTCCATCGGCGCGTCCCCCCAGGAAATTGTCTTTACTTCAGGCGCCACCGAAAGCGACAACCTTGCCTTGAAGGGTGTAGCCGAGGCATGTAGCGACAAAGGCGATCACATCATTACCGCTGTACCCGAGCATAAAGCGGTGCTCGATAGCTGCAGGCATCTGGAAAAAATCGGCTGCCGGGTGACCTACCTTCCCGTAGGCAGCGACGGCCTTATCGATCTTGATCAGTTAAAAGATGCCTTCACCGATCGCACAATACTGGTCAGCCTCATGGCCGCCAACAATGAAACCGGCGTGCTCCAGCCCATCGAGGAAATCGGCAGGATCTGTCGTGAGCGCGGTGTGCTTTTTCATTCTGACGCCGTGCAGGCACTCGGTAAGGTCCCGCTTGATGTTAATCGCGCACAGCTTGATCTGGCTTCCCTCACGGCCCACAAGCTTTATGGTCCCAAGGGCTGCGGCGCGCTCTACGTGCACCATGACGCTGCCGCGCGGCTTGTCCCGATGATTGATGGAGGCGGCCATGAGAACGGACTGCGTTCCGGCACGCTGAACGTTCCCGGCATCGTCGGTTTCGGTAAGACGTGTGAAATCGCGCAGCAGGAAATGCCGGAAGAGAGTTGCCGTCTGGCCGGCCTGCGCAACCGTCTGCGTGATCGCCTGATGGCCGAACTGGATCACGTGGCGATCAACGGCAGCATGGAGCACCGCCTGCCCGGCAACCTGAATATGAGTTTTCTGGAAGTAGAAGGCGAGACGCTCCTGACGGGCCTGAATGACGTTGCGCTTTCCAGCGGTTCAGCCTGCTCTTCCGGCAAAACGCATGCGTCGTACGTTCTTAAGGCCCTCGGCCTGAGCGACGAAGCAGCCGGTAGCGCCATCCGTTTCGGCATCGGACGCTTTAACACCGAAGCTGAGATTGATTACGTTGCGGGACGCATCATCGAACTGGTGAAAAATCTCAGGGAAGTTTCCGCGCTGAAGTAGCCTCTGAAATCCCGAGCGCAGCGAGGGACCCCATCGCCCTTCCACTCACTTAAGGGCCATGATGTCCGCAATCCTTGTTCATTCGTGCTGGTTCGTGGTGATTCACGGCTGCTCCCGCTCCTGGCTATTTGCCAGTTGCTAGTTGCTCCACCGGCTGCGCCTCGCCGACTCTTGCCTCTCGCAGGAACTTCGCCGCTTCCTCGGGCGGCGTCGGATTGATATAGAAGCCGGTCCCCCACTCGAACCCTGCCGTTTTTGTGAGCTTGGGAATGATTTCCAGATGCCAATGATAGAAGTCATTGGTATTTTCCTGCATGGGCGAGCTGTGCACCACCAGGTTGTAAGCGGGATTATCCAGCACCCGCACCGCTTTGCTCACCACGGTGCGCAGCATGCGCGCCAGGTTTTCATACATGGTGGAAGGCGAGTTCTCAAATGCCGACTCGTGCCTCTTGGGCAGGATCCATGTCTCAAACGGAAATCGCGGCGCATAAGGACAAATGGTCACAAAGTCCTGGTTTTCCACGGCCACGCGCACCTGCGCTTCCATCTCTTGCCGGATGATGTCGCAAAAGATGCAGCGCTCTTTGTTGGCGAAATACCGCTTGGCGCCCTCAAGCTCCTCCACTACCTGCTTGGGCAGGATGGGCAGCGCGATGATCTGCGAATGCGGATGTTCCAATGACGCGCCAGCCGCTTCGCCGTGGTTCTTAAAAACCAGAATGTATTTGAACCTGCGGTCCTGCTTCAGGTCCAGGATGCGGTCGCGAAAAGCCCACAGCATGTCTTCAACGCGTTTTAACGGCATGGTCGCCAGCGTTTCCGCGTGGTCGGGCGTCTCGATCACCACTTCATGGGCGCCTATGCCATTCATCTTGTCAAACATTCCGTCGGCCTGCCGGTCCAGATCGCCCTCAATTCCCAGTGCGGGAAACTTGTTGGGCACCACGCGCAGGTTCCAGCCGGTCGCGTCAGGGCGCGCGTTCTCGCCCGGACGGTAGGCCAGTATCTCTGACGGCGTTGTGCTTTCATTGCCAGGACAGAATGGGCAAAATCCGCCCTTTAATGTGACGCGCTCACGGGAAAAATCTCCGGGACGCTTGGAACGATCAGTGGAAATAATCACCCAGCGTCCGGTAACAGGATCTTTTCTCAGCTCAGGCACAGGTACTATCTTACAACCCTCGCAGTTTATAGCGAAGATATCGGCCGGTCGGGCTAGCGTCGACGCCGTGTTTGCTACAATCTTCGTTTGCCCCTGCGTCTTTACAACACGCTTTCCGGCAAGGTAGAAGAGTTTGCGCCTGCCACCGGCAATACCGTTCGCATGTATGCCTGCGGCCCCACCGTGTACGACTACGGCCACATCGGCAACTTCCGTACGTTTGTTGCCGTCGATATCCTGCGCCGCTTCCTGCGCCAGAGCGGCTTCAAGCTTCAGCACGTCATGAACATTACTGACGTGGATGACAAGATTATCCGCAATGCCGCCCGTGACAAGAAGACAGTCCAGGAGTACACGCGCAAATACGAAGAAGCGTTTCTGGAAGACATGGGCTCTCTGAATATTGAACGGCCGGAAAAAATGGTGCGAGCCACCGAGCATATCCAGGAGATGGCTGAATTCATCGCCAAACTCGAAAAGAAAGGAATCGCCTACCGCACTGAAGATGGCTCCTATTATTTCCATATCGCCAAATTCCCTGAATACGGCAAGCTTTCAAAGAAAGATTTTGCCGGCATGGAAGCGGGCGCGCGTGTTGATGTGGACGAATATGAGAAAGACAACGCCCGCGACTTCGCCCTGTGGAAAGCCCCGAAAGAAGGCGAGGCCTTCTGGGAGAGCCCCATCGGCCCGGGCCGTCCGGGGTGGCACATTGAGTGCTCCGTGATGTCGATGAAGTATCTTGGCGACAGCTTTGACCTGCATGCCGGCGGCGAAGACCTGACCTTCCCGCATCATGAAAATGAGATCGCACAATCGGAATCGTTGACCGGAAAGATTTTCGCTCGCCACTGGATGCACGTGCGCTTCCTGCTCGTCGAAGGCGAGAAAATGTCAAAAAGCCTGGGCAATTTTTATACTTTGCGTGACCTGCTGGTAAAAGGCCACAAGCCATCGTCGATTCGCTTCCTGCTCGCCTCGGTTCCTTACCGCAAACAGCTCAACTTCACATTTGCCGGGTTGGAGCAGGGCGCAAGGTCTGTAGAACGCCTCCGCACCTTCGACTCGCGCATTCGAATGAGCCAGCTTCCTGCCGGTACCAATCCCGTTGCGCAGGAAGCAGCCGCCAAAGCTAAACAAGAAATGCGCGCCGGCATGGAAGACGATCTGAACACCGCCTATGCGTCCGGCGCAATTTTTGACATGGTGCGGGAAGCCAACACGCTGGCCGATCGCGGCGAACTTCGCGAAGGCGATAAAGCTCCTTTGCTGGAAGCCCTGCAGCAGTTCGATGAAATCTTTGCGGTTCTGAAAGACGATGACGCGGAAAAGATGAAACCCGCCATGGAATGGGCCCGGTCCCATGGCATCCTTAAAGACTCGGAGATTCCGGCGGATGCCATGTCTGACGCCGACGTGAACCGCCTGATCGAAGAGCGCAATGCCGCCAAAAAAGCCCGCGACTTTGCCCGTTCCGACGCCATCCGCAAACAACTCTCTGATGGCGGAATCATCGTCGAAGATACGAAGGATGGAAGCCGCTGGAAGCGGAAGTAGATGAGATTTGGTAATTGGATAATTTAGTAATTTGTTAATTGGCACCAAGAAAGAGCCATCGACAACTCGGATTCTCAATTACCAATTTGCCAAATTACTCATTACCAAATTGTTTCTCAGTCTCCCGCCGCATTCACCGTTTTAGGGCAGGATGGTACTTCTTCAATCGGTGACGGCTCTGATGGCGGCCCCTTCAGCCTCGAGGTATTCACTAGAGCCACCGACGCGATAATAATCGCGGTCCCCAAGAGCATGTATGCATCTACCTGTTCGCGCAGAATAATCCAGCCCAGAAAAACCGCGACAATCGGATTGACGTACGCATACGTGGCCACCTTCGGCGTGGGAACATGCTCCAGCAGATAGATGTAAGCCGTGTAGCCGATCCATGACCCAAAGACAACGAGATAGCCAATGCCCGCAAGTGCCGGCTTTGTCCAGTGGGTCTTTTGAAACTGGCCGGTCACCAGCGCTATAACGCCGTTCACCAGGCCGCCCAGCGTCATTTGCCACGCGGCGGAAGCAAAAACGTCCACCGTCAGGTTGAAGCGATGGGAAAACACTGAGCCGAGTGCCCAAAAGAACGACGCCCCGGCCAGAATGCCCGCGCCCAGAAGTTCCAGTTGTCCCAGATGTGTGCCGGAAGTGATCCGCGGCCACAGCAGCACCAGCAACCCGACAATCCCTATGGCCAGCCCAACCAGCCCTTTGGCGGTCATGCGTCCGGCCCGGAAAATCCAGGCCTCAATCATCACCACCCAGATCGGCACCAAAGCCACGATCAGCGACGCTAAGCCGCTTGAAACGTATTCTTCGCCCCACAGCACGCCAATGTTGCCGGTTGAGAGCAGTAGGATGGAGATCACCAGCAACCGCCCCAGATCGCGCCGGTTCAGCCTGATTTTCCGGCCCATAAGCGCGCAGGCCGCCAGCATGATTGGCCCGGAGACCAGATAGCGGACCGTCCCCGCCACGTAGGGCGGCATGTCCCGCACCACCACGCGCATGGCCAGATATGTGGATCCCCAGAGAATATACAGCAGGGCAAAAGCCAGAATTATGCGAGAGCGCTGGGGCTGTGAGCTGAAAGGCATGTGTTAGGTACCATCATCTGACTCTGTTGCCTGTCTTGTCGATGCGAAATAACTGGAAGGCGTGAATCATGCATGGAAATGCACTCTGGTAACCGTCAGCCGCGCGGTGTTTTCGAGCTATAATAGAGGTAGACATGGCCTCACGCAGCACATATTGGTTTGCGACACGCGTCCCCAAGCGATCTCTCGCTTGCTGGGTGGATTTTCTGGTCTGCCCGCGCCGTTACCTGGCGGTGCTGCCGTCGCACGCCCGCGCCAATCTTTTCGCCGGCGACTAATCTCCGAGCCTCTCCTCGCTCTTTCATCGGCCTGAATGTTCCTGATTCGTTCTGGGCCGAAGGTACCCACACGCAACCACTTTTGAAAAGAGGATGAACATGGCAACGCAGACGATTTCCAATGCCGGCCCCAAAATTCGCACCAAGCTGCCTGGTCCCAAAGCGCAGGCTGTCCTTCAGGGCGACGCGCAGTATATTTCCCCGTCTTACACCCGCTCATATCCGCTGGTG
>Ga0209488_10002888_pt1 | contig 13946 bp, 11 predicted proteins | sample Rivendell_Oct201_8_FD_188349 | JGI IMG/M metagenome (GOLD analysis project Ga0209488, IMG submission 188349) | Vadose zone soil microbial communities from the Eel River Critical Zone Observatory, Northern California, USA -... | ecosystem: Environmental > Terrestrial > Soil > Vadose zone >... | reverse complement strand
TGATCGGTCACCTTGACCGGCTCCGGCAAAACCTTGCGCGCGACCAGCCAGTCGGTTGCTTTCTGCAGATTGGCGACGAACTGCCAGTCGTTGGCCGCGAAATGGCGGTACTGACGGTTCAGTGCGATGAACTGATCGCGGACCTGGTCGCTGTATTTGCCGGCCGTTTGCGCGATGTACTCGGCATCCCGGCTGTTCTCGGAGATCCACTTTCCTTCGGCGCGGAAAGCGTCGTTGACGGCGCGGACCAGCGCGGGATTGTCGGTCGCGAACTTGCGGGTGGTGAGATAGGAAGTGTAGTCGATCTGGAAGTCGAGGTCGCGGCCCTCAAGGAAGATATCGTGCGCCTTGTATTCGAGCTTGGCGATATCGACTCCGGGGCTCCACATCGCCCAGGCGTCGACCTTTCCGGAGGCCAGCGCCGGCGCGGCGTCGGGGGGATTGAGATAGATAAATTTGACGGTGGAACGATCGACCTTGTGCTTCTCAAGTGCTGCCACCAGCAGGAATTCGCCCAACCCAGAGCGGTTCACCGCGACCGATTTGCCGGCGAGGTCCTCAATCTTGTTGATGCCGGAATCATCCTTGGCGATGATCGCGGTCGTACGCGGCTCGTAAACGACGAATTGTGTGAATACGAGTGGTGATCCCGCGATGATGGCGGCCAACGCCGGCGTGGTGCTGCCGCCGAAGCTGAAATCGGCGCTGCCGCCAGTCACCGCCTGCAGCGTCGGGGCATGGTTCGGGAATGGACCGAGCCATTCGACCTTGATGCCGTCCTTCGCCAGCAGTTTTTCGAATTCGCCGCGTTCCTTGGCGACGAGATTGAGACCGCTAAGCCCCCAGGTCAGGCGGACCTTGTCAGTGATACGGCCGGTCGCCGACAGGGCGTTTCCAGAAACACCGATGCCTGCGAGTGCGCCAACGCCGGCTGCGGCGGTGCCGAGGAAGCGGCGGCGGGTTGGTTGCGAAAAGTCAGTCATGGCTCAGTCCTTACAAGATGCTCAAGCAGGGATGGGGGGAGACGCGACGACGCCGAGTTCTGCGAGCAGCTCCGCGCGCACTATTGGGGTGGTCCCGTCGCCCTTGGCGCGGTGCTCGAACGCAATCCGGCCGTCGCGCATCACCAGGATTCGGTCGGCGAGCGCGATCGCCTCGTCGACGTCGTGCGTTACCAGCAAGACACCGGGCCGGTGGGCCGCCACCAGTTCACGGACGAGCGCGTGCATGCGGATGCGGGTCAGCGCATCCAGCGCGGCAAAGGGCTCGTCGAGCAGCAGAAGCTCGGGCTCCTGAACCAGCGCACGCGCCAGGGCTACGCGCTGCGCCTGTCCGCCCGAGAGGTTGCGCGGCCAGTCGTCGAGACGTTCAGCGAGGCCCACCTCGGACAGCGCCGCTGCGGCCCGTTGGCGCGCGTCCGGTGCCTGAAGGCCCAGCGATACGTTGCGCCAAAGACTGTCCCACGGCAGCAGGCGATGTTCCTGGAAGACGACGGCGGGGCGGCGCGGCGCCACGATGCGTCCGGCGTCGATCGGATCGAGTCCGGCCAGCGCCCGCAACAGCGTGGTCTTGCCGCATCCGCTCTCGCCGAGCAGCACCACGAACTCGCCGCGCTCGATACGCAGATTGAGGTTTTCGATGACGACCCGCTTGCCGTAAGCGCGGCGCAGATTGGTCACGACAACGGCCGGGGAGGAGGCCGTCAAAGCGGGAGCAACGTGGACCGTCATCGCGCGGCTCCGTAGTTCGGGTGCCAGGCGAGCAGGCGTCGCTCCAGAATGCGGGCGATGCCATCGGCCGCGACGCCGATCAGCGCATAGATGACGATCGTCAGCACGACGACGTCAGTGCGCAGGAATTCGCGCGCATCCATGGCGAGGAATCCGATGCCCGACTGTGCGCCGATGGTCTCGGCGACGACCAGCGCGAGCCAGGCTGTGGCGAGCGCATAGCGAACGCCGGTGAGGATCGAGGGCAGGGCGCCGGGAAGAATGATCCGCCGGATCAACTCGATCGTGCCCAGCCCCTGGACCCGCCCAAGTTCGATCAATTTTGGATCGACCTGCCGGATGCCCAGGGTGGTGTTGATGTAGATCGGGAAGGTGACGCCGAGCGCCACCAGAAATATCTTTTCTGCTTCGCCGACGCCGAGCCAGACGATCACCAGAGGCAGAACAGCCAGAAACGGGATCGCGCGGATCATCTGCACGCTGCGGTCGATGGCTGCTTCGGCGACGCGCGAGAAACCGACCAAGGTACCGAGCACGAAGCCGACGGTGCCACCAATCGCAAAGCCGGCGGCTGCGCGCGCAAGGCTCACGCTGAGGTCGTTCAGCAGGCTTCCGGCAGTTGCAAGCTTGAATGCGGTCTTTATGACTTTGCTCGGTGCCGGCAGGATGTGCGGCGTCAGCCATCCGGCCTGCGCGAGAACCTCCCAGACAATGAGGAGCACGACCGGCGCAAGCCAGGAAAGTAGTTGCAAGCCGCGCCGGCTGAACTCGAATGGCGCCCTCCGTGATGACGAAGTCACGTCGCCTTTGTCTTCGCGTGGCAATCGATCGAATGCGGCCGGTGAAGCGGTCTGTTCGAGATTGCTCAAGATAGATCTATCCTCATTCATCGCGCGTATCCGCGCAGTCGGTGCAAGACAGAGATCAACGCGCACTCAATTGGCGAGGATGTCGCCACATGAATGCAATCGGTTTCTCAGGCCGGAAACTGTCCCACGATTTCGGCCCGACAGAAATAGAGCGGTTTTTCAATTGTCATTCGTTCCGGAGTTTTTCTGATTGCTCGGTGTGCGCGGCACGGCAAGGATTATCTTTTTGCGTCTCGTTGCTTGATCTACCGACGCATCTTGGCGAATAACAGACGTGGCCTTCGCGCGACGGATCATGCGAACAACCGGGAAGAGATCGCAAATGACGGTACGACCGCTTCGTTTCGGCATCTGGGCGCTGGTTCATGGCTCACGCGCCGCATATCAGGACCCTGAAGAACCCTATGACGCGTCGTGGGAGCGCAACCGCGATCTCGTGCTGGCCGCGGAAAGGCTCGGCTACGATTCGACGTTGATTGCCCAGCACACGATCAACCCCCATCAGGAGGATCTGGACCAACTGGAGGCGTGGAGTGCGGCGGCCGCCATTGCGGCATTGACGAGCCGGATCGAAATCATCGCCGCGATAAAACCTTATCTCTATCATCCGGTGGTGCTCGCCAAGCTGGCGCTCGGTATCGAGAACATCAGCCGCGGTCGGTTCGCGATCAACCTCGTCAATGCCTGGAACAGGCCGGAACTCGACAAGGCGGGCATTGGCTTTCCAGAGCACGATGCGCGCTACGCTTACGGCCGCGAGTGGATCACCGTGGTGTCGCGTTTGATGCAAGGCGAACGGCTCACTTGCAAGGGCGAGCATTTCGACGTTCGCGACTACATTTTGCGCCCCACGAGCCTCTACCGGCCACGGCCGCTGATCTATGTCGGCGGCGAGTCCGAGCCGGCCCGCGCGCTGGTCGCCGATCACGGCGACGTCTGGTTCATCAACGGCCAGCCGATGGAGGACGTCGCCGGACTGATCGCCGATGTCGCGGCGCGGCCACGCCAATCCGTGCCATTGCGGTTCGGCCTGTCGGCGTTCGTGATCGCACGCGAGACGGACGAGGAGGCGCAACGTGCCTACGCACGATTGCTGGAGCTATCGGCAAAGGATGCGCCGATCAAAGCGATCCAGAAGGCCAACACCGATCCAAAAGTCGTCATGATGCAGACCATGCAGAAGACCGCGCGGGTCGGCAGCAATGGCGGTACGGCGGCGGGGCTCGTCGGCAGCTATGACGAGGTCGCTGCGCGCATCGGCGCCTTCCATTCGGCCGGAATCGAACTGTTCATGCTGCAGTTCCAGCCGTTTGAAGCCGAGATGGAGCGCTTCGCAAAGGAAGTCATCCCCCGGGTGCGTGCCCTGCAGCCGATCGAGCCGGTTGAAAGATCAGCGGCTCTCGCAGCGACGCGCTGACGGTTCAGGCGGAGGCCGCGGCGCGTGTCTCGCCGGCAAAGCGGCTCGGCGGATGCGGCAGTCCGAAATGGCTGCGCAGTGTCGTCCCGGCATAGTCGCGCCGGAATAGTCCGCGCTTCTGCAGGATAGGCACCACGTTGTCGACGAAGACCTCGAGCCCCGAAGGCAGCACGTCCGGCATCAGGTTGAATCCGTCGGCGGCACCTGCCTTGAACCATGCTTCGATGTCGTCGGCGATCTGCTCGGGCGTGCCGACGACGATGCGGTGACCAACGCCGCCGCCGAGCGCGCGCAGCAGTTGGCGCACGGTCAGGTTACCGCGGCGGGCGATGTTTACGGTTCCCTGGAACATGGTCTGGTTGGCATTGGGAGGCAGCGGCAGCGGATCGGGCAGGGGCTTGTCGAGGTCGAGCAACACGGGATCGATATGCAGCGTGCCGGCAAGGCGCGCGAGGCTGTATTCGATCGGGACAAGTTCCCAAAGTTCGTCCTGCCGTCGCTTCGCTTCCGCTTCGGTGCTGCCGATCACGGTGGCGAGCCCGGGCAGGATGACGATCGAATCGCCGGCGCGGCCGTATGCAATGGCACGGGTGCGCAAGTCCCGCGCGTAGGCGACGCCTTCCTCGATGGTCTGCGCCAGTGTGAACACCGCTTCGGCCTGCGCCGCCGCGAGATCGCGGCCGTCGCTCGATCCGCCGGCCTGCACGGTCACCGGACGCCCCTGCGGCGAGCGTGGCACGTTGAGCGGGCCAGCCACGGAATAATGCGCGCCAAGATGCGCGATCGGGTCCGCCTTGCGGCATTAAAGAAAACGAACCGAGAGCAGACGCGGGCAAAAAGAAAAATCCATCTCCGCTGCTGCACCGGGCGCGCAAATCTCACGTCGCGCATGGGCAAGAACAAAATGTCGTGTGCGTCGCCACATGAATCTTCTTTAGTTGGCTGCAGCAGGGAAAGCTTCGTCCAAGTCTCGGCAAATATCTGAAATTGCCAGTGACGAGCGCGCGCGTAACGATGGCGGCGCGGCGCAATGCCGATCGCGATCGATTTTGCCCGGAGAAGTGAGCGATGACAGTTCGACCCACACGTGCCGACAGGGTGTCCGCCCCTGCGGGTTCCGTCGAGTTCGATGCTGATGTTCTGGTGATCGGCGGCGGTCCGGCCGGCGCATGGGCGGCGATCAGCGCGGCCGAGCAGGGCGCGCGCGTGGTCTTGGCGGAAAAGGGCTTTTGCGGAACCTCCGGCGCGACCGCCGCAGCCGGCACTGGCGTCTGGTACGTTGATCCAGAGCCCGCGCTACGCGAAGCGGCGATGGCCAATCGCGAGAAGCTGGGCGGTCATCTGCAGGACCGCCGTTGGATGGCGAGCGTGCTGGATCGCACTTACGAGCAGAGCAACCGGTTGGCGGACTGGGGCTATCCCTATCCGGTGGACGACAACGGAAAATCCCAGCGCAACTCGCTGCAGGGCCCGGAATACATGCGGCTGATGCGCAAGCGCACCAAGCAGGCCGGCGTCACCATTCTCGATCATAGCCCGGCGTTGGAGCTGCTGGTCGACGAGAAGGGCGCGGCGGCTGGCGCGAGCGGCCTTCGTCGGCAGAAACACGATCGCTGGACTGTGCGTGCCAAGGCGGTCGTGATTGCGACTGGCGGCTGTGCCTTCCTCAGCAAGACGCTGGGTTCGAACGTGCTGACCGGCGACGGCTACCTGATGGCGGCGGAGGCGGGCGCTGAATTCAGCAGCATGGAATTTTCCAACCCCTATGCGATCTCGGCTGCCTTCGGTTCGGTGACCAAGACGCTGTTCTATGGCTGGGCCACGTTCACGTACGAAGACGGCGGCGTCGTGCCCGGCGCGGCTTCGAAGGGCGGCCGTTCGGCCATCGCCCGTGCGCTGACGCAGGGACCGGTCTATGCCCGGCTCGACAAAGCCGATGGCGACGTGCCGCGCCAGATGCGGGTCTCGCAGCCAAATTTCTTCCTGCCCTTCGATCGTACCGGCATCGATCCCTTTACCGACCGCTTTCCCGTCACTCTGCGGCTGGAAGGTACCGTCCGTGGCACCGGTGGACTTCGCATCGTCGATGACAGCTGCGCGACCACCGTGCCCGGGCTCTATGCGGCAGGCGATGCGGCAACGCGCGAGCTGATCTGCGGCGGCTTTACCGGCGGTGGCAGCCACAACGCCGCCTGGGCAATGTCATCGGGCACGTTCGCCGGGCAGGGGGCCGCCGATTATGCCCGCCATGCCGGTCCCACGCGTGGACGCAGGCTCTCATCCACCGGGACCGTGGCGCTGCGCCAGCGCGCGGAACGACCGTTCAAGCCGGCCGAACTCGCCAAAGCGGTTCAGGACGAGGTCTTTCCTTACGAGCTCAACTACTTCCGCGAAGCGGGCCGGCTCGGCGGCTCGCTTGAGCGACTCGATGCGCTCTGGGTCGAAGTCTCACAGGCGGATGCTGCCGCCGCTGACGACGTGTTCCGCGCGCGCGAGAGTGCCTCCATGCTGGCAACAGCGCGCTGGATGTACCGCAGCGGATTGGCACGACAGGAAAGCCGCGGCATGCACCGCCGCGACGATTTCCCCGACCAGGACGATCGCCAGCGTCACTACATCACCTCAGGCGGCCTCGATGAGGTCTGGACCTCCGTGCGCCCGCATGCCGAGGCGGCTTATGCGGAGGCCGCGGAATGATCGAGGTTATCGATGCCCAGCGCTGCACGTCGTGCGACATCTGCGTGAACGTGTGCCCGACCAACGTGTTCGACAAGACCGATGGCTTTCCGGTGATCGCCCGACAGGATGACTGCCAGACTTGCTTCCTTTGCGAACTCTATTGTCCTGAGGATGCGCTGTTCGTCTCACCGTTTGCGGATATTCCGCAAAACGTCGATCTCGAGGCGCTGAGGCAAAACGCGTTGCTCGGGAGCTACCGTCGGGCGGTTGGCTGGACCGAGGAAACAAAACATCATCGCGACATCGACCGTAGCTATCTGCTGTTCGGTCATTGATATCATGGCAGCTCGCAACGCGGGCGGCCAAATCGAAGAACTGGAATCCTTAATGAATGTGCATCAATCATTGACGGCCGCGCGGCCGCTCGAGTCGTTTTCATCGCCCGACAGTGCTACTGCCAAAGTAGACGCGATGGTGCGGTTCGAGGGAGTGGAGAAGACGTATCCCGCCTATCGCGGCAAACCCGGCGTGCGGGCGCTGCAGAACATCGATTTCGCGATTCCCCGCGGTTCGATCACCGGCGTCATCGGCCGCTCGGGTGCCGGCAAGTCGAGCCTCGTCCGGCTCATCAACGGCCTGGAAAAGCCGACCACCGGTCGCGTCGAGGTCGATGGCCGCGATATTTCGGCGCTGTCCGGCCGCGAGCTGCGGCTGGCGCAGCGTTCCATCGGCATGATCTTCCAGCACTTCAATCTGCTGTCGTCGCGGACGGCAGCGGCCAATATCGCGCTGCCGCTCGAAATCGCGGGCTGGTCGAAGGCCGATATCGCGGTGCGCGTGGCCGAGCTGCTCGACCTCGTTGATATCGCGGACAAGCACGACCGGTACCCTTCCGAACTGTCCGGCGGCCAGAAACAGCGAATCGGCATTGCGCGTGCGCTGGCAACGCGGCCCAGCGTGCTGCTGTCGGATGAGGCGACCTCCGCGCTCGATCCGCAGACCACGCGTGCGATCCTTGATCTGCTTGCCAACATCAACCGCGAACTCGGCGTGACCATCGTCCTGATCACCCACGAAATGTCCGTCGTCAGGCAGCTCGCCAAGGAGGTCGTCGTCATCGACGCCGGCGACATTGTCGAACGGGGACATGTCGCCGATATCTTTACCCACCCAAAACACCCGATCACGCAGACTTTCCTGGCAGAGGTCCTTGGCGATTCCGTGCCGGTCTCGCTCGCGAGCCGCCTGCAGGAAAAGCCGGTCCCGGGTGGGCAGGCCGTCATTCGTGTCGCTGTTGGTGGCGACGCCGGCGACACGGTCGTGGCCCGCCTGGCGCGTGAGCTTTCCATTGACGTTGCGCTGTTGTCCGCGCGCATCGATGAGATTGGCGGTCAGCGTGTCGGATCGCTGACGATCGGCGTTCCCGGCGGCGACGCAACCGCGGCGCAAGTCCTCGCCTATCTGTCGCAACATCAGTTTTCAGCGGAGCGTCTCGGCTATGTCGCCTGAACTCATCAACCTGATTATCCAGGCCACCGGCGAAAGCCTGTTCATGGTCGCCGTCGCCGCCCTGGTGGCAACCTCGTTCGGCCTGCCGATCGGCATCTTTCTGGCTACCAGCGGGAAGGGCGAACTATTCGCCGCGCCCAGGATCAACGCGGTGCTGGGCGTCGTCGTCAACGCAACCCGATCGACCCCCTTCATCATTCTGGTCGTCGCCATCATTCCTTTCACGCGGCTGATTGCGGGGACATCGATCGGATCGGGGGCCGCGATCGTACCGCTGACGATCGCCGCGACGCCGTTTATCGCCCGTCTGGTCGAGGCGGCGATCCGCGAAGTGGACGCCGGCTTGATCGAGACCGCGTCCTCCTTTGGCGCCACCCCGCTGCAGATCGTGCTCAAGGTCTTGGTCCCCGAAGCATTGCCGGCACTCTTGCTGGCCCTGACGCTCGCGGTGGTCAGCTTGCTCGGCTATTCGGCCATGGTCGGTGCGGTCGGCGGCGGTGGTCTTGGCGACCTCGGCATTCGCTATGGCTACCAGCGCTTCATGCCGGAAATGATGCTGGCCGTTGTGGTGGTGCTGATCGCGCTGGTGCAGACAGTGCAGACCGTCGGCGACTATTTCGCGAAGCGGGTCAACCGCCGGCTGCGGCATCGTTGAAGATATCGCGAGAGCGAGCTATTCGGCAGCGTCCGATCGCACGTCGCTTGCCGATGTAGGCGGCAGGCGACGATAGCCCGCTGCCGGATGCACCGCGGGCAGGCGAGCGCCTCGTCCCGGAAACAGCTTTTCGCGCAAGGTGCCCTCACGATAGGCGGTCTTGTAGACGCCGCGAGATTGCAGCTCCGGTACCACGAGATCGACGAAGGCGTTCAGCGATTCCGGTGCCACCAGGCGAAACAGGTTGAAACCGTCGACGTCGGTTTCCTCGGCCCAGGCGATCAATTCGTCGGCCACGTCCTGGGGTGAGCCGACCACGAAGGGCGAGCGAGCGCCGACGCGGCTAAGGGTGGCGAGATCTCCGATACGGACCGGGCGATCGCTCCGGAGTGTAAAATTCTCCACCATCGATTGGATCGCGTTGCTCTCGACATATTGCACGGCCTGATCGGGCTGGTAGGTCGAGAAGTCGATGCCGGTCCAGCCCGAGAGCAGCGCGAGTTGGCCGGCCTGATCGACATACCGGGCGTAGTCTTCGAGGATGTCTTCGGCTTCGGCACGCGTCGGCGCCACGATCACGGTCGCGCCGGCAAACAGCTTGATGTCGTAGGGATCGCGGCCGAACTCCTTTGCCGCGGTCCTGATCTCGCGGGCGGCGCGCGCCAGGATCGGCTTGGTCTGGCCGTTGAGGAAGATCGCTTCCGCATGTCTGGCGGCAAACGCGCGGCCGCGTTTCGACGTTCCTGCCTGATACAGCAGCGGCGTTCGCTGCGGCGACGGCTCGGCGAGGTGGATGCCGTTGACGCGATAGTGGCTTCCCTCGTGGCGGACCGGATGGACCTTTGCTGGATCCGTAAAAATGCGCGCGTCGCGATCGCGGCGGACTGCATCGTCTTCCCAGCTTCCTTCCCACAATTTGTAGGCGGCTTGCAGAAAGTCCTCCGCCGCATCATAGCGCTCGTCGTGGGCACGGGAGGCGGGCAAGCCCATGCCGCGCGCGCCGCTGTCGAGATAGCCGGTGACGATGTTCCAGCCGATGCGCCCATTGGTTAGATGATCGAGTGTCGAGAAGCGGCGCGCCAACTGATAGGGGTGCTCGAACGTGAGGTTCGCGGTGATGCCGAAACCGAGATGCTTGGTCGCCAGCGCCATGGCGGAGACCAGCAGGGTCGGTTCGGCGTTCGGCAGTTGCACGGCATGGCGTATCGCCGTGTCCGGACTGTCGCCAAACACATCATAGACACCGAATACGTCAGCCAGGAAGATTCCGTCGAGCAGCCCGCGCTCCGCCGTCCTGGCGTAATCGACCCAATAGTCGAGCGAGTTGTAATTGATCGAGGTGTCCCGCGGGTGCGACCACAGGCCCGCCCAGTTGTGGCTCGGGGCGGTCATGTTGAACGCGTTGAAGCGCAGTTCTCGTGGTTTGGCCATCGGTCGGCTCCCGGCAGGACAGTCTCTGTGATGCTCGATAAACCGTCTAGCATCTTGCCCGGATAACGTTGTTTTCAATTCAAGCGGCGCAAATGCAAATCGTGCTGCAGACGAATTCGGATACAGCAATGTTTCACTGCTCGCTTGACGAAAGAGAAAGCTCTCGGGAAAAGTACGCTTGCAGTTCGTTCGGCCGGCATGATCACCAGCCGCCCCGCGACGAACAATAAACTCAGTTCGCCGGATGTGCAGGAAGATTAGTAACGCGATGTGCCGACGCGGCAGCACACACATCGCTATTTTCTCCGGCATCTCGACAGCGTTGAATTCACTGCGCATCATTCTCTCGTTGACAACCTCAACAAGAAACGGACTTGAGATCATGAATATACTTCTGCGCCTGGCGCAGGCCGCAGGCCTTTCGCTGGCATTGACCGCCGCTGCCGTTGCCGGCGAGCCCCTGAAGATCGCCACCAGCACCGGTCCCGTCGGGCAGTTGGCCTCCTTTGCCGCGAAGCTCGCCAAGGAGAAGGGACAGGACGTCAAGATCGTCGAGCTATCCGACTGGGTCGCGCTGAACGAGGTGGTCAACAGCGGCGACGTCGATGCCAATCTGTTTCAACATGCGACCTATCTGGCGCTTCAGAACAAGCAGCGCGGATTCAACCTCGTCCAGATCGACAAGGTCGGGGTGATCGCGCCGGTCGGACTTTTCTCCAAGAAGGTCAAGAAGCTCGAAGAGATCAAATCGGGCGACAGTGTTGCGATTCCGAACGAGCCGCTGAATGGCGCCCGTGGGCTGATCCTGCTCGAGCGCGCCGGCCTGATCAAGCTGACGCCGGGCAAGGGATTCGCGGTCAGCAAGTTCGACATCATCGAAAATCCGAAGAACCTCAAAATTGTCGAGCTCGATCCGGCGCAAACCTATCGCTCGCTCGATGACGTCACGCTCGCACTCGTCAACATCACCTATCTGATTCCGGCCGGTGGCGACCCGAAATCGGCGCTGATCATCGACCGCACCGTCGACGACGGCCTCGTGCTGCGCTTCGCTGCACGACAAGACAAGAAGGACGATCCGCGGCTGAAGGCGTTCATTCAGGTATTCAACTCGCCGCAGGTCAAGCAGTTCATCGAAGAGAAGATTCCGGCGTTCATTCCCGCCGGGTTCAATAGCTAAGAGCAGCGCGCGGCGACACTCGTCTCGCTGACGCGGGCGAGTTTCGCGGCAAGCGCGGCGCATTGGTTACGGATATCGGGGATTGCGATGATCTCCCAGAAGGCGGCACGGGTAAGGGGTCCCACGGCAAATAACCGCCGCGACGGAACGCCGTCATGGTTGACGATCGCGCAATCCGGGTTGATCTCGATACCGATATGCAGCGGATCGACTCGCGCCAGCCCCCGGTCGAGCAGGCTTCGCACGGCCGGATTGGCCGAGGCGAGGGGATCTTTGACGATCCCGGTGCAATCGACGATGGCGCCGACCTGCATGCTTTGGATTTCACTTTGGCCGCGTCGGCGGTAGCGGACCCGCGCGCCGGCTTCGTTCGGCTCGATGCCAGCGATCTTTGCTGCCATCAGAGTCAACCGGTCATTATAAAGCGCGTGCGTGATGCGTGCTTCCACTTCGGGCGCCATCCGATGGCGATGCACATCCCACCAAGCGCGCGCATGTTCGAGGAAACGGCGTCTGGAGTCGGGCGGAAGCTCGTGCCAGAGGCGTTGTATGTATGGTCTGAGACCGTCGATGACGCTGCGCCAGTTCCCACCCTTGGCAACATGCGCGTTGACCCGGCCACGGAGCCAGCGCAGCAACTGAGCGATGTCGGCGCCGAACGGAACGTCCGTTTCCTGGATACGAATCGGCTCCACGCGATGATGGGGCTTCGTCAGCAGGCCGCGTCTTGACATCGCGATGATCGGTCCACGGTGCCCGTCGTGAACGAGGGACTGGATGTAGTCGACCATCGTCAGCCCGGTACCGAGGATCAGCACGGTGGCGTCAGAATCGACGCCGGCTGCGGATGGTGGCAGCCAGGGGTCGACGTAACCCGGAGAACAGGATCGGACGTCGTGCCCGGTCGCGAGAACGGCGATGTCGCCGACATAGCAACTGCCGTCATCCAACCTGACCACGACGTCGCTCATCTCTTCGCTGACGTCGACGCAAGTGCCTTGCACAATGGAGAGCCGGTGCAACGAGCGTCCTTTGGACGTCGTCAGCAGGCTGGCAATGTAATCGCCGTAAATGCGCCTTGGCACGAAACAGTACGGATCGGGACAGGGTGGCGGCACGCCCTCTCGCGAGGTGAGCCAGCGCCAGAAATGATCCGGCTCATCTGGCAGTGCGCTCATGTTGGCGACGCGGACATTGAGCACGTGTTCGGGATTGCCGGTATGATACGCCAGCCCACGCCCGATATCAGGACGTTTCTCGATCAGCGTGACGCGAAAGTCGGGAGTGGAACGATGCAGCAACTGATAGGCCAGCAGCACGCCGCTGGCGCCGCCGCCTATGATGATCGCGTGTCGGCTTGCGAAGGCATTCATGCGACCGCCCCCCGGGTTCGCCAAATGATTGACGAACGCAACATTTGTCTCGCCGGATCATGGCCGAATTCCAGCACGCCGGTGTGCGGTAATCGAAAAGAAGATTATTCTGCAGGTTGCGGATGAAAGAGTGTTCGTGTTCTAGAAATTTGCCCAAGAACCGATAGTCCCCGAGTTTTCGGTGCTGCTCATGATTCGATCCGCCGGTTCCGTCTTGCTCACCAAGCAGTCGGCGAAGGTCTAGCTCGCCATGGCGACGCCAATCGCCTGCAACCGCCGTCGAGCCTCGGTATCGTCGGGATGTGCGGCGAACCCCGACGCTCGAATTTGTTGCGGCGTTGCGCCGGTTGCGGTCTTGAGAAAGCGGCGCAAGCTTCGGGCGTCGGAATAGCCCAATTCAGCAGCAATCGAGTCCACGCTATCGTCGCTGTTGCGAAGCTTACGGACAGCAGCCGCCGCCAAGGCCTGCGAGCGTGAGCGGCGAAACCCACCGTCCCCGCGCAGGCGACGCCGTATTGTTGACGCGCTCCTGCCCGCGCGTTCGGCGATATCTTCGAGATGCAGGTGACCGCGAGCGGTCAAATATCCGCCCATTGTTGGAGCGGCATCGCCATGCTCGATGAAGTCAAGCCACAGGCGGAAGCAATCCCAGTGTGGGTTGGCGCCGGCGCGGTTGAGACCGCGCCGTCCCAGCAAGAGCCGCGGGAACTGCATGCTGGTAACCGATCCAAAGCGCAAGGGAGCGCCGATTGCAAAATGCCTACCTCCCAGATTGAAGTGAAACGGATCACGCGTCGACACGCCGGTAACCGTCATCCGGTTCCCCAGAAAGTACATGCAGTGCATGAAAATCCAGCTGAGATAGGTGTCCTCGAGCACGATCGCGTCGGCGTCTTGCACTGAGTCAGCTCTGATGCTCAGGATTGCGTAATCCTGGGTTGTTTTGAGTTCAATTTGGACTGCGCCGGCCGCCGTTCGGTAAAGGCGCGCGACCGCGAGAATCGCGTCCTCCAGCGTCGCGCAGCCGAGGGCAACGCGAAGGCCAAGCGCAGTGTAGGCAGGGTCGATGCGTGAGCGGGCAAGGCCGTGGGCGGCATCGTTGA
>Ga0209488_10002887_pt1 | contig 13960 bp, 13 predicted proteins | sample Rivendell_Oct201_8_FD_188349 | JGI IMG/M metagenome (GOLD analysis project Ga0209488, IMG submission 188349) | Vadose zone soil microbial communities from the Eel River Critical Zone Observatory, Northern California, USA -... | ecosystem: Environmental > Terrestrial > Soil > Vadose zone >... | reverse complement strand
AAGCACCTGCGCCAGCATGGGCGCCGCAGCACGCGCCTCAAAAAGGACAGGGCCGGTATAGTCCTGCGCCGGAGGCGCGGCACGCAGAGCCATGAGTTCGGTGCCGGCAACATTTAATCCCTTGCGCACCGTCTCCACGCTGGGCAAGTCGGCCGGTCGCGTTGCGTACTTGGCATAAAAATGATTCAGCGGCACGCCGTCGTCGGCAAATGTGCGCATGCCGGCTTCGATCGCCGCAAAATGGCGATTCTTGCGGATTTCCGTTCCTTCGCTGGTCAGCAGATATTCCGTCGCGTAGACGATGTAATAGGTCACGCGCGATTCGTGAATCTCGGAAAACGCCCGCAGCGTTGCCGACGTCTCGCGAGCTTCCTGGTCCCAGTTGCGGCTGGTCCAATCCGGCGCCTGGAGCGGATCGATGAGATGCACCGGCTCGGCTTTCGCGAAATCGTCGATCTCCGATTGCCTCGCGAGGCTGCTGAGATAAGCCTGCTTCCGCGAATAAGTCTCCACCGCTTCTTTGAAGGCTTGGTCGGTCGCGATCCACAAGTCCTGCCGCAGCGAATCGTAATCGCGATCGATTCCCACTTCGCCGTTCGGCCCGATGAAGCCGCGGAAGCCGTCGTCGCTTATGAAATTCGAGCTGTCCAGCTTGTAGCTGCCGACGCGCGCTTCCACATTCATAAAGCGGTTCCGCGTCTGCGTGCTGGAGAGCAAGGTGCCGTATTCCGCGACGACTTCGCGCACCTCAAAATCAAGCAATCGATATTCGATGTAGTACGGCCGCACCGGCTGGTCGATGTTCGGAATTTTCAGTTCGAGACGAGTTTTTGCGCGCTCCATCTCGTCGCGCATGGCCTGCAAAGTGTGGTCGTTATCCTGCGGAACCTGCGCGCTTGTAGCTGCAGTGGACCCCATCGAAACCAAAAGCAAAATCAGTCCTGCGATTCTCTCTGCGCGCCTCACTGCTGGCCTCCCGTTTTGATCACGTCGTGCGCGGGCGGCGGCAGGATCGGCGGCCGGTCCGTGGAACTCTCTTTTTTCTGTACTTCCAATTCCGAAGTCAAAATCGCGGGCGATGCCGCGGAAACGGGAACGGATCCCGATTCCGCGCCGCAGTAGCCGTTGAAAACCTCCGGTGTATCGCCGGTCGCGACAATCTTCGTCAGCGCGGCAAGCGGGGTGCCGACAATGTCGACCCCACGCACCAATTCATCAGGACGGCCGTCGGCGTAAACCTTGTAGACCACCAGGGGCAGCACCTGGAACGCCTGCGGCTGCCCGCGTCCGGTGAACGTAAAACCGCCGGCGATGTCATCGATCAACAATCCGAACGGCTTGCCCTGCGCTTTGATCAATTCAATCAGCTTCGCGCGGAGCTGCGCATTGGTAACAGTCTTGCTGCTTTGCACAATCAGGTTGCCCTGCCGCGAAACCGGCGTTGCGCCGAGCTGCCGCCTGCCATGGCCGTTCGAACGCGGAAACCCGACTAGCGGCGACCGCGACATCTCGAAATTCTTCAGCACGCCGTGATCCACCAGCGGCACGCGCTGCGCCGGCACGCCTTCATCATCGAACTGGTAGTAGCCCAGAAGGTCCTGCTTTCCGAGTTTTTTCATCGTGGTGTCATCGGTGATGCTCAGAAAATCCGGCAGGATCTGCTCGCCCACTTTTTTCGAAAACGTTTGTCCTTCGGTCACGTCTTTTTGGCGATGGCCTTCGGCGCGATGGCCGAAGACTTCATGGAAAAACACCGCCGCGGCGCGCCCCGTCAGCAAGGCCGGCCCGACGGTCGGATCGTTGATGGGCGCGGCAACCAGCCCTTCCAATTCCTTGCGCATCGTCGCTTCTGCTGCATAGACCGCTTTGTCGTCCGGCGCATCCTTGGCGTCGACCCAATCGAAATTGTAGTAGCGGTCGATGTCCATGCCGTCCGGCGCCTTGCCCTGGATGAACAGCTCCAGCCGGTAGCGGATCTGGCCGAATTGCAGTTGCGTCCTTTCGCTGGTCACCTGATAAGCGTTTTGCGCTTGCGCTGAGAAAGTCACGATGGAATTGATAATCGCCGGCGATTCGCGGAAAGCCTTGGTATACGCGCGAACTTTTTCTTCCCATGGCTTGCGGTCCACGGCGATGGAAACTTGCGGGCTAATGGAGGTGTGAGCCTCTTCGCGCGAAAAATCCGGCGCGCGCCCTTCCGCTGTTTCTACTTTTACTTCCTTGCCGGTCTTGATCTTGATCAGCGCCTCGGATGCGGCGCGATACTGCTTGTCGGTTTCCAGCCAAACCGCCCGTCGAAGAACTTCGGGGTCATCATCGATCGGCACGGGGGCTACTCCGCCACTGGCCGTCTGCCGCTCGCCGAACTTGTGCGAATTGTCCAGGCCGTAGCTGCCCGTTCGAACCGAAACCTCCAGCCACCGGTTGCGCGCTTCGTTGCTGTTGAGCAGCGCCCCATTCGAACCGGAGACGTCCACACGCTGCGTCTCCGTGACCGTATAGCCCATGTAGTAGGCCGGAGGATCCAGCGTGCTCAAAGTCTTCATCGAGCGTTCCAGCTCGGCTTGCAGTGCCGCAAGCAGCGGTGAGCGCTTCGCCTGCGCGTCCGGTGGCGCCGCCAGCGCCGATTGCTCCGTGGCGACAACCAGGGTGGCGAGCAAAATCAGCCCGCAGAAGTTCGGAACTGAGCGACTGCGATTCGAATTGGTCAATGAAAGCCTCACTTACAATTTGACGGGACCGCGAAACATTCAGTGTACGCCACCGCACAGCGGCGCACAAAGCGCGGCACGTTGGGGAGTCGCGGTTCGAACAACACTTCTTAGACGGTCTGACAGCAAAGAGCGTTGCACCGGAGCAAAAACGAAATGCCCCGGCGGATCGAGTTGCCGGGGCCTAAGACAAGCGAAACTTCGCCGCGCTACCGCGGCTATCAGCCGCAGGTCGGCGTGTTCGGCGGGCAGCCCGTAGTGGGCACTTTCACCCTGGTACCCCCTCCACGCGTTAACCCAATACCCAGGCCAACTCCGACAGCTCCGGTGACGATTCCGATCGTCCCCCAAACACCAAGGTGCGGCCCTACTCCGGGCAGGCTCGACGGGGCTCCTGGATCCGTGTCCTTGCCGGAAGCCACCAGCAGATCGAGCGTCGCCTGCTGTGGCGGCAGCGGCCCGGAATTGTCGCCGCTGCGCACGCTGGTCATCTGCCCGGCCTTGACGAGCACGCAAACTCCCGCCAGGTTGCAGACCTTCACCAGTCCTTCGAAGGCGATCACATTCATCGTGTTCGTGGAGTTGTCGTACGCAACAAAAAAATCGGTTCCCACCACGCCTGCCACTCCTGCCGGTGTGCGCACCTCGAATTTTCCGTCCGGTTTGGCGATCTTTTGCGCCTGCGTCCGGAGCTTTCCGTAGGTCAGCTCCAACTCGGTTTGCTGCGCTCCCGCATCGTGCTTGACCACTTTCATGGCCGATTCCGAACCCACATTCAGCACCGAACCGTCGTCCAGCGCGATGCGCGCGCGCGCATTTATCTGGGTATTCACCAGGTCTTGCCAATCGACAGCGGTCTTCGCCGATGCGGTGATGGTTTTCCCGCTGCGAGCGATGCTCACTGCTGGGATCACACGGGAGACTTCACCGGCACGCTGTCCCGCCGCCTGCGGCGCGGCACAAATGTCGCCCGGGATCGAGATTAGAAACGAAAGCAGCAAGGTCAGCCCGAAGGCATACGGGGATTTCGTCTTCATCTAGGACTCTCCTGGTTTTGCACCCTGTATCTATCGTAGTTACTGGAGAGCGCCGGACCTGTCAACGCAAACTGGCGAACCTTTTGCCCACTCTCTACATGCCTGTGTAGGCACGTTCCCGGCACATCGCTTAACCGGTGTAGCGAAACAGGGCCGCCGCCATGTCGTCGTGCTGCTCGCGGCCGCGTGAAAAGAGTTCTACCGCGGAAAAGATTTGGTCCAATAGATTCGTGGGCGATAAATGTCGCTGATCTCTGCAAAGTTCTTGCAAGCGCTCGAGCCCGAACTGTTCTCCCTTCTCGTCGAAGGCGTCCGTTATGCCGTCGGTACAGAAGAGCACGGAATCGCCCGGACTCAAACGCATCGTTAAAGTTTCGTAGCGGGTGCCTTCGAATAACCCCGGGGGAATCCCGGAGAGATCCAGGGAACGGCAGCCTTCCGCACAAAGATGAAAGGGCCCAGGCATGCCGGCACTGGCGATACTCAATTCGTTGCTTCGAGGATCGAACACCGCATATTGGATTGCCGCATGCCGCCTGGGCATGCCGCGGATCATCAAACGTCTATTGAAAGTGGCGAGAGTATCGCTGGGGGACGTGCCCGTTTTGTGCACGCCGCGCAACAGCCCCACGGCCAGAGCGGCGTATAGCGCAGCCGGCAACCCCTTGCCGGAAACATCACAAAGGTAGAGACCGATCGTGCCGTCCAGGAGCTCGAAATAGTCCAAAAAATCGCCGCCCACGGCTGACACGGGTTGAAATCCGTGCGAGATCATTACCGCGCCGGCCCGCAGCGATTCCGCGGGCAGCATCACGCTCTGGATCGCGCGAGCTTCTTCGAGTTCTGCCTCTCGCAGTTTCTCGATGGCATGCAATTCCGGCGGTAGGGTAATCGTTCTCATTCACCGGTCCGAAGGGGGACGCTACACCGGAGAGGGGAATTCGGCGGTCCAGAGGAGTCTAACAGAGCGGCTTGGATTCGTGGCGAAAATGGGGGAGGTTGTTTCCTAACGCAACTCGTGGCGCGTCCCGCTTGAAGTGCAACACGGGCCGCGTCACAATTCCACTATGCGCTTCCTTGTCGGGATTCTGGTCGGTGCCGCCCTTTTCTTTGTCGTGTATCACTTCTATTTGAAGAGGATGCCTACCACGGATGAAGGTACGGCTCCCACGCAGGCAATCAGCCTGACGGGCGTTCGAATGGACCTTCTGCAGATTGCCGATGGGGAACACGGCTACATCGCCACGAACGGCCATTGCGCTTCGCTCGACGAACTCATCTCCTCCAAATCGATTTCCATGACCCGCACCGAGCGCGATGGCTATTCCTACGAAATCGAATGTTCCGGCGGCGATTTCACCGCCACGGCGCGCCACCTGCCCGCACCCCCCGGCTCCCTCATCCGCTATCCCAATTTCGCCATTGACGCCTCCCTAGAACTCCGCGAAATCCAGTGAACACCCGGCGGGCTCGGTCGTCAGCCGCGGGCGGAACGGTTCGACATACTTCTTCCTAATTTCCGGGAACTTTTCCTGGCTGATTCCCGTACCTTTTATTGAAAGCGGTTCCCCCTATAAAACGCGCCTTACCGGCGCCTAAGAGAGAGAAGGAGCACACCATGGGCGGAGAATTGATTGGACTAGTGGCCGTGATTCTGGGGATGGGAGTCCCCCTCGGCGCGCTGTACACCTATTACCGGGTCCGCAAACTGCGCAGCGAAGAGCGGCTCGCGGCGATTGCCCGCGGAGTCGACATTCCGATGGAGCCTGAATTGAACCAGGCGGCGCGTTCCCGCCGAGCGGGCATCCTGCTGGTCAGCGGAGCGATTGGCTACATCGCCACTTTCGGATTGATTGCGAGCATCCAGGCGGATCGTGACATTTGGACGGCCGCTGCGTTCGGCATCATACCTCTGGCAGTCGGCATCGGCTATTTCCTTGACTGGTCCATGATCCGCCGCGACGCCCGCGCCTGAGTGAACAGAAATTCAACCGGCGCTGAATAGTAAGACGCGGATCGGTCTTCACGTCTCCCGCCAAGGACCGGTCCGCATTTCATTTGATTTCGAGCGGTGTAAACGTGTCTCCCTTCTTCACTGCCAGCCGGATCGGCCGCGGCGGGCCCTTTGCCGGAACCGTCACCTCGACCCACAATTCTTCACCCGGCTGGCGTCGCGACGGATCGGTAGCGTGCTCCGGCAAGAAGAAATCGACTGGCTCGCTGAGCGCCGCGGCTACGTCTCCGGTGCGCGTCTTCCAACGTGTTACACGCAGACCCGTCGGCTGTGGCGCCGGATACGCCACCAGGTGCCCGCCCTCTGCGCGCAGATAAACATCTCGTTGGTCGCTCCAAAAATTGACGAGGTTGCCCTTTGGCAGTTCCGAACCGCCGTAGACCCGATCCGCATCGACGCGCACTCGCACGCTCAAATACCGGCCGCGAATCGGCAGATCGGGATCGTACGCCACCGTCTGCGTCCAAACGCGCGGAAAGCGCGCGCGATCCACCGCGTATTTTGCCGCCAGACTTGCGACAATTGCCAACTGCAAAATCGCCAGGATGATCCCTTTCCGCGACGGACTCATTGTGTTCCTCCCGCGACTCGCGCGACCAGTTGCCGCCGCGCGCGCTCCAGCGCCCATCCACCGAACAAGAACAATACGCCCAGCCCAATCAGGCTCGCCGAACGGCCCAGTTTGTCCATGACGTCCGAGAAGTAAAAAATAATCACCGTCAAGGCAAACCCGGCAACTCCGAGATTAATGCGCTCGCGCCGCCGCTCCAGCAATCCCCACCACACCGTCGCGAGCGCTCCAACCCCGGCCCAAAAATACGGGCCGAGAGAATTCCACGCGAATATCGAAAGGTTTCCACTCGTATCCTCATGCGTCGCACTGAATGTTCCAATCACCAGAACCCAGACCGCCGCGATTGCATTTGTCCAGGCCGCACTCTTACGCAGCGCGAAGGCCAGCACTAGTGGCGCACTGATCGCGATGGCCCAACCCGTGATGTGCAGCACAGGCGAAATGCCCGGCCGATTCTGCCAGCCCCATCGCCAAGATTCGCGGCCTTCGACGAACGCGACTACGCTGAGGGGTAGCAAGGCGAGTCCGCCAATCCAGGCCAGCGCCCGCCGCGCCGGAGAATCTTCTCCGTTCGTTCTGGCGCATAAGTATGTAATCGCGAGCAGCAGCAGCCCTTCGGTCAGCAACCGGTTGCTGACGGCAAATCCCTCGGTGCGCACCTCCCATTCCCCGGCCAGCCACGCGGGGACAAGCAGTGCCAGCAGCGCTGCCTGCGTCCAATGCCGCAACAAAAGCCAGCCCGCAAGCGCGCCGATGGCCCACATCAGAATCCCGCTCGGCCAGTGCTCCTGCAGATTGAAGATTTGCGCCGTCAGAAAAATTCCCGCACCGACGCAAATGGTCCCGATGGCGTAGAACGTCGTTGACAGCGCAGCAAACCGTTCCTCTGTCAGAGCCCCGGCAAAGGGAAACACTGCCACGAGGAAAAGGACCAGCGTGAAACGCCAGGCAGGTGAGAGCTCGTCCCAATGCGCGGCCACAAAAAGCAAGACGCCAGCGCAAAGCAGCACTCCGCCCAACGCTACCGCCAGCAGCACTGGCCAGCGCAAGCGCTCGCTCGATCCTTGCGATTCTTCAAACGTTCGAATGCGCGCGGCCGTGCTTGCATCCACAACTCCGGCGGAAACCCAGTGTTCCAGTTGCTTATCTAGGGGAATTGCCATTTGGGGCACTCCTCTCGCCAGCTACTTTTCGCCAACACATTGCCAAACCAGAGTTTTTTCGAACAAGGAAAGCAAGACACATCGTACTGCGGGCTGCTACCTTACGTCGTGCGTTTTTGATCCACCACCAGCACGCCGGCTTCGGCGTAATTCGTCGAGGGAACCTCGTGAAACGACACGTGAATATTTTCGCGTTTGGCTTTGCCATCCCCGATCAGCACGGTCGTGATGCGCTCCGCAATTTTTCGTTTTTGCTCCGGTGTCCGGCCCTCCACCCAGGTAATTTGCACGTGCGGCATGCTCCCTCCTCCTTAGAACGAGCGGATCCCGATATCTTGCATGCAAAACACAGGCATTCTATCCGCCGCCGCGGTTCCCGCAAAGCCCGCTGCGTCCCTGTGCTAGAATTACCTACCCATGCATCCAGCGATTCCTCGCCTTATTGAACTGCAACGAGTTGACCACCAGATTGCCGTCTTGCGCGCGGAATTGGAAGGATTTCCGAAACGTATCCGCGAAGCGGAAACTAAACTCGGCGGCGCCCGTGCCGACGTCGCGTCGGCGAAAGAGGCGCACGCCCAGATTGTCGCGGAACGCAAGAAATTCGAATTAGACGGGCAACAGTGGAAAGACCGTGCGCGAAAATACCGCGATCAAAGCGGCGCCGTGAAAACCAATGAAGCCTACAAAGCATTGCAACATGAAATCGCGAACGCGGAAGCCGAAGTGGCCAAATCCGATGACCGCCAGCTTGAAGTGATGATGGCCGCGGAAGAAATCGAACGCCGCGTGAAGATCGCGGAGTCGAGATTGAAGGAAGCCGAGCAGGCCGTCGCTGCGGAACGAAAAGAAATTCAGGCGCAAGGAGCGGAGAAGAAGAAACTGCTCGAAGCTGCCAACGCCGAACGCGGCAAAATTATCGCTCCGGTGCCGGAAGATTTGCGCGAGCTTTACATTCGTGTCGCCAAGCGCCACAACGGCACCGCCATGGCCGAAGCCCGCGACGGGCAGTGCCGCGGGTGCGGCATGCGCGTGCTGCCGCATATTCTTCAGGAGCTGCGCTCGGAAACCAACGAAGAAGTTTTCCGTTGCGAGAGCTGCGGCCTCATCCTCTACACGCTGGAACCGATTCCTATCGCGAATCCGGCTGTTGGTTCCGCGAATACATCCTCGGCGGCTTCGACAAATTCCTGATGCCGCGCCGCCCGCCAACTCCCCGTGGAAAAGGCCTTTTCGGCGATGCTCCCGCGGAGCCCAAGCCGGCTGCGGCGGCGTATCGCGCAAATATCGACGGCGGCTCTCGCGGCAATCCCGGGCCGGCTTCCTACGGCGTAGTCATCCGCGACGGCCGCGGCGAAATCGTCGCCAAGCTGAAGAAATACATCGGCCGCATGACCAACAATGTCGCTGAGTATTACGGGCTGATTGCGGCGATGGACTATGCACAATCGCATGGCATTCGCGCGCTGCGCGTCGAGAGCGATTCCGAGCTTCTCGTCAAACAGATGCGCGGGCAATACAAAGTGAAGAGCGAGGATCTGCGCCCGCTTTTCGAGCGAGCGCAAAAAATGTCGAAGGCCTTCGATTCCTTCACCATCGAGCACGTCTTCCGCGAGCAGAACCGCGAGGCCGACGCCCTGGCCAACGAAGCGCTGGATGAAACGGAAGGAAAAGCTGCCGGCGCGGCAGCTGCAAAGAAAACCGAAGCGCCCGGCGCCAAAACCGAACCGGCCAGTTCCAAACCCGAGCCGCGAAAGATTCAGGCGCGGTTCCGCGGCGGGGTTCTTTATTTGCTGGAAGATGTGGAGTTGCCGGACGGCATGGTCGTGGATGTTTCCATTCACCTCCGCCCAAAACCCATCGCTTAGTCTGCCCTGGGCACCCCGCTCCGCAACGGCCTAGATTATTTCAGCGCATAACTGCGGTAGAGCGTGTCGCGCTGGGCGGGGATGAAGCCGGCGTCGGAGATGACGCGGCGGAGCTCGCCTTCGTTGGTGCGATTTTTCACGCCAGCGGCGAAGACTACGTTTTCTTCGATGAGGATGCTGCCGACATCGTCGGCGCCGAATTGCAAACCGATCTGGCAGACTTTGATTCCCGGCGTGAGCCAACTGGATTGGATGTGGTCGAAGTTGTCGAGATACAGACGGCTGACGGCCAGCGTTTTCAGGTAATCGACGGCGGTGGCTTCCTGCACTTTTTTTCCCAGCGCGGTATTTTCTGTGGCAAACATCCAGGGAATGAACGCCGTGAACCCGCCAGTATCTTCCTGAATGCGCCGCAACCTTTCGAGATGATTAACGCGATGACGCAGCTCTTCGCCGCAGCCGAACATCATCGTGGCGGTGGTGCGCAGTCCCAGCGAATGGGCCACGCGGTGCATTTCTTCCCAGTCGTCGCTGGTGCACTTCAAGCGCGCAATCTTCGCGCGGACTTCGTCGTCGAGAATTTCCGCGCCGCCGCCGGGAATGGATTGCAGCCCCGCGTCCATCAGGCGCTGGATGGTTTCGCGGATACTGAGTTCAGAAACTTCGGCGATGCACAGAATTTCGGGGGCGGAAAAGCAATGCAAATGCACTTGCGGATAACGTGCCTTCAGGGAGCGCAGTAGATTTTCGTAATAGCCGATTTGCAAGTCGGGGTGCAGCCCACCTTGGAGCAAAATTCCGGTGCCGCCGAGCTGCAGCATTTCGTCGATTTTCTTGTAAATCTCCTCGAACGACAGGATGTAGCCGTCCTTGGCGCCGAGCGGCCGGTAGAAGGCGCAGAAGGAGCAATACTCGGTGCAGAAATTGGTGTAGTTGATGTTGCGGTCGATCTGGTAGGTGACGACGCGGGGGTCGTTTTTCTTCAGGCGCATTTCGTGCGCGGCCATGCCAATGCCGATGAGGTCATCGGATTCGAGCATTTCGAGAGCTTGTTGTTTTGTCAGTGCCAAGATTTTTCCTTATCGCGTTGCCAAATCAATTGTAACCAATGCCATTCGCGAACTTGAATGAACGATCTCGCTAACTAGGGCGCAGCATGCTGCGCCCCTACAACTTCACGGCCTCTGCTTTCGCAGCGGCCCATTCGAGCGGTTTCGCTTGCGGGATCAGGCCGTGTTTTGCGGCATAGGTGAAATACAATTCCAGTCCCCGGCGATTTTCTTCATCCAGCGAAAAATCGATGTTGTGACGCAGATAGGATTCGAGCGTGCGCTGCGGAAGTTCCAACTCGCTCGCCGCGTCGAAGCAGATTTCCGGGAGGCGCGAGAGACCGAAATCCCGAGAGGCGAGGAAATCCGCGGCCACATCAGGAGTGGCAATGTCTTGCCTTGCGGCCCAGAAAGCCAGGACGGCAGGCAATCCCGTCAGACTTCGCCATTCGCCCACCACGTCATAGGCGTACAACAATTCCGAGTTCGTGATTCCCAGCGTTGCTGCCGGGCATACCGTTGGGCCTTCGGTGCCGGGCCAGCTATTCTTTGCAATCCCTACGGCGATTCTCAAAGCGGGATCACCGATCACCAACGACGCGTCTGCTTGCTTCAGCATTGCGTCCAAGTCCGGCGGCGCTTCAAAGAAGTCCGGGGCGATCTTCCACTTTTCCGCGCAGAGGATGCGGGTCAACGCCTGCGTGCTGCGCGAACTGCCATCCAGCGCAAAGCTCTTCACCTGTTCGATGGGTTTCTTCGCAACGATCAGAAGGCTGCGCACCTGTTTCTTTGAAGCGATGGCCATGTCCGGCAGGATCACCAAATCATCGATGCGCTGGTATTCGATAGCGGGGATAATCGCGACGTCCGCCTTGCCAGTTCGCAACTCTTCAGCGCATTGCGAGGGTACGGTGAACGACAGATCGTACTTTCCGCGCAGCGGGCCGTTGGTGAAGCCCCAAACGAGCGGAGCGGTGTTCAGGTATTGAACGATGGAGATGCGAAGTTTGGTCACGGTTCGAGAAGCCACCTGTAAGTTCCAGTATATCAAACGCAGTTTTTCCAGGAGACAACCTTCTGATAGGAGGAATCCTTCGGCGAATTCCGAGGATTGGAAACGCCCAAAATAGTCGTAAGCGGCTATATCTCTCCTTCGCGGTCCCGCAAATCGTTCAGTTTCAGAAAGATCCAAAGAAAATAAGCGTTACGCCTTCTGGTGAGTCTGCAGACGGGCCTCCATTGAAACCGAAGTCGATAGGGACGGCTGGGACTGGTTTTTCGGCTGGATGGCGCGTGACCAAAGGCCCTCTCGGTCGTCTATAGCAGCAGGGAGGACCCCATGCCTCGACGCAGCTTGTTTTTCTTGATTTCGTTTTCTGCTTTGCTCGCGCTGGGATTTACCAGCGCACGAGCGAACCGGCATCACCACTCCGTGAGTATTTCCGACGGCCACAGGCATCCGGCAAACGATTGTTCTGATGTGCGCATCCGGTTTGACGATCAGGATGCCGTGGTGCGTTCCGAGGAGCGCACTGTGACCAAGGCGGAAGCCACGGTTCTGCAGGTTCATCCGCACAGCAACGGCGGCGTGCAGGTGGTGGGCTGGGACAAAGAAACCTATTCGGTGACAGCATGCAAAGCCGCGGCGGGCTCGGGTGATGCGGCGGAGCGAATCCTGTCCCAGATCAGTGTGAACATTGAGCACGGCAAGGTATCGACGAGTGGTCCCGGGGATGAGGACGCGTGGACGGTGGAACTGCTGATTCGCGCGCCGAAATCCGCGTCGATCGACCTGGACACGATGAACGGTCCGATTTCCTTGTACGACGTGGACGGGAAACTCACGGCCCGAGCCAACAACGGTCCGATCAGCTTGAAGAATTTTTCGGGCGACGCGGAGATTACCGCTGTGAACGGGCCGATCAGTCTGGACGGCAGCAGGGGAAGCGTGCGTATTCATACGGAGAACGGGCCGATCTCCGTGGCGCTGGAAGGGAAGACGTGGAGCGGAGCGGGGCTCACGGCCGATGCGCAGAACGGGCCGTTGACGCTGATGGTCCCAAGCGACTATCAGTCCAGCTTCGTGGTGGAAGCAACGAACCACGCGCCGGTGAGCTGTCAGGCGAGTATTTGCGACAATGCGCGGAAGACCTGGGACGACGAGCACCGCCGCATCGAGTATGGGAACGCGCCGGCGATGATCCGGCTATCCACCGTGAATGGGCCGGTTTCCGTGCAGGAGGCGAGAGAAAAACTCTAAGAGGCAAAGATTTCGCGATTCAGGACCCGGCCTCGAATTCATAAACCATACGGGATGGACGCGCTCCGGCTGTTGCGGATAAGATTTGGCGCATGCTGCTGGAGGCGCGCGTAGCTCAACCTGTGACCGAAGCGGAAGCGGTTCGTTTGGCGCGCGAACTTTATGGGATTGAAACTACCGCGCGGGCGCTGCCGGGCGAATACGACGACAATTTTCATTTGACGACAAACGAAAGCTTGACCCCGACCCGGCCGGGGCCAACTGACGGGCATGCCTTCGTCCTCAAGGTGATGCATCCGGCGCGGGAGCATTCCTTCATTGATCTGCAATGCCAGGCGCTGCGGCATCTGGCGCAGCGCGCGCCTCAGTTGCCTTTGCCGCGCGTCACACCGAATCGCAGCGGCGAACTGTTTACTTCGATTGCCGCGGCGGATGGCGCGGCGCGGCTCGTCTGGCTGCTTACGTTTGTTCCTGGCAAAGTTCTCGCCGATGTCCGCCCCCATTCGATGGAGTTGCTTGGTGATCTCGGCCGGTTTCTTGGGGAGATGGACGCGGCGCTGCAATCGTTTACGCATCCCGGCGCGCATCACGAACTGAAATGGGATTCTTCGCGTGCCGGTTGGATCAGGGAGTATGTCCAGCACATCGGCGATTCGAAGCGTCGCGCGCTGGTAGAAAAATTTCTCGCGCTTTATGAAGCAGAAGTCGTTCCGGTCTTGCCGCGCCTACGCCGCAGCGTGATTTACGGCGATGCGAACGATTACAACGTGCTGGTCAGCGATCCGTGGCCCCAGCCGCGGAAGATTGTGGGCGTGATTGATTTCGGCGATATGCACCACGGGCTCACTGCGTCTGAGCCGGCGATTGCTGCCGCTTACGCCATTCTCGGGAAGGAAGATCCGCTGCAGGCAGCGGCCGCGATTGTCGCGGGATATCACGGTGCGTTTCCGCTCGATAAGGTGGAGTTGTCCGTTCTTTATGCATTGATCGGCGCGCGGCTGGCCGTCAGCGTCACCAATTCCGCGCATCGCAAAACCATCAAGCCGGACGATTCGTACGTCACGGTCAGCGAAGCAGCAGCGTGGGAAGCTTTAGCGCGGCTCGAAAAGATCCATCCTCGTTTTGCGCATTACACTTTTCGTTCCGCTTGCGGGCTTCCGCCTGTTCCGCAAAGTGAAAAGATAAAGGAGTGGCTGAAGGCTAGCGCCGGCTCCGCTGCTTCTATTTTGGATGTTGATTTGCGAAAGGCCCGGAGCCTCATTTTTGACTTGAGTGTTGGCAGCA
>Ga0209488_10002886_pt1 | contig 13963 bp, 13 predicted proteins | sample Rivendell_Oct201_8_FD_188349 | JGI IMG/M metagenome (GOLD analysis project Ga0209488, IMG submission 188349) | Vadose zone soil microbial communities from the Eel River Critical Zone Observatory, Northern California, USA -... | ecosystem: Environmental > Terrestrial > Soil > Vadose zone >... | reverse complement strand
CTTTTCAAGTGATATTATAGTACTAGTATTTAGCGAGTTGGCATCTTTTGTTCGAAAGATTTTGCAAAGAGAAGAAAACAAAGGGGTAGAGCTCACTGATGCCGTGGAAACGGTCTGCGGGGGCGATTGAGATCTGGAAAAATGTCCGACGAGAGGCACCGGTTCGGAAGAATCGAAGGACGGAGGGCAACAAAAAGAAACATCAGCTACCCCACCCTTGCACAAGCCAACCCGCAAGGATGGGCCACCCAGAAGCGTCTTTGCGGATCGAGGCGCGCCCACCCGCCAAAGACAGCAAAACTCAGAATAAAGGGTAAACGGAATTAAATATATCTATTGCATTATCTTTGGCTTACACGTGCATCTTGGCCCGGCAACCACACATCTAATAGGCTGAGGTCAAAAGGCCATGCGGAAACCACTCTCAGCAACAATTAGTGGGTTGTTCCTGGCGACCGCTCTCGCTGCGCCTACGTGGGCAAACGAGGCGGCACGTCCGGGAAGTCTGAACTACGTGGAAGGACAAGCTTCCATCGGTAAAACGAATCTTGACGCGAAGTCGATCGGATCGACCGAGTTGCAACCGGGCGAAACGCTCACCACACGCGCCGGAAAGGCGGAAGTCCTGCTGACGCCCGGAGTGTTCTTCCGGGTCGGCGACAATAGCGTCGTAAGGATGATTTCGCCGAGCTTGACGGACACCGAGGTTGAGTTGATGCAAGGCAACGCCACGGTAGAAGTGACGGACATTCATCGCGAGAACGACTTGCGGATCGTTGAAGACGGCAAGTCCACGGAACTGGTGAAGAATGGACTGTACGAATTCGATGCGGATCACCAGCAGGTGCGCGTCTTCGATGGCGAGGCATTGGTACAGGACGGCGAGAAGCAAGTGAAGATCAAGGGCGGGCACGAAGTGGACTTCAGCGCGGGCGAGCCACTCAAGGCGCGCAAGTTTGACAAGCAGAGCGTCGAGAGTACGGATTTGTACCGTTGGACCAGCCTGCGCTCGTCCTATTTGGCGGAAGCAAATGCGGACGCCGCCAGGACGTATGTGGCGGGGGGATGGGGTGGGTACGACGGATGGTATTGGGATCCATGGTTTGGCGCGTACACGTTTCTTCCCGGGGACGGAATTTTTTATAGCCCGTTTGGGTGGGGATTCTATTCACCGGGGTTTGCGTATTATGCGCCGGGCTTCTATGGCGGGCGGTACTACCATCATTTCGGCCATGACTATCATGCCTGGGGTCCGGGTGTGCACTACGGTTACCCGAGGAACTACGGTCATGGAGTGCAGTATGGGGCACGGCCGCAAGGCGGCTCCGGCTATCGGGGAGGAAGCGCACCGCAGAGTTTCGGGGGCAGCGGTTTTCATAACGGCGGGCTCACCGGCGGCGGGTTCCATGGTGGCGGATCTCACCACTGAAGCGAAATAGCACAAGCAAGGCAAGCGATAAGGCGGGGCGCGATGCGTCCCGCCTTTTTGTTTATGCAAACCGGACGGCGGGGGAGGGCCGAGGCCGCGCGTGAACCGACAGCGATGACGAGTTCGCGGCGTTTTGCGCTAGGCGTGGAGGAAGAGGAGAGATTTCATCCCGCCAAATGCGCGTGATGGTGCAGAGGTCTCTCTGCGCGGGCCGACGCATTTCTGGCCGGATCGGAATCTTCCCGACAAGGCCGGGACAGGTCAATCGCAGGAACGATAGCGGAAGAGCAAGCCGGCCTGCTCCGTTATAGATGAGATGACAGCAGCAAGCTCTACAACTACATGATTCGTCCTTCGCTCCTGGATTTCATGGCGACGCAGGAATTGGCAACCATGATTCCTGACCCTCACGCAATCAACGTGCAAACCGGAAGCAGCCTGCACGACTAAGGGGCAACAAAGAGGAATCCATCAGGCTGGAGAGGGCGCCGGCTGAACTTCGCGCGGACAATCGAGAGCTCACGCGCTTCTTGGGCTTGACACAAGAGGCCTACGAAAACACAATGACGCCGAAACGGGGAGCTTGATCGAAAACTGGATCGACGATGCCGCGAAGGTTCGCGCCAGCACGGAGCGCCAGCAAAAGACGGAGCGGCAGACGTGGTTCTTGCCGGAAATAGTACACGATCTTTAAGAGGGCAATTCTCGTTCTAAGAGCTAAGACAGCAGCCAAGGAGGAGGTCTGACGGCCCCGTAGCGTCGCACGTATGTCATCGGCGCCGTCATTGCTCTTTATCTCAACGTTTTTGTTTTGATCGCCCAGTTTTTCATGAAGGTTCCCGCGCTCAAGGCTTTGGCGCCCACGCAATCAGAAGCGCCGTTTCTCGGCACGCAGATCGTGGTCATGTTGATTTTCATTGTCCTTGGGGTTCTCGCGGCCAACCGCTTCGCCGCGGAAGCCGTCCACGCAGCCTGAGCGCTCTCATCAGCTTGGGAGGATTGGTGTATCCTCCTCGTCAGGCGGAGCATCAACTAATAATTCCGCGCGACGTGGACACAGGGAAATCTCGATTTCAGGGAAAGGTTTCACTGCAGGAGGGAACCATGAACAGGATTTCGAAACGCAACTTCTGGATAGGCGGAGCGTTTTGCCTGGTCGTCATCGGCTTGATTGCTGGAGCAATGCGCCCAAAGCACGTATCGGGAGCGCAGCCGAGCGCTTCGCCGGACGTTGAGGTCGTGCAGGTTGAGCAGAAGGATGTTCCGATTTTTGGCGAGTGGATCGGCACGCTCGACGGCTTCACAAATGCCGATGTCAGGGCGCAGGTCGCCGGCTACCTACTGCGGCAGGGCTACCAGGAAGGTGCATTCGTCAAGAAGGGGCAGTTGCTCTTCGAGATTGACCCGCGGCCTTTCCAAGCGGCGCTCGACCAGGCCGAAGGACAATTGGCACAGGCGACGGCCCAGCTCGCCAATTCCGAAGCGGTTCAAGGCAGGACCGAACTTGACGTTAACCGTTACACCCCGCTAGCGCGGGAGCAGGCCGCCAGCCAGCAGGATTTAGACAACGCCATTCAGAACAACATGGCGGCCAAGGCTACGGTGGCAACGGCCAAGGCTCAAATTAAGTCGGCCGCAGCTGCTGTTGAAACGGCCAAGATCAACCTCGATTTTACCCGCCTCGTTGCACCCATCGACGGCATCGCCGGGCAGGCTCAGCTTCAAGTAGGCGCCCTGGTCAATCCAAGCAGCGGGCCCGTTACCTCTGTGTCCACTGTCGACCCCATTAAGGTTTATTTCACTGTCAGCGAGCGCGAGTACCTCGATTGGAACAGACGGTTCCCGACGGAGGCCACGCGCGAGGCCGCGAACAAGCGCGTGCGTCTCGAACTTATTTTGGCCGACGGTTCCTCCTATGGGCATGAGGGGACGATCTATTTTGCCGACCGCCAAGTCAATCAGAGCACCGGCGCAATTCGGATCGCCGGACTCTTTCCTAATCCGGGCAATATTCTGCGGCCCGGCGGTTATGGCAAAGTTCGCGCTGTCATCCGGCTTCAACAAGGCGCGCTGCTTGTTCCTCAGCGCGCGGTGTCAGAGCTCCAAGGCGGTTATCAGGTTGCCGTTGTGGGTGGCGACGACAAAGTGAGCATTCGAACGGTCACGGTGGGTGACCGTGTTGGTACCCAGTGGATTATTGCAGAAGGGCTGAATCTAGGTGACAGAATCGTCGCCGAAGGCGTTCAGAAGGTGCGCGCGGGCGCACAAGTGAACCCCAAGCCTTTTGCCGCGGAAACGAAGGCAAGGTAATCGCATGTCAAAATTCTTTATCAACCGTCCCATCGTCGCCATGGTGATCTCCATCGTCATGGTGATTATAGGCGCCGTCACGATCCTTAGTCTGCCGGTCGCGCAGTTCCCCAATATCGCTCCGCCGGAGATTCAAATTCAGGCAACGTACGTCGGAGCGGATGCGCAGACGCTGGAGCAATCCGTCGCCACGCCGATCGAACAGCAAATGAGCGGCGTGGACCACATGAACTACATGTATTCGTTGAACGCCACGGCCAATGGGGGGATGACCATGATCGTGGATTTCGACGTGAAGACGGATCCGAACACGGATCAAATTCTGGCCCAGATGAGGGAGACGCAAGCAGCTTCGCAGCTTCCGGCGGATGTCACAAACTACGGAATCACGGTCCAGAAGTCCGTGACATCACCGCTGATGCTGATCACGCTGTACTCGCCCAAGGAAACGTACGACGCGTCGTTCCTCGCCAACTACGCGTATATCAATATTCACGATCCGTTGACGCGTTCCGCGGGCATCGGGAACGTGCAGATCTTCGGCGCCGGGCAATATGCGATGAGATTGTGGGTGAAGCCGGATCAATTGGGCAAGCTGGGCATCACCGTCCCCGAAATCGTCAGCGCTATTCAGGCGCAGAACACTGTGAACCCCGCGGGACAAGTGGGGGGCGAGCCAGTGCCCAAAGGGCAGGAGTACACCTACTCGGTTCGGGCGCAAGGGCGATTGGTTTCCGCAGATGACTTCGGACAGATCGTGGTTCGCGAGACGCCGGATGGCGGGATAGTCCGAGTGAAGGATGTGGCGCGGGTAGAACTCGGCTCACAGGACTACACAGTGGTGGGCCGGCTGAACGGCAAGCCGGGAGCGATCATCGCTATTTACCAGTTGCCGGGATCGAACGCCGTAGACGCGGCGAACGGCGTGAAGAATCTGATCGCCGGAATGAAGCAGACGTTCCCGCAGGACATGGATTATGTGATTTCGTTGGATACGACAAAGGCGGTGACGTCCGGGATCAAGGAGATTGTCGTGACGCTGGTGATCGCAATTGCACTGGTGATCCTCGTCGTGTACATTTTCCTGCAAAGCTGGCGCGCGACACTGATTCCGATGTTGGCAGTGCCAGTGGCGTTGATCGGAACATTTATCTTTTTCCCGTTGTTCGGCTTTTCGATCAATACTCTTTCTCTGTTGGGGCTGGTGCTGGCCATTGGATTGGTGGTGGACGACGCGATCGTGGTCGTGGAGGGCGTCGGGCGGCATATCGAAGAGGGGCTTTCCCCCAAAGAAGCGGCCCTGAAGGCGATGGAAGAGTTGACCGGGCCAGTAGTCGGAATCGCGCTGGTACTCTCCGCCGTATTCATTCCAACAGCGTTTATTCCGGGAATCACGGGACGTCTATATCAGCAATTTGCCGTTACGATCGCCATTTCCGTCATACTTTCCGCTTTCAACGCCCTCACTCTGAGTCCGGCTCTGGCCGCTCTTTTGCTCCGGCCGACAGAGGACAGCAAGGGAGCGCTGGGAAGGTTTTTTGAATGGTTCAACCGAGCGTTCGCTAGCGGGACAGACACCTATGTACGCTGGTCCGGCGCGCTGATTCGCAAGAGTGCAATTGCACTCGTGTTACTGGCGGCATGCGCGGGAGGCGCGGCATTTTTCGGTGCACGGGTGCCTTCCAGCTTCCTACCGGATGAGGACCAAGGCTATCTTTTTATCAACCTTCAACTCCCCAACGCGGCCTCGCTGCAACGGACGGATCAAGCTGCGCGACAGGTCGAGAAAATCCTGGCAGCCACTCCTGGAGTGAAGCACACGTCGAGCGTAATCGGCTTTAGCCTCCTGAGCTTCGTGCGAACCAGCTACAACGCATTTTTCTTCGTTACGCTGGATGACTGGGATGCAAGGAAGTCGAGGGCGAAACAGTTCCAGGAGATCAAGACGCGTCTGAACCAGCAATTGAGCCAGATGCCCGAAGCCATCGCGTTCGACTTTTCACCTCCGGCGATTCCGGGAGTGGGCACTTCAGGGGGATTTACATTTGTTCTCGAGGACCGGGCCGGGAAGGACGTGGAGTTTCTCACGCAGAATTTGAGCACATTCATGGCGGCGGCGCGCAAACGTCCCGAGATCGGTTTTCTGGCCACGACGTATCTGCCCAGCGTGCCGCAGCAGTTCGTGACGGTGGACCGGGACAAGGTGATCAAGCAGGGAGTGAACATCAGCGACGTCTACAAGACCCTTCAGGCGTTCATGGGCGGATATTTTATCAATTATTTCAACCGATTCGGTCGGCAATGGCAGGTGTACATCGAGGCGGAAGGCGAATACCGGACCAGGGCGGAAAACGTGGGACAGTTCTACGTCCGAAACAATAAGGGAGACGATGTGCCGCTATCCGCCCTGACAAAATTCGAGCCCCGTAGCGGACCAGAATACACCATGCGATTCAACGAATATCGCGGCGCACAGATCGTCGGGAGCGCGGCGCCGGGCTACAGTTCCGCACAGGCTATGAAAGCGCTCGAAGAAGTGTTTGCGCAAACGATGCCCCGGGAAATGGGCTACGACTACAAGGATATGTCGTTTCAGGAAAAACTGGCTCAGGAGGGAGTCTCCCCTTCTGTTGTTTTTGCGTTTTCCCTGTTGTTCGTGTTTCTGATTTTGGCGGCGCTCTATGAAAGCTGGTCGCTGCCATTCAGCGTGCTGCTGAGCACGCCGGTGGCGGTGTTCGGCGCGTTCGCGACGCTATGGTTGAGGCGCACGATCGCCGGACAGTTTTATCCGCCCTACATGGTGCAAATCGAAAGCGATGTGTATTCACAGATCGGGCTGGTAATGCTCATCGGGCTTGCAGCGAAAAACGCGATCCTCATCGTGGAGTTCGCAAAGGAAGAATACGAGCAAGGCAAACCGCTGGTTGACGCCGCGTTGGCAGGTGCCCGGATCCGGCTTCGACCCATCTTGATGACCTCATTCGCGTTCATCCTTGGGAACGTGCCTTTGTGGGTGGCCACAGGGGCCGGGTCCGTGGCGCGCCAGATCATCGGAACGACGGTAATCGGAGGGATGCTGGCGGCCACTGCCATTGCGATATTCCTGATTCCGGCAATTTTCTATCTGGTTGAAAAGTGGTCGGGAGCAGGCAAAGAGCACGTTTCGGGAGCATTGCCGGCAACGCCCGCGCCAGCGGAGGGCGACTGACATGGGCAACCACTTGAGAAGTACAAGGAATGAACCACGGAGCAACGTATGAAGAAACTGGTGTCATTGACGGTCGCTATGTTGGCCTCGTGTGTAGTCGCGGGATGCAAGGTCGGTCCGAACTACCATCGACCCGTCATTCAACCTCCAACGGCCTACCGTGATCTGAGCGAAAACCCCCAGGTCCAGGCTCAGGCGGCGTCTTATGCTGATCTTCCGTGGTGGCAGGTCTTCCAGGACCCGCAATTGCAAGAACTCATCCGCACAGCGCTAAAGCAAAACTACGACTTGCAACTTGCGACGGAGCGCATCAACGCAGGGCGCGCGCAGGTTGCCATAACGCGTTCCAATTTATTTCCGCAGGTCCAGGGCAATGGCGATTTCAGCGGAGGGAAAGAACATAATTTCCAAACCAAATCGAACTTTCTGACCCTTACTGCTGATGCGGCATTTCAGTTGGATTTCTTCGGTAGACTGCGTCGTGCAAACGAAGCGTCACGCGCGCAACTCCTTGCAACAGAGGATGCGCGGCAGACGGTCATATTGACGCTCGTGAGCGACGTGGCCAGTGACTATTTTGCGCTCCTGCAACTCGACCTGCAACTTCAGATCACCCATGAAACGGTCAATGCGCAAATAGATTCGGTCAAGCTGACCAGGCTGCGCCTCGAACGCGGCGTGGCCACGAAACTCGATGTCCTTCAGGCTCAGCAGGTTCTCGATACTGCAAACGCCCAGATTCCCGACCTGGAGAGGCAGATCGCTCAGGAAGAAAATGCCATCAGCATTCTCCTTGGCAACTACCCCCAGGCCGTGCCACGCGGACGGCCGCTGGTGGAGCAGGCGCTTCCTCCCGAAGTGCCGCCGGGCCTGCCTTCATCGCTCATCGAGCGCCGACCCGATATTCGCGAAGCCGAGCAGAATCTAGTCGCCGCAAACGCCGAAATCGGCGTCGCCAAGGCTCAATTCTTTCCGCAAATCTCGCTGACCGGGTCCGGGGGCGGTGCTTTCGGACGCAGCAGCGCTTTCTCGAGCCTGATGGGCTCGCAACTCGGAATCTGGTCTTACGGCGCCCAGGTAAGTCAGCCCATCTTCACGGGGGGCGCCCTCCGCGGGAACCTGCGGCTGGCCGAATCGCAGCACCAGCAGGTTTTGATCGCGTACCGGCAAAGCATTCAGCGCGCCTTCGGGGACGTGTCCGATTCGCTGATTGGCTATCAGAAACTCCATGAGGTCCGCGTTCGCCAGCAGGACACCGTTGCTGACTTGCAGGAAGCCGTCCGCCTCTCCACCATGCGTTACCAGGGCGGGACCACGACTTACCTCGAAGTACTGGATGGCCAAAGGTCGCTCTTTGCTGCGGAACTCACTTTAGCGGAGGCGCGAGGCAACGAGTACCAGAGTCTCGTGCAACTGTACAGGGCACTCGGTGGGGGCTGGCAGCAATAGTCAGTGAACATTGCCCCCGCTGGGAAAGCCGGCGCAAAAGTTTGCCGCTGCTGCAATATGTGTAACGGTGCTCATCCCTGGGCGGCCAAAACGGAAATCCTGGATTAAAGACAATCCCTTCAATGAAAAGAGGTTAAATGTCCACGTCGCACCCGCGCTTCACGGCGCGAATCGAAGGCTCTCCAGAGACCATTTTTAACCTGATTGCGGACATGCCGAATTATGGTCGCTGGCTGCCCGGTTCAGAAGCATTTGGCGGGACAACGGAGGTATCGCCATATCCGGTCCGTCTCGGCACAACCTATCTCGACGCGGGACCGGCGGGCCGGAGGCCAGGCTCCGTCACGGGATATGACCCTCCGAAGTACATCGCCTTTCATCACACCATGCTGCTGAAGCAAGGCCCGCTTACCGCAAACATTGACGTCCATATTCGTTACACGTTTGAGCCAGTAGAACGCGCGACATGCGTCATCCGCGATCTCGATCTCGCGATCCAAATACCCAGCCTACTGAAGTTGGCGGAGCCGTTGGTCGTATACGTGTTCCGTAAGGAGAATGTGCGGATACTCGCGGAGATGAAACGTTACGTCGAAGCGCAACCGACGTAAGGATCAGGAGGCTCGCAGTGGGAGACAGCAAAATGGATGCGCCAACGAAAATGACGCAGAGAGCCGACCTGCGCGATTATCTGGCCGCCGAGCGAACGTTTCTTGCATGGATTCGCACCGGTCTTGCCCTTATGGGATTTGGTTTTGTTGTGGCGCGGTTCGGGCTTTTCCTGCAACAACTCCGGCTCATCGACCACGCTCCCTCAGCACCGTCTTACGGGGTTTCGCTTTGGTTCGGTACCGCGCTAATCGCAGTGGGAGTGGTTGTGAATCTCTCTTCCGCTTGGCGCCATGTTCGATTGGTTCGTGAACTGGACCAAGGCGAACCTGCATGTTCCCGTTCTTTGACCCAAGCCGTCGCGACAGCCTTATTCCTAGCTCTAGTGGGACTCGCGATGGCCATCTACCTGGTTTCCGTACGCGGTTCTGCGAATCTTCAATCCGAAAACATTGAGGAGACAACCATGGCACCCGCAACAAACAAGGGAATCATCGACAAGCCAAGCAATCACTCTGTCGAGCAGACCGTGGAAAAACTCAGGAACATTCTGCAATCCAAGGGAGTCACCCTGTTTGCGCTGGTCGACCACAGCGGTGAAGCGGAAAAAGCGGGAATGAAAATGCGTCCCACCAAGCTGCTGATCTTCGGCAGTCCCAAAGCCGGAACGCCCCTAATGCTGGCCGCTCCCAGCATTGCCATCGACCTCCCTCTGAAGATTCTGGTTTGGGAAGACGACCAGGGAAAGGTCTGGCTTTCTTACAACAGCCCGGACTACTTAAAGGAGCGGCACAGTCTGCCGCCGGAGCTGCTGCAAAATATCGCCGTCGTAGAAACGTTGGCGGCCAAGGCTGCGGAGTAGTTCCGAGAACCCAGGGTTATTATACTCGGAGGTAATTTCGCTTAACGGAGGTAGACCGATGGACCCGCTTACGCAGTCGCATCCACACCACAGTCGCCGGGAAATACTGAGATCGAGTGCGTTGGCTCTACTCCCACTCGCAATTCCCTCAGCGAACTATGCGTTACATGACGAACAGCCGATGCCTGCGAACGGAGGCACCGATCCTTATCCAATTCCCTGGCTAGACAAGAATGGCAGCCACAATCAGCCGGCAGGCGCGAACCTCGAACCTTCACATATCTACCATTTCAAAGGTCGAGTTGCCCGGTGCAGCACCTTCACGGGCATGGGCACCGACGATCAAGGAAATCGGATCGCGTTTGGCAGCCCCACAACGGACTACGGCGTGATGCAGGGAGAGTACTGGGCTGCCCGAGCAGCACGGCAAGGTACTTTCACTCACATATGACTGACGTTGTTCCGGGGACCGGCGGTTCCCGCAAACCAGATCCACGATTTTCACCCTCCTATTGCGCCGTCGGGGCTTTACTGGGTCGTTCCTGTTCCGGAGCGTGGCCTGACGATCAGTCCGGACGGGAACACTTTCACGCTGGAAATGCAGAACGTCGCGGTAGTCGATCAACCGCGTTGGCCGGCACTGGACTCGATAGCCACTCCCGCACGAATGACTTTCAAGATGGTTTGGAAATCAACCGGAGAGCCTCTGAAGTATGACGACTCCTCCAAGCACCTCCGGTTCACAGGGACTCGGGCCTCATGCCAACTGGAGGCGGAAGTGGAGGTGCCTTCTATCGGTTTTTCCTGGAAGTCCGATCCGCTGAATGCGTCGAAGTGCGACTTCGCCATTCTCGGGGAAGAAGTCAACGGTCGTTACTACGATAGTTGATGGTGCGCCGCGTCTTGCGCTAAAAAATCTAGCGGCAAGCGAAAATCCAGGTGAACAACCGCGTCAGACCGGACTCGAACCTGTGGCCGCCTGCGTGACTCGCGGGCGTTCTAACCAGGCTCACCTCGCTTTCCCCAACCCCGCCGCTTCCGGTGGGGCCTAGCTGCGGAATCACTCAGGCCGCTTTACGGAGATTCAATTCCTGAGTACAATCAGAAACGACGAGCGGGCGTCGTACAATGGCAGTATAGAAGCTTCCCAAGCTTCGGACGTGGGTTCGATTCCCATCGCCCGCTCCATAAAGCCTGTTGATGCAGTTGGCCTTACTGGTTTCCACTCCCCAAATTGACGCATAAAATGTCCGGTTTTGGACGCAGTTGGACGCGAAATCCTTGAGCCATGATTAAATGGGAGTCGCTTCTACGATGCCCATCAACCCCACGTCAACTCCGCAGGATTAGAAGAAGTCCACGCTGAAAGGAATGGCGATGCCCAAAAAGAAAGTCGCTCTTAAATCAATCGGCGAGCGTTTGCTGACGCTACGCGAGGCAGCAGAAGTGTTGCGCCTGAATCCGCGTACAGTGCGCGAATACGTCAGCCGTGGAGAGCTCGAAGGGCGCATCATCGGCCGACGATGGAGATTCCGACGTGTAGACCTTGACACTTTCTTTGAAGACGCTCCCCGTGAATGGGATTTTTACGGAAAGGATGGCCACACCGGGATTAGATGGTGACCAGAGCCCAAATGCGAATCAGAAGGTACGAAGGGCGCTTCCACGGCTTTCGGGCAAACTGCGAGCAAGTTCCCATGCTTCCGGCTTGGGCTGTGCGGTGGGTTTGGGATGATCCCCGGCACATTCCGTACCTGCTGGCATGGAAAAGCAGGTGGGACGACAAAGTAAAGGAGGCCGTGCGCGTAATGCGCGTGGTTCCCAGTCCCGGCGTCACAGAAGCTCCTTCGGTGGAGGTAAACAGGTCGGATGGTAGCATTGTGCCTGTTTAGCTTGTGCGGCGTTGACAGCCGCACGGTGCGAGGAGCTTGCTCTTGCGCTGCTTGAGCTTCCTGCGGCCGTGCCGGGCGCGGGCGCTCTATGGCGCTAGGGTAGGTGATGATGGGCGTTTTTATATAGTACGACGCTCGGATTGGCAGTGCCGGACGTGCGCAAAGTTAAGCTACTCTTCCGAGGGCGGCGCGTTAATTGTTCGTACCCGATGCGCGACGTTAAGGCCGCTGTCAGGCCTGCTCTCAGGGCCGCGCCCAAGGCAGTGGTTTCCATGCGTGTTCGCGTCCCCCAGAGGTGCTGCGGCGGCTTGAGTTTGTTTACGGACTTGAATTACGAAAGTGTCACGAAGTTCCATTTGTCCGATTACCGCAGCTTTTATCAGGCATGTGGATTACTTCCCAGTTGCCCGTCACTCGGGAGCAAGCGGGAAGCTTAAACGCCGGCACCTGCATCACTATTCTGCCTGAAGTGCCGCACTTAGAGCAGCAAGCGATCCCACGTGCCGCCATACCTAGTTGCACGAACCGCTTTTCTGTCGTAAATACTCTGGGGGAATCCGGGTTCGATTCGGCTTGCTTCATCGAGGGTTTTCAATTGTTCGGTGGAGAGTTCCAGATCCAAACTGGCGAGATTGTCCTGGAGTTGAGATACCTTCCGCGCTCCAATGATCGGGATTACTGGCACCGTTTGATGGCGCAACCAGGCGAGTGCGACTTGCGCCATGCTGCGACTGGTCTGTTTGGAGACCGACTTCACAGCCGAGATGATCGGCGCCGCGCGTCGTTCGTCAGGAAGGAAGGTTTTCATTCCCTCATTGGTCATTCGCCCGCCGTCAGCTTTGCCTTCACCGTGATACTTTCCGGTCAGCACGCCGCGCGCCAGCGGAGACCAAGCTAGAACTCCCAGGTTCAAAGCTTTCGCCATGGCAATTAGTTCACGCTCGACCGTTCGCTCAATCAGGCTGTACTCGATCTGCAACCCAATGAACTGTGTCCAGCCTCGAAGCTCCGCCAGAGTATTTGCCTGCGCGACCCACCAGGCGGGAGCGTCGGAGATGCCTACGTAGAGAACCTTTCCCGCGCGAGCGAGATCGTCCAGTCCGCGCATGACTTCTTCCACGGGGGTGATCCCGTCCCAGATGTGCACCCAGTACAGGTCGATATAGTCGGTCTCCAGTCGCTTCAGACTGGCTTCCACTGCTTGCATCATGCTCTTGCGGTGATTGCCCGCCGCATTTGGATCACCGCCGGGCGCGGCGTTAGAGTATTTCGTGGCTAAAACGACGCTCTCGCGATGTCCCCGAATGAACTCACCCACGAATTTCTCGCTCGTGCCGCCGGTGTAGAAGTTCGCTGTGTCAATGAAGTTTCCACCTGCCTCGCGGTAGGTCTCATAGACTTTCTGCGCTTCAGCCTTTGGTGATCCCCATCCCCACTCGTCGCCGAAGGTCATGGTGCCTAGAGCCGCTTCGGAGACCCGAAGTCCGCTCTTGCCCAGCAATCTGTACTTCATAGTGGTGCTCCTTTCATCTGCTGTATCGCTGCGATCGACATGTTTCTGAGCTCTTTTCTGACAACATCTTGGCGATGGGTGTCTCGGGAAAATCGCCCAACTCATCGCAAGTTCCAATGTGAGTACTCACTCATTTATATGATGCACAGACTCGTTACTTGGTTACGCCGGCCCAGAACATTTGAAAGCCGCTATCCCGGTATTTATTCGCTTTGGATGGGTTCGACACTGTAAGGTCTATCGTCGCCTCTACCAAGGCTGCTAACGACTTCGAGATAAGTTCCACCGGGAGATCGTTCCGAAAGATACGCTGCTCAATCGCGTGACGAATCATGATTTGGAACTCGACGAACGGCGCGCTACCGGCGTCTCTAGACTCATTGGTGAGTACCTCCGACACCTGTAGTTGCGCGAGCACCTTGCGCTGCTTGGGATTCGCAATGCCCCACTTCACATAGCGATCCCAAACATGCCGCAGCCTGGTACGAACATTCTTCTTCCGGGGGAAATCCGACATCATGGCGTCTGCGAGTTCCAGCTTGATCTCCCGGTAAAGGGCATTGATCAGATCATCTTTAGTTTTGAAGTACGTAAACAGAGTTCCCTCGGCGACGCCAGCTTGTTTTGATATCTCAGACGTTGGGGCAGCGGTAAGACCGCGCTCCGCAAATAGGCGGGTCGCGGCGTCGAG
>Ga0209488_10002885_pt1 | contig 13965 bp, 14 predicted proteins | sample Rivendell_Oct201_8_FD_188349 | JGI IMG/M metagenome (GOLD analysis project Ga0209488, IMG submission 188349) | Vadose zone soil microbial communities from the Eel River Critical Zone Observatory, Northern California, USA -... | ecosystem: Environmental > Terrestrial > Soil > Vadose zone >... | reverse complement strand
CAGCCTCCTCAACAGATCTGAAATCGCCGGACCGGACGAGGGCGTCAAGGCGGGCTTCAAGTTCGGCAGTAAGGGTGATCGTCATGATCAACTGTAACAAAACCAGGCACCAACGACTACTAATTTGAACGCCGGAACTACGGATTTAACCCGACGTGGCGCCTATCGTTTACTTTTCGCAAGGGGCTTGGCGACTTCGCGGGCGTGCTCGATGAAAAGCTGCGCGGTGGGGCTGAGCGTGCGGTTCTTCAGGGTGACAATTCCGATTGGCACTCGGGCATGTTGCAGTTCAACGGGCAAGACCTTGATTTCCGGACGCTTGGAAAATCTCAATACTGACATCGGGACAATCGTAAGAAACCGCCCGCACGCCAGAAGATTGATCCGCACCTCAGGAGGGATCGTGAAAACAGCCGTGCGAGGATAGTCGAGACCGGCGGCGCGAAACGCTTCCAGATAAACCGGTCCAAGCGCGCGATCCGGCGGTGGCAGCAACCACGATTCGTTCATCAATTCGGCAAGAGCGATGCTGCGCCTGCGAAGCCACGGACTTTGGGTACCCGCCGCGACGACGTATGAGTCGTCGTAGAGAATTTCGAACGCAAATTTCTCCTCTGTAAAGAGGCCCAATCTCCGTGCGGTCAGGAGATCGACGTTACGTTCGCTCAGTTCACGGTGCAGCGTGTCCGTTTCATCGGCCGTGACAAGATGAAACACAATTTTCGGATAACGTTGGGTAAGCCGCGTGATGACGGCAGAAATGAAGGTCCCGGCGAGAAAGGCGCTGCTCCCGATCCGCACTTCCCCGGCCGCAGGGTTGGCGAGAAACTCGATGTTCTTGACGCCCTGGCGCAGGTCATCGAATACGGCAACCCCGCAATCGAGCAGTGCGCGACCGTACTCGGTCGGCTCGATTCCTTGGCGGTGGCGGTCGAGCAGACGCACCCCGAGCGCATGCTCCAGGTCCGCGATCGATCTCGAAATGTTAGGCTGGGTGGTATTGAGGCGTTGCGCCGCCTTCCCCATGGTGCCCGCTTGCACGACGGTCATGAGGACGTGCAGGTCTTGCAGCTTCATTCGGCGTCCGATGCGATCGCTCAACTGCATGTCGGTCCCATTTCGGATTTGAGATGACGTCATCAGACAATAACATTATTCGCTTATGGCAGCATCAACTATCGTCTGCGGCCAAGGCGCGTCATCTTTCGAGGCTCGCTTCGCTGGCACCTGGCGCTGATGGATCGTCAGCAGCGATTCCATGCGAAACGACCATGCCTAAGATCGTGCCAGCCTGGGACGAGAGGACGCCATGAAACTTCCACGCCGTCGATTTCTGCATCTGGCAGCGGGCGCTGCCGTGTTGCCCGTCGTCTCGCGAATTGCAGGAGCGCAGACCTACCCGTCGCGCCCCATCACGGTCATCGTGCCGTATCCTGCAGGGGGTGGAGCGGATTCGGTCTTTCGCGTCATAGCCGAGCGCATGCGAAGCTTCCTGGGTCAACCCATTGTCATTGAAAACGTGGCTGGTGGGAGCGGCAGCATCGGCACCGGTCGGGTCGCTCGTGCGGTCCCCGATGGTTACACGCTCGGCATCGGCAACTGGAGCACGCACGTCGGGAACGGTGCCATGTACGCGCTCCCCTACAACGTGCTGACCGATTTTGATCCGGTGGCGTTGCATCAGGTCTTTTACTTGATACTTGTCGCCAAGAAAGCCTTGCCAGCGAACAACTTGAAGGAACTGATTGCCTGGCTGAAAGCCAATCCAGACAAGGCATTCCTCGGCACTCCCGGTGTGGGTAGTCAAGGTCACCTCGCGGGCACTCTGTTCCAGAGCATCACTGGCACCCGCTTTCAGCACGTGCCCTATCGCAGTGTTTCTCTCGCCATGCAGGATTTGATCGCTGGCCAGATCGACTTGATTTTCGCCGACCCGAGCGGAGTTGCTCCAGTGCGGGCGGGCAGCGTCAAGGCCTTTGCGGTCACGGCTGGGCACAGATTGCCGGCAGTGCCCGATATTCCGACGGCGGAAGAAGCCGGACTCTCCGGATTGTTGCTCGCAAACTGGAATGGGATTTTCGCGCCCAGGGGCACGCCGAAGGATATCATCGGCAAGCTCAACGGTGCCGTCACCAGCACGTTGGCCGACCCGAGCGTCGTTCAGAAGCTTACTGACCTTGGAAGCGAAATTCCCCCTCGGGAGCAACGGACGCCCGACGCGGTTGCCGCGTTGCAGAAGGCCGAGATTGAGAAGTGGTGGCCGATCATCAAAGCGGCCAACATCAAGGGCGAGTGACCCGAAAGCCCGGCAAGGATTGGAGGCGTGCAATGCCGGATACCTTGGCGTACCTCGGCACGCTGGCAATATTCAACGCTCTTGCTGTAAACGGTGGGCATCCATGGCGACGCGCAATGGTTTGGGGATCGGGCGTGCGCGCCCGCCCGACACGAAGGCAACCCGCACACGCGCCTCGATCAGCACATCCTGGCCGCGCATCACGCGCTGACATAAGACGATCGAGGCACCCTTCACTTCGTCGGGGACTGTTTCGATTTGGAGCACATCGTCCATGCGCGCTGGCTTGAGAAACTCGATCTGCATAGAGCGAACCACAAAGGCAAATCCCGGCGCTTCCTGCGCGGTCTGCTCGAACAATCCGCGCTGATCGGCGCCGAGCAGGCGCAAATAATTGGTGCGCCCGCGCTCCATGAAGCGCAGATAGCTCGCGTGATAGACCGCGCCGGAAAAGTCGGTGTCCTCATAATAGACCCGCACCGGCATGACATGCCGACCGTCCCGGAGAACACCGTCGAGATTGTGATCGGTCATGTGGGCTTAGCCGCGTTGGCGCCGTCACCGCCAAGCGTTACCAGAACGATCTCGGGCGGCACGCCGAAACGAATAGGAATGATGCTGCACCCCAACCCGCCGGAGACGATCAGGTCCGACTTTTCGCGGACGAGCCCATAGGCATAGCGATTGCCATAGCGCGATGGCACGATCGGCGACCAGCCGGCGAGCCGGAGCTGTCCTCCATGGGTGTGGCCGCTCAATGTCAGGCTCACGCGCTCCGGCACCCGCGCCGCGATGTCAGGCTCATGCGCAAGCAGGACGATGGGCGCGTCGTCGCTCACTTTTGCCAGGGTTCCATCGAGATCATCGACGCCGATGCGTTTGCCGGGCCGCAAGCGTCGCGACGGCACAAAAGCAATCTGATCGCCAAGGCCCGCGAGCCAGAACGCACCGCCGCGCGCTTTGATCCGAACCACGTCATTCTCGTAGACCGGGATGCCGACCGCTTCGAGAGCGCGGCGGCCGTAGGGCACGCCTTGGCCAGCGCGTTGCACCGCCTTGTCGTCCCACCAGTCGTGATTGCCAAGTATGGCGTGCACGCCAAGGGGTGCCTTCAGCCCGCCAAGAGCCGCCGCCCATTCGGTTGAAGGGACTGCGGCGGTTACGTAACGATGTCCCGCCGCATAGTCGCCGAGCAGAACAATCATGTCGGCGTTAAGCTTATTGGTGATCTCCGCGATCGAGGCAATGCGCTCAGCCGGCATCCAGGGCTCACAGGCGTGCAGGTCGGCGAGCACGGCAATCGTCACTTCGAGATCGCGCGGCCAACGGTTGGGCCGGAATGAATAGCGCGTGATCCTGGGTTGCAGCAGCGTCTCGATCACTGCAAAAGACGCCACGGCCACGCCCGAAAGCCCCAGTGCGGCGAGAAACTTGAGGAAGCGGCGGCGGGTGATCATGAAACCGTGTGACGAATGCTCCAGGGCCGCGGATATCCCAATACGAATCAGGTTAATTTTCGATCACTGGAGCATTTTCCGGAAAAGTGGGCTTCCGGTTTTCCGTAGAAAATGCGACCACGCAAAAAGACTAGAGCGCGTTTGCCACATTGTCGGGTAAACGTAAACGAAAAGCGCTCTAGTCGTCGTTGAAGAGGCCGAATTGCGCCATATCGCGGGTCGGTTCGACGAGCCCGAGATGGCGGAATGCATGTGAGGTGAGCAGCCGCCCGCGTGGCGTGCGCTGGATCAATCCCTTCTGGATCAGGAACGGCTCGATGATTTCTTCAATTGCATCGCGCGGTTCGGAGAGGCCCGCCGCAATGGTCTCGATGCCGACCGGTCCGCCACCATAATTTTCCGCGATCATCGTAAGATAGCGACGATCCATTGCGTCGAGACCGGCAGCATCGACTTCTAGTTCGCGCAGAGCACGGTCCGCCGCGGCGCGATCGACCGAATTGGCACCGTCCACCAGCGCAAAATCGCGCACGCGCCGCAACAGCCGTCCCGCAATGCGCGGCGTGCCGCGCGCCCGCCGCGCGATCTCGTTGGCGCCATCCTGTGTCATGCCAATGTTCAGGACACGTGCGCCGCGGGTAACGATCTGTTCGAGTTCGGGCTCGGTGTAGAAATTGAGCCGCACCGGAATGCCGAAGCGGTCCCGCAGCGGATTGGTGAGGAGGCCGGCGCGTGTCGTTGCCCCCACAAGCGTGAATTTGCACAAATCGATCTTGACTGAACGCGCCGCCGGCCCCTCCCCGATGATGAGGTCGAGTTGGAAGTCTTCCATCGCGGGATAGAGCACTTCCTCAACCACCGGACTGAGCCGGTGGATCTCGTCGATAAACAGGACATCGCGCTCTTCCAGGTTGGTCAGCAGCGCTGCGAGGTCGCCAGCCTTGGCAATGACCGGCCCCGCCGTCGAGCGAAAGTTCACGCCGAGTTCACGCGCCACAATCTGCGCCAGCGTGGTCTTGCCGAGGCCCGGCGGGCCGACCAGCAACACGTGATCGAGCGCCTCGTTGCGCTGGCGCGCCGCCTGGATGAATACGCTGAGATTGGCCCGCGCCTGCTGCTGGCCGACGAACTCGTCGAGCCGCAGCGGACGCAGCGAAGTCTCGGGCGCGTCGTCCACGCGCCGCTCCGCACTGACAAGGCGCCGCGGAGGCGTGCTCACTTCGCCAACTCCTTGAGGCCGAGCCGGATCAGACTTGCCGTCGTCGCACCATCACCGGCGGCGCGCACAGCGGCCGCGATTGCGGTGGCGGCTTGCGGCTGGCCATAGCCAAGATTGACCAAAGCCGACACCGCATCGGCAACAGGCTGTGGCGCGCGCCTGTCCGCGACATCGACGGAGAGCCGCACGGCCGCCTGATCGAGGTCCGCATAGGCCGGCGCCTTGTCCTTCAACTCGGTGACAATACGCTCGGCCACTTTGGGGCCGACGCCGGGCGTGCGCGCCACCATGGCCTTGTCGCGCATCGCAATCGCGGTCGCCAGTTCCGCCGGTTTGAGCGTGGCAAGCACCGACAGCGCCACCTTAGCGCCAACACCTTGCACGGTCTGCAGCAGGCGAAACCATTCACGTTCGAGATCGGTGCGAAACCCGTACAGGCGAATGAGGTCCTCGCGCACATGAGTTTCGATGGCAAGCGTCGCCGGCTCGCCGGTTGCCGGCAATTCCTTGAGCGTGCGTGCCGAACAGTGCACCAGGTAGCCGACGCCGCCGACGTCGAGGATGATTGCGTCCTCGCCCACGCTGTCGACGATCCCTTTGAGCCGGCCGATCATGACATCCTCAACAAGGCGCTCTGGCGATGATGCGCATGCGTCACCGCAATCGCGAGTGCATCGGCGGCATCGTCGGAATGCGGGTCGGCCTTGGGCAGCAGCACCTTGACCATCATCCGGATCTGCACCTTCTCGCAATGGCCGGCACCCACGATGGTCTTCTTGACGAGATTTGGCGCATATTCGGATACGGGAATGCCGGTGATGGCCGGCACCAGCATCGCAATGCCGCGCGCCTGGCCAAGCTTGAGGGTCGCCACCGCATCCCGATTGACGAAAGTCGCCTCCACGGCCGCCTCGTCCGGTCCATGGTCGGCAACCACGCGCTTGAGCCCGTCATGGATCGCAAGAAGCCGCACCGCGAGTGCCGCCTTCTCGTCGGTTGCAACCGACCCGCAGGCGATAAAGCTCAAGCGATTGCCGTCGATCGTCACCATACCCCAGCCGGTGCGGCGGAGCCCAGGGTCGATACCGAGAATGCGAATCGGGCTATTCTTCATGGCACCTGTGTATCTCGATTCGGGCACCTGCGTATGCCGCTGATCTCAGAAGCCATCCGCGCCGAGCTGATGCGGGCCTATGCGGCACCCGATCGGCACTACCACAATCTTGGTCACATCGAGGCTTTGCTCCGCCTCGCACGGCAACATCGGGGCGCGCTCGCCGACCCCGACGTGGTCGAAGCCGCGATCTGGTTTCATGACGCGGTCTACGACACGCACCGTCACGACAACGAGGAAAAAAGCGCCGCTCTTGCCGTCGATCGCCTGAACGGTACCCTCGCGCAAGAACGCCTCGACCGCATCACCGCGATGATCCGAGCCACCGCCAGCCACCAACTGCCGGATTTCTTGAGCCCGGAAGCCGTGCGCGACTGCTCACTGTTCCTCGACATGGATCTCGCAATTCTTGGCTCCGCCCAGGGAGAATACGAATCCTACGCAGCAGCTATCCGTAGCGAATATTCCTGGGTTCCCGAGCCACTATGGATCGAAGGCCGGCGCAAGGTGCTGGAGAAATTTCTGTCCCGCGCGACGCTCTACATGAGCCCGCAGTTCCAGGCGAGTCATGAGGCAGCGGCGCGCCGCAACCTCACGCTCGAGCTTGCAACCCTGACCCGATCCCAATGAGAAAGGATCGAGACACCCTCGACCCGCGAAGGCCGCACGCTCCAGCCCGCCGACCGCAGATAGGTCGCAAGCGCGGACGCAGGCAATCCTTCGGCAGCAAAGAGGCTTGGCCCGGCATCGACCATCATCGGAACCTTTCCTTAGGCGCTCATCTTCTGCATCAGCGCGTCGGACACTTCAAAATTGGCATAGACGTTTTGCACATCGTCATGCTCATTGAGCGTCTCGATCAACTTCAAGAGCTTTTCGCCCTGCATGTCGTCGATCGCAATTGTGTTCTGCGGCTTCCACACCATTGCGGTCTTGCGAGGTTCGCCAAACTTGGCTTCGATTGCTTTCGACACCGTGCCGAGCGAATCGGGCGTCGTATAGATTTCGTGGCCGTCCTCTGACGACACGACGTCCTCGGCTCCCGCCTCGATGGCGCCTTCGAGCATCGCATCGGGGCTCGCCACCTTGGCATCGTATTCGATCAATCCGACGTGGCTGAACTGGAATGAGACGGCGCCGGTCTCGGCAAGATTTCCACCGCCTTTTGTGAACGCGGCGCGCACTTCTCCGGCAGTGCGGTTGCGGTTGTCGGTCAGTGTCTCGACGATCACCGCAACGCCGCCCGGCCCATAGCCCTCGTAGCGGATCTCGTCGTAGCTTTCGGCATCGCCACCGGTGGCCTTTTTGATCGCGCGCTCGATATTGTCCCGGGGCATGTTTTCGACCCGGGCCGCGATGACGGCGGCACGCAGGCGTGGGTTCATCGCGGGGTCGGGAATGCCGAGCTTGGCGGAAACCGTGATTTCGCGGGCAAGTTTGCCAAATACCTTGGATTTGACCTTATCCTGCCGCCCCTTGCGGTGCATGATGTTCTTGAATTGGGAATGTCCAGCCATGCTCTTTCCGTCCCGCGCCCAACCGAAGCCGGGCGTCGCCGGCTTTCCCTCATTGGCGCAAAATCATTTGATGTCAGCGCCTTATAGGCTGGCGGAAAAGGAAAATAAATATTGGAACGCGCTCCAACAGGGCTCGTCCCAAGGTGCCTGCCCTATTGGCCGCGGGGCGCCGGCCCCCTATGATGGCACCGTCGGTGAATGTCGCATGGAGGGGATCATGGTGCGAATTATTTCCGAAATCTCAAAATTCGTGCTGCCGGGCATCATCGCGATGGCCCTGGTCGCGAGCACCCAGTTGGGCGCAGATCCGGCACTGGCGGACGGTGCCGTCGCTCTGGGACGGCCCGCCGATATTGCCAAAGCCGGGGTCGCAATCGGCATTTCGAGCAATTTCGAAGACAATGATCGCGCTCACGAAGCTGCACTTGAGAAATGCCGGGCCAATCAGGACGCGCCGCAATCGACCAAGTCGCTGTGCATACTCGTGGCCTATTTCAAGGACCAATGTGCCTCAGTCGCGATCGACAAAAAGGCGGGAACCCCGGGCTTCGCCTGGGCCATCGGAATTAACAAGGCGAGTGCGCAACTGGAGGCCCTGGCCGCTTGCAAGGCCACGGCCGGGAAAGGCCGCGAAAAGTTTTGCGAACAAAGCATCGTCTATTGCGACGGAACCGCCGCACAATGAGCAACTGACCCCGTCAGGCAGTCGCCCAAAATGCTGGTCGGGCTTCTTCAAGCCGGCCGCCGAGGCGTACGGCACCGATGCGTTGCGCCAACCCGGTTGCGTCGTGCGTCTCCACCGCGACCGCACAGAGCGTCGCTTCGCCCATCGCGGGCTCGAATTTCCCCGAAGGAATACGCCGAACGAACCTGTTCATCGGTTCGTCCTTGTTCATGCCGATGACGGAATTGTAATCGCCGGTCATGCCGACATCGGACAAGAAAGCCGTGCCGCTTGGTAGGATCCGGTGATCGGCAGTCGGCACATGGGTATGCGTGCCGACGACGAGGCTCGCACGCCCGTCGCAGAAGTGTCCCATTGCCTGCTTCTCGCTCGTGGCCTCGCAATGCATGTCGATGATGATCGCGTCAGCGGTCCGCTTGAGCGCACAAGCCGCCAGTTCGCGATCGATCGCAGCGAATGGATCATCAAGCGGATCCATGAAAATGCGGCCCATGGCATTGACCACCAGAACACGCGCGCCGTTGCGGGCATCGACCAATGCCGCACCACGCCCCGGCGAGCCGGCCGGATAGTTGATCGGGCGCACAAGCCGGGGCGCGCGTTCGATGAAGACCAGCGCCTCGCGCTGGTCCCAGGCATGGTTGCCGAGCGTTATCGCGTCGGCACCGGCGTCAACCAGTTCCTGATAGATCGCTTCCGTGATGCCAAAGCCACCGGCCGCGTTCTCGCCGTTGACGACAACGAAATCGAGGCGCCAGTCCCGAATGAGCCCAGGCAGCCGCGTCAAAACAGCGGTACGCCCGCTACGCCCCAGCACGTCACCTATGAAGAGAATGCGCATACGAATGAAGAACTCCGGAATTCGGTTAGGCCGGTTAGCATACTTTTGACAACTCAACCTGAATTACTTGTCCCCAATCTCTTGCCTGTCAGGCGCTGACGGCGGATTCTTGGAATGCAAAGATATTATGATCTGATTCGGTTGACCCTCGTTTTCCACTGAGAAATATAGCAGGTTTTCCGGTCCGCAGATTTGTCGGGGGACGCGCGCCGGAATTGAGGAAAAGATGCAGGCTCGCGTTCTTGCTATATCGAACCGGAAAGGCGGCACCGGTAAATCGACGATCGCAGTCAACCTGGCGGCTGAACTTGGCTCGCGGGGATATCGCGTCCTGGTGGTGGACCTTGATCCACAGGGCCACGCGGGTCTCGGTTTCGGCATCCGATCGACAGATCCTGCGAAAACAATTCACCTCGCATTCCGCAAATCACGCGTTGATCTCTTTTCCGCCATTCGCTCGACCACCGTTTCAGGTGTCGACGTCATTGCAGCCGACAGGGATTTCGACGGCTCGATTGATGTCGGCGATCCACGTTGCTTGGCCAAGGCGCTCGACCCGATCAAACCAAGTTACAACATCATCGTGGTCGACGCGCCGCCTGGCTCCGCCAATATGATTGTCTGTGCTCTGCTGGCAGCCGAGGGCGTTTTGGTACCGACCCTGCTCGACTATCTGGCCGACGACGGTGCGAAATTGTTCGCGCGGTCATACTGCCACGTAATGCTGAAATTGCAGGCAACACTTCTTGGCCTTGCCATCGTGCCGATGCAAGTCGACTACCGTGCCAACATGCAAAGGCACGTCCTGCGCAAGCTGTTGCTGGGCTTTGGCACCAATCAGGTGCTGCGCGGAATTCGCACGGATGTAAGCGTTGCGGAGGCCTTCGGCCATTGCATGCCTTTGCGGCACTACCGAATGAATTCTCGCGCCGTTGAGGACTTCCGCACCATGGCCGACGACGTAGGACGACGCTTCAACTTGTCCTGAACCGCTTGGCATCACCGCCCGATCCGTTCCACGCAGTCCGGATTGATGACAATTGTCTCTTTCTCGGTCATCACGAAATCCAGGCGGGCATCGCCGGGTTCGTCGGGCACGGCATCGATTTCCTGGATCGCAAATGCAATGCCGATCGCAACCACGGGCTTGCGTTGGCGCAGCGCCGTTAGGGTCATGTCGTAATAGCCGGCCCCATATCCGATGCGGTGGCCACGGCGATCGAAGGCAAGAAGCGGAACGATCAGGACATCGGGTTCGACCAATGCGGCCGCCAGCTCCGGCTCGCGAATACCCCACGTCCCGGCCTGCAGGTGATCCCCGACGGTCCAGGAACGCATGACAAGGGGCTGGCCCTTTGCGACAACCACCGGGAGCGCCAGTTGTGCGCCGATATCGGCAAGGCGCCGCATCAGGGGGATCGGATCAATCTCGCTCTTCATTGGCGAAAAGCCCGAGACGATGACGCCCGGTCCAATCGTCACCGGGACTGGGCGCGCCGCAATCGTCATCGCGGCCCGTACCCGCTCGCGCGCGGTAACAGCCTCGCGCTGCGCCAGCATCTCGCGTCGCAACGCTTTTTTCGTGACACTTTGCTCCGTGACACCTTGGTTCGTGATTTGCGGTAGTGAATCGGTCATGAAGAAGCGGTCATGGTGTGACCTGTTACTCGAGACAAACGCAAAGTGTAGAGTGCGGAGCCGCGATGGCCGTTGGAGTTGCGATCCCGGGTTCCCTACACATGTAGGTGGGCGCCGTGTGTCCGGACCCACGAGCCCGGTCAGGGACAGCTCCCTTCAGAATCGATAAGGCCCCGAGAAATATGACTCCTGTCGCACCTCGCAGCCCCGCTCGTGCAATGTAGTCGTTCAGAGCGGCCACCGCCACCAAATTGGTGATTCAACTCAGCACGATGGTGCCATCGCCGACCGTTTGATTGAGCTGCCTGGTAAGCTTCTCGATACGCTCAGCAGCGGAATTGAGCGCTGCCACGATCGCAGCCTGGGTAGCCAGGGCATGCTCAGCCGAAGCAACGCGTGCTTCGCTGAGCGACGCCATTTCCTCTTGTAGCTTGCGCAGCCTTGTTCCGCTCTCGGCCACTTCATCGGTAACCATCAGGGCCGCCATGACGGTCAACCGTGTGTCACCAATCTCGCCGAATTGCGCCCGCAAGTCCCCAATGCGCCGGTCGAGTTCCTCCGCCAAATGCTTGAGATGTGTCTCCTGTCCCTCTTCACAGGCCAAACGAAACTGCCGGCCGTTGATGATGACGGTCACCTGAGCCATGACAAATTCCGATTGGTGACGGATTTGGTCAACGGTCATTAGCCTCCAGCACGGATTTAATTGTATCAATGGCCACGTCGAGACGGCGGCCGATCTCCCGGTTGGTGCTTTCGAGCGTCCGCGAGCGCGACACCGCAACATCGAGATCGGACGCAAGGCGTGAACGGTCGACGCCCAGCGCATGCATCTGGGCCGAAACGCCCTCGCGGCGGCGATCGGCTTCCTGGCGACGTTCGACCGCGGCTTCGAGCGCCTCCAGCGCAAGCGCCAGACGTTTGGTCGCAGCGTCGATAGCGCTTAAGTCACCCATCAAACCGGCTACCCCTCAAAGCCCCGAATACGGCCCATATCCGGCAACCGTAAGGCAACTAAATATCTCGTCGTCGCAGGCGGTTACAGGGAGAACTTTACGTTTGTGGGCGCCCTTGCGTCAATCATTCGCTCAACCAGCACTGTGCATGGCGCGCAATGGCAGGGACGATTCATTGACTCCCGCTGTCCCCGTGTTAGAGGCTCGCCACCACATCCCCGCCCGATCATGAGGCCCGCCATGTCCCCTCCTGCCCCGTCCGCCGCCGTATCGACGACGGCCGGGCATCACACGCAGGCCGCCTCAATCCCACGTGCACAGCACGACAGCAAGGCAAACGCCATACGGGCACTGGCCATGGATGCAGTCGAACAGGCAAAATCCGGGCATCCCGGCTTGCCGATGGGGGCGGCCGATATCGCCACCGTGCTCTTCACGAGGTTTCTCAAATTCGATCCGCAGGATCCGGTTTGGCCCGACCGTGACCGCTTCGTCCTCTCCGCCGGCCACGGGTCGATGCTGATCTATGCGCTGCTTTACCTCCTCGGTTACCCCGCGATGACGATCGAGGAGATCAAGCGGTTTCGCCAGTGGGGTTCGTTGACGCCCGGCCATCCCGAATTCGGCCACACGCCCGGCATCGAAACCACCACGGGTCCGCTCGGCCAGGGGCTTGCCAACGCGGTCGGAATGGCGATTGCGGAGGCTCATCTCGCCGGCTGTTTCGGACGGGAGATCGTCGATCACCATACTTTTGTGCTCGCCTCGGACGGTGACCTCATGGAGGGCATCAGCCAGGAAGCGATTGCGCTTGCAGGGCATCTGCGACTCAACAAGCTGGTCGTCCTGTTCGACGACAACGGCATAACGATCGACGGCCCGCTCTCGCTTGCGGATTCGGTCGACCAGATCAAGCGGTTTGAATCGGCCGGCTGGGCAGCGACCCGTATCGACGGACACGACCCGAACGCCATCGCGGTCGCGATCGAGGCCGCAAAGGTGTCCGGCCGTCCCTCCTTGATCGCCTGCCGTACGCGTATCGGATTCGGCGCACCGACCAAAGAGGGCAGCGAAAAAAGCCACGGATCGCCGCTCGGCAAGGAAGAGATCGAGGGCGCGCGCAAGAATCTCGGCTGGACCACACCCGCGTTCGAAATTCCTTCCGATATTCTCTCCGCCTGGCGCAGCGCCGGGCAGCGCTCGGTGCCGGCGCACAGGGCTTGGGAGGCGCGGCTCGCGGCGCTGCCGGCCGGAGAGCGCGCGGAATTCACACGTCGCATGGACCGCAAGATCGATTCCGCCGGCCTCGACCGCGCCGTGCGCGCCGTGAAGGAAAAACTTTCTGCCACGCCGAAAGAGATCGCGACCCGCGCCGCCTCCGAGTTCGCGCTCGAATCCCTGGTGCCTGCGCTACCCGAATTGATCGGCGGTTCGGCCGACCTTACGGGCTCCAACAACACCAAGCCGAAGGGCATGACCTTGCTGTCGGCGGCGGCTCCCGCGGGCCGGTTCATCCATTACGGCGTGCGCGAACACGGCATGGCGGCAGCCATGAACGGCATGGCGCTTCATGGTGGTGTCGTTCCGTTTTCGGGCACGTTCCTGGTCTTTTCAGATTATTGCCGCCCTGCCATCCGTCTTGCCGCCCTGATGCGCCAGCGTGTCATTCATGTGATGACGCACGATTCGATCGGTCTCGGCGAAGATGGCCCAACCCATCAGCCGGTCGAACATCTGGCGGCGCTGCGCGCCATCCCGAACGTGCTGGTGTTTCGCCCCTGCGACGGCGTCGAAACCGTCGAGTGCTGGCAGATTGCCATCGAGAGCGAAAACCGTCCGAGCGTCTTGGCCCTGACCCGCCAAAACCTGCCGCAACTCCGGCTTGGACTGGACACGGCCAACCGTTGCCGCACCGGCGCCTATGAGATTTCGCCGGCAAGCGGCGAAGCGCAGGCCTCGATCTTCGCTTCCGGATCGGAAGTACCGATTGCAATCGCGGCACAGAAATTGCTTGCCGGACGGGGTGTATCTGCCCGCGTGGTCTCGGTACCTTGTCTTGACCTGTTGCTCGAACTTTCGCCCGCCGAACGCGTTACGCTTGTTGGTACCGCACCCGTGCGGGTCGCGGTGGAGGCAGCTGTGCGCCAGGGGTGGGACGCTCTCATCGGCGCGGATGGCATCTTCGTCGGAATGAAAGGCTTCGGGGCCAGCGCCCCGATAAAAGATCTTTACCAACGTTTTG
>Ga0209488_10002884_pt1 | contig 13968 bp, 16 predicted proteins | sample Rivendell_Oct201_8_FD_188349 | JGI IMG/M metagenome (GOLD analysis project Ga0209488, IMG submission 188349) | Vadose zone soil microbial communities from the Eel River Critical Zone Observatory, Northern California, USA -... | ecosystem: Environmental > Terrestrial > Soil > Vadose zone >... | reverse complement strand
CAGCACGCCGGGCACGGTCTGCGCCGCGGCGAGGTCGAAGCCGGCGATCTCGCCGCTGGCGATCGTGCTCTGCACCAGCACCGCATGGGCCAGGTTCTCGATGTCGAACTCGGCGGCGTAGCGGGCTTGGCCGGCCACCTTGAGCCGGCCGTCGCGCCGGTCGATGGGCTGGCCGACGATGGTGCGGCCAGAAATCGGGAAGGCGGTGTCGAGGGGCATTCTCTCCTCCTCACGCCGTGACGGTCAGCAGCGCTCGCGCCAGCGCGCGCTGCATCAGTGGGATCTTGAAGCCGTTTTCGGCGAGTGGCCGGGCGCCCTCGGCGGCCTGGGCCACCGCATTCGCCAGCGCCTCGGGGGTCATCGCCGCGCTGGCGAGCGCCGCCTCGACGGCGGGCAGCCGCCACGGCCTGGTGCCGACCCCGCCCATCGCGACCCGCGCCGCGCGAATGCGGCCATCCTCGATCGCGACGACAACCGCCGCCGAGACCAGCGCGAACTCGAACGAGGCGCGGTCGCGCAGCTTCAGATAATGCGAACGCTCGCCGCTACCGGAAGGAGGCACCAGCACGGCGGTGATGATCTCTCCCGGCATCAGCACCGTCTCGCGCTCCGGCGTATTGCCGGGCAACAGGTAGAATTCGGTGATCGGCACGTTGCGCGTGCCGCCGCTGCCCTGCACCTCGATCGCCGCGTCGAGCGCGACCAGCGCGACCGCGAGATCGGAAGCGTGGGTCGCGACGCAATGGTCGCTGCCGCCGAGTATCGCGTGCAGCCGGTTGACGCCTTGGATCGCGGCGCAGCCCGAGCCGGGCTGGCGTTTGTTGCAGGCGGCAAATCCGACATCGCGGAAATAGCCGCAGCGGGTACGCTGCAGCAGATTGCCGCCGATCGTCGCCATGTTGCGCACCTGCGGCGAGGCGCTGGCCACCAGCGCCTCGGCGACGACCGGATAATGCCGGCGGAAGGCGGGATCGTCGGCGAGGTCGCTCATCCTGACGAGCGCGCCGATGCGGGCGCCGTCAGCGCCGATCGTAAACGTGTCGAGCGGCAATCCTTCGAGATCGACGAGCCGCTGCGGTCGCTCGACGTGGTCCTTCATCAGCTGCATCAGATCGGTGCCGCCGGCGATGAATTTGGCGTCGGGCTCTTGTGCGGCGGCAAGTGCGGCCTCGATCGTGGCCGGCATCGCGAGCGTGAAATTCTCCATCGCTCAGCCTCCCTGCACCACGTCCTTGATCGCGGCGAGGATGTGCGTATAGGCGCCGCAGCGGCAGATATTGCCGCTCATCCATTCGCGGATCGCCGAATCCGATACAGCGCGCCCTTCCTCCACCAATGCGACCGCCGACATGATCTGGCCGGGCGTGCAATAGCCGCATTGCAGCCCATCATGGGCAAGAAAGGCGGCCTGCATCGGATGCAATTCGCCGTCTCTCGACAGGCCCTCGATCGTCGTGACCGCCTTGCCCTGGCAGCGCGCCGCGAGTGTCAGGCAGGCATTAACCCGGCGGCCGTCGACATGCACCGTGCAGGCGCCGCAGGAGCCCTGGTCGCAGCCCTTCTTGGTGCCGGTCAGGCGCAGCTCCTCGCGCAGGGCGTCGAGCAGCGTGGTGCGCGGTTCGACGGTCAGCGCGTGGCGCCGGCCGTTCACCTCCAATGTCATATCGATCATTTCCGGTGTCCGCGTTGGCGGAGAGCCCGTTTGTGCGACCGCCGCGCACGATATTCCGCTGGCGGTGGCAAGGCCGCCCGCCGCGGCCGACGCGCCAATAAAGCGCCGCCGACTCACCTCGAATTCGTTCATTGCCGCTCTCCTCAAGCAGGCGAGGGTATGGATGCTGCTTGCGGGCCAACGCCCTCTACTGCGATGGGTTGCCGGCGAGCGGCGGGCGCTAGCGGGCAGGAGAGCGCGAAACCTTGCGGCGACGCCGGGCAGCGCATCGCGCGGGCTGCGACGCCGGCAGGCTAGGGGGCCTGCCGGCGATGGCCGCCTGGACGGACGAGCTGTACTAGCGCTCCATCACCCAGTACGGCGGATATCCGGTGCCTGGGTAGATGTAGTTCGGATAGCCGCCCGGCCATACCGGCGAGAACGCCGGCGGCGTCACGTAGTAGGACGGCCCGTAGGCGCCCGGATATGAGCACTGCAAATTATAGCCTTTGGTCCACCAGCATTGCGCCTCCGCCGTGCCGGTAAAGGCGAAGGCGGTAAGCGCGACCGCCGCGGCCGCGCCCAATAAAGCTTTGGTCATTTCCGCACTCCTGTTGACACCTCTCCGAGTCAACAGGGAGATCAGCAGCTTAGATCCGCTCTGGCGCGGCGCGATATTAAACCGGTGCGATCAAAACCACCGCGATTTATCGACGATGTTGCGCAATTCCTGGCCGGCGAGAAACCGACGGCAATTATCGGCGAGCACCTCATAGCGCCGCTCGTCGAGATAGGGCCCATAGCCTGCAGTATGGGGCGTGATCAGGACACCCGGCATCGTCCACAGCGGGTGCTCGGCCGGCAACGGCTCCTGCTCGAAGACGTCGAGCGCCGCGCCGGCGATCTCGCCGGCCCTGAGCGCCGCGACGAGATCGTCGAGGCGGGTCGTCCGGCCGCGCCCGATATTGATGAAGAACGCGCCGCGCTTCATGCGCTGGAACCGCGCCCGGTTCATGAAGCCCTCGGTCTCCGGCGTATGCGGCACCGTCAGGATCACGAAATCGGCCTGCGGCAACAGCTCGTCGAGCGCGGCGGCGCGGTGCAATTCGGCGACGCCCGGCGGCGGCGCGGGACGGCGCTCGTCGACCCCAATCACGCGCATGCCGAAGGTGCTGGCGAGCCGTGCCACCTCGGCGCCGATGCCGCCGACCCCAACGACGAGCGCGGTCGCCTCGGGCAGATGCACGGTCCCGGTATCGCGCGGCATCTTCTTCCATTGGCGCTGCAGCTGCTGCGGCAGGTAGACGTGCAGCCCGCGCGCGAAATGCAGCACGAAGGCCATCACATGCGCGCCGATATGGTCGTTGAAGATTTCCCGGAAATTGGTGACGACGACCGGATGCTCGATCAGCTCGCGGTAGTAATAGCCGGCCGGCGGCGCGATCTGCGGCGATTGCAGCCAGCGCAGTTTCTGGGCTCGCGGCAACAGAGCCGGCGGGATCGCGCCGAACGCGGCGTCGGCCATCCCGATCGCCTGCTCGGCGCCCTCCATCGTCTCGGGAACGATGACCTCGATCTCGGGACAGGCCTCGGCGACCCGTTGCCCCCACTCGCGGGTCTTCTCGTTCTGCGGCGGCAGCATCAGCAACGTCGTGGGCATGGGGGATCTCCGAATTTTTTCCAACCTACCTCAGCCGGCGCGCTACAAAAACCCTCGTCGGACCGGCGGCGAGACGATAGCCTCGGCCCCGGGAGATCGGCAGTGTGATCGGCAGGAGAGCGCTCGGTGGGACGGCTCGACGGCAAGGTGGTGTGGGTGACGGGCGGCGGCAGCGGCATCGGCGAGGCGGCCGCCATGACGCTGGCGGGCGAGGGAGCGACCGTCGTGCTGACCGGCCGCCGCGAAGCCCCGCTCGACGAGGTCGCCGGCTGGATCGAGGCCGCCGGCGGCACCGCCCATGTCCAGCCCGGCGACCTCACCGACCCCGCCGCGGTGCGCCGCATCGGCGAATTCATCAAGGACGAGATCGGCCGGCTCGACATCCTGCTCAACAATGCCGGGATCAACATCAACGACCGGCATTGGGACAAGCTGACCCCGGAAAACGCCCAGCTGATGATCAACGGCAATCTGGCGGCTGCCGCGCAATGCGTGACGGTTGCCCTGCCGATCATGCGGCAGCGGCGGGATGGCCTGATCATCCACACCGCCTCGATGGCGGGCCGCTTCATCGGCGGCTTCCCCGGCCCGCTCTATACCGCCGCCAAGCACGGCATCGTCGCGATGAGCCATTCAATCAACATGCAGGAATGCGTCAACGGCATCCGTTCCTGCGTCTTCCTGCCCGGCGAGGTGGCGACCGCGATCCTCGACAAGCGGCCCAACCCGGTCAGCGCCGAGGAGCGCGCCCGCATGGTCCAGCCGCAGGATTGCGCCGAGCTGATCCTCTACATCGCGCTATTGCCGCCGCGCCTCGTGATGAACGAGGTCATGCTGAGCCCGACCTGGAACCGCGCTTATGTCGCGGCGATCGAGAAATTGTCTTCGCTCTGAGGGGAAAGCTGATGGCCCAGACCACGCAAACCAACCGCAAGAAGATCATGGTCCCCACGACGATGTCGAAATCCGGCTGGGCCATCATCGAGGCGCGCGACGACGTCGAGGGCGTCGAGTTCGTGCCGACGATCCCGAAGGCCGAATTTCACAAAATACTCGAAGAGGCGAGCGGCATCTGCCTGGGCGTGCAGCCGTTCAGCGATCCCGAACTCGACGCGGCGCCGCTCCTTGAAGTGGTCTCGCGCATCGGCGTCGGCTATGACGCGGTCGATGTCCCGGCGCTGACCCGCCGCAAGGTGCCGCTGATGATCGGCGGGACGTCGAACTCGGTCAGCGTCGCCGAGGCCGGTGTGTTCCTGACCATGTCGCTGGCGCGCAAGGGCGCGATGATGGACACGATGGTCAAGGAAGGCCGCTGGCACGACCGCTACAAGGACATGCCGGTCGACCTCTATGCCAAGACCGTGCTGATCGTCGGCTTTGGCAAGATCGGCACCCGCTCCGCCCGACGCTTCGCGGCGATGGAGACCAACGTGCTGGTCTACGACCCCTACATGTACTCCGAGACGATCCGCGGCAACGGCTACGAACCGGTGCAGGACCTCGACGAGGCCGTTGCGCGGGCCGATTTCATCACGATCCACTGCCCGAAGACGCCGGAGACCACCGGCCTGTTCAACGCCGCCCGCATCGCCAAGATGAAGCGCACCGCCTTTCTGGTGAACACCGCGCGCGGCGGCATTGTGGACGAGGCCGCGCTCTACGATGCGTTGAAGAACAAACGCATCGCCGGCGCCGCGCTCGACGTCTTTGTCGAGGAGCCGACGCCGCAAAACAACCCGCTGTTGACGCTGCCCAACTTCATCGCCGCTCCGCATGTCGCCGGCGTCACCCGCGAGGCGGTCGACCGCATGGCGGTCGTCGCGGTACAGAACATTCTCTCGGTGCTCGACGGCAAGCCCAACCGCGAAAACGTCATCAACCGCGAAGTGCTGGGGTAGGTCAAACCCGCGCTTGAGGGATGAGCGGCACGGGGGAGCTTTTCGCAACCGGGCCGCCGGTATCGGTGAAAGATCCGCCGCCCCGACCGGCGTCCGCCGCACGTCACCTACTCGGCTCGGATTTCGTTTGGGCGATCGCCTTTGTCCTGCCCTATGCGGCGGTGTTCCTCGCCTTCGCTGTGTATCCAATCGGCTATGCCGTGTGGATGGGTGGCCAGCCTTCTCTCTACGCCGAGCTGATCGACGACCCGGTCTACCTGACGACGGTGGTCAATACCCTGCTGTTTGTCGGCATCGGCGTGAATTTGAAGATGTTCCTGGCCTTGCTGTTGTCCGGCTTCTTCCTGCGGCCGCGGTGGTGGATCAGGGCCTTGCTGGTCATCTACCTGCTGCCCTGGACGCTCGCGGCGGTGCAGGCCTTCATCTCAGTCCACTGGATCCTGATCGGGGAGCCGGGGTTGGTAAACCGGCTGTTGGAGGAGCTGTTCGGCATCGACGGCCCCCTCTGGTTCAATAACCGCTGGCTCGCTCTCGGATCGAACACCGCCGCTTATATCTGGAAGTGGATGCCGTTTTGGACGGTGATCTTCCTCGCCGCCCGGATGGCACTTCCGCGGGAAATCTATGAGGCCGCCGAGATCGACGGCGCCACCGGCGCACGACGTTTTGTCCATGTCACATTCCCGCTGCTGGCCAACCTCTATCTCGTCTGCACCTTGCTCTCTACGACCTGGACGATTGGTGACTTCAACACCGTGTATTTTGTCTCTGGTGGCGCACCAGGCATGTCGACCGATGTGCTGGCGACGCTCGCCTTCCGCTATACCTTCGACAGCGTCAAGCCTGAACTCGGTATCGCAGCGGCGATGTCGGCGCTTCCGGTGCTGATCCCGGTCGTCATCATCATGGTCCGCAGGTTTCAGACGCGCGAGGTGCAGTTGTGAGCCTCGCCACGGCAGCGGGTGGGATGGCTCCCCGACGCGCCAGGCGGCGTCGGTTTGTGACCGAAGCGGGCTCGGTGGTCCTCGGTTTGGTGCTGCTGATCTGGTCGCTGCTTCCGATCTACAACATGTTCCTGATCGCCCTCGATCCGGAGGAAGGCGAAATCGAGTTCACCGGCAACATCTTCCCGCCCGAGCCATCGCTCGATGCTTTTCGGGTGGTTGTCACTCAGGAGGATCGATACCTCGAGCAGTTCTGGCAGCAATTCGGCAATAGCCTCTACATCGGCTTGGCGACGATGCTGATGACCGTGCTGATCGGTTCGCTCGCGAGCTTCGCGGTTGGCCGAATGCGGCTCGGCAAAGGCTGGTGGCTGACCAGCGCCGCGCTCCTGACTTATGCGATCCCGGCAGCGCTCCTGGCCATCCCGTTTCAGCGCGCGATGCACAGCTATGGGCTCGCGGACAGCCCATGGGCGGTGATTGCGGCGCAAGTGACACTCGCCACCCCGTTTGCCATCTTGGTCCTGCGGCACTACGCAAGCTTGATACCTGTCGAACTGGACGATGCGGCCCGGATCGACGGCGCATCCGTCGTTCAGCTGTATTTGCGGATTTATCTGCCGTTGATGGCGCCGGCGCTCGCGGTCGTTGCCATCTACTCTCTGGTGCTCGCCTGGAACGATTATCTCTACCAGGTGCTGCTGCTCACCTCGCCGGGCAAGACGACCGTGGCGATGATGCAGGGCCACTTGTTCGAGGATCCCGACGCGGCGTGGAACGCGATGATGGCCGCCGCCATCATCTATGCGCTGCCGCCGATCGCGATCTTTTACGTCCTGCGGCGCTACGTGGCGGCGGCCCTGACTTTCCGATAGCTGTGGCCAACCTGATTGTTGTCCGTGCCGAAACAGGAAAAATAGGCGGGCAGGGCGCCGCCGCTTGACTTCCCCCTCCTTAGCTGGCGGGATCGGCCCAATTCAACGCGGCGCGATGGAGGATCAGATGGCGCGGGCGAACGGAGTGCGGGAGATCTGGGCCCAAGGCAAGGCCGTCATCAACAGCTGGTGCGGCATCCCCTCTAGCTGGTCGGCCGAAGTCATGGCGAACATGGGCTGGGACTCGCTGGTCGTCGACATGCAGCACGGCCTGATCGACTACCAAATCATGGTGACGATGCTGCAGGGCATCTCGACCACCAATACGACGCCCCTGGTGCGCGTGCCGTGGAACGACCCGGCCCACATCCAGAAGGCGCTCGACGCCGGTGCCTACGGCATCGTCTGCCCGATGATCAACAACCGCGCCGAGGCCGAGAAATTCGTCAGCTCGATGCGCTATGCCCCGCTCGGCAGCCGCAGCTCGGGGCCGATCCGCGCCTCGATCTACGGCGGCGCCGATTATCACGCCAAGGCCAACGACATCGTCGTCGCCTTCGGCATGATCGAGACCCGGGAGGCTATGGAAAACCTCGACGAAATCATGTCGGTCAAGGGGCTCGACGCGATCTATGTCGGCCCGTCCGACCTGTCGATCTCGCACGGCTATCCGCCGGGCGGCGACAAGCCGGACGAATGGATGATGGACGCCTTGAAAAAGATCCTAGCCGCTTGTAAGCGGCACAAGGTGCAGCCCGGCATCCATTGCGGCGCCGGCTCTTACGCCAAGAAGATGATCGAGATGGGCTTTACCTTCGTCACGGTTGGCGGCGACAACCGTTTCATGACCCTGGGTGGCCAGGCGGCGGTCGCCGAGATGAAGGATGCTCCCAAGCCCGGCAGCAGCGGCAGCGTGTACTAGCAGGCTCTCTCCCCGTTTGCGGGGAGCGGGTGAGTCTGCGAAATGCACGAGTGGGGACTATGTCCGACTACGGCCGGCGCGGCGGCATCGGGCTGAGTGGGAATTTGGCGGGATTGTTGCTCCAAGGATCGAAAATCGGCGCGCCGGTCGCTCGGACATCCCGCACATTGCGGGTGACGAAATAGAGATCGTGTTCGAGGGCCGTCGCGGCAAACAGCGTGTCGATGACCGGCGGCGCGTGACCGGTCAGCCGCTTCACGGTTCCCGAGATCGCGCCCCATCGCCGAACCACCGCATCACTGACCGACAAGGTGCGACCCGAGAACCGGGCGGCTAGGCCGTCACGCGCCGCGATGAAGCGCGGCCGGTCGGGATGTTCGTCCGCCACATTGTGGATGCCTTTGTCGTATTCGGCCAAGGTCAGGACGCTGAGAAAGAATCGGTTCTCGTCCTGCGCCGCGGCCCAGGCCTTCACGGTCGGAGCGCCGTTCGGGTTGATGATCGTGCTGATGACGTTAGTGTCGAGCAGCCAGCCGATCACAGATCCAAATCCCGGCCGCGATCGGTCTCACGGCTCAGGTCGAGGCCTTCGACGTAAAGGCTTTCCATGAACTTGACGAAGGAAACATGTGCTTCGGGGGGCAGCAGACGGTTCAGTTCCTCGACGCTGATCACGACCACAGCGTCTTTGCCGCGCACCGTGACACGCTGTGGCCCCTCGGTTCGCGCCAGGCGTACCACCTCGCTGAAACGCGCCTTGGCATCTTCGAGCTTCCACGCGGGGGCTTTCGTCGGCCCGCGCGCCGGTGCGAGGCCAGACCGGGTGCCCTCGGCCAATTCGCGGTGTCTGCGCATGCTCCAACCGACATCTGACTAGCTGGTCAGAATATAATGCGAGCGAACGCTAGGGTCGAGTCACCTCGAAAACGATGATTTGCAGCGGGACATGGCCGGGGTCGCCGAATTCGCGGCGCAAGCTCTCGTTCAATTTGTCCAGGATTAGACCAGGATCGCCGCCTCGCGAGCGGATCTGTTCGACCACCGGATTGCCGTAGATCAGACCGCGGGCGAACGACGCCATGTCGGGCACCCCCTTGTCGATGTGGAGCACTGCGGCCCGGAAATCGCTGAACCCGGCTTCGGTCGCCGCTTCGCGGATCGGGTCGATGCGGTGGTAGGCGAACGGAACCTCATAGAAGCGCGGCGGGTCATCGGGAAAGAGACCGCCCAGCATCTCGTGCACGAGGCGCGGCGCCGGGTTGAAGCGGTGCTCGTCCCACACGCTGAACAGATAATGGCCGCCCGGCGCCAGCACGCGATAGGCCTCGCGGTAGGATTTCTCCTTATCCGGGAAGAACATCACGCCGAATTGGCAGACCACCGCGTCGAAGCTCCGGTCGGGGAAGGGGAGTTCGGTCGCATCGGCGGGCTGAAACTCGACCGCCTCGCCGGGAGCGAATTTACCGCTCGCCACTTCGAGCATCGGCGGGTTCAGGTCGGTCGCGACCAGTTGCGCTTTCGCTGGCAGCAGATCGCGCAAACGCCGCGTGACGATACCCGTGCCGGCGCAAGTTTCCAGCACCCGAGCAGGCGTGTTGGCGGCGGCCCGTCGCGCTATCTCGTCGGCAAAATCGGTGAAGAAAACCGGCCCGAGGCCGCGATCGTAATTCTCCGGAATGCTGCCGACAAAGCTCGCGTCATCGCTCATCGCGGCTCCGTTATCCTCCCGGTGTGCCCTGCGTTTCGACATAAAGCGAATAGATCGACTGGCTAGCGGCCATGAACAGGCGGTTGCGCTTCACCCCGCCGAAGCACACATTGGCGCAGCGTTCGGGCAGCATGATGCGGCCGATCATCTTGCCGTCAGGGGCAAATACGACGACCCCGTCCTCGGCCTCCCCGCCGGACCAGGCGCACCATAGATTGCCGTTCACATCGACGCGCATGCCGTCGCTGCCGCCGGGCTCGGCGCTATTGAACTCCCGCCGGTTCGCGGTTTTCGTGCCGTTGTCGACGACATCGTAGACCTGGATCGTACGTTGTCCGGGACCGGGCGTGTCGATGACGTAAAGCAGCTTCTCATCGGGCGAGAAAGCCAGCCCGTTCGGCCGTTTCATGTCGCCCACCGCGATCGTCATCTGGTTCGTCGCAGGGTCGAGGCGATAGACGCGGAATGGCAATTCGATCGGCGCCTTATGCCCGAGATAATTGCCGCGGATGCCGGCGCCGTTGTCGCTGAACCAGATCGAGTTGTCGGATCTGGCGACGACATCGTTCGGACCGGTCAGCCTCTTTCCGTCGAAGCTCTCCGCCAGCACTGTGATCGAGCCGTCGTATTCGGTGCGGGTCAGCCGCTGCGAATCCATCTCGCAGGTGATCAACCGCCCCTGCCGGTCGCGGGTGTTGCCGTTGGCGTAGTGCGACGGTTTGCGAAACACGCTGACCGCGCCGGTCTCCTCCTCCCATTTCATGATGCGGTCGTTGGGGATGTCGCTCCACAACAGGTAGCGGCCGTCGCCGAACCATACCGGCCCCTCGGTGAAGCGCATTCCGGTCGCGAGCCGCTCGATCCCCGCCTGCCCGACCACCAGCGACGAAAAGCGCGGGTCGAACGTCTTGATGTCTGCATCCGGGTAACGGACCGGCGAGGCCCCCGGGTCGTAGCGCGACGCGCGGGCGCTCAGCGAGCCGAACTCCGCCGCCGCCACCGCGCCGCCAAGCATGAACTCACGGCTTCCAACCTGCATCGTTTCCTCCCCCTTGTCTTTAGACCCTCACCCGGCTCGCTGCGCTCGCCACCCTCTCCCGCGGTGCAGGAGAGGGAAGTTGCGGCGCCGCTTAAACCCTCTCCCGCACCGCGGGAGAGGGGGAACCGGTCGCGAAGGCGACCGGTGGGTGAGGGTTACGAATTCGGGCCGCGTTCCATCGACACCGGCTGCCAGCGCTTCAAGCCGCCCGCCGCCAACACCGACGGATTGACGCAGGACATCGGCCATTTGCCCGACAGGACCAGCGACAATTCCTGCCCGACCCGCCGCCGCCGCGCCGGGTCGAACCGTGCCGTCGCCGAGGCGACATGCGCGGTCAGGATCACATTGTCCATCGTCAGGAGCGGGTTGTTGCCGCCGGGCGGCTCCTTTTCGAGGACGTCGAGGCCGGCCGCCGCGATCATGCCCTCGTCGAGCGCCTTGATCAGCGCCGGCTCGTCGGTCGTCGGGCCGCGGCCGGTGCTGATGTAGATCGCGGTCTTCTTCATCTGCCGGAAATGCTCCTCGCGGATCATGCGCTGGGCGCTTTCGGTCGCCGGCGAATGCATCGAGAGAATGTCGGCACGCGCCAGCAGCTCCGGCAGGCTGACCGGCTCGACCCCGCGCTCCACCATGACGATCTCTTCGATGAACGGATCGTAAGCAATGACATTGAGGCCGAACGGCTTGGCCCGCTCGGCGACCGCGCGCGCGACATGGCCGAAGGCGATCAGCCCGAGGGTCAGGCCACGCAGCCGCGGAATTTGCAACAACATCGGCCTTCCCTCGGCCCAGCGCCCCTCGCGCACCAACCGGTCCTGCATGACGAGCCGGCCATGGGTCGCCAGGATCAGCCGCATCGCGTGGTCGGCGACTTCCTCGATGAAGGTGTCCGGGCAGTTGGTGACCGGGATCCCTTTCGCGGTCGCCGCCTCGACATCCACCGAGTCTACCCCGACGCTGCCGAGCGCGATGATCTTGCAGCGATTGAGGCCGTCGATCATGCGCTTGGTGATCGGCCGGCCCTTGGCGTAGAGCGCGTCGGCGTCCTTCGCCGCGGCGACGAATTCATCCTCCGAGCCAGCCGAGACCTCAAAGATCTCGGCGTCGATCGGCGTCAGCGCCTCCAACTCGTAACCGTAGCCGCCGCCGGCCACGGTAAAACTGGCGCCTGCCGGCGTCGCGATCCTGAATTTGGCCACCCGATCCTCCCAATCCGCGGAAATTCGAAGGGCGGATCAGACCGTTGCCGGCAGGGGTTGTCAATTACCGCCACTGCTCGGCGCCTCTGCCCATTCGCCGTGGCGCAGGTGTGAACGTCGTCACAGCCCCACCAGAGGCGCAGCGCTATACTCCAACCAAAGTTCCGCGGGAGGAAGGAATGCCGGGCGATTTCAAAGGTGCCGCAACGCCGCTTTCCGATACGGACATCAACGCCACCGCGGCAAATCTGAATTGCGAGGTCGCGGTGGTCGAAGCCGTTTGCGATGTCGAAAGCGGGGGAGGCGGGTTTCTGCCTGACGGGCGACCCAAGATTCTGTTCGAGGCGCATGCGTTTCACAACGCGACCGGTGGCCGGTGGGACCGCACGAACCCCAACATCAGCTCGCCAGCCTGGGACCGATCGCTTTATGGAGCGGGCGGCGCACACCAATATGATCGCCTGGCGGAGGCGATCGCGCTGGACCGCAATGCCGCTCTGCAAAGCGCTTCGTGGGGCCGTTTTCAGGTGATGGGTAACAATTACGCTGCCGCCGGTTTCGCCAATGCCGAAGCGTTCGTCCAGGCGATGTGCGACCGCGAAGCGGCGCATCTGGGGGCATTCATCGGCTTTTGCCGGAAGAACGGGTTGGTCGAAGCTTTACAAGCTCGCGACTGGACGACCTTTGCCAGAGGATACAACGGTCCCGGACAAGTCGATCACTACGCTGCTCTCCTCAAATCCGCCTATGACCGCCATGCCGCGCACGCGGCGGCGGCGCCGGGCGACCAGGTGCTCCACCTGCTGGATCGCGGTCCTGCCGTCAGTAAGCTCCAGGAATTGCTGCGGGCCGCCGGCAGCAACATCGAGCCGGACGGCGTCTTCGGGCAACAGACGGAAGCGGCCGTGCGCCGGTTTCAAAGCGATCATGGTCTGGCCGCCGATGGCGTCGTCGGCTCGCAGACCTGGGCGGCGCTGAGGAGTTAGATCTCAGCCGGATCGGGCCTCGCGTCTGCTGGGCGATCTACACCGCCAGCTCGCACCAGATCGGGGTGTGGTCGGAGGCGCGGTCCTTGCCGCGCGGGCTCTTGTCGATGTCGCAGGCGACGATCCGGTCGGCGGCCTGCGGCGACAGCAGCAGGTGGTCGATCCGCAAGCCTTCGTCGCGGTTCCAGCGGCCGGCCTGGTAATCCCAGAAGGTGTATTTGTGCGGCTCGCGGTGAAATACCCGGTAGGCGTCGGTCAGCCCGAGATAGAGCAGCGCGCGGTAGCGGGCGCGGGATTCCGGCTGGCACAGCGCGTCGGCGCGCATCGCCACGGGGTCGTACACATCCTCATCGCCCGGACAGATGTTGTAATCGCCCGCAAGCACGAACGGCACTTCGGTCCGCAGCAGCTCCTGCGCATGGCCGAGCAGCCGCTCCATCCAGGCGAGTTTGTAGGTGAATTTGTCGGTGCCGATCGGATTGCCGTTGGGCAGGTAAAGCGAGCCGACACGGACATCCTCGCCGGTCGCGCCGCTGAATGACGCCTCGATATAACGCGCCTGTTCGTCATCATCGGCGCCCGGCAGGCCGCAGATCAGGTCGCGCGGCGGCTCTTTCGAGATCAGCGCGACGCCGTTATAGGCGCGCTGGCCGATGCACTCGACCCGGTAGCCGAGCGCCTGGACCTCCAGCCGCGGAAAATCGTCGGCCAGGCATTTGATTTCCTGCAGGCACAACACATCGGGCTGCGCGTTCTTCAGGAAGTCGAGCAGATGCGGCATCCGCACCTTGACCGAATTGACGTTCCAGCTGGCGATCTTCACGGCGTTGTCGCTTCTATGTGCAGGATGGGTTGAGCATCGCGAAACCCATCAAAAAAAAACACCTTAACGCAAAGGACGCTATGGGTACGCAAAAGCCGCGATGGGATCGGCGCGCCTTCGCGACCTTTGCGTGTCCTTCGTGACCTTTGCGTTTAAGCGTTCTGTTCTTAAATCGAGAAGGAATTGCCGCAGCCGCAGGACGAGGCGGCGTTCGGGTTGCGGATCTGGAACGAGGCGCCCATCAGATCCTCGACGAAATC
>Ga0209488_10002883_pt1 | contig 13968 bp, 8 predicted proteins | sample Rivendell_Oct201_8_FD_188349 | JGI IMG/M metagenome (GOLD analysis project Ga0209488, IMG submission 188349) | Vadose zone soil microbial communities from the Eel River Critical Zone Observatory, Northern California, USA -... | ecosystem: Environmental > Terrestrial > Soil > Vadose zone >... | reverse complement strand
GTTGAGCGGTGATCGCATTGAATAATGTCGGGCCGTCGAACGTGAGCCATTGCGTCGGCAGGCGATTCGCGCCGCTCAACCCGGAGAGGAAATTGTTACCAAGGCTGAAGACGCCAATCGGAACATTCGGCGGCGCCGGATTATTGTAGCCACAGGTCGTGCAGCCCGTACCGCCATCGTTCGAATAGAGCGACGTGTCCTTCTTGTCTCGCGAAAAGAACCCGCCCCAGTGGAGAAAAGCCAAGCCTTCGGTAGGACTGTCACCTTTGTAGGCGAAGTCGGCGTGGAACTGACCCACCGTATCCTTGACCCCGTAGCCTCGAAGGAGCATGACGTGCTGGAAAAGCGGGTGCGAATCACCCACGACACCGGCGGCATTCTGGATATAGCCGGTCGCGTAGGGCAGAATCGAACCGTCCGACCGATAGCGAATCGTCTGCCCGGTATAGCCGAGCAAGGCGAGTTCGCTCTCTTTTCCACCGTTCGGGTCTTCGTTGGCGCTGGAATAGCTGCCGTCAAGAGTCAGGTTCACGCGATCCGAAATGTTCCAGTCCGCGTTGAGACCGGTGGCGACCAGATCTGTCTTCTTGTCGTATTTCTTGTCGTGGAAGTCGGACGCCTGGCCGACCCCCTGCGTCATATCGATCACCGTCCCATTGGGGTCGGTCACGACGTTACTCAGGTTGGATGCGGTAAACCAGTGCCCATACGAGCGCGTGTCGGTCGTGTTCGTGAACCTGGAATACAGCGTGTCGGACGTTAGCGTCAGAGTATCGCTTGGCTTGTATTGCAGGACCAGAGTACCGCCAATACGCTCGCGAGTCTCGAACTGCGCCTGGCTTCCGAAATCTTGGGGAACGAACAGATTACCCTGCGGATTGCTCGCGGTTTTTTGCACCCCGGCGCCACCGTTGATCTGCGAAGTCGGAGTGCCGCCGTTGACGATCCAGCCGTCCGTGGTCGCCGCCTTGAGCTCGTCTTTGCGTTTTTGATAGCTGCCCGAAAGCAGCGCGCCGAGTTGTCCGTCGGCGAACCTATCGCTGACGAGGAACGAGGCGTCGGGCGCAGACTTGCCCGAATTTTGGTCATGGTTCATATCGGCCGAACCGGAGAACTTGAACCCGGAATAATCGAACGGTCGAGCCGTCTTGATGTTGACGGTCGAGCCGACCCCCCCGGACTGCAGGCGTGCCGTCGATGACTTGTAAACCTCCACGCCTGAAACCAGTTCGGATGCCAGGGTGTCGAACGAAAAGGCTCGCCCGCTCGCTTGGCTGGGGTCGGTGGGTGTGGCGATTTGCCGGCCGTTGACCAATACCGTGTTGAACTCCGGCCCGAACCCGCGAACCGTGATGAATTCACCTTCCCCGCCCGAGCGGTCGATGGAAACGCCGGTGATGCGCTGGAGCGACTCCGCCAAGTTCGTGTCGGGCAACTTGCCGATATCCTCGGGCGCGATGGCATCGACGATTCCCTGCGAATCACGTTTGATGGCGCGTGCGGTGGTGATGCTGGCGCGAATGCCGGTGACGAGGATTTCACCCAGTGAGTCGCCGGTCTGCGCATCCGATGTGGGCGTCTTACTCTGAGCCGCAGCTGACGGTAGATCGCTTGCCGCAGCCGTTTTACCGGTGGCGTCCTGCGCCATCGCGCCGGTCGCGGCCATCATGGCCAAACAGGAAGCCGAACCATAGCCCAGCGCCGCCCTGATCGCCGCCCTCGTTGTTGTCATTGATCATCTCCCTATGTACGTACCGAAACGTGCAGACTCAAACGGAGCACGCTCACGACCGTGAATGGAGATGAATGCGGGAAGACTATCGAGCGCCACTCGAGCGACGGTTTTTATCGTCGCCAGCACCGCATAGCGGCCATCCCCTCTCAATCTCTGGTCGCCTAGGCAGGCCCGGCGGCTTCTTGAAGCACGGGTTGAAAATACTCTCGTTTTAGCAGCGTTGTCAAATGTCTTCATACATAACTCTGGCCACTTGTAAAAATGGCATTAAATTGGGCGTGGAAGCGCATACGATAGAAAGACAACGCTAGTCATTACAGAGTCATGTGGGTCGAATTGCATGAAATGCGCGACCATCCCGCAGCGCCTAACCCAGGCAACCGCAGCGCGTGATGGTGTAGACGCGCGATCGAGCGCGCGGCGCTACGCGCGATCTCTGCGCGCCAGGCGCTCCATATAAAGGTAAATGACGGGCGTCGTGTACAGCGTCAGGAACTGCGACAGCAACAAGCCGCCGACCATGACCACGCCCAAGGGCCGGCGCAATTCCGAGCCGGCACCGGTCCCGAACGCCAGCGGCAATGCGGCAAGCAGCGTCACCAGGGTCGTCATCATGATCGGCCTGAAGCGCGTCATCGACGCCTTGAAAATCGCCGCTTGCGGGTCCGCGCCCTCCGCCTCGAGCGCCAGCGCCTGGTCCACCATCATGATGCCGTTCTTCTTGACGATGCCGATCAACAGAATCACGCCAATGAGCGCGATCAGCGAAAAATCATAGTGCAGGAGCATGAGCGCCAGCAGTCCGCCGATGCCGGCCGAAGGCAGAGTGGACAGGATGGTGAGCGGGTGGATGTAGCTCTCGTAGAGCATCCCCAAGACGATGTAGATCGCCAGCAGCGCCGCGCAAATCAGAAACGGCTGCCCCGCGAGCGACTGCTGAAACGCGCCCGCGCTGCCGGCGAATAGCGAGGTCAATCCGGGCGGGGCGCCGATCGATTGGGCCTTGGCCCGCACGGCCTCAACCGCGTCGCCCAGTGCGGCGCCGGGCGCCAGATTGAACGACAGCGTGACCGCCGGGAATTGCCCGTCGTGGTTGACGGTCAACGGTGCGGGCGAATGCTCCAGACGGCTGATTGCTCCGAGCTGGACCGGCAAACCGGAGCGGGACGGGACGTACAGCGCTTTGAGTGCATTCTCGTCGAGTTGTTGCCGTGGGTCGACTTCCAGGATGGTCCGATAGACATTCAGCTGCGTAAAGTAGCTCGCGACCTGGCGCTGTCCGTAGGCATCGTACAGGGTGTCGTCAACCGCCTGAGTCGTCACGTCTAGGCGCGCCATCGCGTCCCGGTCGAGTTGCACGGTCACACCCGGTGCCGCCGGATCGATGTCGGCCTCGACATCGCGGATCTGCGGAATTTTTCGCAAGCTGTCGAGCATGATCGGCGCCCAGTGGCGCAACTCGTACAGGTTGGGGTCTCTCAGCGTATATTGGAACTGCGTCTTGCTCACGCGCGCACCGATGGTGAGATCCTGCCGGGCCTGGAGGTGCAGCGCGATATTCGGAATGTCCGCGACGCGTTTACTGATGCGCCGTATCACGGTGTAGACGGAGTCCCTGCGCTCGCCGAACGGCTTCAAGTCGATCGACAGGCGCCCGATATTGGTGGAGGGATCCCCCTCCACCCAAAAATAGACATTTTGAATGTCCGGATCCTCGCGGACTCGCGCCGCGAGCGCACGCATGCGCGACACCATCGCAGTATACGAGATATCCGGCGCGGCTTCGGTCACGCCCGCGATCAATCCATTGTCCTGCTGCGGGAAGAAGCCCTTGGGGACCACGATGTACAGCCCGACCGTCGTCGCCAGGGTGAGCCCCACCGCCGCCAGGACCTGCGGGCCATGCGCGAGCGACCAGCGCAGGCCGCGTTCGTAGCCCGAGAGCACGCGATTGAACGCGCGGTTGATGTGCGTGTGAATCCAGCTCGCCGAATTCACGTCTTCCGGCCGCAGCCATTTGACGCAGAGAACCGGGGTCAAGGTCAGCGACACCAGTCCCGAAATCAAAATGGCGACCGTCGCGGTTCCGGCGAACTCGCGGAACAGGCGCCCCACGACGCCTCCCATGAACAAGACCGGTATGAACACGGCCACGAGCGAAAACGTCATCGACATGACGGTGAAGCCGATTTCCCGGGAGCCGCTCAACGCCGCGCTCAAGGAATCCTCGCCGTGTTCGACGTGCCGCAATACGTTTTCCAGCATCACCACCGCGTCATCGACGATGAAGCCCACGGAAATCGTCAGAGCCATCAGAGAGACGTTATCCAAGCTGTAGCCGAGGACGTACATGACGGCCATGGACCCGAACAGCGACAGCGGGATCGTCACCGCCGGAATCAGTGTCGCGCGCGCACTGCCGAGAAACAGGTAGACGACGAGCACCACGAGCACGCACGTGATCAGCAGCGTGAACTGAACGTCGCGAACCGAGGCGCGGATGGTCTGCGTGCGATCCTGGAGCAGCGTCATGTGAACCGATGCGGGCAAGTCGTGCTCGAGCGACGGAATGATCTTCCGCACCTTCTGCACGGTGGCATTCATGTTGAAGCCGGCTTGTTTGTGCACGTCGATCATGACGGCCTGGTTGTTGCCGATCCAAGCGCTCTGCTTGACGTTTTCGACGCTCTCCACCACGGAACCCACGTCGCCCAGGCGCGTGACGGCTCCGCCGCGCGCCGACACAATGAGGGCCGCGTACTCGGCAGCGTGATTGAGTTGATCGTTCGAGTCCAGCGTGACGCTCGTCCGCCCGCTGTTCAGCGTTCCCTTGGCGCCGTTGACCGTCGATGCGGCGATGAGCTGGCGGACGTCCTCGAGAGTACGGCCCAGGGCCGCGATTCGGCTCGGGTCGACGCGCACTCGAATCGCCGGTTTTTGCTGGCCGTGATAATCGACGACGCCGACGCCGGGCACCCGCGAAATCTGCGGCGCCAGATCGTTTTCGACGTAATCATCGACCGCGGATATGGGCAAGCTGTCGGAGTAGACGGCAATCGTCATCAGCAGCGCGTCCGACGGATTGGCCTTCTCGAAAGTCGGAGGGTGCGGCAGGTTCTTGGGCAAATCTCCGAGCGCCGCGCTGATGGCGCTCTGCACGTCGACGGCGGCGACATCGACGCTGCGGCTGAGGTCGAACTGTACGTCGATCGAGCTCATACCGAGCGTGCTGCTGGAGGTGAGCGCAGTGACTCCGGGCAGGTTCGCAAGGGCGCGCTCCAAAGGCGCGGTAATGCCGGCAGCCACCGTTTCGGCGCTGGCGCCGGGTAACTCGGTGGAAATGCTTATGGTCGGAATGTCCACTTGCGGCACGCCTGAGATCGGCAGCTGGGTGTAGGACGCAACTCCGAGGAGCAGGATGCCGAGCATCAGCAGTGACGTGGCGATGGGGCGTCGAATGAACCAGGCGCAGAAGTTCAAGGGATCTTCACCAGGCGGGGCCGTTACGGTACCAAGCGAACCCGGACGTTCGGCTCGAGCCGAAAATGTCCCTCGGTCACGACGCGCTCGCTGCCGGCAAGGCCGCCGTCAACGATCGAACGGTCGTCTTGTACTCCCACGAGGTGGACTGCCTGTGCACGCGCGACCAAATCGTTCGATACCACATACACGAACGTGCCGTCCGAGTTCTGCTGCACGGCCGATGTGGGCACCGTCAGCGCTTCCGGCAGCACGCGCAAGCGGGTGGCTACGGTCACGAATTGACCGGGCCAGAGATTGTCGCGTGAATTTTGGAATGTGGCCTTGCAACGCACGGTGCCGGTGACGGCATCGATTTGATTGTCGATCAAGGTCAGCTCCCCTCGATCGAGGAGCTGCCGTCCGTCCTGCGTGGACGCGGTCACCGGCACCGGTCCTCGCTGCTGGGCTTCACGCAGCTCCGGCAGCCGGTCCTGAGGCAGCGCAAAGGTCACGGTGATCGGTTGAATCTGAGTGAGGACCGCCAGTCCTCCGGTGTCGCTGACATGCACGATATTGCCCGCGTCAACCAGCCGCGCACCGATGCGCCCCGAAAACGGCGCTCGAATCGTCGTGTACGAGAGCGACAACTTGGCGAGCTCGATCTGCGCATCGTCGCTCGCGACCGTCGCGTTGAGCTGATGCACGTTGGCGAGCGCGGTGTCGCGCGTCTGAGCGGTCGTGGAATCCATCTGCAGCAGCGCGTCGTAGCGCTGGAAATCGTGTTTCGCGTTCTCGAGCATGGCCGCATCCCGGTCGCGCTGTGCCGCGGCCGACTGCAGCTGCGCGCGGAAAGGCAACGGGTCGAGCTCGATGAGTACCTCGCCGCGCGCAAGCAGCTGCCCCTCGCGAAAACGCACGCTCTGGATCGGCGCGTCGATGCGCGGACGCAGTACGACGGTGTTCAGCGCGAGTACGGTGCCGACGCTCGCGACCGACAGGTCAACGGGGCCGCGTCTTACAGCGGCTACTTGAACCGGAATCGCATCTTCCTCGCCGCCTTTCTTGCCGGCGCTCACCGTGGCGGCATCGAGCCTCCACACCACGAGACCGACGAGGCCCACCGACAAAAAGGCAATCGCGACTTGATGGGGTCTCACCTGCATGAAGAATCGCTCTCGGCCGGAGTCGCAGGGTTATACCTCAAATTCCGAGATCAAACACCCGCACTCTCCGCATCACCCGCGCTTCGGAATCGAGCCGGACGCTCGATTGCGGCAAAGCGCTGCGCTTCGAGCCAACTTTACTTTTTTGTAATCTGGACCGATGGCGTTGTCATCTGCGCGCACACCTCCTCCGTCACCTGCGCCATCGTTGCCGTCCCTCCGAGGTCGCGCGTGTGCAGGGTGGGATGCGCCGTCACGTACTCAATGGCTTGCATCACCTGTTTCGCCGCCGCCGCTTCGCCCAGATGATCGAGCAGCATGACCACAGACCAGAAAGTCCCGATGGGGTTGGCCAGCCCCTTGCCCATGATGTCGAACGCAGAGCCGTGAATCGGCTCGAACATGGACGGATATCGGCGTTCCGGATCGATATTGCCGGTGGGCGCAATACCGAGGCTGCCGGCGAGCGCGGCGGCGAGATCGCTGAGAATGTCGGCGTGCAGGTTGGTCGCGACGATCGTGTCGAGCGAGGCCGGCCGATTGACCATCCGTGCCGTCGCGGCATCGACCAACTCCTTGTCCCAGGCGATATCGGGGAATTCCCTGGCGATCTGTACGGCGATCTCGTCCCACATGACCATTGCATGCCGTTGAGCATTGCTCTTGGTGATTACCGTCAATCGTTTGCGCGGACGCGACCGCGCAAGGCGGAATGCAAATCTCATGATGCGCTCGACTCCCACGCGGGTCAGGATCGACACATCCGTCGCCACTTCGATGGGATGTCCCTGGTGCACGCGTCCGCCCACACCAGCATATTCGCCCTCGGAGTTTTCGCGCACGATCACCCAATTCAGATCTGCGGAGCCGCAGCGCTTGAGGGGCGCGTCGACGCCCGGCAATATGCGGATCGGCCGGACGTTCGCATATTGATCAAGTCCCTGGCAGATCTTCAGACGCAATCCCCACAGGGTGACATGATCGGGAATGTCGGGATCCCCCGCCGAGCCGAACAGGATGGCGTCCTTGCCGCGCAACGCATCCAAGCCATTTTCCGGCATCATCACGCCGTGGCGTCGAAAATAGTCGCCGCCCCAATCGAAGTTCTCGAACTCGAAGGCGAACGATTCGCCCGCCGCGGCCAGCGCCTGCAACACTTGACGGCCCGCGGGAATCACTTCCTTGCCGATGCCGTCGCCCGGGATGGTTGCTATGCGATATGTCTTCACTGCTTGCCTGCGTCGTTTGGGTCCATCCGAGGAGGGCGAGTTCTATCTTGCGCCCGCCGCGCCGTCAAGCGGCGCGCGGCCTCAGCCGGCGCCGGGAGCCGCGAGCGCGAACGGTCCGGAGCGCAGCCGGGCGCGCAGATGACGAATGCACAGCCTGGTCTTTGCGGAATTGTCCGAGCGAATTTTCGTCACCGCCCAGACGTCGGCCGGCTGCCAGAATTTGCGCAGCACGTGCAAGAGGTCTCCCCGTGCGAGGCTCTCGGCGACGTCCCAATATGAGCGCAGCATGATGCCGTGCCCCTCCAGAGCCCACCGTTTGATCACGTCGCCGTGATTGGAAGCGAGCGCCGCGCTGACGCGGACGTTTCGAGTCCCATCCGGCCCCTGCAGGGGCCATCGGCCGAAGGTTTCATTGCGTTCGCGAATCAGCAGGCACGAGTGGCGCGAAAGGTCAGCCAGGCTTTCGGGCTCATGGCGCGATCGCAAGTACTCGGGTGACGCACAGAGGATGCGCCGGCCGCGGGCGAGATGGTGCGGTATGACGTGGTGTTCGCGTACGTCGCCGACGCGCACGTCGATGTCGATGTCCTCGTCGACCAGATCCACCGATCGGTCCAGTATCTCCAGGTCGATCTCGAGCCCGGGATGCATTTTGACGAGCTCGGACAGCACGGGCGCCACGTGGTTTCGTCCGAGTCCGGAACTCGCCGCAATCCGCAGTCCTCCCCGTATCTCGACCTGGGTTTCCTCCAGCGTGCCTTCGAGCTGATCATAGACATCGAGTACCCGCTGAGCCCACGACAGCATCAATTCACCGCGTTCGGTCACCGCCACGTGCCGAGTGGTGCGGTGAAACAGCTTCACTTTCAAGGTGTCCTCGAGCATGGCGATGCGCTTGCTCACGTACGCCGGCGACGCACCCAGCTCGAGCGCCGCGGCAGCGAAGTTCGCGCGGCGCGCCGCGTGGATGAATACCCGGAGGTCCTGCGGCAGAATATTGTTCACGAAGTGTGTTCTCCGAAATCACGGGTTGTGGGGTTCCGCGGCAATGAAAAGGGACTAGTCTGCCGGCGCGGTACACGATAACAACGCTCGCGGCATCATGCACGGTCCGGAAGCTGGTTCGACAGGGGAGCGCAGTGAGGAAACACAGGATAGCTTTGATTGCCGGCGACGGGATCGGCCAAGAGGTGGTGCCCGAAGGAGTCAGGGTACTCGATCAGGCCGGCCGTCGTTTCGGGATTTCGTTCGAATGGGATGAGCGTCCCTGGGGTTGCGAGTATTACGCGCGTACCGGGGAGATGATGCCGAGCAACGGGCTCGATGGCATCCGGCATCACGATGCCATCTATCTCGGTGCGGTGGGTTTCAAGGGCGTGCCGGACCACATCTCCCTGTGGGGGTTGCTGCTGAAAATCCGCAGGCAATTCCAGCAATACGTGAATTTGCGGCCGATCCGCCTGATGCCGCATGTCAAGTCGCCGCTTCGGGATCGTGTCGCCGGCGACATCGATATCATGCTGGTGCGGGAAAATACCGAGGGCGAATACTCGGACCGCGGCAACATACTGCACGAGGGTACCGAGAACGAGACCGTCATCCAGGAAAGCGTGTTCACGCGCCACGGCGTCGACCGGATTCTGCGGTTCGGGTTCGAGCTCGCCCGCAAGCGCGACCGTAAGCTGTTGACGTCGGCGACCAAGTCGAACGGCATTGCGATAACGATGCCGTATTGGGACGCGCGCACCGCGCTGATGGCCAAGGAGTATCCGGACATCCGGATGGATCACTATCACATCGACATCCTCGCGGCTCATTTCGTGCTGCGTCCGAATCGCTTCGATGTCGTGGTCGCGTCGAATCTGTTCGGCGACATCCTTTCCGACTTGGGATCCGCGTGCACGGGCACGATTGGAATTGCGCCGTCGGCAAACCTGAATCCGGAGAGAAACTTTCCGTCCATGTTCGAGCCGGTGCATGGTTCCGCACCCGACATCTTCGGACGCAATATCGCCAACCCCATCGGGCAGATCTGGTCCGGAGCGATGATGCTCGATCACCTCGGCCATGCCGACGCCGCGCGCACCGTCGTTTCGGCGATCGAGCGGGTTTTGAACGAAGGGCCCCACACACCGGATCTGGGCGGCACGGCAAGTACGCAGGAAGTCGGTCGCGCGGTTGCCGATGCAGTGTGCACGCTGAAGAGCTGACGTGCGCCGCTTCGCAATCAAGTGCCATTGGAGCCCGCGCAGCGGGAACAGGTGATGGCAATCCGAGGCGCGGAAGGACGGCACCCGTGGTACGCCGCACTGTATGTGCAGGTTCTCGTGGGCATCGTGGCCGGCATCATCGTCGGTTGGGTCAATCCGCAAGCCGGCGAGGCCTTGAGGCCGATCGGCGACGTTTTCCTGAGAATGATCAAGATGATCATCGGTCTGGTCATTTTCTGCACGGTGGTCAACGGCCTCGGCGGCATGAGCGATTTGAAGAAAGTAGGCCGCGTCGGCGGCAAAGCGCTCATTTATTTTGAAGTTGTCTCGACGCTGGCGCTGCTGGTCGGCGCAGTCGTCGCGAACGTGGTAAGGCCGGGCGCGGGATTCAACGCCGATCCGGCCCGGTTGGACGCAGCCGCCGTGGCGACTTATGTCGGACACGCTCAGCGACACAGTGCGGTTGATTTCTTGATGGGCATCGTGCCCAGCACCCTCTTCGACGCCTTTGCAAAAGGCGACACCCTTCCGATCATTTTCATCTCCGTGCTGTTCGGCTACGCGCTCTCGCGCCTTGGCGCACGCGGCAGCCCCGTGGGCGTCGTGATCGAGTCCCTGGGTCAGGTCGTGTTCGGCATCATCCACATACTGATGCGCTTTGCCCCGCTCGGCGCCTTCGGCGCCATGGCATATACCATCGGCAGATTCGGCATGGGCTCTCTCAAGCCGCTGTTCGGACTCATAGCGACGTTCTACGTGACGGGCGCCTTGTTCGTATGCGTCGTGATGGGTGCCATCTCCCGCTGGGCCGGATTCAATATTTTCAAACTTCTGCGCTATCTGAAGGAAGAGCTGCTCATCACGCTGGGCGCGGCGTCGTCCGATGTCGCCCTGCCGTCGCTCATGGAAAAACTGACTCATCTCGGCTGCTCCCGGTCGGTGGTGGGATTGGTGGTTCCGACGGGCTACGTGTTCAACGCGGACGGCACCAGCATCTACATGACGCTGGCCGCGCTGTTCGTGGCACAGGCCATGAACATCGAGCTCAGCTTCATGCAGCAGATGGCGATCTTCGGCGTCGCGATGCTGGCCTCCAAGGGCGCCAGCGGAATCACCGGCGCCGGCTTCATCGCATTGGTCGCCACCTTGTCGGTGGTCCCCGACATTCCCCTGGCCGGCATGGCGCTCATTCTCGGGATCGACCGATTCATGAGCGCCGGGCGCGCCGTCGTGAACATCATCGGCAACGCGGTCGCGACGGTGGTAATGGCGAGCATGGAAGGCGAGCTCGACGGCAACCGCATGCGCCGAATCCTGAGCGGCGCTCCGTTGGAAGACCGTCCGTCCGGCGATGCGATCCACGGGCCGGCCGCCGATGCGATCCACGGGCGCCTCCAGTGCGCGCCCCGCGAGACTGGCCGCGGAACGTCGATTTGATCATACATTCACTCAACCTGATGGAGTCCTGCTTTATGAAAGTACTACTTGGTTTGGTGGCGGCCGTATCGACGCTGCTGCCGGTCGGCGCCTCTCTCGCCGATGGGGCTGCGGACAAGGCGCCGCTGCGGCTTGTCACGAAGATCGCCTTGCCCGGCATCGACGGTGATTTCGATCACTTCACCGCCGACGTGAAGGGCAATCGCCTGTTCCTGACCGCCGAGGAGCATCACACCGTGGAGGTGTTCGATCTGCGCAGCGGTAAGAAACTCCACAGCATCACCGGCTTCGATACCCCGCACAGCATCGTGTACGTTCCCGAAGCAAACAAGCTTTTCGTCGTGGACGGCGGCAAAGGCGGGTCGGTTCAGATTCTCGACGCAACCAGTTACGCGGCGCAGAAGTCGATCAAGCTCTCGGAGGACGCGGACGCATTGGTCTACGACAGTGCCGGCCATCTTCTATATGTCGGAAACGGCGGGAAAGAGGCCGGCAACGATTACTCCCTGGTGACGGTGATCGACACCGGCAAGGGCGAAAAGGTCGGCGACATCAAACTACCGTCGGCGAACCTGGAGGCAATGGCGCTTCAAAAGCAGGGCTCTTTGCTATACGTGAACATGCGAGACAAGAATCAGATCGGCGTCATCGACCGCAAGACGAATGCCATCGTGGCGACCTGGCAGCTGAGCAAGGTTTTGCACAATACACCGATGGTGTTGGACGAACCCAATCACCGGCTGTTGATTGCCGGCCGCAAGCCCGGCGTGTTCGGGGTGGTGGCAACCGACTCCGGCAAGGAGATCGCGACGCTGCCCGCCGGCGACGGCGTCGACGACATGTCCTTCGATCCTTCGACCAAGATGATCTACCTCGCGTGCGCGGAGGGAGTCGTGAGCGTATTTCGACAGATCGATGCCGATCACTACGAAGCTGCCGGCAGCGTTACCACCGGAAATCGGGGAAAGATCGGAATCCTGGTGCCCGAATTGCGCCGGTACTACGTCGTTTCGTCGAAGAAGGGCGCCGTACCGGCGCAGCTCTTCATATTCGACGTCGTGAATTGAGTGAACCGAACAGCGGCCGCCGCGTCAAAGGCGGCCGCTGTTCCCTTTCACCCAACCCTAGGAGCCATCCATGATCAGACGCGAATTCGGAAAAATCTGCATCGGCACGCTGGGGTCCGGCCTGATATCCCACGGGGTGAAGGCGGCTGAGAGCCCGGCTCACTGCTCCGATTCATTTCCCGACGTCCATGGGCTGACGGATTACGTTGCCAAGTTCGTCGTCAATACGGGCTACGATGCGATCCCCGCCGACGTCATAGAACTCGGGAAAAAATCGATTCTCGATGGCCTCGGATTGGCGCTGGCCGGCTCGAAGGCGGAGACCGGCCCGCTCTGCATGCAGTACTTGAATGCTCTGGGCGCGCTTCAAGGCGGCTCGACCATCATCGGCACGTCGCGAAAGACCGCGCCGCAGTTTGCCGCACTGGTGAACGGCATTTCGATCCACGCGGACGACTTCGACGACACCCAGCTCGCGGTGGCCAAGGACCGCGTCTATGGCTTGCTGGTTCATCCCACGGTTCCGGTGCTTCCCGCGGTGCTTGCCCTCGGTGAACAGAGGAAGATTTCAGGCAAGGAATTGTTGCTCGCGTATCACCTCGGCGTGGAAGTCGAGTGCAAGATTGCCGAAGCGATGGCGCCGCGCCACTACGAGGACGGCTTCCACTCCACGGGGACCTGCGGCCCCTTCGGATCTGCGGCCGCCTGCTCCAAGCTGTTCGGGCTTGATCTCAACAAGACCTTGAACGCGTTCGGCATCGCCGGCAGTCAGTCCGCCGGGCTGCGCGAGAATTTCGGGACGATGACCAAGCCCTTTCAAGCAGGCCACGCGGCCGAAAGCGGCCTGCAATCGGTTCAACTGGCCGATATTGGCTGGACAGCCGCCACTCAGATTCTCGAGGCACAGCGCGGCTTCTATCATGCGGCCGGCGGTTCCTTCGACCCGGCGGCGATTCTCGGCAAACTCGGCTCGCCGTGGTGCTTCGCGACCCCCGGGATTTCGCTCAAGCCCTATCCATCGGGCTCGCTCAGCCATCCCGCGATGACCGAAATGATGCGGCTCATCGAGCTCAACGATATTCGCCCCGCGCAGGTGAAGCAGGTGGAGGTGGGCGCCAATCACGCCATGACGCAGGCCCTGCTGCATCACAGGCCTCAGACCGGATTGGAAGCGAAATTCAGCATGGAATTTTGCGTGGCGATTCTATTGTTGCGTCGAAAGGCCGGTCTTGCGGAGTTCACGAATCGAGTGGTGCAGGACGCTCGAGTTCAGGAAATGATCGCAAAGGTCAGATACTACGTCGATCCGGAAGCGGAATCCGCCGGCTTCGACAAGATGACTTCAATCATCAAGATCACCCTGAAGAGCGGCAAGACGATCTCCGGTCGGGCGAGTTTCGGCAAGGGAAGTCCGGCCGATCCGATGACGTTCGAAGAAACCGCCGCCAAGTTCAGAGGCTGCGCCGAATACGCCGAATGGCCGAAATCCAAGACGGACGCATTGATCGCATTCGTGGGCCGCCTCGAGACCGCGCCGGTCATCAGTGGATTGTCGCCGCTCCTCAGCGGCGAAACCCGCGCGAGAAACTCGTGATTCAGCATCGATCCGCATCAGGGCTCACTCGAACGAGAGGACGACACATCGATTGAGGTTCATTACCTGCG